>Ga0247810_10000087_pt1 | contig 158696 bp, 139 predicted proteins | sample UWRJL119311C1_FD_179918 | JGI IMG/M metagenome (GOLD analysis project Ga0247810, IMG submission 179918) | Plant litter microbial communities from Arlington Agricultural Research Station in Wisconsin, United States - UWRJ-L119-311C-1 | ecosystem: Environmental > Terrestrial > Plant litter >...
AGTAAGTACTTTGCTAAAAGTTCCAAAAAAAAAAGAAAAAAACATACAACAGTAGGGATTCGCTGGTGGTCACCCACCCAACTACTAGTCTACCGATCTGAGGCTTGTGTATGGCAGAGCGGACGGGATGCCCAATTCTCCTCAGTCTATGGTCGTATGTATCAGTCCATGGGCGATTGGCTACTATACATTGTAATCTTAACGTCGATATTTGCGCTCCCGCCTCTAGGTTAGGCTCAACGCTACTTTTAACATTTATAACCCCCCCCCTACTTCCTCCTCCCTCGCCTCCTGAATCACCCGTACTTGGACTTTTTTCTGATAATCGCCTAAAAAATAAATGCTATCACCTATAGAATAGGAACAACATTGAAGATAAGTTGAAACCACACCTTCCGCCTCCCCAAAAACATATGCATTGTCCAAAAGCTCAACAATCGAAGGACAAACAACGGCAAACGAGAAATCATGGAACAAATAAGCAAGGGAAGGTATGGGGAAGTCATAGTATTCAAATAACGATCGTCAGTGTTGAAGGACTCACAGACACAACTTGGGCGTACCAGTTTATGTCCTATCTAGAGGGGCAGTTACCTACCTACAGCAGTGAGAAGCTGCGTATAAGCATAGTGCAGCTGCCAACCAAAACGCCTTTATTTCACATATTCAACTATGGCTATTAGTCAAACTTCTTTTTGTAATCGATACGGACATTTGTCTATATGGTACGTTCAAATCTCATACAGTTACTTTTGTTGCTGTCGTTGATTTCGGCCTGAGGCACAATGTCATTCTTGGGCGATATATTGGCTTTCCTTTGGTATACAAGCAGATAGAGTGTTCTGACCAAACTCCAGGTACATACAGAGCTATATAGTACCTAACAGGTCAAGATAGATACGAATAACCAGGTAGTTGAGCTTGCGATACCAAAGATTGCTGTAATTCGTTTAACCAACTAATTCGTAAATCATCAATCATTCACTGATGACAGTGCACGAAACTCACCAGTTGGCAGAGCACCAGAGCTGGCGCAGCCGGCGGCGTGAATATACATGGCAAAGTTCTTAGTCATAACTAAAGCAAGAGTGATGCGATTCCACATGGCAGTTCACGAAAGAACACATCCTGGTCACCCAGGGAGATAGAAGGCTAGATACGCGGTGCATGTTGATAAACCAACATACCTCCTGTAAATTGACGCACTATCCAGCCAACAGCGCTATAGGCTGCCTGCAGACCCCAGTCTGGGAAGCCGGCCTTCTCATTCTTAAGGTGATCATTTATCTCGTAAACCTTTGACTCCAAGTTCTCACTTCCTACCTAGTACCAAAACACCACGCCAAGAACTATTTAGCCCGAGATGGCTGCTAGTAACATCTTAGCTGCATTCTACGTGTTATTAGCGACTTGCACATCATATTTAGCGTTTGTAACATACCAACACCGCCTGAAGATTCATAAGCTACGGAAGCAAGGCTATGTGAGCTTCAATCGTTTGTTTATCGTAGGTTTCCGTGCTAATTTTTATGACACTAGCCTAGTCCTCCTGGATGGAGCTGGATCACCGGTCACCTACTAGTTGTCCAGCGCTGCTCTACATCCTTGCCATCACTTGTCAATGTGGCCTATATTATGAAAGAGCTGTGTCAGGGATTTACAGACACTGAAATGTTTTTGCTAGACATGTGGCCCGCGTTCTCACCAGCAATCATAACTTTCAACCCAGAATCAACAACCGCCATCTCCCAAAAGCATAACCTCCCCAAGCCGAAAGAGAGTCTCACTACAGTCGAGCCAATTGTGGGAGGCCATAGCATTTTGTCGATGAACGGCAGTGAATGGAAGGCATGGCGCTCGTGGTTCAATCCAGGTTTCAGCGCAGCGAGCTTGAACGAACATGTACCTTACATCGTCCACTGCGTCGAGATATTTTGCCAAAAGTTGCTTGCCAATGCTGGAGACGGGATCTTTTCACTCGACGACTTCACCACCCGCTTGACCTTCGATGTAATCATGAAAGTAACGCTGTAGGTTGATTTTTCAAGAAAATTAAGAGCAAGCCAGCTAAGTTGATTTCAATCAGTGATAGTGATATCAATTACCAGAGCTCTGAGCACCTTCTTCCTTCGGCACTTAAGAATATCATTGCTTGGCACTCCACCTGGGATCCTAGAATCCTCATCAATCCACTTCGACCTTTGGTCCAAACTTATTATAACTACGTGGCGAAGAAGTATATCCGCAAGGAGCTGGAATTAAGATTTTCCGAATTGAAAGAGCGGAGTTCAACAACTGTTCAGAGTCCCGTAAAACTTAACTCCTCCATTACTACTCTCGCTCTAGATGCTTATTTCAGGGAAAACAAAACCAAAAATGTGTCTACCATGGAGCAACTAGATGACAGTTTCGCAGATATCTTGTGCAATCAAATTCGACTCTTCCTATTTGCCGGTAATGACACAACTTCGAGCACCATGTCATTCACTCAGCATCTACTTCATAAACACCCAGAAGTTCTTTCCAAGTTACGACTTGAGCACGACAACTTCTTTGGCAGCACAGTTTCCGATGCAGCAAGTTTGCTGAAAAATCAACCAACGTTAATAAACCAATGCAAATATACCTTGGCAGTAGTCAAAGAAGCCATGCGGATATACCCACCGTCAACAAATATGCGTCAGGGTGTACCAGGAATCTCTATTTCTACCCTTGATGGTCGAGAATTGTCGACCGACGGACTACTTGTCATTGTCAACCATCCAGCGTTCCACCAAAACCCACGTGTATGGACAAGTCCAGAAGAGTTTCTTCCAGAACGATGGCTTGTCGATTCCAACCATGAGTTGTATCCTCCAAAAGATGCATATCGTCCCTTCGATATCAGCTCTCGAACCTGTATTGGTCAGAATCTGAGCCTTATCGAGATGCGCGTTTTTCTTATCATGACGACCAGGACATTCGAGATCTCCCCTGCCTATGATGAGTGGGATCGTATCCAAGGTCTGAATGAAACCAGATGGTCAAAGATAAGGGCATCAATTTTTGGCCGGGAGATCAACAGGCTGTATGGAGATAGGGCATATCCGAATGACCAGGCCGGAACACACCCTTCTGACGGTTATCCATGTCGTGTGTCCCTTATTGGATAATATCACATTCAGCTGAGAATTTTTCCAGAGTGAGTGATGAACAGTTGGTAGCTATATTAAAAGTTCTAGGGGTGACGTGGAGTCTCGGTATAAGAGCGAATCAGATAACAAACTTGGAGCAACTGCAACCGATGGCGAAGCGAATACTGAAAAGAGCTAATTGTTTTGAGAACCAAGATGTGTACCGCGATTTATTTTGAAAGCAACCAATGAGAGTGGTAGCCCTGCAATCTCTCAAATTGAAGCTTCACGCACACTGATGTGCTCATGTGGATGTATGGCTAGACAGTCTGCGGCGCAATTAAAAATATTAAGTCTGAGACCAGTAGTAACTTTCATAGCATGTACCTTGAGCAAGTAAAGATGAGGGGAGTGCAATTCGTGCAGCATCTGTTGGTTTGTTGCCGTAAGCCAACATTTCCAATATAGTCTCGCAAAGCTCTCCAGAGAATGGTCAACGTTGACGACAACGAGACCGAGTACCCATATCGTTTCCCTTCAGCCACATTTATTTGATGTCATAACCTGCTATAAGCCGGGCACTTTGCGATGTCTTGTATATGCAGGATGCAGGAGATAGCAGACTTTAGGAAGCAGCCCCATTGGCTACATCGCTAATCCTTGTGTAACCCCCAAACTCACAAAGAACAGGACAATGCGATGAACATCAATACCGGAAGATTGACGAAGTTGGTCTCAAGCAACGTGCTATACAATTAGTTAGCTGACCTCAAATATAAGTTGGGTAGTATGCGTGGAATATTTTATATGATATGCATGACCAGTGCCAATTCGAGCTGCGGTGACTGCTCAGTCTCTTGTCACTAGTCACTACTGGGCAGCAAGGCTGGATAGAAAAGTAGAGTTGCGCCTCACGATTACAGAAATTCAGGCGCCGAATGAGTATAGCAAACGCCATAACTTCGATCAGGCACGGGCATTAAGGCGTGCCTCAAGCTGGCACTTCACTTATCCCGACACCTGGCTGCCATGCTGTGTCCAGCCCGTCCATCCGCAAGCGATGCTGTGTGTGGCGGATGTTGGAAGTTGCCTCAGGCAATTTCACTTTCCTAAGAATCAGTTGCCCCAGTTTCTTACAGTTTCCCAGACACAGCAGAGAAAAGAGCGAGCTCAAGTGTAGTACAGTATTTCGCCATTTGGACATCTATCAAATTAAACAGAGACTTCTTGATCCTCCTTGAATATGTTAGAACCCTCATACCAGGCGTTAGAGCCTGTGATCCTCCGCTTCCTCAACGGAACCTCTCCACTGCAGGTTCTTGGATTTCTTTTCGGTCTCTATGTTGTGAGACGAGTCTTAGCCATTGCATCAGTATTCTACAACCGGCCAGTATGTGTTATTTCGATGAAAATTAATCATAAAAATCACTGGCTGATCTTGTTGAAGACAAACCTTCATCTTCAGGGAAGTCCCTTTTCCATTGAGAAATGGTGGCAGAACCTTGACTTCATCTTTTACGGACCAACTCGTATTTTGGAAGGATACAGCAAATACAGCAAGAATGCTTCCTTTGGGATTCCGGCACTGGAGGAATACCAAGTGCTTGCTTGCACGAAAGCTGATATAAAAGAGGTCTGCAATAGCAAGGAAGATGTTTTGTCATTTCATGTCGCAATGACTGATGTGAGTACAAAATATAATACACAAGCAGATCAATCTCGATGCTTATTACAATAGCGTATGCAACAAAAATACACCATGTACGGGTTTGAATACGGCGAGCCAGATCCCAATGACAATGTTCCCACGCGAGCGATCAAGGTCTTGTTCCGTATGCAACTTCCCATGCTCCGTCCATTGATTATGAAAAAAGTGCAGTATGCAATCGAGCAGGAGGTCCTGCATGGCTTGACTAACGATGGTAAAATCCCTATCAGACACCACATCGACCGTTTTCTCGGGCTTCTCGGCTCACAATTACTAGGTTGGCCCTCTGTTTCCACAATAAAATTCACGAAAGCAGTTATAGAGGAAGTCAATGCTCAGATAATTTTGGGAGAGAAGCTATGTACGTGTCCTAATCCACTTCATCGTCATCAAAGGCCTAAAAAGATCTAGCAACCAATTCCGAATGCATAGAAGCTTCTGTAAGGTACAGTCATGATGCTGTAATAGCTGCAGAACTTTCCCGCCAATTCCCTCGATTCATGATACCGTAGGAGATGCCACCCAGAAAATTAGCAAAGCTGACAAAGAAATAGTTTGGTTGCGTCAGGATTCATGGCATGGAGTGGTGCTATGAAAAAAGTCGCCCTCTTCATCACGACTGTGGTCGAGGAACGCCTTGCTGAAGAGAAAGCAGGACTCAGTCCAAGTAAAACACATGTAGGAGTCAATACATGCTCCAAAGCTCCTATAATAATGAAGAGGTCAGATAGATTGCATCCAATGGATTATTGATTCTTCGCAAACACCTGGTCAACGTGCAACCCCACGGCTTGTCGCTACAATTATAGGGATCCTCTTGGCATCCTCCCATCAACTGTCAATGTTTTTGGCGTACATCATCTACAACCTCTGTCTGTATCCAGAATACCTGGCTCCTCTCAGAGAAGAGATTGCGGCTGGTACGGAGACAAATGCCAAAGACCCCTTCAAAGAGATGCACTTGCTGGATGGGTTTCTGCTCGAGACTGCTCGACTAAATCCTCTTGATGCTTGTAAGAAAATACCAGAGTGGAATCTAGCTCACGTCCAAATGCAGCAGGGACAACATTTTTCGCGCTGCAGCAACTTATTTGGACCCGATTTAGGTTTCTTCATCTCAATTGTTGCTTTACTCCACTAGAACCCAAAATAACTGACAACATCGACAGTAGCGGTACAACGTAAAGTCCTGAAGCCTACAAGACTACCTTCGGGAGCATACATACCACCCGGAAACCTTGTTGCCATTCCCCAACAAGCAGCATTTCAAGATCCTGAACGCTTCACGGACCCTCTGAAATTCAACCCACGTCGATTCCGCCCACAAACTCAGGATGAAAAAAATGCCTCCAAAAGGTTCACAGACGTGAGCTATGACTATCTGCATTGGGGCTCGCCTCGTCGTGCATGGTACAAGTTATCCCCTCATCCCTATAGCAAAAGACATATGAACAGTTCTGATTTGGTTCCTAGCCCAGGAAGATGGTACGCGTCTCATACTCTCAAACAAGCTATTGTGCACCTGGTCACAGAGTATGATATGAAGCTCGAGGCTCCAGATTCCAGCCGAAGCTTCTTTTGGACAACGGCTATTGTCCCGCGTCCCAGCACTAGGTTTTTGATCAAGAGAAGAGAGCTCAAAGGTTGAAATAGCTTGAAGGGTAACGAGACGAGAGGATCAAGAAACAAAGATATGCTGGGGATGGCGAGATTTGAGATATTGTGTGGTTAGTGTACTAGTATTCATATATGAATTGCGAACTTCGAAATGGTCATCTCAAGGCGCTTTAGCCTTCAGATAGAATATGAGATCCTGAGCAAGTTACATTCACGCTTTTCATTCGTTTTGATGTCGGACGGTGAAGTGAAGTCTTGACTCGAGGTAAACATTCAAGCACGTGATTATTCTAGTTTACGAAATATAAGAGGTAATAACCCGCTTTCATTCTTGCCATGACCGCGATAGCAATATAAGAAGGGGAAGGCCATCCATTTCCGACAGCTGTTCGTGTATGTACTTAAAGAGAAACTTCGAGGCAGTGGGGCAGATAATAGTACTATGTAGGTTCTTGGCCACAAGCAGTAAGAAGTGATTAGCAATCTGGTGTTGGGGGTGCCTAAAACAGCGTCTAACCCCCCTCTTCTCCATGACTTAGGACGTCACTAGCTCGAAATTCTGTAGTATCAGATGAAGAATGAACCCAAATACTCCACTTTCCGCTTCGGATGTGACGAGTCGCTGCTCAATTCTCAACAATAATTTGAGGTATGGTCTTGGTCCCCAAACTTCCGCACTTCCCATCTGAACTTGATTTCACTTCTTGAACTAATATCTCGTCAGGTCTATCATCTCTCTCACTTTGTTTTGCAATAAAATATGTTTCAATCCACGGGTATCGGAAACCAACTCCTATAGTTCTCGGCGGTTTTCTAATTCTGGTATGCAACTCTTGCAAAGCGCGGGTCTTGTGCCTTCGCTTCTCAGTGCGAAGAACTAACCAAATGTTCTCCAACCAGCAATCATCATCTACTGGATTGAGAGGATTCTTTTTCTTTGGAACGCCGTCTGATATGTCTTCTGCTTTATTTGCAGACATGCATGGGAGTTTGGTTTGTTTTCCAAAAGACCCAATTTCAATATAGATTGTTAGGATATATAAATTGGGCAGTATAGCAAGGGCGGATATCATTGTGCGCAGGTCATCCAATTCATCATTCCCCACATAAATAGTAAGATCTTCGAGAAGTGGACAGCATTTTCCAATTTGATCTAGCTCGGCCAGGCTAAGGAGTTCTTGAAATTCGTTGATCTTTGTACTTTCGTGCAGAGCCAGCTTTCGTAAGGACGTCCCGTGAGCAGATAAAAGTGTAGACAGAGGGATGTCGTTACTACTATCTATCAGATCGAGTTTTTCTAGAGGCTTCACAGACGCGATAAACCCTAAGGCAGCAGCTTTCCTGGCTTTGTTATCATAGGAGTTAATGATCATTGAAAGGTGTTTTAGGTTTGGAAATTGGGAATTTGGTACACCGTCACCAGTGAAGAGATTGGGTTCCCAATGGCTATCAATATTTAAGGACTCCAGCTTCGAATAATCAACTACATCGATGCTCTGGACTTATGAATATTGGAGAGCGCGCTCAGACGAGCGTGGCTGATGCAGGCGGTCATCACTTGAAAAGTACGACTTCACGTAATATTAACAAGTTGTGCATAATCTTACTGTTTCGACATGGAAGCCTAGTAAACAACATGAGTCAAGGCTGCTGGTTGCTGTGTTTGAGCTCCTTACCCTGGTTTCTTCTTCATTCCAGTTCACAGCGTTTTGATTCGAACTTCATTTATACGGGCATTTGCGGCGCCATGCGTTTTCTCTGAGATGGTTTCTCAACAAGCTTAACATGATATTTCAAGACGGTGTCAGTAAGTACCTACATAATTTTCTGCATGAAAAACCATCGTCGGAACGGCTATTCCTGCCATATCCATAAGTAAGCGTTAACTTAGTTGTAGTTTGCGGGTTCCTACACTAGTTTATTCCTCGGCCACAGATCTATCCAAGCTTTCAACTTTGGCGAGAGATTTAAGGTGTAAGATTATGAAGAGGATGTGAAGCTACTAGGATTGAGTCATATCATCATACCAAGTCCTCGAAGGATCCGGGTGCCGCAACCGATGTCCAGCGGCTCATCTTTTTGGCTCCTATCCTCACCTGTTCTTAGACCAAGCTCACCTGTAAGCTAGCCTATAGCAGCAACAGAACAAGGGAGACTTCTCATATCGAAACGACGATTTTAATCAATCTGTAGTGATGTAATAGTTGAATAAAAAGTATCCTAAGGGTACTAAACAAAGTTGCCGTCTAGACCTAGTGGACAAGTCTGGAATTGACAATTTATATTCCGCGCGAGTAATCTCATACCAAAATGAACGATAAAATTCGATGACCTATCTATCTGTTAAGCTCCTGATATAGCTTATCGCCCTATCTGGCCGATTGTTTTGCCTGGCCAGCTTTGACACCTCCTCCCGGACGCTGAGCAAATCCCCATCCAATCTGATTTGCCATACGGACTTCGACACCCAATTCCCCTGCCCACTCCCAGACAAGTCCTGGGTTCTTCTGAAATGCACGCGCAACTAATACCGCATCTGCCTTTCCTGCTTGAAGAATTTCTTCTGCTTGTGGACCCGAAGTGATCATACCTACTGCCCCAACATAAACATCCTTCTTACCAGCGTCTTTGAGCGCCGTCTTGACAGCATCCGCGAACGGCACTTGGAAGCCGGGTCCAGAAATTATCTTCTGCTCCTTCAACATTCCGCCTGATGATACGTCGATGAAATCGACTCCGTGATCCGCAAGTTCGAGCGAGAGAGCTACGCAATCCTCGATCTTCCAGGAGATGGAATCCGGTGGCATCCAGTCCGTAGCTGGGACGCGCACAAGAAGCGGCATTGTTTCAGGAATGAAGGCCCGTACCTCGTCGGTAATCTCCAAGAGAAGTCGCATACGGTTTTCACGAGAGCCGGAATATGGGGCCGGGAGATCGTTAGTGGCCGGTGAGAGGCTGGCATGGAGTAGATAGCCGTGTGCGGCATGGATTTCGATGGAATCGAAGCCAATTCTTAGTGCTCGGTCCACTGATGCCATAAATGCAGCTTTGAAGCTGGCGATGTCATCGAGGGTCATGGTTCTAGGGACGCAGGTGTGCTCTTCATCAAATGGCACGTTATTAGTACCTATCACATCGTTCGGCCAGCCATTACTCTAAATGTATAAGTTAATTTCTTAAAAGAGACGAATGCATCAACAGAACTTAGCTTACATCTGATGTTGCAGCTGCTTTGCGGTCGATCCACGGGGCAACCGTGCTGGCTTTTCTTCCGGCGTGAGCAAGTTGAATTGCCATTTTCTGACCTTGACTATGAGCGAATTCTACAATACGGCGTAGTGGTTCCATTTGACTGTCTTTCCACAAACCAGAGTCTTCGGGGCTAATACGGCCTTCGGGAAGAACAGATGTAGCTTCGACGATAGTAAGACCAGGACCACGTTGAAGAATCCCTCCTAGATGAGTGAGATGCCAGTCGGTAAGATGGCCATCGTGAGCGGAGTATTGGCACATTGGAGAGACAATGATGCGATTCTGAAGAGTGAGTCCCCGAAGGGTAAGTGGTTGAAAGACCTTGGGGAGAGATTTCCCATCGGAATCATGAGTGACTATTTAATCATCACGTTAGTGAGATAACGCTTAAACTTTCTTGAAAACTCTCACTCACTCGCAGTACCAGCGGGGATGGTCTGCCGAGGTGTGTAATACGATATCTGATGGTTAATTAGATTTAAATATGTAATAAGTTGTGCTTGAGCTCACATTTGGTGCTGCGGTATTCTCTAAAGGGTTTCCCGAAGGCTTTAGGGCCTCGGTGACTTTTTGCTTTGGGGTAGAAGTTCCGTTGGGGTGGGAGGTGGTAGAAGGATGAATATGATCAGCCATTGTGATATCAAATTTGTAAAGCGTCCAAGAGAAGGTCGAGTGATAGTGACGAGAAGATATGTAAATTGAAAGGATGGATTTTGAGTTATATAGCTGTAGACTCGGAAGCGCTAGTGGAGGTATCCTCCAAGTCTCACGTGGTCATTTTGATTTGGGAGTAGTTCGGAAAGGTTCATAGTATGCCTTGACATGTTTGGTACATTCATTTGCCGAAATACTACCTTAAAATACGAAATGCGAAAGCTATGATGCAAATTTTCGCGAATTATGCAAAGCAAACGTTATTCCCGGCGCACCCGTCCAATACCTCTTAATCAGCTTGTACTTGGCCACACCTTCCCGTGGGAAACGCTGTACTATCCATGTACGTCAGCGGTGATTCAGCAGACATGCATATAAAGCACAACACTGAAAATTAGCGGAATAATTGCCAAGCTTGAGAGACGAGCAATGTTGTTCCCGAAGAAGAAAGACTTTTGTGACATTCAGTATCTGTCTACTCCATTATAGGCTCCATGATAGTTAAAGTTGGTATTCCACGCTGGAATTCATTGATAACCTCTATTAAACCATAGAAAAGTCGATATCATGATGCTGGTTGTCGTTTTTGTCTGATTTCTAGTTGGGAAACATTTATGAAAATTGTAACGAAGTAGAAAGCTGACGTCATGTAAAGCAACTCTATCACCATGTTTAAGAGTCAATCCCAGTCAGCTACTTTAGCAATTATCATATCAAATGATAACACAACTCCCAACGTCGTTGCGAGTACTGTTGTGTACACTATCACAGCATATTCGAAACTGCAAGCGTCTAATTTAGAAGAAGCTAACAGCTGCTTCTTCTCTCTCTAAGCCTATGATAAATTGGCTATATATGTGTTTTGGATTCTACCTCTGAGCCCAACCAAGCACATGCAATTTTACAGAGTCCAAAGCCTAGGAAAATGCTATTTCTTCTACTTACCAACTCTCTTTTTACAAGCCCATCACGTACATTTACAATTTTCAATGCGAATTTCGTGCGATACTTTCCTAGTTTCATCGAGTTCTACAATCTACATTCCTTTCATCCGTGCGTGCGATGAAGTATAATCAAGCCATCTTTGATATATCCAGTCGTGTATCTCCCTTTTTACGATAAGGTTTGGCAAAATCATCTCTGAGATCAGAAGAGGTGAATGATCGTTCATTGCTAGCTATATATTTGATGAGCATCTCGACACTTCACATCTGAGAATTCGTGAAAATAATTCTTTCTGAAGTATGAACTTAGCACTTCTATATGTTGAATTGAATTGTTCCTACCGCAGAGTCGGCTTTCTTAAATATTTGCAATACCTCTGGCTGGCTGGGAGTTAATATATCATCCAACGGTAGCCTAAATTTTAGGCTTTTCGAAGGCTATGCTTGTGTTGATGCAGCTCAATCAGAGTAACTTAAAAGAATACTAAGTCTAGACCGAGAAGCACTTATCAAAAAGGTTACCCAGAGGTCAAACCGCGAAGAAGAGCTTCACCCCACGATATTTTTATATTCTAGCGTGTAACCTGACGTGTAAGATCTTGGTCTAGTCTATTTTCTCTACAAATGTAACTCATTACATTCCTTGAGATCGCTCTGTAGCCTTGACAACCGCCTTGCTGTAAGCATATCTCACTCTATCTTCTTCTAAGCTCATGGTGCCCGCAATAGTCGTTCCCTTCGGACTTGAGAACTTCTCCCGCACCGTATCCGGGGTTTCACCATTCTCTAACAGCGCTGCAAAGGACCTAAGTGTCTGTGCTAGCATCTTGCGAGCTTCGGCGCGCTTGATGCCTTCCTTCACTGCCCCATCCAGCATACCGTCCACCGCAACAGACATGAATGCTGCAGAGGCTCCGGCAATCACGCCACCCACATCATACAGATTGGGTGTTACCAAGGCTGTTTCACCGAGTTTTGAGAAGATCCAATTGGTAATGTCAAGAAAGTCCCCAGGAAGTGACAGGTCTTCGATCACTGTTAAAGATTCACCAAATTGTGCGGCAAGATTCATCATTCCCCGGACGATTTGAATACCCTTTTGAGAATCTTGCGATGACGGAACATTGTGATCGTAGAGAGCATCGAGGATTTTTACATGTGGAGTTCCAACCACGAAGCTAATCAGCAATTTCCCTTCTAACGCAGCGGCGAGACCCTTTTCCTGCAGGACCGCCTCCGCCATGTAGGGCTTACAACCCAACATAATGACGTCGGCCGTATCTGCACCTTCTACATTCTTCCTTTGCAAGATGGTCAGGCGTTCTAGGTATTTCTCGAAGCGGGTTTCCAATCGTTCGACAGACTCTTTGCTATTCACACACGCGATGAACTTTGCAAATCTTGGCTCGGCTCCATCCAATCGTGCCTCTTCACACGCATCCAGGACGCCCTTCAAGATCGCAGACCCCATCACACCTAGGTAAGCACCGTCAATTCCAAAGTTTATCACATCACCCACGCATCACGTACCACATCCTATAATAGCTAGAGTCAATCCTTTTCGTGGGATGTCACCGTTCTCCATGGTTGCCAGGTCTGTGAGTCAGCCTAATCTAATTGCGTGGCACGTGAATTACGTGAAGACAAGACGAAGGATTCTAGCCTTTCGATACGTCGTAGGATTCAACCACCTAACAAGCTGGACAACTCAAGAGTAAGAGAACGTGATCAACGTGCAACAGAGAAATCGTGCTGTGATCTGAGCAAGTCAAGTCAAAGTGGGATAAGTTCAGGTTGACCTAACCGCTGAACTCACCCCCGGTAACTAGTTTACGCGCTGGCAATAACGGATTAGCAAGTATAATAAAAAGTAAAATTTGATTTTTTTTGTATATTCGCGGTATTATTCGAAACACAAGCAACATTTCTTATTCTGCTAACAAGAATGAAAATGTAGCAGTATATTCAAAATCAAACCATAGTATTAACGATGCCACCAGAAGCGAGAGACTCTCCCTCACAAGCCGCCTTATCGCCCCCGCTGCTCCCACGTCCAAGATTCAACGCCTTAAATATGAGGTTTTCAACGTGCGACGGAAGATCTCCGGCTAGCACTGGTTGGGATTAAGCGCGAGCCGCATGTTTGCCCACTTGGCGTTGTTTTGAATGTCGGCGTGGCACGGTTTGACAAAACAGATCAGGGGCAGCGTTCATCTGGTATATTCATGTGTGTGTATTTGTGTGTACGGGTCTATGGATCCACGTCAAGCTTTGACTCCTTCATACAGCATACCGGATACAGGTTCGAGGAAGACGTGTGGCCAATATTAGGTACAAACTATAGCCAGATAAACACGTCAACAATGAGAAAACAGGGAAATAAGCCATAGCTTGTCTTTTATCGAGTCTCTCTACCTTTTCCCATATTGTTGCTAATCAATTGCTCATAACATCATATCAGCACCTCAAGTCACGAGAGAGTTCCCATTTGAAAGTTGGTTTTGAGGGAGATGAAGGGAACAATCACCCACAGAAACCGCTCGTACGGGCCCAATCAGTATGCTCTCCCAAAGGGAACATCTGGGAGATCCGTTTAGCCTGCAACGATCCACCTAGGGGAATCGGAGAGTTGATTCTTATGCGCTAACCCTCAGCCCCCAATCGTCTCCCTGGCTGTTTCACGTAAGCGAGAGTTGAACAACTGGAGAATCCAGCCAAAAATAATGCGAAACATCACAATCTGGAAGAAGGCCGCCAATGATTAGGTAGACATGGTATTTACAGGGCAGTGTCCATGAAGCCTGGATCTTAGCTCTCTGTTGGCATGGTCCAAGCAGGTGGGGCCAGTCCGTTCATATGGAACCCCCTTGACTCAATTATGCCTTTCCAAGTCGAGATGATGAAGAGTAACTGGCTGTGTCGAATACTCGTATACGTGCGGATGCATACATATAAAGGATGCAAGATCCGCTGTTTGGAGACGGTAGGAAGTGGCACCCATCTCCAACTTAATCCTATAAATCCTAATATTCGAATATCACGTGCATTTCCATCATGTTACTCCCAACAACACTCTTTCTGGCGCTCCTTTCACAAGTCAACTTCTCTAATGCCTGGGGAATCGGTGAGCCCACCATAGAACATAGAGTTCTCGTCCCTCGCTACCCCATAAATCGCCGCGCAACTGAAGCCGATTATGTTCGATACTCAATTGCGGCAAGCAACCAGATGATGACCTGGTACGATGCAGCAACCGGTCTATTTGATGGCGCTTGGTGGAACAGTGCCAATGTCGTCACCACACTTGCAAACTTCTACGAAGAATTCCCTAATGAAATCAAACACATCACCGACCAAGTCTTCCCCACAACTCTGGAAAAAGCTCCCGGCGCATTTGGTTTCAAAGGATTTATAAACGGATTCTATGACGATGAGCTGTGGTGGGTGCTTGCCTGGATCAAAGTCTTTGATGTTACCGGCGAGAAGAAATATCTCGACAAAGCCGCTGAGATCTTTGAAGACTCTAAAATCTCCTTTGGAACTTCCTCTTGTGGGGCATTATGGTACGTTCCGATCATCATATATCACTTGACCTAAGCTAACGAACGATTTTTAGGTGGGACAAAGCTCACTCTGGAACCAACTCCGTTGAAAACACTCTTTACCTCACCGCGGCCGCAAAGCTCGCGAATCGACTTCCCTCCACGCCTAGCCCAGGCTATTACTACAATGAAGCTATTAAAGCTTACGATTGGTTCCTTGCTTCTGGTTTGATCAACTCAGACAACTTAATTAATGATCACCTGAGCCAAGCCCCAGACTGCAAGAACACTCTCCAAACTCCAATCTTCACCTACAACCAGGGCATTATCCTGTCCGGTTTGGTCGAACTAGCGTGGTCCGCTCCAAACCCCGCCAAATACAACGATCTGGCCCATACGCTCGCGCAAGCTGGCTTGGACCATTTCACCAACGATGATGGCATTCTTCGCGAAAACCTGTGCGAACCCAACTGCTCGCCGGATCTCCAGCAATTCAAGGGAGTGTTTGGACGGAACATCCTGTTCATGGTGAACCGCATGAACGGCATCACGGATGCCCAAAGGCAGACTTATGTCAAGTTCCTGCAGGTGAACGCGGATAGCATCTGGCAAAACAGCCAGGTTAGCAACCAGCTTGGCTTGGTCTGGAGTGGTCCCAAAGGAGCGGTGACGATCCAGACTCAGAGCTCGGCGTTAGATGTCATCGTTGGCGCTGCATGTGTGACATAGTTGGCCCTCGGTTGAGTGTGTATGAGGTTTGGAAAATAACTTGTTTGGCGTTACTAGGTTGGGAGATTGATACCATGGTGTTTAGATGGGATTCTTTATTTTGAATATATACATTGGCTGGACCGGCGTAGCGGAAGCGGGACTGTAGATCGGTAGAAAGGATACAACCTTATGATAATGAAATCAACAATACACTAACACTGAATTTGCTTGACTTGAGTTAGTGAATTTTTCAGATTGCTTAAAATTAAGTTTTAAATGTTGATACTTTAAGAAGAAAGGTGTGTCCGCGCTATGTTATTATACATTAGTTCCCAATCGTCTTGCTTTAATTTCTCGCACCAAAAATACGTCAAGTTCTAATTATTTCTCGCAGTGACGTTTCCAACCACCTGTTCAACTCGAGGGCAATGGAGTTCTCCACCACACCTTCTTCCCAACACAACGTCGAGGTCATATTCCCGTTCTTCGCTGTCGCAAGCATTACAGAATACGGATATGCTTGTTTCACAGGCGTAGCAGAGAATAAGACTCGATCAAACGTTGCTTGCGCACCATGGTTGACCCCAACCCCACCATCCACCACCATTATATTTGTGACTTCAAATGCTGAGTCTCTCTTCTTACCCAACATGCCCAGAAAGTATGCTTTGTAGTCGTTCTTGACGAATTTCAAAAGCCCCACGGGTTGGTCCGTCATTGAGGATGCGCTCGCGGTGACGTAGGCTTTGCAAGCCCTAGCGCTCTCCCACAGATTCACATCCTGAGATGCCTCAATTGAAGAGTCAGACGCACAGGAAATATATCCCCTAGGTGTTATGGCCTCGGATGAGAATAGCAGGCCTGCTGCACTGACAAAGCATCCCATATCGCGGTCAGTATTACCAGTGAACTTGCGTAAGCTGAAGGGAATATTCCCCGCAAAGCGCGAATGAGTCGGGTACATGAGTGCTAGTTTACGAGCGATTAGAACGGAGATCAGAGAGTTGACAGTGCATTTCTCGCTGCGGCACTTGGTCACAAGTTTCTGGACCATATCATGAGAGAGGGCGAAGCTATTCAGTTTAACGATTGGTGCTTGTTCGGGCGCGGCGCTGGTAACGAGCGGTCCCCACCAATGTAATGGATCCTCTGGAGAGTAGACAAACGTGGTAAAAATCTTTTTCAGCGTGTACCAAACTGAGAGTGGAAGTTGACATTTCGTTTCGAGGGTTGGCAGTAATGGACTTTTTGGGATCGATATGACATTCTGTTCGGCTAATACCACTTTCGTAGATTCAATACCTAGTCCATTCAGGGCATCGAGGAATGAAATGTGGAATGATGCCCCAGAAATACCGTCGCCGACTCCGTGATGAAAGAAGAACCCGATTGAGAATGATACAGTTTCTTGGTTGGAATTTAGGGTGGCAGTGTCCTGAGTTATGACAATAACATGCCAGAGGGGCAGCGTCTTAATCTGGTCAACTTCTGTTCGATGGCCATCTTCGATAATCCCATCTAGATTTGCCATTGGATCAGCCTGAACGACCTTAACCATCTTTGCTAGATCGACCGTCTCCAATCTTACCCACTTAGGATCGGTTGTCCCTTCATCGATTACCGTGACCCCTAAGATTGGATTTTTGATGATGACATCCTGTAGACAACTGTACACGAGACCTTGAAAGCCTCTAGTTGCAGATAGCAGTGACGTAGGAGCTGAATATGTTGCTGTCACGGCAATAGTATTGTGAAATTTAAGGTGATGCCGTTTGATAAACCAGTTTTCAAAATCACCTGGGTTACATTAGTTTACACCCGTTTCCACTCAATTGGTAAAGCGTTTTCTATTCACCTGTAGGCCTCAAAGGCGTCTCGAGCTTTTCGCTGGATGTCATTCTTCAGCTCCTACCACCAATTGGATTATCAGTGTACTCTAGTTCAATAGTAAAGGAGTTGGAGACCGACTCTTTACAACCAGGCCACTATTTTATCGCACAGCAGCTGATATAGACATACAACGTGCTAATTGACTCTTATATACATTTTTGTCCTGGGATCCAACCCAACCTAGACTTTCTCGCTTAATCCACGCCTCACCTATTTAGGAAAGAAGTTTCCGTAGCTAGCTCGGAGGATTCGGATGAGCTGAACCTGGACATGGTTGAGCCAACTCCACAATTTTGATTTGACAGGGAAATCCGAGATGCTATGAAGATCACGTGTCGAGTACTATGTATTGCTCACTTTAATAGGTATGTAGTAGTAGAAACCTAGTTGCAAGCACATTCCCAATTCTTCACAATGTGGGTCACTAGTGTATTTTGCTACATCACATGATAGCCTTTAATTGTGTCTGAACGCTGGGGAATATTGCTCCAAATTGCATCCTTCCATAATTATCTTCGTCTCTCCCTTAGATACAGTTAGTTACCAACTAATGCGCGCAGAGAAAGAACATGGAACACGCTATAGGGGATATTGAAAAACTAACAACAAGCAACCCCATATAAGCCTTGAAACCTTGAAACAACGTAAATTGCAAATTGCAAAAAGGGAAAAGAAAAATGAATTGCAGAATATCCACTGTTTTTGAAGCTTCGCAAAGCAGAAACAAGTCTGGGCTATACTCTTTTGGCTCCTTATGACCAGGATCATTATTCATATGACTGCCCACGTAGCAAGTTTGTTCCGACTCTTCCACAAAACGCATGCGCTCCAAGCGACCTTCATATGTGATCGATGCAAACTCCACCTTGCCATAAGGATTTGTTGTCTTCAGCTTGAGCTCGTAGTCAAACCAGTTAATCAACTTAACGTGGGTTCCACTACTTACTATCCCCTTTACAGATTCTAGTTGAGTGACAGGCTTCAAAGACGTCGCCCATAACCACGAAGGAGCTAGATATTCGGCTTTAGCAGCATCTACGACTTTAGACGGAGTGAGGCGATTTTCCTTCTCATGGTGCCATGTCATTGCATCGGGTAAATCATTGAGCCATAGTCCGGCAAGGTAGTGGTCGTGATCATGCCGGTGTTCTTTGTAATGCATCTGGCATATGCCAATTAGTGAGGGGAAGATATCACTACGAGCTGTGATGGCACTTGCAGTGAAGACTTCTACAACCAGCATACACCAGATGTCCATCTTCTTCTTCGCCATGTTGACAATTTTTCATGTTGACGCTGTTTGGTAGGGTTGTTATCAACGAACCTTGTGTGTGTGTGGCGGTTCTCGTTGAAGTATTATCTAGCGTGACTGGACGTAGATCAATATCGGATGGTACTCCAACATAAATTCCGCCTATGCATTCTAGAAATACTCTGTCTTGGGAGAAGCGAATCATGCGACGACACATCAGCCTAACTTGGGACACCCACGCACGATTCAATAACAGAGAAGAGTTATCTTCTATCCATATTATATCCAAGACTAGAACACACACCGCTTCGTAGCTTCGAGACACGCACTTGCTGGATTCTACGTCGAGAACAGGAAATTGTGCTTCAATTGAATCACGCGCGAGATAGAGTCCATCTTTATTATCCATGGCTCCAGTAGCTCCAATGCTGCAGTACGCGTTGGAGTAGACATCCCTCATGAGTTGAACCTCGTTCTCTCAGTCGGATTTACTATTGGGTCCTGACTGTATGATGCAGAGAGAGTCTATCTAGAGGTAACGCACCTCTAGCCTTCTGGTAATGGTAGCGGCGTCTTTGAAGGTCTGAGAACGCGAGTCAAAAGAAATCTCATTCATTAACTCCTCTATGTTAGAGTCTGTTAAAGTTAAGATCGGGTTTTCGCCCCACATATAACTTAGAGTAATGTACGGCCCGCTAATGTCCTTGGGGTCTGTGATGCAATACCGGATCTGCTCTCCCGAGGCGTCCAACCCACCAACATCAATGATACGACTTGGGTACTACCATGACGGACTCTTAGCCTTCCCCTGAATGCAGTTATGAAGGTGGTCGCATTTGATAAGTCATCTTCCTGCTAAATACAAGCACGTCATCAAAAAGCTGTCACTGCTCTCCCATGGAGCTTCATGTTTGAGGTAATGTTCATCTAAAAAGATTAGCTACTTATATGCATAATTCGAGAAAATCATTTGAGTATAAATTATCTACCAGCAGTGACCAAAAAGAACCTTTTAACCTCCATTCGAGGCGAATGAAATTGAACCAGAATTATGGACGGCTGCTGCAAGACTGTTACTTCGATTTCGTCATATTCTAGCACAGCCGCCCGTTCGTCTGGGCTGAGATGTGCTAGATATTTCGTTCGTTTTTAATCGAGCCTCGTGCAAAGAAAGCAGGTTTCATGTTTTGCAGAGCCGATGATCGTACTCCATTTTCTATCCCAGTCAGTGGTTTGATTATCCGCGCGACCAGTGAGGTGCAGACCCTTTGGAAATAAGGTCTTACATTCTTCACACATATTGAACAATTATCGGTTGTTTTTCATATGATTAATAAAGGTAGAACACTTAGGCCATATTACTTCTATTTAATCCCAAATCGTGACGGGGGTGGCATCGTGTAGATGTTGTCGATACTTCACTCGGTAGCAGCACAGGAAAGGACGACACGTGCCGGTTGAAGGAAACGTAGAACTGGAGAGCAAGCGTAGATAGCAGGGGAAGACACGGCTAGCTAGCTTTTAAACAGAAACATGATCTACTAGACATGTTACCACAGCATATAAAAGAAGAGTAGGGCGATATCAGAGGAAGGGAAAAGGGCGGTGTCTGAAGGAACAGGAGGCTGCTATGCGCTACCATTCTCCACATCTCATAACCGACCCATAAATAAGAGTCAATTCTTTATGATAAAATTACATCTACGATTTTATTGGACCTTCAAATTGCTTCACAAATTACCTCACATTTTAGCAGTTTAATAATACAAGTAGACTGTTGATGTTGTGTCCGTCTAAGATCGGGGGTATAATTGTCCCGCTTTCTTCAGCTGCCTACTTCCCTGCCCATTTATAGGACATTATGCATCGGAGGCGGATATTAGACATCAACTAAAACCTACGAATGGAGAGTTCTGTTGCCCGCGAATCTGCATCGACTGTCTATTTCGCTGCTCTTTTGCTATACTTTATTAGCTCTGCCGAAAAGCTGAATTTCGCAGAAAATTGAACTGCCTAGTGAACGCTCTTAAAATGGCCTCGAGAGACGAAGGGAGCAAGCCTCGCGACAGTATTGGTGATCTCATGGAGCAACAGACTATGCTTCAAGAAGTATTAGCACATGGTAATATTTCCACAGACGAAGAGATCAACCTTCGCCGATCAATTGCCGAGCTTCTTGTCCAGGAGTATGAACGTGGGGCTCGTGACAATATGCTGTACCTCCGCACTGCAATCGAACATTATGAAGCGATTCTGCGACGGCTTCCGCAGAACTCCCCGAAACGCCCTGAGCAATTCACCCGACTGTCGTACTTATGGATATCAGAGTACATGGCAACGGGATCTCGTAGAGCTCTAGATGAGGCTGTGAGTACTGGACAGCTAGCACGCGAGGAAGCTATCCTCGCATCCATAGACCAGACGAATGTCCATCTATATTGTGAAATCCTGAATAATTGCGGTGTTGCATTGTCATATCGATCCGCGAATCCCCTACCTGCCGCAGATCGCGTCGGCAGCACTGTTGGGCAGAGCGACGGGCTTCGTATTAGCGCGGAGGCCGATCTCAACGAGGCGATCGAGTGTGCAAAAAATCTTAAGGATTATGCAGCAAAAGATTTACCTGATTATGCGATGGCAGTTTCTAACCTCTCCTCTCGGTTGATACGGCGATATGCAATGACTGGCAACGAAGCAGATGAAACAAAGGCCATAGAACTAGTTGAAGAGCTGCGGAATATATTCCAGCCTGGCTCGATAGAGAGTGCAAGAGCACTTACACTTCTTTCTCAGCTTGCAGTGGACAAGTGCAACAAGATTGAGACATTAGAAAACCTGGATAGAGCTTTGGTTCTGCTGAAGGAGTCTATTGCAAGTCTTCCTGAGCCGTGCGAAAGTAAACCGGACGTTTACAAGCAGATATCCAAGCTCTATAGATGTCGATACCGGAAAACCAAGGATATTACAGATTTGATTCTTGCTGTTGAGCATTCCGAGTTGTTACTCCAGGCAATTCCTGCATCCCATACAATCATGGAAACGTGTCTACTCGACCATCTCCACCTTCTCCAAGAATTTTTGAACGATGTGAAATTTATTCAACAGGTTGAGCAAGCCGTCTTATTAGCCGGGCAATACGTTGCACACCTGCGTAAGATTAGCACCACGCAGCTCAATTGTCGCTTGGTCTACGGCGACATACTAGGTCGAGTATATATTCTATCGCAAAGACTCGACGACTTTGTCAAAGCCATGAATCACATCAAACAACTAGGCTACGATTACAACCACCGTACAGGACAAGCCGGCGATACAGCGCCAGTGGACACACAACTCCTCTACAGTATTGCTGTCAATTCGGTGAGGTTATTACGAGCATCGCCCGGGCAGACAAGAGATAGAGGGATGCAACGACTCTATGAGCAAGTTCAAAGACAGTGCCAATCACCCAACTTCATCAACGACCTCCTCCAGACCGACAAACAATTTCTCGAGCTCCTTAGCGTGTATGCCGATGCTACGGAGGCTGGAGAGCTTATTACCGACTCGCAGGCGAATCTCAAGGTAAGTGAGGCGCACGCAAAGAAACAGCGAGAGCTTAACGATCGGCTCTCACGGCCCCGATGGAAGCCAATGGACTACAAAACTGAACTAGGAGTGAGAAAACTAGCCATTGACCCTACGAACAAACGTATCGTGACGGACATGAGCATGTTGATGGCGGGTATCTTCGGCTATGATCCGGACAAGCCATCGTTAACAAAGGCTGAATTTGTTGCTAAACAACGGCAAATTGAAGCAGATAGCGTTGCAAAAGCCAAGGCGAAAGGGCAGCACCCAAATCCGAAGCTCTGCTATATGTGCAGATACATCAAGATCCTAAGGCCGTCGACCATAGATACTAGCACAAGTGGTCATAATCGACCAAAGTTCGAATGGAATGACAAGTTTTGGCTGCCATTTGGCAATTGGAATCAATTAAACCTACGGACCAACTGCTCTATTTGCAAACTTATCCTATCTTTGATCGTAGCCGACCAAGCACGCAACAGCCTACATCCACGCCTTGCGATAATTGATCCAGAGATACAGGGAACACAATTAAAGCGGGTTCGGTTAACCAGCGGTGAAATTGCTCTGCAAATCGAGTACGGTATGCGTCCAGTTGGAGAAATAAGGATAGTCTCCCATTCCAACTATACGAAAACCTTGCGACAAGGGTGGGAAGACGTCGGGTACTTACGATATGCGCACGGTAAGATGTATCCCTCCCAGGATGACACACTTAAAGGCCAGGACGTACTCCCTTGGAAGGAAAGTAATCAGCAGATTGACACGAAAACACTTAAAGTCTGGCTCAAAGATTGTGACAAAAATCATGGCAGGATGTGTAATACTAGCTTCCATGAGAACGCGGCCAGTGCACTTTCTGTTGACAATGTACCATTGGTCCTTATTGACGTTGTGAAATGGTGTCTCGTAGAGAGTACTACAACGGAGAAATACTTTGCACTAAGTTACGTTTGGGGCAAAGTCGATATGTTACCTACTTTGACTGCGAATTTTGATGCTCGACAGCAGCCCGGTGGCTTAAACACGGTGCCTTTTCCGACAACAATATCTGACGCGATCGAGCTAGTGCGAGCTTTTGGTGAGACTTATCTTTGGATTGACGCTTTGTGTATTGTACAGGATGATAAGACACAGAAGACTCGGGATATCGCCAACATGAATGTGGTTTATAGCAAGGCTTTTGCAACTATCATTGCCATGTATGGCACGGATGCAAATGCTGGTCTTCCTGGGGTTAGGCCGAAAACAAGGTCCCCGCAGAAAATCGAAACGCTAATCATTCAAGTTGGCTCAGAAGACTTAGACTATGATCCGCAGGAGAGCGACGACAACGCCAACACTAACAACGATTTGATTAGTCTAGTGGCCACTCCGCCAGCACTACATCTTGCTCTTGAGGCTTCATGGTGGGATTGTCGGGGCTGGACATTTCAAGAGCGTCTGCTTTCGCGCCGGTGTCTCTACTTCTCTGAGAATTACGTGTACTTCCAGTGTGGCCAGCGCGATCGCGTCTTATCCGAATGCGGTGTCAACGAGCGGATAGTGGACGAAAGAGAGGACGACGACAGCCATCCGAAAGCTTCAATAATTACGGCGCTCGATAACCCACTTTCTGACCTCGGGCTCTCGCTAGTCGACCTTCCCGTTGAGTCACAGCGAATGGCGACTTTCAAAGCATACAGCAGCCTCGTGGAGAAATATACTCGTCGGCAGCTCTCGTGCGACTCGGACATCATAAATGCTTTCATGGGCACTTTTAAAGCCTTAGAATCCTTCCAAGGTCAAGTACTGTGCGGGCTTCCTTTACTAACACTAGACTTGGCACTTCTTTGGACGCCATGTGGACGAGTGCCACGCCGCGGTCATGAATTGGATTCCATAGCGCAAGCAAGGGATGAAGGTCGATCAGTACTTAACCAGCTGTTACCGACAAATAGAGGGACCCTTTTAGAAGTCTATGGTCCATCCTCTAATCCACAGTTGGATACCTCCGTCGATAGGCGATTCCCTAGTTGGTCTTGGGTTGGCTGGAAGGGGTCCGTGGAGTATCGATTCTTTACGGATGCCCTTCCCAGAGAGCCGCATCCCACGCCAATGATTTCAAAGTATGCAATAAACCTTGACGGAACGCAGCTACTTATCGTCAAAGACCGCGTGCACGATCGTACAATTGCTACACCTGAATCTGAAGCATCTGCAGCTCCTACATCAACTAGCACGAATCATGCACTTTCAAAAAGCACAGACCTTGTAACCGGGCTGGAAGCTATGAAAATTACAAGCTCACAAGATAATGATCCTAAGTGGAGCTTTGCTCCAGCGCTGCCAAATGTGTTGCAATTCCAAGCTCCAGCTGTTCCTCTCGCCGCCTTCACTATCTCCCAAAATTACGAGTACATCTCTCTCGCTAACCAAATACATACTTCCACACGCCAAGCGGTACGGCATATTCTTGACAGCAACGGCAAGCGTTGCGGTCTCTGGTGGGAGCAAGCAGGGTACGTCTACGTCGGTCGAGGGGTGAGTCTTGAAGCAGAAAAAAAGATGATTTTGGTCGGAATCAGTCGGCATGAAGATACTTTTAAGCCAAGAGAAGGTCCGAAGCGTGTGGAAGGTGAGATCAAGCTGTTCGATGATGAGGTGTATGCACCCATAGGGAAGGATAGTGCACTGGTGAACGTAATAGCAGTTGATACGGACATGGGACATGATTATATGGAACGTATCACGGTTGCAAGGATTCATTTGAAGGCGTGGGAGAATGCTCGGCCAGAAATGAAGATGATTATGCTAGCCTGAGATTTAGTATACTTTCCTTTGATGTCTAAGATGCTAGAGATGTCAAGAAAGGTAACTTCTAGGTTTCGCGCTCTCTTGCTCATACTTTTGCAAACAATTGCTTTAATAAATAATAGTCCTTTCGAACCTCTTTATTAATTCGTGGGCACAAGCTCTTTACGAAATTACACCTGATTACGTTGAGTTTAAAGAATCCAAGAGCCGATGATGGCTGTGCAGGACGTCCATAAGCTTTATAGCACAGCCACGTTGTGGCCTCAGGCACCCACATCCCCGTTAGTTACCTATACCTAGATCTCTCCCTACAGAGAGCTTCCTTCCCTAGACTTATCAGACTACAAAAACCTTATCACACGTTTCACACGCTGAGGAACTTCTCCTGTTGCCCGTATCGTGAGTACAGGTCCTTGATATATCAGGAGCAATGTAAGTCCAATGGAGGTAATTTGATTCCATACCAGAGTCTATTTTAAAAAGAGTATGCCGCTGCAAAGTCTGTAAAGGAAAAGGTATCTCGAGCTATCTGGCAACTCCAACGCCAACGCCAACTCCAACTCCAAACATTAGAAACTTGATCCAATACCAAGAATCATAAATCTCCAAACGAAAAAATACGACCCCAACGATTCATCCCTTTCTATGAAACAGCGGGAATTGTAAACTTTGATCTGACTGCCAGATCAAACAGCAATCTTGTAAGGCCCACTTGAACAGTTTCGCTTTTCCTTCGTGTCAATCCGTAATGTGACATAGCATTTATGGCTTGTAAGGCGAATTGTTCGTTGGCATAGCCTAGAAGCGCATCTGAACTCCAGCTGCCGATCCTTTCCTAGATCGATCAGCTGCAGCTGAATTTGAATCTGTAATAGCACCGGTCGAAGATGCCCTAGTGGCACTTGCCTTGGTTATCAATGTAGTTGCAACTGCGCTGGACTCTGCAGTGGCCGCCACACCATCACCACCAATATAATCAATCGGAGACAATGCGGATGTCTGTTCGTTTCCAAGTGCAAAACAGTATGAAGGCAATGTCAACAGATCGCTTTTGTCAACGAGCACCTTTTCGAAGAATGAATGTTTTCTATTCATCACCTCACCAAATGCTTCAACAACAACCTCCACACCAGCGGTACCAGAAAGCTTTACACCGCTAGGCTTCCTACTATTTGGACAAACTTCTCCGTTTTTGACTGAAAATATTAGCACGTAAAAGCCTTGCAGATTAAATAGCCACTCACTATGTTGACCCACAGCTATTACCCTAACAGGTGCTCTGAGCGTGAATCCTGCCTGACCACCAAATTTGTCAAACAAAGAAGCTTCTAGATATACTCCAGTAGATACGTATACCTCAGCCTCGGCACTAACCTCAGCAGCCTCAACTTTGAATGGCTTTGCCTTGCCTGAAGCACTCCATCCACTGACGCCTAGCTCTTTTTCACTTTTGACGTCAAATGATGCTTTTGCTCCATCTTTGAGAAATACTGAAAACCCACTACTAATTGTGATGCTTCCAGAGACAGCGGAGACACTAATACCTGCATCGAACTGTAATGTTGGCCCTAATGCGAACAGTCCTGTGACGGCAAAGCCAGGGATTGCTGGGATCGTGCCAATATCGATTGGTAGATCAAATCCCGAACCTAGCACACCGCTAGCAGTCACTGTGATAGGAACGTCTATGCCGACATTTCGTGGCTCCATATCAAGTATCAACGAATCAATACCGTTCCCATCGAAGCTTATGCTGCCTTTCATCATAACACTACCTTTAACCGCCCCTCCATTGCATTCGACATCAATATTGATGCCATTGATTGATTTCGAGAAAAGTTGCCTTGGGAGTGATTTGTTGAGATTTACTGTGAATTGCTTGTTGGGGTCACCAATTGCATTTTTCAACTTGTTGACTTTATCCTCCACTTTGTCGATAATGTTCTCGCCGGTATCTTTCACATCATTGACGACTTCAGTTACCTCTTCTTTGCCTTTATCAACAACTTGCTCGCCGGTATCTTTCACATCATTGACGACTTCAGTTACTTGGTCTTTGCCTTTATCAACAACATCATCGACCTTGTCTGTGACTTTGTCGATTATGCCGCCAAGAAACCGTTTGGTGATGCTAGTCTGAGTGGAGGGAAAGTGTTGACCAAAATCAACTTTGAAAGGGAAAGTCTTTCCTACCACCTCCCATGTTGATCGCTTAGCATCGAGATGCACGGTAAGAGTTTCGGGACTATAATCGACATTGCTCACTATCCACGGTTCCCTAGTCTGATTCTCGGCACACCCAGGATAGTTGGCTATCAAGATAAAAGTTCGATGTTCGTTGAAATTGACCCACTCCCATTGGCTTATCGCATCCATGTATGTATCATTTGAAGTGAACCGTATCATCATGTTAGAACTGCAATCCACCTCTTTCACCTTTCCCACAAATCTATCCATTGACAGTATGAGTTTGTTCTCATGGTCGGAGCTGTCGAGAGTCATGTTTGCAAACATAGCACCATTTTCATCTAACTGTATTAGTTAAAGCCGTGCGACGTTTTGATGGAAGGATGTTTACCATCAGCTCTACCCCATAGAAAATGCTCACTTTGTTGAAGTGCAACAGCATGATGTGGAGTTCTGCGCATCAAACCATGCCTCGTTTCCATACCAGGCCAGTCATGATCTGACACAGGTTCAAGGACCGCATGTGCAACAGGTGTAGTGAGTCCATGTTGAAACACAAAAGATGAAGAAACTAGTATAAACCAAAGAGAACGCATGACTTCAAAGAGATCAAGCACAAAGTAAGAATTGAAGCAAAATGAATACAAGTCGAGATGTACAAAAAGTGGGACAGATTTCCCTACCGCCCAGTCCTATAATATATAAAAATCGAACGAACGGATATGGTTGAGAAGTCAGGAGCAAGGCACAATCAATCACCGAATGGGACATTGAATGTTGGGTTTGAAAGAAACAACTCTCAAATGCCTATTGTTATAATCAGCGCAAATGTAAAGCAATCCTCTTCGTCCTAATGAGGATCAGCCATACAGTCAACAGTCCCATGAGCCTCAAACGATAGAAGGGCTTGGTATGAATCCACTAAGTTTGAATGGGAAAAACAAATCAGAATCTGGGCGTAGAGATAAGATTAATCCTTTACGTTTTGTGACTAAGTACCAAATCGAGAGAAGGCTGATGCAGGCAATTACTAAAGAACCACCAGGATCGCCAAGCATCCAGATAGCTTCGGGAGCAACCCCAGTCCACATCCATGCCTGATCCTCATGAATTCATCCATCTATTCAAATACCAAACAGAATACGATATTTGAGTTCCAACCCGTCCATAGGAAAGCAACATGACTGCTATTTGGGGGACCAACAAAGGTGTAAAGGAGATAGGAAGCTCGATGGTAGGCGTACAGCGCTTACCGAAATAAATTAAATTAAATTAAATATTGTATTGGACATCTGCCCGGAAAGGAACAGCAATGTATGCGTATTTTGATACCTCATGAACATAGTCTATAGAAGAAAAATACCAACTAGTGTAGAGCCGCTTCTACAAAATTATTCGATACGACTTGTAGACGGCATTTAATGAGATTTGAGGTCACAGTGCAAGCCTTGATTCACCATATACTCACCACTACCAAGACACATCAAAGGTCGCCGTGAATAAGTCCTACACTTGTCCAGAAAGCTACGATGAGATACAACGTATCCAAGTTGAAATCTGCATTACAGATGCGTGCCAAATGTTCCCATGTTCCACTTACCAGCAAATGCACCAATGGTAGTAGAAGTGTGCTTGTTCCAGTGTGGCTAGTGGGGCCATACTCATGCTCCGTATTTCTAACAGTCAGCCCAGCATTTCCCAGTGGCTCAAGATGCAGGTCATACCAGCCTACCAGCTCCAAGATGGTTGAGCTGAGGCAAAGTTCATGTTCATTTGCTGATGGGAGAGTGGGACGTGGAGGCGGAATCCGCGAGGATCGACATTCAGCACTCTGTGGCGACTTGGCAACTCCTTTATTGGGCTGTGCGTGCTGAATAGGGGGCGGCTGAATGTAAACAAACCAACTGGACCCCACGAGTTTCGGACCAGTGTCGTTGAGCATTCTTGAGAATACCAACTTTGACTATTACTAAACGCTTTGAATTTTGAGTTGTTCATTTCGTATATACAAAGACTTTTGAAAATACGTGTACAAGAAAGTTGGTTGATATCAATAATCAACCCTTCTTTTATATATGGGGATTTGTTCCAAGTGCTCCATATCCCAAACAACCCTTCCCCGATCATCAAAGGTCGCATACTCATCTGATATCTCTAATATCTCGCTACAATCACTAACTTCTTGAGCCGAAATACCCATTGAGTCACGTACGATCCATAATTTTGGCGGAGAGCTACGTATGATCGGATTGAAATATGCTAGTGCTTCATCTTCTTCTGAATACCTCGGATGGGGTAATTGTGGTATGAGTGATTTCGCGGTTTGGAATGAGGCGAACTATAAGGTGTTAGTGTTTATCTTTTGCTTGTCTTTGGGGGAGTTAGAGATGATCTTACTTTCTTAGGAGAGAATATACTGGAAAAAAGAGCCGCCTTTTTAGCATTAAACCCCGTGAGAGGTACCGGTGCAACATCAGTAGGAGGGATACCTGCGATACTATAATCATAAGATCTAGTGTCAACAGCTGTGAACATAGCAAGCTGGTCTTGATCATTCAGACTTTTAGGCAAATAGGATGTAAGTTGACCCAGAGCCTGATACATGGTAATGTGATAGACGACCGTAAGAACGAAAAAGACACCCATCATAGCTATAGGGCCAGGTGCAGTGTTCATTACAAACAGCCCGATCAGGCAGATCTCGGCAAGGTAAATACCGATCATGAGATGTTGAAGTGCTTTGGCATAGGCTGCACCTTGAGTATCGATGTTGTTTGTGAGAACATAGAAAGCGTTGTATCGTGTTGCAAGATATACACAGCCAAATCCAATTGTTGCGAAACCTAGAACTAGCGGAGATATGATAGAGTAGCAGATTGCAATAATTGCAAGGTTGGCAAACTTTGGGTAAAGAGTTCCCCATCCTAGCCCTGTGAGTGTGACATATCTTTCAAACATATTTCTGGGAGATTTGTCTAAGAGGTGGCCGATCACTGTTAGAGTTACCAAGCTCCAAATGTTTAAGAGGCTGTTAGCAGCAATTCCTGTGAAGCCAACAGCGTTAGTCATTGATAGATATGATGTCTAAATCTTGAATGAGAAGAGACTTTTGACTTACCCACTCCTTGAACAATGAAATAAGATATGTAGAAGTTAGATGCTTTTGGGAGATTTTCGGCCAAAAGTCTAGCTGCTGAGTCCGGATGTTTGATAAGCTGAGTAACTGTTGCTGCAGCACCTGATGAAAAGGTTGTTATCAAGAAAACTTGAATGACTTGAAACGCCATATGCCATGATTGAGTCTTTAGTTCGGCTGCAGGGTAAGTGACTTCACCACTCAATTTTGAGACATATCGAAAGATAATTGGAACAAGCATGACTAAAACTGCCAAGAGAATGGAGGGCAGGAGACCTGTGACAGCACCAACAACCTTGGGGGGCATATTCTTGATGAAGGCTAGCCATGGTAGCTTTTCAACTAGATAGCCAATATTGCTGATAGCACCTACTACTGAAACAGGAATCGACCAGAAGAGGATCGTTATAACAACGAAGGTAACACCGGCAATTTGTCTATTCCGCCGTTGCTTACGACTCAGCTTCAAATTTTCCCAGATGACCTCCGTTGGGGTTATTGAAATAGCTTTTGGGTTCATAAATGGTGTCTTAGATGGTGACATTCTACGATATGCGACCTGAGCGGCATGCTGGGTTGAAAATTCTACAAATACTGCAGGAAGTATCTTTGTTTCTTCTCTTTCATGTTGAATCTGAGTATTCTGGACCTCTGGGATCAACCTTCTGAGTTCTGACCTTGACCATTCTATCGTGTCAACCTTCTCGCCAAAAGGGGGGATCTTGCCAAGGCCATGAGTTGGACGGTCCTTTTTATCCAGCCATTTCGACGCCAGCGCAGCCTCTTCGTCACCTGTCACATCTTGTAATTTTTTTTCCCACTTGATTCGTCTTTGGTTCGCTTTTTTTGACAGCTTAATCTCAGCAGCTTCCAGCTTCATCGCTATTCTGTCACGCTCCTTGACGTCGTTTTCGAGTCCCGTGGTATCGGTGGCTCTCCAGAACTTTCGAAAGGTGGTCCCGAATAGTTGTTGAAGTTTATCAGATTTAAGATACTCTGCTGGAATATCGGTAAATAGAACAGTACGTGATGATATCCTACTAGCGGTGAATGGTGCAAGAAGGTATGCTTGGCGAAGGTTGATGAAGTATATCGTTTCTCTCGTAATTATGAACATCACGAAACCTTCTCTTATTAGTAATGGGACATATAAGTGGAGAATTACGCACTGAAAAAGATCGAAGCAAGGATAGCATGTGCGTAATATCGATTCTTGCCCGCTCCGTTGATATTGCCAAACGTTAACAGATCCAATTCATGTTGTTTGGCACCTCCAGTTACGTTGATCGGGATCAATATTGGCCATGTAATAATAACTCCGGCCAAGCAAATGATGGTGAGCATTTTGAGGAACCGAAGATATAGGTAGCCGTCCAAAGATTGGTGTTCTAGTACATATTCATCGGGTATGGCCTTGAAGATGCTAAACCATCCAAATCTAGTGTCTGGTAACTTGTCTGACTTTTCTCTGTCAAATCATTAGTATGAACACGCTAAGCCATATTTCTATTTTGAATAGGGGGGGGAAACGGGATATAGACATGAAATTACTTACTGTGGGTGCAATGTCCCTAGAAAGGTTCTCGGTCGATAGACTCTGGTAAATCTAGTCCGAAGCAAGAAGAACGCTGTAATGAAAACGAGTGCCATCAGCCCGACTGGCACAAGAGTAGAAAGCATGGCAGACACCGATGAAGACTGGCTCTTGGCAATGCCAGCGCCAGCATTTTCGACGTCTGGAGCCTGACATTTTTCAAGGTTAGCTAAGCCAAATACATTTTGGAGTGTGACTGAACAAATATTTTCAAGTTCGCAGGCTGAAAGCGCAATTCAAACAGATAGATTTTAGCATCCCAGTAAGCAACTTAATGATGCTAAAAAGTCACCTACCATGTTGGAAGAATTTGGCTGCAGTCAGCAGCAGCCCTAAGAATCGTACCAACTCTTCCGAAAAGTTTTGTGCTTATGCTGTCCTAGGTGGACGAATCGAATTGACACTTTTGCGAACAGCCCCAAGCTTACAATTTCACGTTGACAGATGGTGCAGGAGAATATCAAAAGTCCGCATTTGAATATTTCGCAGAATAACTTCAAGTGCATGAAAAGCTTAACACAAAGAGAAAATCCCATCTTATCAACTTTCAGCGTTCATCCACATCGTCATACCCAAACCCGTTGTGGCTGCACAATCCTACGGGAAGCGACCCAGCCCCAGGGATTGGAAACAACTGGGGTCTCGATGCCTCCCACGAATCAGTATCGGAAAATACGTCGCAAGCCCTGTAGTCCCTGTGAAGATCATGCTGATCGCCTATGAAATTGTCTGTATCGAGGGGTGAAGGATGCTTGACTCTCGGCTTTCGAGCATCATCGCGAACCTACCATGGAAATGCGATTTGGGCTAAGGACATTCACATAATTGTATATTGAATGCTTTTAAAATGCTATAATAATTTCCTAAAAGAAGCAAAGGCTTTTAAGGGCTACTAGCATAACAATTGTGGCTTTCCTATCTTGTCCAAGCTGATTTCAGTCTCTCGGATTGTTGTCCTTCAACAACATTGATCCGATTTTTTGGTTGCAAGCTTTGAAATCCAAAAGTGGCCAATTTATTATACTGCCTTCTTGAAGAATTCCGAGCGGAAGTCTCTCAATACATCACTCGTAAAGTTGGCCTTGAATCTCGGCAGCAGCGTACGAATGCCGAACCACATTCTGTAAAGGTTTAACAACTATCTAACGGGCCCTATAATTTTTCGAGCCAAGTGAGATTTAGTTTAAAGTCAGTAGCATCGCCAAAAATCTATGTTTCGGTATATATTACTTGAATGCGGGGTTGATACATCAATTTTGATATAACCGCTGAAAACCCTCCCGGGTAATACTAAATGTTGATGAACCAGCACGGCAAGTGTGAGAGCGGAGATCTCAAATATCTTCAAAGAATGTACATGAATTTCAACGTGTAATATAAAAATTTGGATTGTGTCCTAGTGAAGGTACAAGCTCACCTCCAGCAGTCGTCTTGAATTTTGTCGTTCGAGGTCAAAATTAAAAACTGAACTTGCGGTTGACCTTTTTAAAATGTACTTTCTAAGCAAATCCAAATTCCTGCTCCTTATCGTTTCCAGTTCAATTACTTTCGCATTTCCACCAGGAGTTGGCCAGCTAGAATGTAATCGAACAGCTATCTTAGAAGCCGCAGACGCCTATGTCTCTTCACAAACAGCAGGAAGCCTCTCTCCCCTCCAAGACCACCTGTCACTCAGCTGGACTTACATGGAGAACAATAAAGAGATCGGTTCTCAAGCCAGTGTTCTCATCAAACCCCTCAAAATCGATCATCGACGAACCAACACCGACGCCATTGCCTGCGCAACCTATACCGAACTGATCATCACCGATCCCTCTACCCCATATGTGATCGGCACTCAGATTCGACATGGCACAGACATGAAAATCTCATCCATAGATACCATAGCGTCAACCACAAACTCATGGCTCTTCGACGCCAAAAAGACGCTCCAGCATGTCCTCTCTGAAAAATGGGATCCGATTCCTGAAGCAAAGCGGGATAGTCGGACAACTATCCAGGCAGCCGGAGACGCATATATGAGCATGTGGGATAACGCAACGGCCTCTGATGCCGTACCGTGGGGTACACCATGTACACGTCTCGAAGGCTCCGCCTATACTGGGACAGGTAGCCCGAATGATTCGTGTAAGCCGGGGATTCCATCAAACCATAGCCAGGCACCGAATACTCATCGACGGTATGTGGTGGATGAGGTAATGGGAAGCGTGAGCATTTTTTGTGTGTGGGAACATATGATGATGGCGGCAGATAGTCACGAGTTTCGACTTGAGGGTGGTAAGCTGAGGTATGTACATACTATGACCGTTTGTGGGGGGCAGGTTTGTAAGTTGTGACCAGAAATGACGATGTGTCTGACAAACTTGATTGGTCAACTATGATACGTAATGATAGAATTATACGAGTAGATTATGCACAGTAGCTTGGATAACAGTACAGATAATTCTTCACTACTTCGCAATCTCTTCCACTCACACTTTGTGCCTTGGAGTAGTCAAGCTAAATGATACGGAAGTTTTAAGGTGGTGGGCTTAGATCTAGTCCCTCCACTGACAACTTGAAAGAATCATTCCTGTGACTGTAAGCAAGAGAGAGTGAAATGAGCAAAGCAACTTACCTTGAATAACTTCCTCCAAGATCAAGGTCCAGCCGACCTCTCAAGCAGTCTTCAAAGTCAACCTCGACAGTCAGAAGTCCGTCATCATCATCCCATAATGGACCAGCAAGCACGTCTCCCAATGGAGATACGACACATGAGCCTCCCCGGCATACGAACTCTGATGGGCTACTTTTCTCTCCATTTACCTTTGAACTGGTACCTTCTTTCGAACATGGCAGCGCGATCTCCATTCCATCTTCCGTAACAGTAGACTTCCTTCTTAATTTGGGAAAGCTGGCGGTCTTGTTTGCTTCGTTCTCACCACCCTTTTTTCCAGATATCCAGCTTGGTATGTCGGATTCTCGCATACATTGATTTGAGCTCAACACAACGCATCTGCCCTCGCTAGCCACAGTTCTCATGAGAGGCAGCCAGGTATCCCGTGCATCCGCTGTCGGAGCTAGATATAGGTTCACATTCTGGCTGTACAAGGACTGCCGAAGCAGTGGCATGTAATTCTCCCAGCATATTCCAGCTCCAAGCGTGAGTTTTACCCCTTTGATAGTGGTCGTAACCGCTCTGAGAGACGATGGTTGTCCTTGGCCCCAGATTAGCCGTTCACTGCCCGTCTACACTATTAGCACAGGAATACAGTCTGACGTAGTAACATACCGGCATAACCTTTCGCCTTTTTCCAAGGATTCCAAACTTTGGACAAACATAAACTACTCCGCAGTATAAAGTCCCCGCACAGCGTTCCACCAAACCAGTCACAATAAATACACCAGTCTCTCTCGCGACCCTCTCCAGTTCCTCCCGAGTACCATCTCCTCTCACTCCTTCCTTCGGCTGCTCTAGTTCGCGGTTAACCCATCTTTGTCCACCTCCTTCAGGCGTGTCTCCCAAATCTACCGCATCCTTAAAATATTTCAAGAACTGCTCCCTTCCTTCCGGTTTCCTCGCTCCAACCGCAGCACCAAACGTGGCCGTTCTAGGATATCCCCCTAAATAAGCCTCAGGGAAAAGTATCAAGTCTACAGATTTGGAAGCCGCAGTTTTCGTGATGCTCTCTAATGCCGCTAGGGTTTCGTGGGTGGTAGAAAGGGTATGGGACTCTATATTTTACCTAATTAGCTAGGAACTTTGGACAGCAATAGAGACCGGATGTGGGTAAGCAAATGACATACGTGCTACTGCGAGGTTTAGAAGTTCTGGCATTGTAGTATTACGACGAGTGGTACGACCGAGAGGTGGTTTTGACAGCTCAAGCTTGAAGCTGGGGAATGCGGGGTTGGAAGGGATACTCGATCTTGGCAATAGCGGGACCGAAACTGGTGGGGAGAGTTTGAAATGCAACGAGCTTCATTACATTACGGTCTTTTGGCAACTCCTAGAAGATCAATTCAAGAGGATTTACAGGAAAAGGATCTCGGCCTCTATGTAAGACAAATCATTCACGGATGAGAATGCAAAACAGAATCAGATCCAAAAGTTAGATCGAATTCCAAGCCCTAGACCTGAGGTAGACGTGCCTAACGAAGTCTCTGAGGACGTAGAGGACGCGCGAAGATTTAATCGAGCAGCAATTGTTTCATTTGATCCTAACGTGATGGATATCCGGACTCAGTAAACTGATCAGCTTTTAGGGCTTAGAGGTTCAAACGGTCATTATTGAGAAGGAATCTTTTATGATACTGCCCGAAGCAGTCCGCTTTACATGAGTTTAGATGAGAGCGACGAAGCATTACAAGTAAATTGACATCTTCATACATCGACTTTTCTGTAAGAAAGAGAGACGTGAGTGAATGGTATACATATCCATCTGTTTTGATTCACCTCCTGTTTGATCCACCCCAAGAACGTAGAAGGATTAACAATCTTGGATAAGCTTAGTAATGACTAAATCCTAAGCTATGTCTCGCGGCTTTCAGTCAAAGAAGCGTATACGTTAATTATTTAGACATCCTTTGCGAAATTTAACGTGCCGAGACATCCATGTATCTTCTCGACAGATGGTACCTTTGTTTTGAGGTATTTAATTGAACAATTTGCGCCCAAAGAATTCGGCTCGGCCATGAAACCTACTGATCAGCTTAGCAGAGCAGTAGGTAGAACAGTCATAAGGGTTTCGCCTCCTAGAATCATCACTGGTTATATCCAATGCCACTATGCGACCCGAGAGAACCACAACATTTCTTCGCCCATTGACTTCTCTCCTGCTACCCCCAGCTTCTTTACGACTCCATTACTACCTACTTGAAACTGCATTGGTAAGGCCTGCCTAAATGTTGGTGCCCCGGTGTTTTTGTTCACAAATCCCATAAAGTGGTCTCCACTCACGTGTGTGAGATGGATTGTCATCTTCCACACGGCGTCTGTGCGGTTAATAAAAAGCGCATCATCTTGAAGGACAAGAGTAAGGTTGCGCCACGCGGGATGGAAATAGGTGCCTGTGTAGTTGAGCAACGGAAGTGTAGGCAACAGTGGTGGATCTGGAATGGAAGGGTAAGCAATGTTGATTGCGTTATCATAGTCCTCTGCTTCACGTTGAAATCTGTCCTTGAAACTATAGTATGTTAACTCTAGTACGTGAGATGTGTTTTGGATGGGTATATATTACTGTTTAACATGATCGTATCGATCGTTTTCGGGCACATTTAGCTTGTCATTTATCAGATTCCATGATAAAACCTCGATAGCTGCGTTTCCCGAATCGGCAGTGTTTGCAAATGCTACTACGCCATACTTTAGTGCTGGGAACATAATGATATTTGTTCCAAAGGCGTCAGTAGCGCCACCGTGCATAATGAACTCGTAGCCTTTGTATACACCTTTAATCCAGCCAAGAGCATAAGATACTTCTCCGGTAGACCAGGGATATTCGGGAGTGATGATGCGCCCCGTTCGGATAGCTTTGTGAGCCGTGGAAGACAATGGACCTGATGAATCGATCAGGGATTTGGCCCATTTAGAGTAGTCGATCACGTTGGACATTATAGCTCCAGCGCCTGTGATAAGCGTAATATTAACGTTGGGCATTTTGTTGAAAGATTCGTTTATCCAAGCATAGCCAGAGGCAATACGGATCCCAGATGCCTGAGCGTCTTTTTCGCTCAAGAACTAAGCACAAAGGTATCAGCATAAACCTTTCTACACAACGAAGAAGATTTAATCAGGATCTGAGTACTCGCATATTCATACTCAAACTCCCGAACTGGAACTTGAATGTAGAGATTGCTTACAGTTGATGTCATGCCCAGAGGGGCCCAGATTCGCTCTTTCAAAACATCACCCAACCACTTTTCCTCCAAGACCTCGGTAACATAAGATGCAGTCATGAACATGAGATTACAATACTGGTATTCCGCTCTTGGCTCGGCTGTCATAGGTAGATGGCGAAGACTTCGCACGACATCTTTGAGTGTATCCTGTGAACCACCATAGCTGAGGTCGTGACGTGGGAGGCCTGTGCGATGGGACAATATATCTTCCAAAGTGACGTGACTAGTAGCCCACGAGTCGGCCAGCACGAAGTCCTCTCTAATTATATTAGAGATGGGAGTGTTCCACTGGACTTCGGGAAATTTATCATTGTCGTCGACAAGGAGGCTCAGTGCGGCTGCTGTGAATGCTTTGGTGGTTGAGCCGCCAAAAAAGAGTGTTGATGGCGTGACTGGTGTATCTGGAAACTTTGCTATGCCATACCCCTAGAATAATGGCTGATCAGCTATAGTCAGACGTATGATTTATGGATGGAGATAAATCCCAATACAGGTAAGCGAGCAACAAAAATTCATCCAAAGAGTTTGGTAGATCTAGAAGAAAATGAACCATAACTCTTTGTTCGCGGATATTGAAGGCTTCACCGACACCCAATCAGATAAAGAAAATAATACAGACTTTCGTGAAGACCTCATCGCCGTCGATCACCCCAACGGCAACACCGGGAACATGGAACTCTTTCAAAGTCTGATTAACAAGCTGTGCGAAGTGTTCGTCGAGCGGACTAGGAGTCTTGGTGAGAACAGTCTGGTCGGCCAACCCAGAGCTTAAGAATTGAACCAGCAGCCAGCTCACACGAGCGAAACTAAATAACATGATGACTACAATGCAACGTATGAGACAGCAATTGGGGATTCAATGTAGCGGAACAGAAGCCTGCCCAAAAGTTGATGATATCTATTCATATATTGAGACAAAAAAGAGCGATACGACATCAACCTTGAAGTGATCCATGCGGCTCATCGTTTTCTATGACGTTCGTTGTCGGTCCCCTTGCTCCAGTACGTAAATGTTTTAGGCAGCTCAGATATGAGCTGCCAAGCGCTATCAGATATCCGCGTATAGGAGGAGGGGTGCTGAGTCAGCCTCTGCACCACCAAATGACAACAGCGTGAGAATCATATATATATACTAAAGGCTAGATCATCTGCAGCAAGTGAGCTTTTAGCCACTATCCACTAGCTCATTTAGACTTAGTCCGGGTTCTAAGATGCTTGTCACTTAAATAGCCAAGCAAGGAGCTTTTACAGTTGTGGATGCGTGGTGCAAAAGTTATATAGCTGAGAAATAATTCCCAAACCCCCCAAAATCAACGGCAAAAGTGTTCTGTTTCGTCTGAAAGTATTGGCTTATTGATCATTACACTGATATTTAGACCTATTTTGAGACGATTTATTGGGGTTTGTACCGTTTTTCTGTCCTGAAATAAATATCGTAGCGTTCTGAGACTCAGGGTGCCTACTATCAAATCTATCTCAAACTGCCTTCTCTTTAGCTCTAACAAAGCCAAATGCCCCATGCTTGTCTGCAAGGGTAATTTCGCTATCTCGTCGCCGGAAATGTGCGAATCTAATCGCTTAGCAAGTTGCCTTCCCATATATTTCTACTATTTTTCTAGCAATTGTTACTTAAAGCAGGCGATTAAGGGTTGATCTGTTTTAGGTCCCATCTCATACAATCCCATCCGCACTATCCGAATCGCTTCTAGGCTATTACAGAAACACTTCCGGAAATTCCCGTTAGCGGATACTCTTCGATTGATTTCAAAGCAATCTGAGGGATGGGAACGCCAACTATTCCTAAGCGAACCCCTAAGTTATAGCCTTATGTCCTTACTAAACTCCCCAGGAAGACTTTTAAATTTTTACGCATGATCTATCTTTGACTAGCTTTAGTAATTCTACTTTAGTCGAAAGAAGTTGGAGAGCTTTCATAGCCTTTCATATGGGCTCGTGACTAAACGACCATGTCCGACATGGATCGATAACGTACCCATGATTATGCGTACCGTGGCAGTTATGAAGAAACATTCATTTCAAATCACTATTGCTCTTCAGCTACGGTTTTAAGGATATATAAGCTCAAGTTTTGCTCTACTTTTGACCCAGATCTTCATCTGCTGTAAATCTTTTGTTCTATAGTCGCCTACAGACACATCTTCCGAGCTTCTTAGTTCAGCTAGCATGTCGAGACTCTTTCAACCAATCCAGATTGGCAATTTGACACTCTCATCCCGTGTTATCCTGCCACCCTTGACCCGTTGTCGAGCAACTGACACCCATGTTCCTCAATCATCGCATATTGAATACTATTCTCAGCGTGCTTCTTATCCTGGAACTCTTCTCATCGCCGAAGCGACTCTCATTGCACCCGAAGCAAGTGGAATGCGAAACATACCTGGTATTTGGAACCAATCGCAAATTGCAGCGTGGAAGAGTGTTACAGATGCCGTACATAGGAAAGGCTCTTACATCTTCCTGCAACTATGCGCATTAGGTAGAGCAGCCTCTCCTGTGATTTTGGAAGAGGAACTTGGACCTGGGAGAAACGGAAAAGTAAAGGCTCCTTCTCCAGTAGCATTCGAAGGTGGAGCTCTACCCACAGAACTTACCGAAGAGGAGATTTGGAAGTTCGTCGGCTATTACCGACAGGGGGCATTAAATGCAATGGAAGCTGGGTTTGATGGCGTAGAGCTTCATGGCGCTAACGGATATCTTGTTGATCAATTCTTACAAGATGTAAGTAATCAACGGATTGATGCTTGGGGTGGAGATGTAGAGAAGAGAGCCAGGTTTGTGCTCGAAGTCACGAAGGCTGTTGTCGATTCTATAGGTCCAGAGAAGATTGGTGTTCGTCTGTCACCTTTCGGGACTTTTCAAGGGATGCGTATGGAAGACTCAAAGATTGAGGCCCAATTCAGCTATCTTATAGAAGAGCTCAAGAAGCTGAATTTGGCTTACCTCCACCTGGTTGAGACTAGAGCCAACGGAACCCCCGGGGGCCTGGAAGCGGTTGCTCTAACTCATCTACTAAACATCTGGGGGAAAAGAAGCCCAGTGATTGTTGCTGGAGGTTTCAGTCCAGAATCAGCATATAAGGCAGTTGAGGAGGATTTCAAGGATCGTGAAGTGGCGATTGGATTCGGACGATATTTTACCTCAAATCCAGACTTGATAAAGAGACTTGAGCGGAAGATTCAATTAGCATCATATGATCGTTCAACATTCTATACGAACGAACAGATTTTGGGATATACAGACTGGCCTTTCAGTGAGGAGATAGGTGTAGAGGCGTAAAGCTCAGACACCAGATTTGTTTCTTTAGATTTCTTATTTGATCCGAGTTAGCATCAAACTATTTGTTCTGGACTTTGGCTACGAATTGTAATTTGAAAAATACTTTCATATCTCAAAAGTGTGTTCCGCATTGGCAGTGGAAATATCATGTGTAGCCTTCACTTGTTGTTGCTATCGAACCCGACGACAACAACCTAGCATTATTCAGCTTTTAACAATATCCAAAGCCAACCATGAGATTAAATGTGTGCTTGAATTATATCGCAACTCGTTGGAATGGATTTTAGGAAGGCTATTAAACATACTAGGTCCCGTTGCGGAGCCAAACTTTACCCGAATACCCAAGCCGGGCAGACATCGTTAACCGAGCCGAGTATGTGAGACAGCCCAACATTTTAGGCTTGTGTGCTTATGCGAACAGTCTTGGACCTAAACTAAGCATTACTTACCAAATCTGTACATGAATTTGCACATAGTGCAACTCTCAGTCTATTTTGCCACCGTCTCTTTCCCTGCTCTCTATCTCGTATACTTTGAAGGCGATTTATGCCTCGCTAGGCTTTGGTCTATGCCATTATGGACGGGACGGGTGGGGAACCTCGGTGCCTTTTGATTTCATGTGTGACGACAGGCAGTGCAAACATCCCATTACCACGACCGAGAGCTTCAATTGATTAAGTCAAAGTCCTGCCAATCTCTACTAACTCGTTCTCAATCTCTTGCAATGCTGTACGGAGTAATCAATTGGGGTGGTGTCTCCTTCAACCCCGCAAAAGACATTCCCGATCTTTCGGGAAAGGTTATATTCATTACAGGCGGTATTTCACCTACAACTTGCGCTACGGTGCTTCTTTACTGATACTCTCTAGGCAATATTGGACTAGGCAGAGAAACCGCGCTGCAACTCTCCAAACACAAGCCCGCACATATCTACCTCTCAGCCCGCACTCCATCAAAAGCTCTAGCGGCCATCGACGAGATCAAAGCCACGTTTCCTGACGCGAAAGACTGCCCACCAATTACGTTCATAAAATGCGATCTGGCATCTCTACCATCAGTGGTGGCTGCTGCGAAGGAGTTCGTGGAGAAGGAATCTAGGTTGGACAGGTTGTTTCTTAATGCTGGCGTTATGGCCCTTCCCCCGGGTGTCACGGAGCAAGGATATGAAATCCAATTCGGAACGAACCATCTCGGGCACGCCCTTCTCACGAAATTGCTGCTCCCAACTCTAATCAAGACTGCTGAGGGAAAGGGCGGGAAGGAGGACGTGCGTGTCATAACGCTGAGTTCAGCGGGCCACGCGCCAGCATCTGGAATCAATTTCGACAAGCTGAAGACTTCGATGGACTCCTTCACAACCTCGACTATGTCTCGATATGCACAGTCCAAGCTTGCAAACGTTCTATTTGCGAAAGAACTCGCACGTCGCTACCCAAGCCTCACATCTGTAGCCTTGCATCCGGGGGTGGTGAAAACTAACCTTTGGGAGTCTACCATCAATTGGTGGGGTGTTGGCAGACTTGTCACTATCATAAGGGATACGCTTTATACAAGCGTGGAGGATGGAGCGAAAGGTCAGCTCTGGGCGGGCACTGCGGAAGGCGTCAAGAGCGGTCAGTATTATACGCCAGTAGGTGTCACTGGACAAGATACGAGGGTTGCCTGTAATATGGAACTCGCAAAGAAATTATGGGACTGGACAGACAAAGAGCTGGAACAGTATACACTCTGATTTCGCATTGACTATCTACTATATAAATCGCTATGTTCACGTTGTATCTAATAGTTTAATACACCCCCTTTTGGTGCTTCCTGTGCTTCTCAACTTCTGCGTTGTGTGCGTTCCTATATCTTTCTCATTTATGATTCCCCATACTAGATTTTGCAGGATGGGATAGAGTAATGAATGAGCTTGAATTGCTTCTCTTATATGTTTCTATATTTTGAGGTAGGAAGGTAGTATCATGGTTACTCGAGAAACTCTTGCTTTTTTAGTAAGTCATGCCTAATTCTATTACGAAGTACTTTTCCTCCCCCTCAGTGATCCGTGGTAGCCAAAAGTTTTATTCGTCTTCCTCCAGATCCTCTACACCCAGCTGTGTGAGGTCTGTGATAACTTCTTGCAAACGACCATCTCGAAGTACCACCACGACATCCCTTCCGGACTTCGTATGCTTAACTAAATCACCAAGTCTATGCGCAATACTTATGACAGTATGGCCTCTACCTGAGAACTCTTCCTCGACAACAGAAAATATGGTAGACTCTGTAGCAGGATCCAAGGACGAAGTAATCTCGTCTAAAAGCACAACCGGCATTACTCCTGCAGACCGTAATGCAGTAACCTTGATCAGTGCTCTACAGATTCCAAATAACTGAGCTTGCCCGACAGAGAGTTCCTGAAATTCTGACACCTTTTCGTCAAGGACTGGATGCTTGCCAGAGTCTGCATTATCAACAGTCCCATATCCCACGTACTTTTTGCCTATACCATTTTCGGCAAACTTGTGCCAAAGTCCAGTTCTAACCAAAGCGTCGATGATAATATTGTCTTGTAGATTGCCGTCTGGGTCAAGGTTAAATCGTAAAGTCTCGTTCGACAAAAGAAGTGTGTCTTGGGACACGGTAACAAAGCATTGTCGCCGTAACAAATCGAGCCTTACTTGGCTAATGTCGACACCATCTAACTCGATTGTGCCGGATTGCAACTCTAGGAGGCGTAGAAGTGTCAACAGCATTGTGCTTTTGCCGCTATTCACGAGTTAGTCTTCAATGTCATCTGATAAACTCAAGGGGGAGAAATTTACCTTCCTGTACGTCCACAGATAGTAATCTTTTGGCCTGCAATTATCTTCAAACTCAAGCTTCGCAAAGCTATGGAGTCGGCACTAGGATCCACTCATTAATACACATCTCAGGTACGATTGTTCATTTGTTCCAGAGATCTACTTACTGGTACGACGCAGTGATGTCTTTGAATTCGATCAGCCCTTTCGATGGCCAATTTTGAGCGGGTTCAAAGCTCCCATCTCTCTCACGATTTGGCAATGTCAACTGATCAAGGCTCTTCAGACGAGAAACAGCACCAAGAGAAACTTCTAATATAGTCCAATTCTCAACCAGTTTCAACAAAGTTGTATTCGCGACAAGCATAATGTTAAGTGCTATTCCAACTTGACCACCATTTATTTTTTCGCGGAAAAGAACAGCTATAACAACGACACTGGTTGCAATGGTTCCAGCTAATAGATCAAGGACAATATTGAGCCATCTCTGTAGACAGAACAGGAGGAATTCAGGACGCTGGGAATTTTCTACGGATAAGATGTTTCGCTGGATGACTTTGCGTGTCCAGCCAAAAGCGCGGATTGTTTCGATACCTTCCACCTAGAAGGGTTAGTTAAGCACGCCTCGTAATTTCAGGACAGAACTAACAGTTTCTAAGAAACTCGAGAAGACAGCAGCTCGAGATTCAAGCTCTAAAAATCGGAGTTGACGTGATGTCATAAGATAAACCTTTTGAACCACGTAGACTACGATCAAACAAGCAGGTAGGGACAATGCAAGCCACTTTTGAGCAACAATAAGAAGAGTGGCTTGCATTAACAACTTGAAAATTTCTTCCATTGTTAATTTTTATTTACCAATAGGAGCAGGTAGATTGAGACTCACGAACTATCAAATTTTGAAACGCGATTGGCAACTGTTTGTCAATGAGCTGGATATCTTGACTGAATCTAAAGGAGGTTAGGTAGTGAAGCGATAAGGGTAAGGACAAGCCATCTCACCTGTTTAAGATAGAACCGTTCTCGGTTTTAGAGAAATAAGACAGAGGTGCACTTTCAGATGAGTTAGTCAACGTTGGATTTGAAAGTGTTCATATTATTGAACCAGATGCACTAACCTTGTTATGATCTGCAAGAGTCGGTGATGTAGTCTCAGACCCGATTCTGGCGAAACGCGAATCATGACAGACCTATTTCCAATGTTAGCCTATAAACTGTCTAACGCTAGTGAACAGCTACCTACCACATAATTCCATTTGTTGCCAACCATGCAATGACGGCAAGAAGCATAAATCCATATATCCAGAATAAAGAATCTCCGTCACTAGAATCCGTCCATAATTGCAGCCAGTATTGTGGTATAACCATGAACAGTGAGCAAATAGCACAAAATGTGATTAGTAAAAGAGTATTTGTCAGTTTTATATGACGTAAATAGTATGCTGTTACAATGTCAGTGATATGAGGATATGCAATAAGCGTTGTATGATGTATACCATAGAGACTGAGATCTCCAGTCTGCCTAGAAAGATCTACTTTAGCTTCCTCTTTTGCTCGAGCTTGGGCAAATAGCTTGCTGAGTTCCGCGGATGACACATGATCATTCTGGGTTGCATGGCCAGTTGTAAATTTTGCAATCTTTGCTGCTTTCACTTTCATTTCTTGCCAACTTCCTTTCTCCTTGATGCCATGATCCCCCAATATCACTATTTGGTCGGCTGCCTGGAAATATTGAGCTATACATGAGTTAGGAAGTCGCATTTAAGTTTCTTTGAGTATTTACTTGAATTAGAGACAAGCACAACAGTAGTGTTGAGCTGTCGAAATATTCCGGAGCGCCCAAATAAGTGGCCAAATATCTTATTCTCGGTTTCACCGTCCAAACCACTTAGACAGTCGTCAAGCAGGATTATGTCACATCTTGCAAACAATGCACGAGCCAGTGCCTAGGGAGTTAGCAAGCTCCATCCAAAAAAAGGGGAAGAACACAACCAACCACCCGCTGTCTCTGTCCTCCAGATAGATTTAAGCCACTGCTACCTATTTGACTTTTATCCCCATCTGAAAGCGAGTCTATATCATGATTAAGACAGCATACATCTATCACTTTATTGTACCAATCATCAGTATTTAAGTGCGTAGAGTTTTGAATTACTTCTCTAATACTACCGCTCGGGAGCCAAGGCTTCTGCGAGCAGTATGCTATTCGTTGAGTAGACACTCCAATGGAACCCTCAGAAAGGGGAAATTCTCCTAGAACAGCTCGCAGTAGAGTCGACTTTCCGCTTCCAGTTGGCCCAGAAAGTATGGCTATTGATCCTTGGTGTACCTCAATGTCTATATTTTGCAAGATGACCTGTTCGTTACCAAGTCTAAGTTGCTGGATTTGTATGGCCGGGTGGATGTTTGTCGACCAAGTAGTCATTACCTTAGAAGATGAAGACAATACCTTTTTAGATGGTATAAGGCTACGCTGATCGCTAACTGATGGCCGCAGCAAGAAAGTTTGGATCCTTTCAAATCCAGCGAAAGATGCAACAGCGCGTGGTACTATAGTCATAACCATATTTGCCGGGTGGGTAATCATACCTAATATGGCAATCGTCGTGAATGCGGTCTCGGTATCGAGGCTACGCCCACGGGCACGTGAGATGACAGCAAAAACAACAATCGTAATAGCGGGAGAGAACATGCCGAGTGCATTAGCTATAAGATATAAGTATATACTCACTAAACGTAATTCTATGATTGTTACGAACCAGATGCATTGTAATACACTTGAATCCATCTCAGTTTTGACGCTTCTAAGAGCTCATATTTTCGAAGCTCCTCGATACGGTTGGTGATACTGTGTTGAAAGCCAAGCATTTTTATGATTTTCATTGTGCTTAACATAGAGCTAGTAGCTGCTAAACGATTCTGTGTAGCTTTATTCCAAGCTTTCTGTAAAGGTCCAAGATGTTTTGCAACATATCGACTAACATGAGAACATACTACAGAAATTAGCTTACAATTATACCAAGAACTACAGACTTACTAAATATCAAAGTCAATGGAAGGGGCCATATCCACCCAACTTCGACTGATAATAGATAAATACCAATGAAGACTTCGACGACTTGCGCCCAAGTTTCATGTATCATTCCGGCAACACCATCAAGACTATCAGCGTCAGTGCTCATCAGCGTTGTAGATTCACCACTATCATAAGAAACACTTGGTGACCTCATAGTCTTGTTATGAATGAGTCCAACAAGTGCACTCCTAGTCACCAACTTGAGTCGATTAAGTCGGTTGTTATAAGTGCTTGTTGATACCTAAATGTTTTCAGCGTAGTGCTAGAAGAGGCAAAAGGCTGACTAACTGCGAGACCTAAGTAGACTCCTATGGCTGAAATTATCAACCAATCGCCGTGCGACTTTTCCATAGCGGTAGCAGGCAACGTGACATATCTGATTGACTGTTTTATCAGAGCCGGTTGAGAGTAGCGGAAGGCTATCAGAAAAAGTCGAGGTATTATAGCAGCAAGAAAAGGCTTCTTGACACATTTTAGTAATGCCAGTGGCAAGGTTCGTTTTGACTCTGGCTTGACTAACTTGTTATAGGTAGATTCTTGAACATTCAGGCTGTGAACTCACCTCGTTTGGACCACGCAAGTAGGATTTCTTTTCTAGTAAATTCTGGTTTCATATCCTCACTGAGGCAAGGCAAATCTTGGTCAATGAGGATATTTCGATATCCTTGGAGTAGAATAGGATTGATCCAAGTAAAGAAAACTCTGCTTAGAACACCATGCAACTCTTCAGGAGACTTAGAATCTCTAAGAGTGTCGTAAGTTGATCGACTACTACAATTTTCAGAGACCAGGATCATAAAATGTGTCAAACATCGAAGCTGCAACGGAAGCAAGATTTCAAAATTTGCTGCACCTCCGTATATCAGGGATAAAAGAACAACGTCGCATAAAATGGATGCGATAAGATAGACTGTAACTAGATCTGACGGTCCATGAGCTCTTTGTTGCTCTAGAATCACGAGCACTGTCAATCCTAGAGCAGCGGTGAAAGAGGCGATCAGCGACGCAGCAAACGCGACTTCATATAGTCTAGATGATAACATATATCTTGTTAAGCAGAATAGCTGTATACATGAGAGTAAAAATCTAAGAGCCTGTGGTTAATCAGTATTGTCTGAACTACAAGGTTAAATAAGGTTTTGTATCTAAGCAAAACTATTACACTCACCGCATTTATAAAAGATTTCGATCCTGAAGACGGGGGGGTGCTTGATTTGAAAAGCTGCCAAATGTTGACTGGTAGATACAGTAGGAATACAGCGGTACAAGCTGTGGATACATTGGAAACGCGTTCAAGTTCATATGCCATCACGACTAGCAGACAGCGTTCGACTGCAATATGGTGCTATAGTGTGCCAAGAAAGCTTTCAGGCGGAAAAGAAGGAGTTGATTGCTAGCCGACGGATCGTTCGCACAAGATTTTGAAAGGAGCGCTGTTGCCACAAAGCCAAGGTCGAGGGACGAGAGGAAGGTTGTAGGTCCAGTACAATTCCCAGGCACAGTGAATTCTTGGCTATTAATACCATATACGTTTAAGTGGGGTTTGTAATCAGACTCACTTAATCCTTGCACTTACTCCTCGTGGTTCCTTGACCCGATGTAACCAATAGAAAACAGCCAACAAGATGAACGTTGTTGATAATTTGGCCGAAGATATATTCAATCACGTCAGGTGACTAGATCACGTGGTATTCTTCGAGTTTCAAGGGTTAATATTAACACCACGTTCTACGAAAAGAATAAAAGAACGATAACTCTACAAATAAAGCTTGCACTACGTTACTATCACTTGGAATGTTCCATCTTCAGGGCGTGTCGAAAATTACGTTACATTTGGTTGTTCTTGAGGCAGATTTATGAGATCCAACGTCTGTTGGAGCAGACAGTTTAACGTTAATATAATGAATTAAATATGTAATGGATCTTTGTGTCAACTGTCTAGACTTCAACTCTTCGTTCCTGAAATCTCTTTTCAAAGCACTGGTATTCCTATTGTGGATAATGAAAGCTCCTGTTGCCACTTGCTGCTTTTATTTCTAGTACGGCGAATCCAACCAGCAAGAACATGAGCACATCGTCTGATAGGTTTATAGGTGCTAGAGTTTATCTCGTATACTCTGCTTTAATCGGATCCCTCACACGGAATGACTCTGTGTCGTAATCGTGTCTATGACTATGGAGACTTTCAGCCAGAGGTGGTATTGTTGAAGAGGTCATCCAATTTACTTCCTTCCGGACGTGTATAGGTACCAAATACAAGCCGAGTAAAATCATACCCGTCAAAATAGCAGTGAAAAGGAAATAGGAACATTTTCTGAGCTTCAAAGTAAGTCGTCTCTTGAAATATCCTCGGTCTCATGGAGTTTGATAATTAAGCACCGCCTTTTAGTCACTGCGTAGAGGATCGATTTCTTCTACCCGCTACGACACTTGTAAGCAGTTTTGGCCAAGAATTTTCTTTTCAAATATCAGAAGAGCGCATGTAACGAATAGACAAGCACATTAATTTGGTCTCCCAAACGTCCGAACACTTAACAGAACTTCAATAGTAAATTCTGGATGGCTGAAGGTTGTATTTTCTTTATTATGTCAACATCAGTCACGCATAAGCCTTTCAATATGTATTTGTTATGTATGCTCTCAAGTGCTAACTCCAACTACTACTGCAAACACTACCAGTGTCTCTTGGCCCAACGAGGCATGTATACGGTTTCTGCAGCCTGTTCATCTCGATCCAGCAACCTCGGTTAGTCTTGAACACTGATTTTTGTCCTTTTCATAAACAAATGCATGTATTTGCAACCCTCGCTCTTCTATTGCCTTTTGTATGTTGGTTTGTCTTTTCAGCCAGTCTATTTCCGCCAAGACATATATCTCCTCTAACCGGTGTTCGATTTGATGCCTGTCTGTCATTCCTTCATCTTTGCGAAGATGTTCTTCATCTAGGGTATGGAGTATCGTTATATCCCTACAGAACATCATCAGCATCCAACTAAGCTCATCTAGCGTCTATACTGACTTGACCCATCGATGGTCGTCCCTCTCTCTGATCAAAGCACAATCATAATGTCCACAGATAATGATATGATCAACCTAATGATTATTAACAATACACCCAACACTAGCGCCATCAAAACTCAAGCATGTGTTTAACAAACCTTTAGAATATCAAGAGACCACTCGATTGCACTTGCACTGCTCAAATCTCCATTGCTCACAATGTTTCCAAGATTTCTATGGACGAATATTTCCTCAGCATCCACAGCCAAGGTTTGCGTTTCCGAAAATTGACTATCAGAACATCCCACCCACAAGATCTGTTGTTTTGCAGTTTTATTGGACGAGATATATGATTTCGACACTGGAGAAATGTTGTACTTCTTCTCAATAGCAGCCTGAAAATCGAGAGGCATTTTGTCACGCGTTCTAAGTTCTGATTTTTGTTGATTGAGACAGGTAACTTACTCGACGTCTGAAGTTAATCAGATGAAGTAAATAAGTCTGGGGGATTTCAGCCAAGTTGTAATTCAAATGAGTTTACACCCGTCCAGAACTACGAAAGTAGCTGTTTCAATGTTATTGCATTGCTACATGGGCCCCTGAATCCTTCCGCTAGTGTCGTAAAAATCGGATGTTTTCCGCGAAATCACACCACAATCGCAACTAAGCTTTTGAAACTCAAAATTACAACCGCAACGGCAGCCCAGTGGATCGAAATGGAACAAAACGCCGTTAAAAGAAGGTTCTATTCCACCCGACGTCCCGAGGTCCACATGTTTGTTGTGGCATATGTAGGGGCGTAGGATGGCGTTCCTGCATCTCATGTATCGCGTGCAGTCCCCAGGAGTTATTGGGAATACCGAATTATCATGAGGAGTCAGCATCACCATCCGTACCGTTCGTTAAAGGAATGGCATGCGGGTGAAAGGGAGAAGCGCCAGAGTGAAAGATGGATTCCCTACTCACTCAAATGGAAAGGCGGGGTTTTTCTCAAAATTCTTCCCCAGGTTCGAGCAACTCTTCTGTTTCCTTAGAATCCGATCACGATGGTAATGGTTCTATATAGATTTTGCTTGCTGGATTCATTGCTGCTGCAACGTGTACTGCGGCCATGCTCATGGGCGATACCTTCGTAGTTCATTCTCCCGTCCTGTTTCCGGTTTTTGGGTTAGAGGATACATTCTTCCCTCGTCAATCGTTACCTAATCATGAACCAGATTTATCGTCGGCTTGGCAATCACATTTCGCATGCAGTCATCCTACAATCGCTGGTGGGAGGGTAGAGAGCAATGGGATAAACTCTCCGCTGTGTCGCGTTCTTTCGCACGAACCATTTGGTTGCATGTTCCCCTGCCCCATTCTTCCTCATCAACAACTGGCCCCAGTATTCCAGAGTTTGAAAAGCTGGATGTGATCCGATGTATCTGTACTCATGCTGTGGCATTAAAACATCACTTACGGGGTGAAAGAGAATGGGTTGAATGTTCAGATCTCAAACCTTTGGTCGCTCACCTTGCACATGTACGTTCTCACCACTCTCAACCTCAAAGTTATACGTCACGGACTAGTCCTAACATGTAACAGTATAATTACGCAGCAACTAATCACCCTTTAACTGCAACTCTTTACCTCTCTTCGTTTGTGGAAGCCTATCGCATAAATCTTCTCAAAGCCGGAACACCAATCGACACCCAGGTCCTCACCCATCTGCTGGCACAAATAGAACTACTTACAAATATCATCTCAGCATGTGAACGACTTCTACGTACTCCAATTCCCCTGGGTTATAACATCGCAATTTCTCGTATTGTATGGATATTCGTAATTGCGCTTCCAAGCCAGCTGTGGCGTGAGCTAAAATGGTGGACAATTGCCGTCACGGTGGTTACCTCTTACGCTCTTTTTGCCTTAGCAGAAGTTGGGCTGGAAATTGAAAATGTATGTATTTCTTCCAGCAGAGGTTGGCACTCTGAGCCCCTTGACCACGGAACTGAGAGACAGTAATGCTGACACCACAAAGCCATGGGGAGAAGGACCAAACGATCTGGACTTGGATCGATATTGTAATCTTCTTGCTTTAGACCTCGACGAGATAATGTCACATCCACAGACTTATGAAGGTCTGCTCAGAAACACTGGTTTGAAGACTTCGGCAAGCTCTAGGACACTTTCATCTACTCTGAATGCGGACGTTCCTAACGAAGCTCATGTTATAGATCGATTTTCAGACCCAGAAGAATTGATACCAGATTTACAGGCAGTCTGAAGTAAAATAGAGATAGCTTAGAAATTTACAGGTGGCTACGGAATAATCAAATATAATAGAACAGACTAGATGGAAAGGAGTAAGAATATGATATATTATGTTATATTGTACTGAATACACAGCTACAACATAAAGAAATTCATATTCTAAAGCCATCGAAGTATGCACAGAAGTGCGCCATTACCTACTTAGCTGTAGAAGGCTATCAGAGAACGCGTCCTTGTTTCTGTGTTTTGCTATATATATGTTCCTAGTGGCAGAGCATGCCCTGCATTAAGATATTTAAGCTACGAAAAGTTAAAATGCCTTTCCGCTCATGTCAGTAGTGCGTATCACTATCGACAATGGAATTTTTGGAGCCTATTGCTAAATCAATTGTTATTATGCCAAGCCTCTTTAGTCTTGTTCAATCTATATTTAACTGAAAGAGTCTCTAAAAGCTGATCACATCTCTGTTCTCCTGTTGACTCGTGGACTGGACAGAGGCTGTTAGTTGTATACCCTTCCAACGTAAGCCATACATGATGCTATCTTTCCATTTTCATATTCCTCCAGGGGACCGTGTACACGCTTTCACACCCGTAGTCCTCGCGATCCAAACTTGCAAGTTTCAAATGATTTGAATCAAGTCTTTCAATCAAATCCGATGAGAAACGACAAATTATTGGCCCAAAGCACTTCAGTTCAACAATTTAAACTAGCAGTCCCGGTATCTCGGATTTTTCCTGTCTGATGACATTCTTGACAGACCAAAACACAAGTTCAAGAAAATGGACAGAAAGATAGCTAAGAAGGTGACAGAATTCGTAGACAATATCTTGTGTCGAATAATGCTAGATTTAAACTAGAACAGGGCTAAAGTCTTTCACAGTCCACTGGAGGAATGAGGAAAAGAGGTAGTTGGAGTTTCTGCACCTCGAGCTTACTTACTTAGCTGTTGAATCAATTTCATATCCTAACCTAATCCTTGAAACCAATTATACAAAGAAATTCTGATGGGGTAGCACTATATTGACTCAACAGAATGCATTATTGACGGGTATCATAGAGTATCTTAAGAAACAAAACCTCCCGATCATCCATTCCAATCCGCCATTGCCATTTGTATTTCCCATCGGTGGAGATATAAAAACGCCTGCAAACCATGCAAATCTGCCTATAGCCCAACTATGATTATGCTCAAATCCCTCGTCCTGCGCCAATTCAAATTAATTCCACCACTCTGAATGATCACTTCCTCTAAGCCTTAGTTTTGGTCTCCAAAACGTCGCCAATGGTCTCCTTCACTTCCTCCTTGGGTTTCTGCTCATCACGCATCATTGACTCATCTTGAATCATCTCATCCAAGTTTGCGGTTTCATTTTCTTCTAGGCCACTTGTATTTCCGAACTTCCCATTTGCTGCAGCTAATGGACTTGAAGGTGTCGGTCCTCCAATACTTCCACTGATACTGTCAGTGCGACTATGGCCAAGCAATCCGCTCTTCACACTACTTCCATCCGCCGCTGCTTTGGCATAATAGCTGTTTCGTTCACTCGGAAGAGCTGGAGCGATGCCTGTATTAGAATATATGCTTGCTCTCTCGCTCAATCCGCCAGGTCTAGGTAATTGTGTTGTTGGCGTAGATGAGTCTACCGTTGCACTCAGGACACTAAGTGGAAGGCTTTCACGACTGCCACCGAATAAGGAAGACGGTGCAAGAGCACGAACTGAGGCATCAGTATCCATTGAACGTCGACGTCGGTGTTTCGAGGAGGAAGCGAGTGTGAGAATCGAGGCATTGTCTGTAAGGAGATTATTTGCAGTTGCGGTATTGTATGTGGAAGGATGTCCGCCACTAGCTGTGGGTACAAGATGAGCTGGGAGGGCGGATGGAGGTGGTGAAGTCGGAAATTGGTGGGAAAATTGGATTGTTTGAGTAGTTGCTCCGTTTGCAGCAGCGCCGTTGGTAGTAGCGGCGGGTGTGGAATTATTTAAAGTTGCCGAGTGAATGGTCGTCAGGGTAGTGGTGAGTGAACGAACTGATGGTGCTGGTGATGAAAACGTGCTGTCTGCTCCGCGAGCTGAACTAACACCACCACCAACTGTTGTATTTCCCTTCTCGGAAGATGTCGCAGCTGTGGATTTGTTGCCAATGGTAGGCGGCGGAAGGCCATCCTCAGAGAGACTGATTGAATGTCGCCGACTGAGTGAAGACAAACTTGCGCTGCCCGTTGGAACAGTTGAAAATGATTGGTGTCCATCCACAGGTTGAGCTGTTCCATTAATGTGCCCAGACTCAGGGTATGGGTTGTTGTTCTTCGACACCGACCCCTTCCTATCCTTTGTCTTCAAGTTGTACGTGTTCCGCTTCTCTTTGCTGTTTGTGCCATTGCTTGTATCTGCGGCGGAATTGTGACCCTTGAAATTGGTAAGCTTCTTCATCCATGTTGAGAATGGGCGTCGACGAGCTGATTTATCTGCGCGGTCTTGCCATCCGTTAGCAGCATACGATTGAACCATAACAGCAGCATTGTCAAATGTTTGGAAGTGTAGTGTTTCTTGAGTGAGGGGCTGGCATACCATTTTGTTGTTGGGCTGGCTCAGTTTGGGCCATTTTGCAATTTCAAGATGATGACGCCGTATCAACAAGAATGCAGAGAATTAGATGTTCGCCGTATTTCAATCCGGTCAAGAAAGCTTATATTAAGTGACGTTTTGTTTGACAAACTGTAGCGTGAAACAGATGGATTGTTTCTATTTCTGATTTCTGCCGTTATTGCTCGACTTGTGGATGAATTGTAAGTTGGCCCTGGTGTAACTCGGAACAATGACCAGGGGGCGGAATGAAGAGTAAATTGAGGCTCAAATTGAGGATCACGTGTCACATGATTTTCACTGGGGTCTCAGAAGACCGCCGACTCGGCTGTATATAGGACAACACCTTAACAACACCTCAAACCTCTCACGACTGTTTTCCCTGGCTGATGTGTTTTCAGTTAAATTAAAATGATTCATATCTTCGTTGCTAAGCAATAAACACTCTTCATCCAATGTTAAGAGAAGAAACCACACTTACACTTCGTCCGTCGCAATTGCCCTCGTTAGCAATGGAGATCAGTTTGCTATCTTTCCCGCCTGTAGTCCTCACATTCTACACGTCATTCTCTTTGTGATTATACGCATTCTTGGGTTGAGTTCCAGCAGAGAAGATGTCTATCCAGCCTCTTCCCCCAGAAGTCATTGCCCAGATAAAATCTTCAGCTACAATCACAACTCTCAACGGTGTTATACTTGATCTTCTAAAAAACTCATTGGATGCCGGCTCAACCAAGATTGAAGTCAATCTCGACTACAGTCGAGGTGCCTGTACTTTGGAGGACAATGGACTAGGAGTTTTGCCTGTAGAGTTTCATGAAAAAGGAGGCTTAGGAAAGCTTCATCATTCTTCCAAGCTGAGTAGCAAGATTCCCGTACATGGCGGTACTGGAACATTTCTAGCATCACTTTCTGCTATTTCCTATTTAACAATTACATCACATCACCACATGTATAGATCGCATAACACTTTGAGCATGTACAAATCTGCTGTTATATCTCGCCAAATACCCGCTACCCCGCAACAATATTTGGCTGCATTTGATCATGGTACCAGAGTCACAGTTCGAGATTTGTTTGGCAATATGCCTGTACGTGTCAAGCAGCGATCGCTGGCGACTGAAAACTCTGGCGGATTTTCAAAAGATTGGGATATTTTGAAAAGAAATATCGTGAACTTTTTACTGGCCTGGTTCAATCCTGTCTCTTTAGTAGTGAAGAACGCCACTACAAACCAAGAGATTAAGGTTAGAACCCAATCACTAGACCAGTCGCAAATGCCATCTTCCCTAATCTCAAAAACATGTAGCATTCTGTCCCAGGCTGCTCTCATGACACCACAAGATCGTCTATCCTGGGTATCTGTTGGAGCCTCGACCTCCAAGTTGGAGATCAAAGGATGCATATCTCTTATACCGTGTGCGACAAAGCGTGGACAATTCATTGCCTTTGGCATTCAACCTTTGTTGCCAAATGAAGGAGGAAGCAGCTTCTACGATGAGATCAATCGTCTTTTTCAGAACTCAACGTTTGGAGCGGAAGAGATTGAGGAACTAGACGATGTAGTAAAGCCTCAGAGAGCATCTGGTTTCCAACAAGAAACGAAAGGCTACACGATGAGAAATCTGAGAGGATCAAGAAAGTGCGTTGATCGATGGCCAATGTACTATGTCAACATCCAACAAACGCACCACTCTTCTAGAGCCAGGATGCTAGAGGTTGATGAAATTCTTAATGAAGAAGGAAATATTCTTAGCATGATCATGGAGTTATTACAGGCCATGGTCCTTGAATTTTTATCTAGGCACCACTTTCGACAACGAGAATCTCGAATAATCAGCCCTGCAGACTTGGTCTCCACTTCTACATCCATCGAAAACGTAACACCTAATCCCATAGATTGTGACCATAAAGGGTCTCCGGGGAAATCTAAATCTAAGGAATTTGGCCATTTCGGCGCCAACATTGAACTTCCATCGTTCCGTCGACAGCCCTTCAAACCAAAGTTACCCTTCGATGGCTGGTCACGCGTCAAAAGCGGTACCACGAGAAATTCCACACACAAGAAGGAGGCTAGACTTCCGCGAGACCTTGGATTGGCTATTCCTCAAGCTTTATATAAATCCGTTCCAGAGCACTACGACGATGCACAATTGGATATGTCTCATACCCCCCTGCTGTCATCCACTGGCCAAGTCATGCGCAATCCCTTCGAGGAGGTTACTTGTTTTCCGGCTCGACCCACAAACTCAATTCAAACTGCATCTCAAGCTCCTACACTAAATGATTTAGTACAATTATGTGAAGAAGGAGACACCATTATCAGATGGCTCAATCCCGATACAAGAGTCCTAACTCTCATAAACCAACGCACTGGTTTTACTGTTCCCACGCAGAAGCCAAGCTCCCAGAGACTTACAACGTATAGCACATTTCCTTCCGAGCTCTGTGGTAGTCAAGATAGCCCCTCGAGTCCTTGGATCAGATCTCTGCTTGAGACATGGCAAAATCCCATCTTTGAACCTAGTGAAAGACCCATTTCGCAAGTCTTGGGTTCTTCATGTGACAAGCAACTTCCGCATGGAAATCATCACCATTGCACTAAACCTGAAATTGATCAAATTTTCAAAGAGCAGCAGTCTTCTGGACTGAATTGTCGCATCTCTAAGGGGGCGCTTAGATATGCTCACGTTATTGCTCAAGTTGATCAAAAGTTCATCCTTGCTGTATTACCCTCTGAATCCAATAACGTAGGTGAGAGTTTTTTGTTGAATAATAACAGAACTTTGATCCTTGTCGACCAACACGCTGCGTCGGAACGAGTCCTCATTGAGTGTCTCCTACAAGACCTCTGCTCCTTCTCATCTGTATCGAACTTAGCTACGCCGCTTGTGTTTCCAGTTTCAAACATTGAAGCTGAGCTGTTTCAGGCAAAGAAACATTTCTTAGAGAGTTGGGGTATTGGTTACGATATCGAGAATCTCAGATTAAATGGAACGAACGAAAACCAGATCCGAGTCCGGACGCTGCCAAATGGGATCCTGGAGCGCTGTTCTAGGGAATCCCGACTTGTTATCGACCTCTTGCGAACAGAAATACATCATCCACTAATAACTACAGTACAACCAATTTCCTATCCCTCTTTATCCGCTCCAGAACATCATGATATACCCACTCAAACATCTGCAGATACCGATAACCAGGACTGGCTCATACGCATCAACAGCTGCCCCCAAGGGTTACTCGATTTGCTTAACTCTCGCGCCTGCCGCAGTGCAATCATGTTCAATGACATTCTTACTAAGGGGCAATGCAAGACCTTATTAGGGCAATTGGCGCAATGTGCATTTCCATTTAATTGCGCTCATGGGAGGCCAAGTCTGGTGCCAGTTATTGAGTTAGGTAGTTGGTTTGAGATGGGTTTGGGAGCAGAAGAAGAGCTTGGCGGATTTGGAGCTGCGATGAGGAGGTGGAAGAATGGGTGAAATAATGAAATTGGAACTATAACTCATGTGACATTATTGTGCGATAGATATTTATTATGATACACTTCCAATGTTGTCTTTACAAAACAGCTCAATCTTGTTTTCATCATAAGTTTGAAGTTTATGGGGTTTGTTAACCTGAAGTAGTAGCTTCATCACCTTGTCATTATCTTTATTACAGTACTGGGATTACCATAACTTCCAATTATCTATCTCCCTACGTTAACCCAAGGTACCATTGTTTAAACTTCAGAATTATTGGGCACGGCGCAGTTTCCGTCTTCAGACCGAGTTGGAGATCAGTTATGGTCTAAAGAAGAAAGGCGCCTCTCGGAACTGTGACCTTAATCTTCATAGCAAAAACATGTATATAAATATAAATAAAGGTACAATTATAAGATCGATAGGGGAGTCTTAATAGCTATCTATCGTCACGGAAGGGAACACGGTAACGACACGTGAGACGGTTTCCGCCCAAGGGCCGAGCAGTGACCACTCGCACCACAAGAGCTTCCACAAAGCAAACTCTCTGATCTTTGTGACTGCAGAACACGTTACCAAGTTTATCCAGATTCAAGCTGTGGATCTAGTAGTGAATAGTGCGCCACCATACTACTAGGTTGTTTCACAAATTTTTATTCACTTCCCCTTCATTAACCCTGACTATCAATCTCTTTCGCAATACTCTACCCTGTCCTCGGTGTCAGGACTATCAACAAAGCTGTTTCAACCACTACGCAAATCTCTGTAAGGTGGGACCGCAAGTTTTCACTCGTAAAGTACAGTGCTTTGGTCTGGTATTGACTTTTCGGGAGTCCATAGTTTCACGAGATTCATTTTTCCACTCATCTACTGCTTCCGTACTGTCAATACAATAATTTAATGCAAGAGGGCTTAGTAATTTTGAAAGGAAGGATTTGGGGGGGGGGGAGGGGGGGAGGTTCGAACGAATACGAAGGTCACGTTGCGTAACGAAGAGATAATTTGATAAACTAATTGGAAGGATTTATGTATATGATGAGGTTTTATACTGCAATCAGACTTGTAGTCATCTTTCATCGTGTGAATGAGAGCGGGCAGATTGTATCCTTCGTAAACATATACACGCTCGATAGTTTTCTAAGGGCATTCCTATCATTTGTCGAAAGGAAAATTGAGGCAGAACAGGTCAGAGCCTAGCGCCTCACGATGATTTATTGCATCACGGTTTCTTGAAATATAGAAAAGTGCTCAGTACGAGAAATCAGTTGAGCGACAAATACAATTCTAGACTAAGAGATTGGGAGGATGGAACCTTTGAAATCTGATTATACCTTCGCAGCAAGGCTTTTCGAAAAGGCTAGAAGCTGACTTACGGGAAAAAGATAAGAACGATTTACGGTCAAGACCCTGGGAGGACAAACGATGGGTACCCAGTCATCATGGGCTAGAGTATCACAAATACCTAGTCACAGATTACAGGAGAACCACCAGTAGGACATGGTTCGAACACAAGATTCATAGCGAGGCTGGGGGAACCGGCATACCAGATGTATCATGAAACGCTGAGTACCCAGAAAGGAGAATACAATCGCACTTTATCAATATCACACTTCTCAGAAACACAGCCGTTCATAGATTATGAGGCTTACCAGGCCCTAAGAGCGACACCGGCCATTCGCCTAACTAGCCAGACGGACAACTACACGCTTGCTTTTGCTATATGCCTTCTCCAAAGCCAAGAAATGAAAGACTAGGGGCCAGGGCCTTTTGGCATGCTGTCAAATTTGGCGAGCATTGCGTACATCACCTATCAAAGAAACAGCCACAAAATGCAAATACAAGACCCATAACCCCTGTTGTAAGTCTTTTACCCCTGTTGTAAGTCTTGGCAAGCCGTGCATATATCTCGCATCAAACGGACAGCTACAAATTGCAAATACAAGGCCCATAATCCCTGTTGTAAGTCTTTTCACCCCTGTTGTAAGTCTTGGCAAGCCGTGCATATATCTCGCATCAAACGGACAGCTACAAATTGCAAATACAAGGCCCATAACCCCTGTTGTAAGTCTTTTTACCCCTGTTGTAAGTCTTGGCAAGCAGTACATATTTCAGAAAGCCACAACATAAGAGACCCGGGCAATTTATTCTTCTTAGTAAACTTAGCAATCGGGTGCTCATCACTCAAGCTTGGGCTTATACCCCGGAAAATAATACATAACCGAGACACATGGTTCCGGTAGTGGAGAACTGTTTCTGCCAGCCAAATAAATTATGGTTGATGACCAGCTGCACTATTGCACTTGTGGAATTGCACACAGGAAATTTACGAAGAAATCTTCGGTATCTTAGTTTTCTTCAGCCTGTATACCCATGTATACTACTTGCCATATCAGGCATCCTTGCTACTCCTTATGGCCTAGCAGCCATTCGAACTTTAGTTGACTCCCTCAGTGATTTCTCAACCTCTGAGTGTATGACTTATGTTTATTCCGTCATTTCAATCTATCCTAGCCACCCAAAGTCGACAGGATTCGTCAGCGAGGGGCATTTAATGTGTATATTTTCCATTCCCTCGTAAGCTGTCAAATAAATACTGCGGAACATTTGTTTCCCATGCTATATCAACACGACTGTCTTCCAACTTGCGAGATATGACCCCAGCTACCATTCCAAAAAAATTGATCGCTGCTTCAAGGACGGAGCAAGTCGGCATGATGTATGATGTGCAAAATGTGCAACAACGGTACATAAATCTTCTCATGTTACTCTGAGCTACGTAGCATATTCTCCTTGAGAACACGCATACCATATGAACGTTCTAATAACGATTTAGAAATCCGAGACCACTAAGTCCTTCAAGCACACAAGTAGAATACAAGCAATCATCATCACAATCCTCACTACGTACATCCACGAAGAATAGAGGTTCTTGGACAAGGCCAATTCATCGGAGCTACACTTCATCCACTTCTCACGAAGATGATTTACATGAGGAGCTGCGCTATGACCTCCTAGGCGTTGGTTCCCAGTTTGATAGCTGTGATTCTACTCGTTGCTATCAGCCCTCATTCTATGCCAAAGCATCCCCAGAAAAGCAGCCTATTCACAAGAATGACAATGATATTAGTCAAAGCTCATCTAATGAGCAGGAGCTGGAGGGGAATATGCATACCCTCAATGATGAGGGGGAGAGTCAGTAGCAGGAAATGGAACAGACGCAGAAATAAGTTCATGGTGAGGCCATACCCCATCTTCTCACATTTGCAGCATTTCTCTGATACTTTTATTGGCTCTGCCTGGACTCAAAAGTTTCCGACATATGCTAACTTTCCTCCGGTGGAGAGACATTTGCTTGAAGGTAGTCGGATTTCTTCGCTGTCTTGTGTCGCATATCTCATCATTGCTAGCAGAAGATCGGGTGCAGTCAGCCATTTGAAAATCTCATTTATTCCCACAATATATGATTGATGAAAATTCACCCATTTGTTATAAAGGGTCTGATTCCTGTTCGTAACATCGCAGTATTGACTTTCTTCTACAATGGACAGAATGTTCTCCTATGACGGATAGTCTTCGATAATTTGGAATTGAATACAACCTGTTTACTCATTCCCCCACTGTACACCAAGAAGACGGTATCCTTTTAGCTTTCAACTTTCTAAACAGTCATGGCATTTATGTCACTACTGCTCCATTCTGAAGTTTGAATTGACCAAAAAAAGAGCGAGGCACACAGTATTTATTCTTGATTGTTAATGTCACTAACCAAATTATGTCAACCCCCTTCCCCTTCACCCCTCCCAAATCGTAAGAGCCAAATTTAGACCTATGTACTGCAACCAATAAATACCCTGCGGTCAGCCAACAACCAACACCCAATTACTAATTCACCTCTTCCTCAGATCCACCCATATTTCCCATCAACACCATCAAAGCTTTATTCAATCTCGATAATACAAACTCCACCAAATCGCTCCTCTCAATATGACTTGGGCACACACCCCTCGGTTCCCTGTCCTTGTTTGGACAGCTTTTGCCTTCCCTTTTACCATTTGGGATACCTTATATATCGTCTTGCGTCCGCGCACGCTCCCTGGTCACGAGTGGCATGATCCGATCTGGACAGCAGTGGGTACTTATGCAGCCGTTGACGGCGTATACAGCGAGCAAGCCTGGCTCGAAGGCGAAGGTTGGACTGCGGCACAAAGCGTCATCAATGTCACGGAGGTTCTATTGTATGTATGGTATTACGCCATTGTGAGGAAGAGCCGCAACGAGAGGAATGAGGTCGGTGGAAGGGCTGGAGGGAGAGCTTGCGTGGTTGGGTTGGTGGCAGGAACTGTGACTTTAACGAAGAGCGCGCTATACTGTGAGTGACACATCAATCAATCAATCAATCAATTGCTACTACGCTTTGAGCTGCTAATAAATCGTGCAGTGATGAGAGAGGCCTTCTCGGGTTTCAAGTATGTTGGTAAGGCTGATTGGTGGAGTTTGCTGACCACTTGGGTGTTAATGAAGTAAATAATCCCTACCGAAAGTTAGTTTGCGTGAGAACTTGCTGACGGGTATATGGATAGTGTGCTCTACATATCATTCTCTTCATACATGATTGCGATTTTTGCTGGAGATATTGTCAATGGACTCTCCACGGTAGAGAAAGAAGTCGTATCTAGTAAAAAGGGAAAGCGAGCATGAATCTTTGGAAGGTAAGAGCACACTACTGTTTTTGAACAGTAGTAGGTTTTGCAGCTGAAAAGAAAACTAAATCACATTTTGTAACCCTATTAACCACAAGTATGACCACACAGAGTAGTTTACAATTGACACACTAGAACTATCAAAGCAAAGGCAAACTTTACGCTCGCAAGTGGTGGTGCGGCGATTGGAAACAGCGCCATATGCTCATGGTTGTGTTCTCAAGCTCCTTTCAAGCATTCGCAACATTAAATGTGCTTGCGGCTTCTTTTCTTAGCGCAGATTAGGCTTTTGTACATCCCGCCAGCACCTCACTATTTATTGACAGCTGTCTCTCATCTTTCACAAACAACAAATGACTAAAATGGCAATCCTTCACTTGCCCCTTCCAGGAAACTCAAATCAGGCATATAACCACCTCTATCAAACGGGCTCGTCTCCCCAAAACCATCCATACTATCGATACCTATTCCATCCATGGCCATGATATCATCACCACCGTTCTGTGTGGCAAAGTTCCACGTTGCATCAAGGTCAAGCCATGAGAATGCTTGTGGTTGCTGCTGCTGAACACCTAGGTTGGCAGGAATTGGTGGATTGTTGAGGATAGTGTTAGAATTTGGTGGTAGGTCAGAGCGGTTGGCGGGCATGGTGGATGTTTGCGCGAAGGAGCTAGATAAAGGCGGATGGGTATGAGAAGGTGGTGGAAATCCATTAGGGTAGGCAGTGGTATAGGATCTAATAGGTTAGGAAATGACAGTAATTGAGGACGATTTGTTCGGCAAATAGAACTTACTGTTGTGGTCGCTGTAGTCTCGGGTCAATTTGGGTGTGTTGCTGCGGTGGTTCACGCCCACGAGGGGATTTACGCCACAACATTTGTAGCAGCCTCGCATAACGAGAGCCCATGTGGTTTGCCTTATGTAGACGGTCAATTGTTTGCAGAACTATGCGACGCACCTATATTTGGATATGTTAGCTTGAGATTCTTCAATCCTGTTGTGCAGGGTACTTACACCAATGCGCTCATCCTCCGCCATGGTCGTGGTTGCGCGTGCTTTATATAAAAAAACGGCGCTATATACAATATACAGATAATAAAGTGAAGGCATGTACCTCAATGTCTCCACATCGACATAATCATTGAAATGCTGTAAAAGATCTTTGGCCGCATCCAAAGCCTCGTAGATGAACCTTGCATCTGTAGCTGAGGCATTCAATAGACGCATTGCTCCTCCCGGATTATGATTGGGGTCCCTAGGATCAACAACAGCTCGCGCAATAGTGGCTTGGTATGCGAAAGCATTAACATATAGTCGGAGATAGTCGTATGTCAATAACAAGCTCGGTTTCGACGGTGGAGAGCCAATCAAATGACCCCAGTCAGCGTCCCAGTTCTTAATAGCTGCTCGAAAATCGTCGAGGTACTTTGCATATCTTCCCTCGAGCATCGACTTCCATCCATGCTCCTTGGAGGAGTAGAGAATGTCATGGCAATTGGAGAAGATTTGGGTAAGTTCAAGATTGGCCTGGAATATAGATGCTCGGTCCTCGTCACCTAGGTTAAGTGGCTGGAGAGTCGGAAAGTCAATAGCCTTCATACCAGACAACGGGCCCGGACCCCGTGACCAAAAAGCTTTCCCAACGCGCACCGAAACTTGTCTGTCACATAGATAACAAGCTAGCCAGACTATCCTCGCACGATTGTACTTTGTCGGATCTTCCTGATTATCGCGCCTAAATGAAGTACGATCGATGCCAAGATAGTATGCCAATCTTACGGCGGTACCGATATGCATCCAAGCAACCCGATCCTCCTCCCCTCTTCCAATAGCTACCGATGCCTGCGAGCGATGCGAGACCCACTGAGAGAGCAATAGCATTGCTTCGACTGCCTCCACCCCCGCTTCAGCACCAATCGTGAGCATAGACACAAGTTCCTTCATGTGGTCATAGCATATTTGGTGAACACGTTCATCATCCTTTGATGCTACAGTAAGGATAGCTGAAAAAAGATGAGGTTCGCATTGAGATAACCAGGGCAACCGTGCACGATTGAATGTTTCTCGTGGTATTATGGGGAAGTAAGGGTGGAAAAATTGTTCGTAACTGGGTGCTCTTAGTAAAGTTTGTTGATTAGGGGTAGAGGCTTACGTTGAAAATACATTATAAATTATTTCGGGACTAATCAAGCCACCTTGTAACTAGATGTTGATGTTAGTGATTACTCAGAAAAGGAGATCGGCAGGAACAAGTCCACACTATTAGAATGAGCATACGGGTTTGTAGTGTATATACTCATCAGGTTCTGTCTTCTGAGGATTTGGATTCAGCCGAAGTGCGGGACGACCTTGTAGATGTTGACCAGGAGGTTCGCTTCCAGAATCACCCTCTTCCGCTTGGTCTGCTACTTGAGCTAAGATTTCTAGGGCATCAGAGGGATTTTGTAGATTTGCAGAAGCGATGTTCTCGTGGAACGAACGTCTGTCCCCTGGTTCACCAGCCTCGACATTTTTAGACCGCTGCCACGAATAGGTGGAATCTCCTTGATTGATGTAAGACGACTGGTATATACGAGGTGAGTTCAAACCCTCTTGACTTGGTATAGAACTGTAAGCAGGTGATGTAGTAGTTGGAGATTGGAATGCCGAATGACGAGCGCCATCAGGGCTTCTCAGCATAAGATCGCTGTCTAATTTTGGCTTTTTCCTTACTCGACGCCCACCGCGATGACTTTCTCCTAATACGCAATCTCGATCTTCTCTCTTGCATCTGCGACACGGCTGTAGATGTTAGTATCTGATCCGGGAGACGTGATGGTCTATAGGTGGGTAGATCACATGTAGTGCCAAGACTAGACACCTCCATGGTTGAATACTCTGAATAGCAGGGGTAACAATGCTTCCTCAACCAATACTCAATCTACTATAGAAGCTGTTTCATGAAGAGCTGTAACAACTGAACTGAAAGAAAATACACAAAAAAAAGAATTCTGGATCTGACTAACCGGTCTTCCCCCATTGATGTCCAAGTCACATTTGCTCTTCCTACTTCGGCAGTTCAGGCAAGCCCTATACGCTCTCATGGTATCCAACGGAGGAGGCACCTTCTTAACCGGAGTTGCAGTACCGGTAGTCGACATATCGGTACTGACTGGATTCATAAGGTTCCCCATAGTTGGTTCACGGGTGATACTGGCATTACTGGACGGGCCAAGAGGCACGTTCGTATTGTGCTGGCCCGACATGGTGGGATTTATGGAGCCGATCCGACCGTCAAGCCTTTGGGCAAATATGAATATAAAAGACTCAATAATACATCTGATTGGCTGCGATTCTCTGCTATATACACTTGGAGTGGAGTGATATGTTGAAGGATGGTTTTGCGGGGTATGACGGGTTTTGCTTGTTAACGTGTGGGGAAACCCTTGGCAAATATTCTGGGGTGCACGTGACTCTCTAGTGTACATGCTATGCTCGATAAGCAACTTTGGGCCAGCTTTGGTAAGAGTATAAAAGAGATATGGATTTAGGATTATTGTTCATCTATTCTCCATTTGCTCACTTTTAAAATCACATTGTGTTGAACAGCTTTGTTATTCCGGACTCTTACAAAGATGGATGTAATGAATCTCACCAACACATGGACAAATGTGAAGCGTATCCTATTTCTGAGCTTGACACATTCATTCTGGTGAAGGATGAAATTATGTGATTATCAACTTAAACCTAAAATTTAGAATTCTCCATCCCATCGGAAGATTGCTACATTCGGGAACGAATGCACAATTATGTCTAGGCCTTTATCCCTAGCCTCCTTTACGACCCTATCACATTCGTCCTTATAAACATTGTCCGCATCATCGAGGCACGAAATATGCATTTCCTGAAGAGCACACAGCTGAGAATCGTCGTCGGATTGCAAATGACGAAATAAAGCCGCAAGGGCTTTTTCATGGTGGTCCGTTCCGTTCGATATTAATGCAAGCTGGGTGACTGAAATAGGTATCAAATCTAGAAGAGGGTCTGAAGAGTTGGCGGTATGCCTCGTGGCATCAGCGATATTACACATGACAAGTTCTAGAGGTATCTCGAGCGTTTGCAACCTTTGGAGCTCACGTATGGATGCCTTCCCTGGGACGATGGAGCCTTGTAAATCGCGAATAGTAACCGAAAGCTGTGCGAGATGGTTCCCGGCTTCTTGCTTTACGGCATTTACAAATTTGCAGATGTCCCAATCCTTATTCGGGGAGGCATCTTTCGTGCAGTGCTCATATCTGAGCGTCTCCAGGGCTGGAGCGATCTTGAGAAAGTCGGCAATGCCCACAGCGTCAATGCAGCAACAGATGAGATGAGCCGCCTTCAAATTTGTTGCGATCAAATGCGAGCCTCTGAACATAAGGCTCCTTGGTATATCCTCCATTCCTACGCAGCTGGGGCCATAAAACGACCGCAGCTGCGGCAAAGCTAGAAATGGACTCGCCCATCTCAGATCAAATCGCTCGTTTCGGCCGAGCGGGGCAAGGGATCCTTCGAATCTCGTGACTGAGGCGAGGCTGAATGGGGACGCTCTAGCTTTGTTAATGACAGCGTCAAGAAGCTTGTCTGTTGCGTCGTTCGGCTCCCAATCTCGTGGAATGGTGAATCTTTCAATGTTCGGCAGTGTCAAGGACCTAGACTCACGATGAAGGTGATAGGAGAGGTTCCTGTGCGTAAACGTGTGATAAGGTTCTTGGTTTGGTAAAGTCTAGGGAAGGAAGCTTTCCGTACGGGAGAAGTCTAAGTATACTAGCTAATGAGTGTGTGGCCTCAGGCCACAACAGTTACTCACAGGCACCTGAAGGAGAAAACTTTCTTTGAATTTCGACTAACATGTAAGTAACTCAACTGGGGGTAGCTGTTCTCTATTCAAGCGGCATAGCATGATCACAGAAATGGGGAGGCAGAAGAAAACCTGCCATGAAAGATTTTTAAAACACCAACTATACTGAATACACAAGGTTCCAAAGTACTCAAAGCCTTAAGATTTCTCATTTTATCCCCATATTTGGCTTCATTTATCGCCTGCTAAAGGAATCTCGAAGGTGCAACACGCAGACGAGTTTTTGCTTGTATCGGAAGTGGCATTGGTCCTAAGAATAGCATTCTCTATATTGTAGCAGAACATCCTGCTGCTAGCAAACGATAAATTGCACGCCTCTACTTAAATGGATGTTTTGCATACCGCTTCGCTCTTCGGACCAGTCACGCTAATTGTACACCTCCTGGCCCCTGGCCTTGTTCATCACCTGGAAACACTTGAGTTTGGCTACTGAAACCCCATCAAAGATCTGAGATATGCCCTGCGGCTGCTTTTTGACGAGTTGTTACCACAGCCAGTAGAGACAGTATTAATGTTGAGTCATCCACGTATGAAAGGGAATTTGAAGGAGGAATTAATCAGATAGGCCGTATTATAGATCTTAAATTTAAGACAACTCAATGACTTTAGGCAGTTTCATATCTGACTGATTTATAATAGCATCACATCACTGATTTCGGATGCATCATCCAATACAAAGTCATCAACTTCCAACATCTCGTAATCTTCTTGAGAACTGAAAAGCATTTCCTCAGTTTCCCTCTTAATAACTTGACTTTCCATATCATCGAAATAGTCAAGCAGTCCATCATCATCTCGATTCTCACTCTCTCCTAACAACATTTCACATACGTCTTCTACGTCGGTCTCGATAAACTCGCTATCGAGAAGACTCTCAAATTTGGATGTCTCCTTAGTGGATGGAGATTCTTCCAAGAGATCTAGATCACCACTCTGTTCCGTGAATTCTATAGCTTCATTCTTCGGTTTATCCCATACCAGAGTCCTCGCAGCCGAGGTGTCATTTATAGTTCGGTGCATCATCCTCCAAATTCGAGATTGAATAACTGAATCGATCGCTGATTTTGGATTCGTTCGCTTTGGTTGAGGTGTATGTGCATGAGTTTCAGCTTCCAAGATCAGAAGCAACTTGGCTTTCAGACCCAGCCCTTGCGCGTTCCGTGCCCAAGAGCATGACATAGCATTACAAATAGTGGGCAGGAGCTTTGCGTTGTGTGACATCAACTCCCGAAAGCCAGGGGAGAATATTGTGGGTAGCACTGCCGATAAACATGTCGAAAGGTGAGGTGTTTTGATTTGGACATCTCGGGCCATCCTCTGGCGGGTGATGAGCATCATGAAAGCGGATGATGTCAGAACGCTTGCAACATCTATGTCTAAAGACGACGCAGCTGGGGTTGGTTCAAAGTGGCTGGTTTTGGGCTGACATTCCTTATCGACCGATTCAGCTAACGGCTTGGAGACTATGGATGATCTATGTGCCAGGGACGGAGCCATATTACTATTTTGCAGAAATACCGACCGATCATTAGTAGTTTTATGACTAGAATGAAGGAGTATGGTATCCTGAGTTAGTTCGTGATACTGTGGACTCAAATTCAAAAGTAGTTCCTCTGTATCAACGATATCTTTCCCAGGAGAAGTAAACAGTAAGTCATTGTCGTCATCTAGTTCACAGTTCATATTCTCTGTCAGCAGCATATCATTATTGGCTGTTATACTTGATGCTATGGCATGTCTTTGTTTCTTACGGCTGCTTCCCATCCAGTGATTAATTTGGTCTGCATCAACTTTTTAGTTGTGAAGGAGGATATTGAAAGAGTTGACATACTCCTTTTCAGTCTTGTTTGTTCCATCAATGCCAACTTCTGTTCATTGGTTGGCCATGGATGGATAGCATGTTCGAGGAACCATCTTTGAAGAATATCAACCACCCAGGAGGAAAATCTGCCATTTTCCTCACGAATCGGCTGTAGGTCCAGCTTTTTTACCTCTATTTCATTGGATAATTGATGAGAAACACCCCCTTCGGCGGTTGGATAGAGAAACTTGGCTTGCTGTGAAGAAAAAGCTGGCGATGAAGGCGAAAGAGCAGCTGGATGGCCCTTACTTCCTTTCCGCTTTGGGGCTAAGGATTGAATATTTCCAAGCTTTTTGTTAAAATCAAGAGCAATGACTAATTGCTGCAATGTAGCAATACTAGCAACATTGGTGGGGTCAACATCCACGCTATCCAGCTGCCAACCTTGAAATATAGGCTTGACACCAGCAGAAAGGCTTGAATCCTTGAGCAATAAAGAGAAGCTGCTCGAGGACTCGGAGTTATATTGGGGGGAATCGAGAGAGCTGGAGAGAGATAACTGAGTCCACAACTTGTGACATCAGCAAGATTCTCTACAGAACGTTGGCCACTCACATGCGCATCACGGCACTGATATCCTAGGCTCTCCAGAACCCGTAAGCGGCTGCTTTCACTTAACGGCTTCCCATTGAAGGAGATTCGGACAATAACTAGGCACGTTCTACCACGAGGAATCCATACTCTTCCTGATACCAATGCTTCACGCAGCTCGTTCTCATCCAACAAGGACAGACTTGGAGAAAGTTTGAATAATCCCGATGCGGTTACTGAGAGTTGGAGGTCGTTTGCAGGATGTGCTAGAGTTAATTGACATATATTCACCTCCGTCATGGACATTGCACTATTCACATTTGTCTAGAGTCAAGGGAAACTGAAGTGACAAGTTCGCCATGTGTCACCGGGCGAGTAAAATCCAAGATGAGAGGGGTCAGTATTCTTTTTGCAAAGTTAGCAGAGTGTAATAATTTAGAATTTGGTAACTGGAATCCTCAGGTGTTGATTGCCATATTGTCTTTCAAAAGTGAATTGAAGAGACAGGAGACTCTTAAGAAGGAGAGGAAGAGCAACTTGGCGAGTGATAATGGTAGCGTAGGATTAGTGTTGGGGCACGGTCCACCATTTCAACGACCCCTTGTCGTCTCCTTGACTTCATGCCTATACCACCACCACAATTTATCTATCCGATCTCCAACACAACAACTCAGAACATACAATCAGGGTGCTGGCAGTCGGTCCCAACCCCCTTCTGGCTGGAGTCATACCGGGTCCCTCGCATCTGGCACATAAGCTTGGGCTCCCAATGGCACTCGACAATGTGGGAACGATTGTACTCAACCTCCTTATATTTATCACGACCCTAGTGAACTTCAGCTATGCGCTGGCCACCCTAGAGCCATTGATGATCTTGGGTCTATACGCCATATCTCGGATATTCGTTACGCCCCCTGAGACGGGCATAGTTGGAAAATGTCAGCATGCGAAACTGTACGACGAGGGCTGAAGGCAAGGCATGTTGAGCCTGAAGACGGAACAGGAAATTACATAGCTATGGAATAATCACTATAGCAGACGACTTTGCGACAGATACCAATGTATAGCTTAGGAACATGGGCATAGGCTTGCGCAGTCATAGAAAACTGGCATCGATAGAAAGCACAGGTCACTCCAGGTGGAGGATCATGGAAGGCCACGCCACAAGTCTGGAGAAATATGTTTGCTCAGGTTGAATTATTGGAGAGAATGTCCATCAGATCGAAAACAAGTTCATTCAAGGAAATACGCGGCCTGTTCCTTGAGGGGGAATCACATCTGGCCATGGCCTTCATAGACTGAGCCTGAGCTTTCAACAACCCGACTACTAGAACTCTTGTTAAATTACTAGATACTAAATATGGAAATGATTTGATTTCCAATCTCAATGCCTACAATGCCTTGACCATTCATTCATATTTGTCTGCGCTGTTGCTCATATCAATTCCAATACCATATTCCCAAAAATCATTGGCCAAAGGCAATCAAACATTCCAGATCTCGTCACCCTCAGATCCCCCTTGTCTACGGTTGAAATCTTTGTTCGCGCCACTAAGAATTTAAGGGGTGCTACCTTTTGAAATCGTGGTAAGGATTGGTCGGTGATATTTATGGTGATGAGTTCCGATTCCCCCATCGCTTACTTTAGAGCAGACATGATTAAGCCCGTCAAACTTGAACTTGGATTCGTTTCACTGCGCCACCCTGGCTCTAACACAGGTATGTATGATTTCAAGTAACTAGTCTCAGTACATTTTGGTCTCTAGCCTAAAGCTATAAAAAGGCCAAACACTTGTGCAGAACGTCTTTATACCTATATATGGTAATGTTGAAATCAATAATTCTTGTGAGTATAAGAAGATAACTACATTAACGGCTTCTATGTACGACCATAGACTGAGGAAGAATTGGGCCAACTCCCCGATTTAACATGCTAGAAGCCTCAGATCCTTTAGGTATAGAAATACGTTTTACGGCTTTTAGGTGTTGGTTTGTGAATAGTAATTACCCAGCTTGCCAAGACGTAAGTTGTGGATTTTGGGGTAATTAAGCGAAGATAGCCATGCCAAGGCGAGCACTGCGCCAGATTGGAACCTTGGGAAGCAAGATTATTAGTTTCGCCCCGTTTGATGATATAAAAGAGTTTGAAAAGCCGAATATACTGACCAGTATCCAAATACGCGCTCTTCTTCCTTGCTGTACAGTATGCTATCTAGATCGCCGACTCATCTCCCCATCACTTAACTCCTTACCAGCGGTGCAAACGCACACCAATTATGGCATCATTCGAGGACCACCTCACACTCGCTGACCCAGACAATAGTGGCGATGTACCACTGAAGGCCCCGGGGTTTAGTTGTCGGTTCGATGCAGAGGTGAAAGGAAAGCGATACCGTCATGGTGCCAATGATTTTTGCAGTGACCGGTTGACGGCACGGGAGATAGCGATGTTACGCGTTATGAGTTCCCTCACCGAAAAACCGAATTGGCACAGGGAGATCTTCAACGAGGTGACTGTGGTGCAATGGGAGCAAGAAGCACGAGGGACACCACTCATTAGCCATGATGCGTGGGACTGGATCCTGCGCGAGCTGCGTGACAAAGCCATAGAATTTACCGAAACTGGTCTGGTGCTCGATCTCGAAACAAGTTCCCGAATCTGCAAGTCGGACGTCCTCGTACCTCAGGGGCTTCAAGCTGAGTTTCAAAACGCTGTGGAACCTTTGTTAATTCAGCCGGACAAAGATTGGTGCCCGGGCTCGAATGAGCAGGTACTGAATCTTGTTGATCCTGCCCTATACCCTCTGGTGTTCAACAGGAGCTTAGTCCTCTTAGAGGGGGGGAAAGTCCAGATGCCAAACATATTTTCATCCTATGCAAACGCCCAGACAGCTCCCGTTCAACTGGATTGGAATCCTGATCTATTCTCGCCTGTATTCCAATGGCTGCCTTGCGAGGTTAGCTTCGATGAAAGTTCTAGCAGTGGCGTACGGATTGATTCGTACATCAACAACCTTCATCCACGCCACAAAAGGCTATACGAACTGGTGGAAACCCTGATCGGACTCGCCATAGAACCCTGGAATCGCACGATAGTCGATGGGCCTCGTGTTCCTCCCCGTATTCAAACCTACGGAGCCCAGTTCGACCCAAAGATGCCAGGCTGGGCTGAAACACAGCTTAGAAACATACCCATGAGCGTAACGGATTCCAAAGATTATCTAGAAGCGTTCCAGAAAGTAAATGACTACCTAACCCTTTCCAATCACCCGGACTTTCAGGAAGACCCCGATGAGGAGAATGAACCTCCACTCGGCCCCAAATATATCGCAACATACGGGCTCTATAGTGCAGTTGAGCAGAAGTGGCATCGATTACGCGAACTTGTTCATCCCGAGGCCGGTCTAGCTTACACCTATGAACAGTGGAAAAAGGGAGACACCGGCAATGCTATTGTAAAAAGCTACCTATATGATTCTCTGTGTGAACCCCAGGGCTTTACTTTTACTCCCATTAAACTGAAAGACACATTTGGTCATCATGGACTGCAGGTTATAGTAAAATTGTCCAGCATAGAACTTACACCTCAGAAGCAGCAGTTTCATGGCGGTAACTGGCAAGTCGAGGGATTGAAGAACGAACATATTGTAGCCACGGCAGTGTACTACTACGACGTGTCAAACATCACCGAAGCGCACATCTCCTTTCGAATGCAGGCAAGTCTGGATGAGTGGGAAATAGAAGCGGAGCAAGGCAATAATAAGCCACTTGCTCAAATCTTCGGGCTCGAGTCGGGCGAGCTGACGGATGAAGAAGCACTGCAGGATCTCGGGTCTATCCCGATACTTGCCGGCAGGTTCCTCGCCTTCCCTAACACATTACAGAGTAGAGTGGAACCTTTCGAATTAAAAGATAAGGTGCAGCCTGGCTACTGCCGTGCGCTCACTCTATGGCTCGTAGATCCGAACTATCGAATCTGCTCCACCAGGAATGTCCCGCCCCAACAACACAGCTGGTGGGCAGGGCAAGCCAAAGATGGTATTACGAGCGAGTTCAGGGAGTCCCTTATGGGATTGGATGAAGCCAAGAAGCTGAGGTTAGAGTTAATGGCACATCACGCCAAGGGAAATGAGATCGTCCTAGCTACCGTCGGTACGTACGGCTTTGATGGTTAGATAGAATAATATTTTGTAGGACGCGCTTTTCTGGGTCTCTAGCAGGCTCGGTCGATGTGTCGAGCAGCTTATGGGCGAAACCATGCGTGAAATCAATGCTGCTGTTAAGGGACCAATCGTCCTTTGAGCGACTTGTACTACGAACAATCAGGTGATAGCACTGAACGGAGAACCGTGCTGTTTAAACATCAGCACTTTCACTGTCGCAGTCGAGTGGGATATTTGCCTGGAGTTTAAACGGGTCACAGCACCAGCTGTTGGGGGGTTCAGGGCAAATATGTAAACATCACCGCTGCTTTAAGATAACTGGCCGGAGGGTGTTTTGGTTTCATAAAGATGTTGGATAATCTTCAGGAAGTAACACGGGGTCTTGGCTCCAATTTGGAACCCACAAGGGAAAAGGCAGAGAAGAATCATGTTTTTTGTCGTTGCATCTTACTGAGGAAATGATTCCAAGGGACGTTTCTCGCTTCAAGATCAATATCGCCACCTTAGTGTAGAGAGCTTCAACCGGCTCAGAGTAGTCTACTTTAATGCTCATCTGGTCTTCGGGCGTGAGGAGTCCATTTAACTTACACACTTTTTCGCGAGGATTCATAGCTGGAATTCAGTGTTAATAACGAGTGCCTCTTAATCGCTATGTAGTGCTCAGAGGAAATAACATATATTATTATGTCATCGAGAACGTCGAAGCAAGTCCTCAACATTCTTAGTGTTGCGATTTGGCTGCCGAAACAAGTAACAGCAGTAGTATTTTATCGATCTTTTTAGGCATATGACATCGCCTTGAAGAAGGGTATCTTTTGAAAGTTTACGAAAAATGGTTAGAGCTTAAACATAACAGGATCTGCCAATTTTTCAGAATGCAGATGAAGCAGCCTGGGTTCATTTTGTAATAGTGGTTTATAAGAAAGAGATTTATAGACTAGAGTAACTGGATGTTTGTCAAGGACCTGTACTCACGATGCGAAAAAGGAGAGGTTCCTTCGAGTAAACGTGTGTTAAAGGTTCTTGGTTTGATAAGTCTAGGGAAGGAAGCTCTCCGTACGGGAGAGGTCTAAGTATACTAGCTAATGAGTGTGTGGCCTCAGGCCACAACAATGTTGTTGCGATGACTCGTTTGTTGGTTTTGGTTAATTATTGCTGCTAGGTTTAAAGAGATTAAAAAAGCGTGGCATCCTTACCTTGTCAAAAGAAGACCAATATTAGAATTAGAATAAGTAAAATCAGGCTGGTAGAAGCGTAAATGTTGAAGATATTACGCAGGATGTGTGAAAGGAGGCACGGAGCAAAAGACTATTGTGGACTAAGGAGCGAAGTTGACAACTGTCAACTTCGCTCCTTAGATATTAATCAGCTTTGTGTATCAATATGTGATGTATTTACGACAAAATACGTCACTTATACTAAGTCTTTAGCTAGAGTCGTTTTTAACACTGACCCTTGAGCCTATTACTACTCTACTACTACTACTACAACTCCTACTATTACTATTACTAGGGTTAAAGAGTTCAATTCAGTATTTTAACAATGTTACTACCTATTACACAGCTACCTATATACCACAGAAAAGTAGAGAGTTATTAGATAGCGGGGTACAGTAACATGTAGGTTTCTCGATACAACACAAAACATTAGTTACTTGAACAAATACTAAGTAAGCTAGTATCTTATAATCAATAATGGATTATAATTTGACTTATTCAAATACAGGCTATATACGACCATAGACTGAGGAGAATTGGGCTAACTCTCTGATCTAATACTCTGGAAGCCTCAGATCCTTCAAAAATAGAAAGTGCAAATGGCCGCTTTTCGGTGTTGGTTTGTGACAAGTATCCGTCATGCCAAGAGCTATATTGTAAGGGGTCAGCAATAGAGTGATACAATTCGGAAGCATGTGTAGGTAAACAGTTTTGATGTAAGACTAATCTCTGAACCTCTCTTGAGAGAAAGGGATGTTTTTATATAACTTCAGTGATGTCAACTAGTCGAAGTCTATTCAAAATCTTCTCGATATTAGGACGATGGCTACTTATAGGTGAGCCGTCTTGACTTGACACTTAAGTCAACCCTCTCATCTCTATGTGATTGCTTTGGCCTCTGATATATATCGCAGTTTTGAAGGAATCGAAAGGGAGGCTGGACAGCAGACCTGTCACCAATGACTCGTAAATAATTGTATATAGTCTCAAATCTCTCAAATTCTAGATATATATGCCAAATATGCTGGAAGACTCTGTTATATATATATTGGAATTTTGTGAAAGATTGGCCAATACTATATAGAGCTTTGCTGCAGAGCATAGATGCAGTTGCAGGATGGAGGCACATTTGTAAGTCTGTTTAAATTGGGGGCGATATAATCTGCAAGGAAAGACGGCAATATATCTATGATCACTTTATTAGAGTATCACTAGTACTTATCTTATTTCACGCTTTAGAACTATAACTCTTGCTTCTTACTTTAAATTTATATATTAAATATGCCCGCTGTCTATCAATATCTTTGGCGCGATTATAGCTTTCTATTATATTGCGGATAGATTCTAACATTAAAGAATTCTGAGGCTGTTGTGTTTGTTGCCTTTATTACTATATTTATTATATATATACAAAGTAGAGCCTGGCGACTTGAATGCGACATCTTTCTTTAATGGACTTCTTCAAAGATACAACTCTCTACTGCGAATATTAATAGAGTCCTCGAAATGTCGCAAGGCACTGTTATTAATACCTTTATCAAGGTATTATTAGAAAGAAAGAAAACAGATATAGATCGACTTAGACTATATATATATTAGATTGGACTTGTAGCTTTAATCAATATAGCTGCTTTTGTTGCTATAGAAGTTATACTACTATAGTTCTTAGTTAATGGCTACCAGCCCTCTTTGGTTCGGTCTGCTATAACAGAAGAATGTGTTAATTACCCGATCTATACATTTGAACCATCTTCTGGCGATAGACAGTATAAAGCAGATTTATTCTATCGACAGTATTGGAAAGGAACCAACAAATTAAATATAGCTTGTTGCGGTATAAATGGGATATTGACAGATCGATCTACTGTTGGAGTCTCTAGGGACGTGCGATGTCCTTTTCAAGAAACAATTTGTTTGCAAAGTTTAAGGCCTATTGTATTTAAGTATAAAGATTTGACATTTCGAGACTATAGACTAAACTCGAGGTCTAATTCCGAGGTATATATAAATTACTGCATTATATATACATATTTGACAATCTCAAAGTTTATAAATGTCTCTTCTGAAACTATGCACGCAAACAAAATAATTGCATCCTTCTTTGACTGAAGCTTACTAGAACTATATAAATAGCGCCAGTATACTATAGAAATGTACTCTTTTAATGATTTGTTTTCTATAGACTGAGAAAGATTGGCAAGATATACTGATGGATCACCATATTCACTATTAAGTGCAGGACATATAGAGACAAGACTTAAGACATGGCCTGACACAGTGGATATTATTACAAGCTATAACCCTCAGGCAAAATTGCATCCAGATCTGCAAAGAGATGATAGAGTGATGTTTGTTGCGATTTTGGATTTTGTAGAGGAAAAAGGTGCGTCTGTAGATGCCCAATTCTCTGCAGTTGGCTGTATTGAACAGTACCAATTTTGCAAACGAAACAAATTGTATACTATCTGGAAAGCAGGCAATTTTTATTTTTTATCAGTTCTTGAATGGTACTGTGAAATGGAATAAGAAAAATCTGCTCTAGATATGGAGCTCTTATATAATCAGGTTATAGCTAAATCCTGGATAACCGAATTATTAAAATATTGTTGGAATATACTGACTGGCATCTCTGTGGATTACACCGGAATAATTGTTCGTTTTGAAGAGAATAACACTAATACGACATTCGAGCCTTGGATGGAAAGGGATTGGAGCGTGGAAATTTGGAGCTGGTTTGAGACAGCTTTTGTACTGTCAAGATATTCAATCTATCTCCTTTCAGAAAGGGAGGGTTTCGGTATTTATGAGATTGTAAAGTCAATCTGGTCTGACATTCCTAATAGTATTTGCGATCGACTTCTGTTTTTCGATAGCGATTATACAAATTTCGATTTTGTACAATTTCTTGTTATTCAAATTTATCTTTATTTAGTTTGTATTGCGAGTGCTAAAAAGAAGATTAGTGTCGTTTTTTTAAAACTTCGACTCTTAGGCCAAAGTTGAATATCGATTCAAAAAGCATATAGAAGATCAATAAGATACTTAATAGGATACTTAGACTGCAGATGCAAAACAATTTGGTATATAATATCTTTTTGTTGACAACTGATCCAGATGTCGAGCGAGCAGGTATTAAAACTTAATGAGTTACGAATAGCGAATCAGCAACAGAAGTCAGAAGTTGTCTAGAGACTGAAACGAAATTTATATTTAGTTGCATAAATATTTCTTTTTGTAAAGGAAGAAAGGCAAATCAGTCATAGGGGGGTTGCTCAACATTTGGTTACGTGGCTAGCTCAGTATAGATGCGGCATCATTAACGGTGGAATAATCAGTCAAAGCGATTAAGTACTGAGATCAATATTTCTTACTTTTCGCAGCTTGCAGTGATGAGCCGGAGAGTTGGAAAGCGTATAACAGTATAGGGTACATCTGGATAGCTTTATATTTCAAGTTGTATTAAGTCTTCGGGTTTTCCGTAATCGAAAGATTTGTTGCTGCTTTTCGGGATTGATTGGTTTGAGACTACTAATATGAAATTTTGGCACTCAAGAGAACAAGGCGAAGTCAAATTGGTCTTTTGAATAGAACTTTCACAGATATATTATATACCAGTTAAAGCATTTCATTCTTTTTGGAACCAACTATCTACTCATTACATCTCTGAGTACATTGGCTACGACTGCTTGTTTTTTATTTACCGGCGTATAAGATTTGAATCATTTATAGTGCAGATACATACGACTATAGACTGAGGAGAATTGGGCATTCCGTCTGCTCTGCCATACACAAGCCTCAGATCGGTAGACTAGTAGTTGGGTGGGTGACCACCAGCGAATCTCTACTGTTGTATGTTTTTTTTTTTTTTCTTTTTCTCATCTTTCCCTTTCATATGAACTTGATGGGCATTTAAAAACAAGAGACACGCCATTATATTTACAAGTTTTAGCATTTTTCTATAGACTTATGTACAGAGAAGCATTGAACCGAAGGATCTACCAGGCGGCCAAATTTGAAGTACGCTTATACCTTTGTCTTCTTACTAGGAATAAAACCCATTTGCCCATTCTCTCTAGATCGCTTTCCACCCTCGGCAGCAGGATAATAAAGGAGGAGGTTGACTTCAGCCTTGTGTTTCGTGAATTTGCAGCCTTCATCGTCGCCATACCTTCTGCAACACTCCCACACGAATCCCTCGGCATAGTCTGATACATCTTCAAGATCGTCAATTCGCCCATCACAGTTTTCGTCATGGTCAGCCCAGAAGTCGTTCTCGTCGTCGTATATTTTTTTGCCTATATTATATATCAATTACATCAAAATGTACAATCTGAAAATGGGTAGGGAATCTATTCCTACCTGTATGCCAGATGCAAGTTCTATTTTCATTGTTCGCAACATCGAATTCCTTTTTGCAGTTCAAGCACTTGACATATCTTGGGGTGAGTTCATCATCTGCAATCGCAATAGCAACTAGATCTTGGTCTGATCGAGACGCTGCTTCTTTTGTATTCCTATCCTCTAGACCAATTTCATATGCATCTCGATCGATGCTATCGCCGTCTATCTCAGAGACTATGTCGCTATGGTATCGGTGCACATCCTTCCCTTTGACCAGCAACCGATTGAATAAAAAATCTTGTGCTTCGGGAATCTTCTCGCAGAGAGTCATGACCTCTAACAGTAACTTCTCCTTGCTAATGATTTGAAGCGCGTAGACAAGACGTGCCTCGGTAGTCTCCGCACTCATTTCAAATTTGTAAGAATGTAAATCGTTGAAGTAAAGTTACTTCGCGCAGTTCCTTCTATTCAGTCACGATGATTGAAACGTGATATAGAGAAGCGTAAAAAAACAAGCATTTGGAGAGGACAATGAGACCCGACGCGCAACCCTGTATGAAAAGTCATGTGATTTAAGCTCCACTATCCTATTCAGGCAATGTCTAAAAAATATGTGTTGCTACAGTGGAGAGTTTCGAAATCACAGAAGCAGATTTGCCTGATAGGTACATATATAAATAATCAAAGTTTGCTGTTTAATTAGTCACTGTAGAGCTGGACTTCCTAACTACAAGCCCTGCAAATATACAGCGTCTGACATCAACAACTTTCCTAACCGTTACTCGAGATTTCCAACAGCTGCAAGAGTGCATTCGCTGGCGATTAATGCTTGATCCAACAGCAGCCTTTATCTAATATAATCTTCTCTAAACTCTTCTTAATATTTCTAACTGCAAATTAATGACCTGTTGCGAAACGCTCATGTCCATACGCCTTGTAATGTGCAACCGAATTAGGTTCTGCCGAGGTTGAAAATAGGAGTCCAGTCGGTCGTTAAATTAGAAGCTAATTATATCAATCTCAATTAGGCTAGAGCTTGAATTTGGAAATTTGCTCTCGGACTTGAGTTACGAGCTTCCCGGTCTCCAGCGCAGTTTTAATATTCTCCAACACCAGTAACTCCATCTTGGCCTACATAACACGATTAGCATTCTTGGTCAGACATCTAGTCATAGTTGGAGCTTAGAAATTTGTTTCTTACCTGGGTATTAGTAGTACCAGTCCCAATATGAGGCGTCATGAACACATTAGGAGCATCATAAAGTCCTTTGTTAATCTCTGGCTCGTTCTCAAAAACATCGAGGCCAGCAGCTTTCAAGTTTCCGCCTTTCAAAGCCTCTACCAACGCAGCCTCGTCGATCAACTTGCCCCGCGCGGTGTTTACAATCACGGCCCCTTTCTTCATCTTCTCAAATTCTTTCTTCCCAATAAGTCCGGTAGTTTCAGCAGTCAGACTACAGTTCAAGCTGATCACATCACTAGTACTAATCAGTTCGTCGAAACTGACGTATTTCGCGTCTTTTTCTAATTCTGGCGACAGTTTTGAGCGGTTGTAATAGTGTATTTTCATACCAAATGCTCGAGCTCGATGGGCGACTGCTTGGCCAATACCTCCCATTCCAATTATACCAAGAATCTTGTCCTCTGGATCACTGCCCGGGACGAAATTGGAGCCCCGCCATTTGCCTTCTCGGCACGCAGAGTAAGGTCCATGAATTGACCGCAATGCACCAATCATGAGGAATATGGTGATATCTGCTGTAGCATTGTTCACCGCAACTGGAGTGCTAGAAACTCCTATGTTACGCGCGGTACATGCTTCGACGTCGATGTTGTCATAACCAGCACCATTGTGGCAAATGTACTTCAATGATTTTGGTAGAGACTTGATGAGTTCAGCGTCGAATGCACCCGTGAGCTATTTCTAATTAGTCATGATTCTCGTCGAATTAGACAGGGTACCTACAGATGTTGAATCATTGCTGCGATACAGAGCTACCACGTTATCGTAGAGGCCATCTTTTAGGTTCTTGAGGAAAAGGGCTTTGGGGTCATTATCTTGTGCAGGTCCAGGGAACACAATGAGTTCCCCCAAACTCGCCAGATCTTGCCACGCTTCCTCGGCATAAGTGAGTTTCCCAATCCTGAGGATAGCTTGCTTGGAAGAAGGTGCCATTCTTAGAGTAAGATGAACAAGATTACAGGATTTGTAGGAACCAGATATAGCTTATATGTACAAGGAATTGCAGCGAGCGAATCAGCTGGTATATTATACGATAATTGAAAGCAGAAACTGGATGTATGGAGGTGTCACAAAGCAAAAAGGATCCGAGGAGTGCAGTTCCCCCGGGACAGTGGGGTTCTTTCTGGGCAAATAATGCCGGCCCGGTGGAAGCTCCTCTTCGCTGAACATATTGATGGGCGCTTTCCACCAATGATAAAAGCTTTAGCAGCGAAAGAAAGCCTACTAAGGTGGGGAATGATGTGGTGGAAACCAAATCTGGGGAATCTCGGGCTTTGACGGGACAAGAGACGATTCTGCCAGAATATATAATGGGGGTGGAGCCACACGTGATGCATTCGAATGAGTACGTAGTTTGTAGTATTGAGAGAAGATTAGTATATTGTGATATTGTTATATTGTTATATTTGAATATTGTAGCTTTTTAAAAGCTGTGGCTGACACGAAATAGAATAGCATACGTGGAACATAGAGCTCTGTAGTAGTTGTATCGCTGCGGCGCAACCTGTCGGCCTGTCCACCTCTCCACCAGTCCAAATGCAAGAAGCTCAAGTACCATAATCTCATCTCGGCGTAGGAGCCTCGACGGCAATGAGCACAACGAAAAGTGCGATCGGCGAACACGGTTGGAAGTTATGGCTACAGCAAAGTAAAGTTACTTTGTACTATTGTCGAAGGCGGATCTTCAATCCGTCTTTACTGGTTGACGATGGATGCTATCACAAATGGTTGTTTGTGCTGTAAAGCTTTATGTTCACGCCCCCGGCTACTTTATCTATCAATTTCCAATCACAGGGCAGCCGTCCTTTCGGTAAGGCTGATCCATCAATTGATTCGAACTTCTGCAGGAGCCTGACTGTGACATAGGCGACCTCAGCAAGGGCGAATTGTTGTCCGATACATATTCGAGGACCAGCATTGAACGGGAGATAGTTGAATCCAAACTTGCGCCCCTCCCATCGCTCCGGAATGAAGCTCTCGGCATCGGGGCCCCAAAATTCTGGGTCTGAGTGCATTGTCCAAAGCTACACGGAAGAGATGTCAGCACAGAAGAAAAGCAAGAGCCACGATACTGATCACAAGAAGCAAAAACATACCTCCCAAGCAACAAGATGACCCTTGGGTATAAATATCGGTGAAGTCCCATCGGAGCCACCACCTACGGGCAGTGTTGTGTCTCTAACGGCCTCACGGAAGTTGACCGGAACCGAAGGGTAGACTAGAAGAACTTCGTTCAGGCACCATTGAAGGTATGAACAGTTCTTGAGCCCGTTGAGCGTAATCTGCTTTGGTCGATTGAAGGATCCAAAGTCATCTATAATAATGTTGCGAAGCTTCTTGAAAATATGAGGATATTGTGCCAATGAGGCCAAAAGAAAGCCAAGAGTCCCTGAGATGGTGTCGCTGCCGGCCATAAGGATGTTCAGCAGCTGGGAGCGGAGTTCCTGTGGATCTTTCACGTCAGCGACAATAGCATCCAAAACGACGTATTTTCCTGTCCCTGGTTTTTTATCTGAGCTACCGTCTCTCAAAAGGCGCTGGACATACGTATCAACGAATTTGTGAACAATTTTACACTGTTCCTTGAATTTGCGATCGTGTATTAGCCAGAACAGATCACCGTATATCATAGATTTCGCCGTTGACTTCTCTGCTCCAAAGAATGCCTCTACGAACTGCATCATCTCGCCTCTAGAGAATAATGTACTCGTGTCTGTACTATCATCTCTCTGGCTGTTCACGCTTTCGCCAAAAAGAAACTCAGTGGCAGTATCCATTGTGAAGCGCTCCAATAGCGGTTGCATATCGAAAGTCGAGGTCCAGTTACTAGGCCCCACCGCACCTGGGAGGGCATCAAAGAGATCTTGGACATGTGTTTCAAACAGCCCCAGATCAGCTATCTGTTCACGCATGAATTGCGGTCTTAGAAGAGCGCGAGAGTGTTCCCATTTAGGTCCGTTCGCTGAGAACTGTTGGAATTAGCTCTGCGTACATTTTAAGTCGCAAAACGTACAATACCGAGACCTAAAAGCGCCTCCAATGCTCCCACTCTGGCTGCTGGCTGCTGAAAATCTTGAAACTGGGTCGCTAGCACAGCCTGCAGGTTCTTCGGGTCGAAGGTGTAGAACCACGTGTCTCCCGGTGGATATTTAATGCGAAAGGTTTTGCAGTCTCGTCCTATCTCTGCGCTCATTTCTTTCTTGCGATCTGAGAAGGCATAAGATAAGCGGTTCGTCTTCATCCCTTTCATCTCAATCTTGAAATTCTGCACGCCAAATACATCCCAGGGTCGAAAGAGTGGTGCTGGTTGGCAGCCGAGAGATTTCGCCTTCGCTGCCTGTCTTACGCTTGCAACTACATAGTAGATTGTGAAAATTGCTGCCACAGCTAGCGGCACGAGCAGTAGTAAGCCCATTTTGAAGAATGACTGAGATAATTGTCGCTATTCTAGAGAGCGCGACTGGCACAGATAGTATCGACTTTGACACACGAGACCAACATTCGACTTTTGTAGACGATGAGATTGTGCTTATCTCAGCTGATGCGGTCTACTGCCTCAAATAGGACAAAGCCAACCACATTAAAATTAACTGCCCTTTCAGAGCGTTAAAAAGGATTAGATTACAAAATAAATAAAAATAAATTCTACTTAGCAACAGAAGAAGAGCGACTCAATTCTGGTTGAAAATCTACGATACACGCTGGGGGTAGTTGTGTCCAAGGAGAACCAGAAGGCGGGGTAGTTTACGAAGCTCATGAAGTAGAAGAGTGCGATTGTCTTGTTGTTGTTGCAGCTTTCTCTCTAGATCACAATGTGATGCATCTAGCATTGCAATTGCAAGTGTTCGTCACATGAGTGCATGATGGAGCCAGAGCTGCTTTTGCGGGATAGTTATTTCCGCGGCCGGGGTTTCACTTGCCAGATTCAACTCTTGAGATAGTTCGCGAGTTAGGCTTGAGCTGTCGCAATACAGAGTTTGACTTATCGTTAGTATTGCTTGAATGGTGATTATGGTATCGCTTGGAGTCGTCGACGAGAACAATTTGCATGACTCTATTGTCGTGCTTCTGCACGAGATCCAAGGACTTATCTGTTGACTTGCAGTTGCGAACAGCACCAATAACACAGCGCTCGTCAAAGGCGGTTCTGCCGCTATAGAACATGGCAATGATATCAGTGCTCTAATTCGTTCGCTCGCGAGATTGACGGGCTGATAGCCAGTCATCAGAACCCGACTAAATCTCCTCGTGACGGGAGCATGCTCTTCTGGTCATGTCATGACATAGGCAGGCCGCGGAGACCGCAGGAAGGGAATGAAAAACGAGTCTGCTCTGGAACGTTAGCTTTGGCACCTCGATCTGTAATGCACATCGATTTCCTTGATAGGTAGTTATGGTATGGATCTTATGTTGTAGAAAGTTATACAGATCAGCGTCGGTCAGGCCCTTAGTATCGTTTGAAGGGATGGAGCGGTAGCTTACATCAACATCTGGTGCAGTTGCATATATTGATATGTCGAAAGATGGCGACCTTTCCGGGCATAATAAAGCGTTGTGTGATTGATAAAGTATGCTGCAGGCGAACTTGGTAGGGACGATTCGTTTTTTTCGAGAGTTTGCGACAGTTCGTAACTCTGGTAGGTACCTGCATTTGCCTAGAAGTAAAGTACATATAAAAGAAGTATGGGAGGCCAAATCAGGCATCCTGATCATAAGTCGTAAATTCATGTAGGTAAAATCTGAACAATTATATCTTGAGTAATAATCAACCACGGATTCGTCTCAGTAATTTATCGTTAAGACTACTTCTAGTATCTCACCAGTTCAGTTTTATATTCTTCCGGAGTACTCGCTAGTACCTCTCTCGTCTAATTCGATCGAGAGAGACCCGATATATAACAAATGGTCACGTGGGTCTTAATAGTATGCTTACAACCCCAACGCTCAAGGCCACATTGCTAAATCGCGATTGTATGCTCTGTAATGGAATGGATGGCCCGAATGCCTTTGGAGTGTGCGGGGATATGTGCTTGGTTAGGTTCCTTTAACTTGAAGTAGGAAGAATTCAATTGACAAGTTTACTTACTGTCGTCTGAATGCTAGATAAGTGTTATGCGCAGAAAAGTATATACATTATAATTTTATTTTGAACGTCTAAGGGCTCTTCTAACGGCTCTAATGCTAAGTGAGCATTTGATAGCGCACGAGCTCTGTGTATGTAGAATCTCCTGGAATATCTCTAAAGTGGGAAGCTGGGGAACAGCGTACTCTAGTAGGTATAATTAAGAGGTGGCTGTCAGCCATATCTTTTTACCAAATCTCTGATATCACCGAGCATTCTATGAAGGCATGTCAGTGACGAAGTTGATATCATTTGAAGGGAAGAAATCCATACTGCTCCCTGAGCTCCTGGTTGTCGGTGAAAAGAGCAGACACGTGAGTGTTGAATCGCCTAGTCGAAAGTCAATTGTATTAAGATAATGGGGATGTCTCATGCTCACAGCTTGTAGAGATCAAGGCGGCCATCGTAATCCTCCTCAGGCGGAGATATTTGAACGTAAGATTGGTAAGCAGCTATATATTCTGCCCCAAATCGGTTACAGACTGGTCGCCATTGACCAAACTCATCTTCGAAAAGCAATCTCGTAAGCAGGGGAATATACTCTTTTTTAAAAAAGACTAGGAAAGCACTCCAAACGGTATGGCTTACATTCATTGTGGGCATAGAAGCAGCAGGAATCAAAAATCAGAGAAGCATCGGTGTCCACATCAATCCCGGAGTTTGCATACCAAAGGTCCCCATGCACAAGCGATGGCTTAACAGTTCGACCCTCGCTCTCGAGTGGGCGCAGAAGACGAGGGATCACCTTCTCGAACAGAATCGGGACCAGTACGTCAAACTCAGGATTATGTCCCTTTGCCTGGAGTTCAAGTTGGAGCGCCAACCTCATACTCTTCGCGAAGAAAGTTTCCCAGCTCTCCTCCCACTCAGTCATTTGAGGCAAATTGCCGCTATACGTAGTTATGTGAAAGCCAAATTTGCCATTTGGGGATTTACTATTCTGATGCAATTCTGCGAGACGGGCCGTGAACTTGTGCGGGTCTGGCATGTCGTCTACCATATCTCGGAACTCACATAAAAAGAAATGCGTCTCTGGTATCGATATGTATGTTCCCCAGGCAATAGGCTTCGGTGCGAAGTCTGGTGACAGCGCGTGAATAGCTTTCATGGACTCGAATTCTCCGTGGGCCATATTCTTCCCCACCTCTTTTGACATCACTTTAATGAAGAACACGTTAGGTGTTCCATCTGCCAGCTCCACGTCAATGCGGCCGACGTTGGCCCAAAAACTGACTCCATGGCATTCAGTGGATATCACTCGGCTGCCTTCCGGTAGTTCTTGATGTGTAATTAGCATCAAAACGTGTTCAATCTGTAGTAATCAACCAACCAGCGAGGACACTTGGGTCAATCTTATTGCTACCTCCTCCAAGTTCCAAACCTTCAGCACCATCATAATTCATTAGTGGCAGACTTTGTGTCTATGTAGAGGGGTAATTCAGGGGCTCGTTTCTCGCATTGTGAATGAGAGCGGCATAGTGGGGTGGGACGAACCTTAAGTAGACATGGCATCGAAGAAGCGCCCATCGCGCTGCATAGGGCTAAGAATAGAACTGTGGTGCATGATCAGCGTTTACTTGCACTAGTACTCGTCTACACTAAAACCATAAGGCCGATGCGCTGTTCTGTTTACGAGGTTCAGAATCAACTTTTCCGTTTGTATATATTTTCGGTGACAACAATTCGTTCCTGGTGAACTTATTTTAAGGGGTCCAAGAGAGTGTAAACAAACAATACAAATTCGAAGTGGGGATGAGAAAAAAATGCATCCCAGTCCGCCTGATAATATTACTCCTTGAATGTGAAAATGTCAATCTGATACTTAACTCTCATGCCCTGATAGGGCGACTGCGAGAATCTGATCCTCCATCCCGTCTATGAATATAACCTCTACCCCTGCTTCTGCTAGCCTTTTCCTGCCCACCACTAGTACAGTCTGTTCAATGAAATTTTCTGGCTCCTTGATCCCACAATAGACAACTCTAATACAATCTTTGAGCCTCAAGATTCTATCCACACAAGGCATCTTTCCACTTAGCCTCTTGTTACACGGCTCCATAGTCGTATATAGGATCATGTTCTTTGGTAGCACTTCGCAAAGTCGCTCTTCCGGGACACTGTGCTTGAACGCAAGCTTTCTGAAACAGCACCCCTCAGCATGTGTCGAGCCTGGATCCTCTGGAACATTGTCAGGCAGTTCCAAAGACCATCCGGTTGACAGGATTTCGTTCTTATCCGCATCGACAAGGACTGCTCCCACACAGAACTTGGTGGGCCCAGGTGGTGAATGTCGGGCTTGTTCGAGGGCATATTCCATATACGCCTTATGGTCGCCAGCTATGACGGTCGGGTGGGATCCATTGGAGGCCATTGCGGATGTAGAGGCAGTGTGAAAGTAGGTCTGAAAGGGTGTGTAGTTGTGTTGATAGAGGATTGTCGCAGTGTACCTCCTACCAGTATGTTAGCGTAGATTTTAGGTAGTAAATGAAATGGAATGTTACAGGATAACAGCAATCCGTCTCTCCAGAGTAGTGGTAGCCTTACTTTGTAAGAGAAATAGAGCAACTCGATTCTGATTGACCACCTTCGGTAGATGCTAGAGAGACTTGTGTCCAAGGTGAATCAGAAGGAGGGGTAGCTCCCAAGGCTCATGGAATAGTGGGCGTGGGTGCCTTGCTTTTGTGTGGGAACTCTCTATAACGTGATTTTCATTTCGTCTAGCATTCATTCCAACTCCAAGTCTTATATTGACCTATTGTCTAGGTCGCCAATCCGGTCAGCAGGGACGGGATGCTCTGTAGTGTCCAGGATTTGGTCATTCTTGATATGAGGGGCAGGGCGGCGAGCTGTAGGAACCAATAGGTACGGGCCGTTGCCGCTGGCAGCGGGTTATTAGCCGCACCTCTCAAACCCCTGGTAAGCTTGCGTGGATACTTATTGTTAGAGTGCAACGTCAATCGAGCAACACACTACCTTCACAAAACACTCGCAGCCTTGTAACCCTTAGAACAAACAAGGTGGCTTTCAGAGCTTCTATTAGATTTCTCCTTCGCAAGGCTCTTTTTTTCTTCACGACCTCCCGTTCTATCTAGCATATGGCCATTTGTCACGCCCACCAACCTGCTCAGAAGACTGCAGGTTGTAGATGACAATGCTGCGAGCGACGCGTTCTCTCTTGACAATAATACACATTGATATGTGCTCTACCGTACTTGAGAGCATGCAGCTAAATATATTCCACCAGAACGAGAATGTCAGACTATATTGTAAGAAGCCTAATCTAGCTCGTATTCTTTCCTGATCTCTAATGAATGTTCAATAGCCCTTGGGTAGCTCCCGACGCAAAGGGACCAGCTTCTCTTTGTCACTTAGCAAGCCATTTTCTCGACTAGATTCCAATACGAACAGCTCTAGTAATTTTACTGTAGCAAATAGCGTCGTTGATAATGGAGGAGGAGATATCAGAGGTCCTCTAGGGTTCAGCCTTTTATACTCACCTTCAGACCCTTTTGTCGACTTCATATTCGTACATGGCCTCGGCGGTGGGTCCAGGAAGACATGGAGTAAAACAACTTCTGGTTCGAGCTATTGGCCGCAGGAATGGCTGCCAAGAGATCCCGCATTTAAGGACGCACGAATACACACGTTCGGATACGACTCGGACTGGGTCAAGGGAAAGGATAGTTGCTCGAATATCCACCATTTCGGTAAGTCTTTGTTATCCGAGATGAGTACATCACCATATCTGGGCGATCAAGAGACACCGATCGTTCTTATCGGGCACAGTATGGGTGGCTTAGTTATGAAGAAGGCGTATATGCTAGCGAGGCAGGACGGAATGTATAAAACTTTGGCAAATCGATTTCACACCATGTACTTCCTTGCAACTCCACATCGAGGTAGCGCCTCAGCCAAACTTTTGAGTAATGTTCTTCACGCAGCATACTCCTCTCGTTCTTACGTCACAGACCTCAAACAGAGCTCGGGGGCTATTCAAGCTATCAATGATGAGTTTCGCAATTATTCTGCGGACCTAAACCTTTGGTCATTCTATGAGACTCAGAAACTTAAAATGGGACTTTTTAGCACCCTTATTGTTGATCCTGACTCGGCCACACTTGGTTATCGCGAAGAAAAGCAGACCCCCATGAACGCCGATCACCGTTCAATTTGCAAGTTTGATTCAATAACAGACCCTAACTATCTTATTATTCGCAATTCACTTGCCTCTACCGTTAATGATATTTCCAAGAGCAGTATGGTACACCTGAAACCTGTAGTTATCTCTAACAAGCTTATAGTGGTGAAGTCACAGAAAATGGTTTTACGCAGCGAGGTCAAAGACTTGGAGAAGTTCTTGGGTGTTTCTGAGAAGCCAGAAGATGATCTGGCTACAGCGCAAGATGCCCGTTTGCCCGGAACGTGTGAGTGGCTGTCAAAGAAAGAAACCTTTCGAAAATGGAAAGACCTTGCCCCAGATTCGCCAAACGTGCTTTGGATTGCCGGAAAGCCAGCAACAGGCAAGTCTGTTCTTGCAGGCTATGTCATTGATCATCTCCAAAAAGAGAATGAACACTGCAGCTATTTTTTCTTCAAACACGGGGACAAGTCCAAGTCTCGGCTTGGTGCATGTCTTCGGTCCATGGCTTACCAGATGGCTTGTACGAATGATCAAGTACGCGACATCCTTTTAGAGATGCAGAAAGATGACATTAAGTTTGACAAAGACAATGAACGTACTATTTGGCGAAAATTGTTTTTGTCAGGCATCTTTCAGCAGAAGTTCCCCCGGCACTACTGGGTCATTGACGCTCTAGATGAATGCGTAAACTCGACCTCCCTGTTTAATCCGATGCTCGCTGAACTTGATGGATCGACCCCATTAAGAATTATAATCACCAGTCGAGAAAATTCTGAGTTGGAGAATAGTTTCATGACTCTCGCCAATGACCAACTTCAATCCGAAAGAATCACAACAGCGGATACTCTCCCCGACATCAGACTCCTAATTCAGGGCAAAGCAAATTCACTTGTCGTGGAGGATGATAATAATCGTGCTGCCTTGGTGGAGAAGATCCTTACCAAATCTAAAGGATCATTCCTATGGACGGTCTTGGTCCTCAACGAATTGTCAAATTCTTACAGTGAAGAAGAGACAAACCAAGTGCTTGAAGCTGTTCCTCGGGGCATGGAACCGCTGTATCAGAGAACGTTAGAAATAATGTCACAAGCCACACGAGGGAAGAAAGTCACATATGCTATTTTAACCTGGGCAACATGTGCCACACGACCACTGACAACGGCTGAGCTTGACGGAGCTCTAAAGCTAGAAGTCAAAGCCATTCTTCCTCAGGTCGAAGAAGCTGTTGTGGCTTTATGTGGTCAGTTGGTGAGTGTCGACAAAATTGGCAAAGTGCAAATGGTACATGAGACCGCAAGGGAATTCCTGCTAAACAAAGACTTGAAATCTGAGTTAGCTATTAACAAGACAGATGCCCACACCCGGATTGCTAAGACGTGTCTCACATATCTCACAGAGGATGAGATGAAACCCCCTCGAAGTGGCAGACACGTTTCTACTACAGTCAGTGTGCGGAAAAGAACCAGCTTTTCACTATATGCCTGCGAAGCATTCTCATACCATCTGAGTAAGGCTCATCCTCGGTCAGACGATCTCTTCTTTCTTGTTGATAAGTTCCTGGAATCAAACGTGCTATCTTGGATAGAAGTGATCGCGCGAACACAGAATCTCATGCCTTTGATCAGCACTGCGAAGCACCTTCGGACATATCTCAATGCGCGAGCTAACGTGCTATCCCCTCTCGGCAAGGAAAGCCAGAACATTCGGGGTTGGACAACGGACCTGATCCGCATTGTGGCAAAATTTGGCGATGCCCTTATCAGTTCGCCCTCCGCAATCTATACTCTCGTGCTACCATTTTGTCCTACAGGGTCTACAGTGTATAATATCGCAAAAAAAGGTCGGCGGCTCACGGTAGTAGGAAATTCCAACACCCAGTGGGATGACCGCATATCCTGCATCGATTTCCCTCAAGGTCAAACCAGTGCAGTTTGTCATGGAGACGAGTTTTTTGCAGTAGGCATGACAATTGGGATAGTCGCACTATATCATGCGACATCCTTTCAGGAATACAGAATCTTAAATCATGGCGAGGCGGTCAAGCTTTTGGACTTCAAGAGCAAGTCGGATCTGATGGCATCTTGCGGAGTAAAGAACATAAAAGTCTGGGACATACGTAGTGGCCAAATAATCCATAATTTTCAAGCCCCGCATCGATCCATCCATCTTACATTCGACAATAATTTGCTCATAGCTGCATCTCAAAAAAATTACTTGGCATCGTGGGATATGGACAGCGACGGGGTGCAACAGCCAGACAGGCCATGGAGTGATTCTGGAGAATGTCTAAGCGGACTGTTAAGTCGCCCACCGCGGGCTTTCTCGTGTTCCATGAGCCACAGGATGCTTGCCATTGCCTACAGTGGCCGGCCTATATCGCTTTGGGATCTCGAAGCTGATACATATTATGGCACATGTGGAAAAAAGTTAGCCAATGGCCATACATCCACACATGTAGTCTCAGCTATTGTTTTCAATCCCAATATAAACTGTTGTCTCATCGCTGTATCTTACCTAGATGGTGAGTTAGTGCTCATCGATCCACTTGCAGATCAGGAACTCGAGAGTCTGCACGCAAATTGTCATACACTTGCCGCGAGCCCAGATGGTCGCTTGCTTGCAGGAGGTGCGGGAAACGGTATTGTCCAGATCTACGAGTTTGACACTCTGCGATTACTTTACCGGGTCAAGTCTTCAAACTACTATATCAAACAATTGGCTTTCAGTAAAGACAGCCTCCACTTTTCTGATATCAGAGGGTCGCAATGTAACATCTGGGAACCCGCAGTCTTGTTACGGGACTTAGCAAACGATGACAGCAGCGAAGTCTCATCAGCTTCCATAATTGAGGCATCGTCTCAGGAAGCCAGGGCAAAGATAAGCGCCATGATTGTGCATCCAAAGGAAGAAGTTGTGTTTTGTGGCAAGGAAGATGGGTCAATTTCCGTTTATGAGCTGAAGACAGGGTTGCAGCTGCGAACCCTTTATCAACACAAATCCCTCGTTCGCATCATTACTTGGTTGCCTCTAGCTAACGTTATAATGAGCATCGATGCATCGAATGGAATACAACTATGGAAACTAAGTTATGATAAGACAAGTCAAGAGGGATGGATTACCGAAAAGGTTCAATCTCAGTCTCGACTAGACTGCGGAAAGTCTATCATCCAAGTCCTACCGAACGAAGCAGCCGGCAAATTCATTATGTCGACCCGGGACTCAGACCATCTCTGGAGCATTGACTGCCAGCAAAAAGACGTCCGAACATACCCAGAGACACCTGGAATACGAAAGTGGATCGAGCACCCGCAGTCGCCACACCATATGATATGTATCGATATCTCTGCGGTTCGAATATATGCTTGGAGTGATTGGTCAGAAACTGCATATTTACCCCTTAGTTTCGACACAGAAGGCTTGCAGTTAGCAAGTGTTACTTCATACACATTCATTCATGAACAACGGATTCTCCTCGAACTGTCTGAGCTAGACAGTTCGCCACATACGCGTGCCTTACACTTACTCGATACAGCTTCTTTCAGTATCTCAACCGACTCTACGGTAGATATTATAACTGGAGCAGCGGATATTACGAAAGACGCCCGTAATATTTCCTCTGAAGAGGATGCTATAAAAGCAGTAACAGTCTTAAGTACGCTTTTGCACCTCCTTATACCTTCTATCGCTCGTGTCATTGGCCTCTGTGAGACTGGGAAGCTTGTCTTTCTCGACACCCACTCGTGGGTCTGCTCAGTAAAACTAGAAGAAATGGGCAAAAATACGACATCCTACATTCGACATTTCTTCGTGCCCTATGATTGGCTGTCAGGGACGAGGAATGTGATTTGTGCCGTTCTGAGACAAAATGTGTTATTTGCCAGGAACGACAACGTTGTGATTGTCAACGGCGGTCTAGAGCATGTAGAGATGGTCAAAGAAATTGATGTTCAATCAGGCCCTATATAAAAGATAGATCTAAGATGATTGTTTACTTAGAATAAAATATTCTATAATATAAAAATTATACAGTGCTCAATAGCTCTTTGTTAATTTTAATTAGTATCTGGAAGTCTTCTTGTGAAGAATATTATATCAAACCCCTAGACTTTGACCCCCTGTGAGTGATTGCTAACTTCATCAAGAGCAGCCACTAAATCTTGTAAGCAATTGCCTAAACCAACCCTATATAGTTACCAGGGGTAGGTCACGTGCTAGAATATGTCTCACGCAGCATCTTTCTAGTAAAACTGACGTACACTTGCACATGACTTTGAATGGAAAATATTCGTGGCGGACCAAGTTCCTCTTTATTGTAAGTAGCTATATAGTCTCTAGATTCTTTTATCAAATTTAGTTCAGGCACCCACATCCCCATTAGTTAGCTATACCTAGAATCTCTCCCTACGGAGAGCTTCCTTCTTTAGACTTATCACAATCCAAGACCCTTAACATACGTTATATCCTGAGGAACCTCTCCTTTTGTCATATCGTTAGTACAGGTTCTTGACAAGTGTATATACTTAACTTCACGAAGCTAGGAGATAACACTTTTCTATGTTAATATAGTTGCAACAGTGTTAAAGAGGGTTAAAAATTCACCATATATTACAACACAGTGTGTTCTTTGTAAATCAATTCAATATTTGTGATCTCTCTTTAAAGAAGTTGTAGCCTAATACCATCTACCAGAATCTGTCAAGCGAGAGGTTAAAGTCGTAAGTACCTGCTAGTCTTGTAAAAGACTCTATCTATCAAATCCTTTGCACGTACATCTGTTACATTTGGTCTTCGGCCCGGTCAATTGGGACCATTTCCCTTGTCATACAGTAAACATGTTATTGCGTAGAAATGGGATTTCGTACTCTCATGATCGCACCTTTTTTGTCAGGTCAATGTATTTCTTCCTCAGTTGATGATTAACTACCTTTTAGCACTTCCTGTGTTGTTGTTCTAAAGTCTATTCATACTATCTACAAGGGCATAAATACTAAACCCAATCAACTTTACCAAATTCATCTTTTAAACATACCATCTCTTTTTGGCAATTCTCTTTCAGACTTACTCATACACTTTTCATCCTTCAGTAAGTACGTACTGTCTATTTTGTTTCATGCGTGTAAGGTTTTTGTTTTCGGCCAGTGCGTTCTTTTATACTCCTGCTTCATAACTTAGATTTATATCCCCCGTTCTCAATTATTTATGAGATCCGTGATCGGATTTACATCTTTACAATCTCCACTTGACGGCATCTTAAAGGAGTCTAATGCTTTGTAATTTGCATAGCTGCAAATACACGTGCCAGCAAGGCTTGCTGCTATGGTAGCATTACTATTTTCTTCATCAGTATCATGTTCCTTCAGCTGGTTCAAGATGGTCCGATGTGCTTACCCAGGATTGCAAGTCAAAGCGCCAGGTTTACTCATGACATAATTATCCGTAACATTTGTCGCTCGACCTTGAATCTGATATTGAAGGCAGTCCTGGACTAAAGACCCTCCATACTTGGCCGTCATGGTGTCCTTTTGGCAAGAAATCAATAAATTCGAAAAAGTGTTACCGCAGTAAGCCTCTTTATCAAAGTCGGAGCCTCCTCGCGTGAATTGCGTAGAGCCAATGCATCCTTCGTCATGGAATTTGACATTGAGCCATATAGCTGTTTCTCCGTTGAAAGTTCCGCTCTGGAACTGTACAGACTTGTTCTTGCCATCACCGTAGCTGATGGGCGGTACCATTTTAACGGCCCATTTGTTAGTGTCTGCGCAGAACTCATTTATAGCTTTGGCGGCGTCTGTTATTTTGAATGGCAGTTGGAACAGATCTGGCGTGGATTCGTTTATGCAGAGCGCAGTCTTTTTGATTGGTGGCAAAAGTTTTGGCATGGGCAAAATGGGGGCTGATGATGTTTGGTTGTCTGAGAATTCGATAGTGTCGTTATCATATAATTCTGGCTCTTTGCCTGAAAATGCTGCGACATTAGTTAGGATGATCCTTTAAAATATCTGAACATTTAACTTACTCGAAACATTGAATATTGTAGGGTGATTTGGTACAGGCTCAACAAACCTTTTTGGAATATTCTTATATCGAGGATCCTTTGGTTCAATCGGCGCTTGGCGCGACAATGTCTCTTGGAAGTATACAGACATAGCGAACATAACGTAGTTGTCGGCATTTATTGCGGCTCCGAACTCTCCATTATAACCACCATCTTCATCTCGTACTGGAGTTGATGATCCGTACCATTTTGCCAACGCAGCTACGCAGTCTGCTCCATAGCAATAAGCCCCAGTACCTCTAGCTCCCCTAATAACCATGTCCTTGACTAAAAATACACCGTTAGCAATGCCTAGTTAAATAGAAAATCAAAATAGTCCCACAAGGAGCTAACACTGCGGAGTGCGGAAAGTGCATACCAGGCTGGTTTGGATTTGAAACTATCATATGATGCGTAAACTCGTGCAGCCACGTCTGCGCACGCAGTTTATCATATAAGAAATTCATATCGAGGTTATATTTACCACCCGTATCTTCAATAGCTTTCTTAACATCGGCCAGAGAGTGTCGGTTCTTCCATGTCTTTTCACAGATTACAGTATAGTATCTTCTCTGGCAACAAGTCAGTATCTCTAATCTGTTACTGAGACGCTGCAACTTACTGTAATCCACCAAAACCTGTCGAGAGAGTAGCTGAAAGCCCATGCACCGCTACTCTCGCAGAAGCTTCCATCCCAAGGATCATTCGCAGGTATGTCTGGCGGATCAGGTCTAGGGGCCAATCCATCTGGGCCGTTTTCTGCACACCAGATCTCGAAATATGCCCCATCAGTGGGCCCAGGGTTCCAATGACTATGTTCATGGAAACCCACGAGATTGTTGAAAGTGTCTGGCAATGATGTTAATTTACCTTATGCAAGATTTCTGGATAACTTACTCATGATTCGTTCATAATTCTTGTTGGAGTCCATCCCAAAATAAAGGTTAGCTGTGGATTGATAGGCACCATCCGCTTTCCATAATTGAGCTGCCTTTGCTAGCTGATGGTAGCTGTCCCATGCCTCAACTTCCTGATCAGAGTAGCCTCTATCCTGGCAATTCTTTTGCCATTTCAAGATATTTGTAGATGGGTCAGAAGCACCAGCGCTTGAAGTACCTCGCTTAAACGCGTGTGGGAATGAAAAGGCACTGATGCAATAAAATAGCTGCAGGAACGCTGAAAATTTGTAAGTCATGTTGAAGACAGGAGAACTAAGTATTTTGAGATAATTTTTATAAAAAAAAAGAACAATGAGAATATACTTGCTCGCTATATGGAAGAAAAGTGGTGGAAACTGATGATGATCTTATAAGGATTAAGATGAGTATACATTAACATCAACTTCCACCTACCTATTTAGAGGAATTCAGTCTTACATTACTACCTACATGCTTGCTGTTCCTTCACATGTTTAGGTCCAGGCAGTGATGTTGGAATTAATGCTGAAGATTCATTGTAATAGGTTTAGATGACACTGGATATCGACACGGAGTCACTCACTAAGTCTACCACCCTGTTTCATAACCAAGCAAGCTGACATTCAAACCAACATCAGGAACCAAGCCGCAATAGGATTGCTGCTCCACATCCACATTAGAACTGTTGTTCCGTCTGAAGAAGCCACTTCCTACTTTCATAAGTTACAACATATTTGAGATCTAGCTTCTCCTATTCGCAAGTCACTTCAACTACGGAGCTACTAGTGAACGACGAGACGTATCAAGTAGGCTGAGCGTCTGGAGAAGTTGGTCTGTCTGTTTTAGATTTCTATTCAGGGAAACAATGCGTTTACAGAAACATCAGTCGGTGAAAAGTATGCAGCTCATCTTACTGTTAGTCTCTACGGTAGTAGCGGACTTGAGCACATCCTGCTGGGTAATTGATACTATCCAAGAACCTACTGTCGGGTTTGACATCGGCTTGACTCATGGGTTCGTTTCCTAGAAGCTCTCGATCTTATTTGATTCTAATGTTGTGAGACAGGACCGTTACTATAGCCTTCCCTAATGGATCATTTTTTGATCTTGTTCGTTTAGAGGCTGGACATACATATCAGACTCGAATATTACAAAGGCTCCGGAATGAGCATCGTCTTCACGTTGACCACAATCTACAGAATATGGAGATTTCACCTTCTATTGTGCACAGTAATCTGGTGGAGAGGCATTGGAGACGTGCCCTACTATCTACACAAGCTCTGCTAGGAATGGGAGCAAAAACATCTGCGGAGGATTGCATCACTTCACAAGACCACTCTCTCGCTCAGTTAGATCTAGAGGCCTTACTAGTTGAATTGAAAAGTATAACGGAAGCTTACCTTGAAACGCCTATCAAACATATCACAGTTGCAACACCTAGCTTCTTTACCTCTGCGGATATATCGGACCTTAAATGGGCCCTTATGGGAATATCTCTCCATCCACTACCATGCGGTGATATTGAGGAATCATCCATAGGCGCAACTATTGCAACCCGCTTTTTAGAGTTCCCTCGGGATAGAGACATGACCATGACATCTTCAAAGTGTATTCTTGGGTCGTTTGGTCTGGAAGAAGTCATCACTGTGGAGTATACTCAAGATGTGTTCGCATTTTCAGTATATAAATTCTTCATCGGAGATAAAACTTGGAATTATAAACGAGAGGGAAATTTTATCGCAGTCGGGAACCTTTCTAGTAATATCCCTAAGTCGGGGTTTGAAAGAGATGAGATGGGATTTTGGAGCAAGATAGTAACGGGAATCAGGCGTGTAGCGCTGCATCGCACAGTGCTGCATGATCGTACTCTCCGTCTTGTTCTACACGGTCCCTCTTCTCTTAGGCCCAAAGTGCTCTCAACCATCCACGCAGCCATTGGCACGTTTCTCCCGAACGACTCTCAACCCCGCGCTGTTCGTATGATCCTCACGCCAGAGGAAGTCTATGCAAAGAAAATAGAGAGGGGGATCATAAGTAGAACTTCGATGTGCGTGTTATTTGACCAGGAAGAGGAATGGCAGGTGAAGGACTACGAGAAAGATCTGTTAAAAATTATTCATGAGGCAGGTAATGAATGGTTCGAGATTAAAGAAGGGTTTTTAGGAAGTTGGGGCGCTACCTTGATTGGTTTGCAATCTCGGACGATGTCTTGCGAGGAGAGACAAGCAGCCTTGGAGAGGCCTTGGGTGTGGGACAATAAAAGGCCCAGTAGTTTTTGGTACCGAGATGAGCATGTACTTCGAGAATAGTTATATAGGATCCGCCGCTATTGATACATGATTGAAGATCGGTTCGTGCTCTTTGCCTGTAACATCCAGCGATTCAGGAGCAGGACATTTAATACTATCCATTTGCTCATCAGCGTTTCATTTTCGTGCTTTTGTGCCCTCAGCTGTTAGATACAACAGACTGTGTTCAACTGAGATCGTCTCATCTAGTAAATACCAAGACGTGCCTTGCACCACCTCCAAGACTGGAAAAGTAAAGAAAGTATAAAGTATTGTGTGGATCAATAGGCGCAAGATCAATACTACTAGGCTACGTGTGATCTCAATACAGCTGTCGCTCTTCCAATGCTGTTTCCTGTATCATATCAGCTATGTCTTTATCTCCAAAGGCGTACAAGTAAGGGTCCATTCGCAATTGTAACTGAGAAACCCAACCAAAGAATGGAGCGGGCTGAGCAAAACCTCGGCAGAGTGACTTTGGCGTTGGAAGGAAAAAGCATAACCTATTCTTTAAGGTTGCTGATAAAAATAGAAACCAAAGTCGTCCCTCGCTTTAAGCCCCCACCATATTTTGACGCAGATCAGGAACAAATCATTTCTATTGGTCACCCCAGGTTCTTGGAAGTAAGCTGTCATACTACAGCTAGTGTCATCGGGGGATTTCCATGCCAAGAAGATGTATAGTTACGGCAGTGGTTTAGAAACGGTTTTGCGGTCATTCAATAGTACCGTGGCTTCGGGAACAAACAATAACACATGAACACGTCGTATGTCGGGGCGAAGGATTTCAGCCCACGACAATGCTTTCCGATTCTATTAGTAAGGGATTCTCAGCCCTATGAATCTAATCAGCCAATCTCACGAACAGTTCATCTCAAGAACAATCACCTATCCGTATTCCACAATCTCTGAGCGACATCTATTTTCGAGAGCTCACCATATCCGGCCAGCTCTTCATTCGAAGTTTTTCGATTCGAAACATGAGGCGTCGACCCAACTCTTTGATTATGACGTTGATAGGCTGATGCCACTCAGCATATATTCCAAGAGTGGCTCTGCCGATAACTTGCAGACTTGTGCCCCAGAGACCCCTAATGGCAATTTTGTCACACGTGACTATCAAACTACCAATACAGGCAAATTGAAGAGTACTAGATACGGTTTCTGAACTATAGATCTTCTGCTGACTTCTCTAGGTTTTGTTCAAAGCAGCTCAATGAATTAGGCTTCATCAAGCGTTAGCTATCCAGATATGCACTAGAAACTTGAAATTTGCAGACTTTAGGCACAAATAGTACCAGCACAATGTTCTCCGGGGCGGCATAAACCATATCGTACCTCTCTTATCTTGCGAAGTGTGGCTATGAAGTAAGAAACACCAAGAAGAGGCGCTATGCCTAAGTCCAGTTCTAAATGTATACGAGAAAAAGAACACGAAATATGTTCCTATACTACTTTCATGGCAGAAAGCTGGCAAGCCACAGGCAGTCAGGACTGAGTCACAGCTGAGACTCTTATGCTGTGACAGCAGCTTAGACATCTCGATGCCGCCTCATGTATTCACATTGTTCAGGTGAGGCTTCTTGAGAACTTGTGAGAATGTATAAAGAGAGGCAACAATTCCTGCTTTCCAGATTCATCATCATCATCATCATCATCATCACGAGCAACATCATCAACAACATCAAATCGCCTCCAAAAAAGACCTCTCTAAGCCCCGGATTTAATTATCAACCTTCATCCGCGAAAATGCTCTTCACCACTGCACTCCTCGCTACCGTGGCTACTCTTAGTCTCGCAGCCCCAACCACCCCTTCTCCACCAGTGCTTCCCAACCCCAACGACGTCTACATTCGCAAGTTCACGTATGCTGGCTCCGGCTGTCCATATGGTACAGTTGCCAACTCCACCGATGCAAGCAAGGAAGTCCTCACCCTCCTATTCAGTGACTATGTAGCATCCATCGGCCCAGGGACCAAAGTTGCTGATCGCCGTAAGAACTGTGCCATTAGTCTCGACATTCACTACCCACAGGGCTATCAATATGCTATCTTCACCGCCGACTATCGTGGATACGCAGACTTGGAGTACGGAGTCACTGGCGAACAGCAATCCACATACTACTTTGCAGGTCAACAGCAACAGGTAAGACAGCTTTCCTAATTCTTGAAAATCTCCGATGGCTAACGAAAGATCAGTTCAAAGCAAAGACTACCTGGAAGGGTGAATACCGCAGCGACTACCTCATCACTGACAGATATGCTGTCGAGTCTGTTGTCTGGTCACCATGCGGCGCTAATCTTCCATTGAACATCAACACCGAGCTCCGCCTTGCACAAAAGAAAGCCTCTCAATCTGGCTTGCTCACCAATGACTCTCAAGATTTCAAGGTCCACCAGATCTACCACCTCCAGTGGCGCAAGTGCAAGGCTTAGATTTCACATTATCTGATGTGGAATGAAAGCCCAGACTCGTAATCATGGACGCATGGTATGAAGAAAACGGCTTGATGGTGTGGAGGTTCAAATGAGTTTTTGATGAGTTATAATGTGCTTAAATGATTTGAATATGTTTATGCAAGTATAGGCTCTTGATATGGCGATTCGAAGGTCTGCTGAGTGGCCCTTCGCGAAATGAAGTTGGCAGTTGATATTTGTTTCCATTTTCTTTTTTAATTTTTAGTAGATCAATGCAGACGTCATACAAAACTAAGTCAGGCATTTATCTGGTGAATGTTATAGGGTTCCTAGAAACCGAGTCTACCCATTTTTAGGACATTTTTCTGCCTCTTATGATATTGCTGACACGTTCAGACTACATAATTCAACATTTCGTTTTTCATTTTGGCAGTTCTGATATTTTAACCAGTGCCGTCAGCTATGCTTGCAAGCTCATACTTGAACTTTTAGACAGTTAGACCAACCGAATGTATGATATAGCCCTTAGCACACGCTATCCTCAATCCAATAGTTCTTACAGTATTCATTTCCACCAAACCAGACATGAGCCACGTCAATGCAACAGGTAAATTCGCGCGAATATCTAGACTAAGCGGTATTGTTTCAGAACAATAAATCCGCATGCTAGAGCTTGAATTTGGACGATTCAATCCCTTCCAAATCATCAAAACCATGTATTAGCTTCAACAAAGGATGACGTTCTTTTCTGGAAGCTGTGGCCCACTGATTGCCTCGCCAAACATGGATCCATCAAGATAACAGTCACCAACCAGTCTAGCAAAAGTTTTAGACATCACAGACGTGTCTTTGATTTGGGGAATTTGTTTTCCACGGAGTATGCGGACTATGAAGGGGATGTTGCTGCCATAGAGTACATATATTTCATCGCCTATTGACGTGCTAGGAGGACCAAGTCCCATCTTGCCCTCGGCTGTCATATAAAACCTTCGGCGTTTGAGAGGAAGTCCTACTGGCGGAAGATTCTCAAGATCCGAGAAATCTTTTGCGGGCATGAATTGGGCTTTGCATCTTCGGTAGTCCTCAGGGGTGGTCCTTCGGTAGTGTTCCTTGGACAAAGGAGCACCCACTGGTACATTGGCTACTATATCGCTCATCACCGTTCGCCAGAAGTCGTTCTCAACAAAAGAATATCCAAGGTACTCCTTGGATGTTTCGTACCATGCACTTATTTGTGCTTTGATATTCTCATAGGAAGTGCTGCCAACCACTGAAAAAACTTTTGACACAGTACCACACAAAAGACCTCGAGTTTGCAATAGTGTATCGCCGATTGGTATGGCAATTATTTTCTTTTTTGGAGCTGCCATGTAGTGTAACCAGAAGAGATTTATCAGATGTAGGAAACTGCTAGAGACCTGGTATGTCCTGACGTTCCAATCACGGACCCAGGAAGGGCACAAACTTTCCTCTCTTTCATACCATTTACCAAGGAGAGATTGTAGAGAACCGCTCTCAATGATTACCTCCATTGAGAAATCACGAAACAACTTTCGATAATCCTTGGAGTAATCCGGTATTAAGCTATTGTAGACTGTGCCTCTAAAAGGCTTCGGCTGTAGCCCTATAGTGCCGTACAGTTTATCTCGAGGATCCGTAGTCTTTCTCGCAGAAAATCTAGCTAAGTGAGCTAGAGGGCTGATATATTCACTCGTATGGTATGCTATTCGAGCATATGCAATCACAATTATGCTTTGGAAAAAGTCGTGTAATGGATAAAACACACGGCCTTGCATTGCACGATAAACACCATGGCAGCAGCCTTGACAGTGGCCATGAAAATTGTAAGCCGCTTTCACAAATAGGTCCCAAGATTCTTGTCTGGCTCCATAGGTGACCGTAGCTTTAGGAGGCAGTATAGTTTCCTGGACTGTCCAGGTTCTTCTCCACCACGAAAGCTTTGACATAGCAAGGAACTGTTCAAACATCCTCTCAAAAAACAGATTCTTTGGTGATCCTTTATTATCACCTTCGAAACAAGGTAAGCTCAGTATGTGTTTATTAGAGGCAAACTCAAATACCAGTGAGAAAGGATCGGCGTATTCTTCAACTACTGAGTAATGATAGTCACTGGACAATTGGGGAATAGGTTTTGCCATATCAGTAACAAAGAGTGAGCTTAATCTTGAACTCAACTCTTCCTCTTGGGCTAAATCACTCATATTGTTATGAGTAGACGTAACCTCGGATGTGCGTGGTATTCCTTGACCTATCGTTTCGGAAACAGAGTTGCTTGGGCTCCCTAGCCAAATGAACACCTCTTGGCATTTTTCAAATATTTCAGCCATCAGTCTCACCTGCTGCGATTTTTCTTCATTGTTGGCCTGATTAATACACACAGCATCTACCCAAAGAGTTACCGGCTGGCTCTCACAACGAAGATATCGCAGAGCTGTTTCCAAGTTTGTCGTTACTTTGAAAGCGTAAGTACCAATAGTGATGGGGCGCGTGTCTGTCAGATCTCCCCAGGCATATGAAATGGTCTTGTAGAGAGGTTTATTTTCCAGAGACACTGTCTTGATCGTAGTGGTCACTGGATCTATTCTCTTGCCTGGATATAAGGTGAGAAGCCGAATCTCGTTCAGCTCTGCATCAAGTGGTTCGTACATAAAGGCTGGAATGATGTCCTCAGTTTCAGGGCAAATCATACCTTTCACAAACAACAAAGCTATGTTACATGTAAAAGGTGAGCTCTGGTTAGATTCTTGTCAGGTGATCATTGAGATTATTTGATTAAGAATTGTAATATCGGCTAGATCTGTGTACTAAATCCTAGAGGCCAAGTAAGAGCCTCGGCATGAGTAAGACAATTACTGTTCAGTTGCAGAGTTTGAAGAAAAAAGTAACAAAGAAGTTGTATTTACACCTCAACTAGACAAGATAAGGTTGTAAAATCATAATTAAAGTGGGGTATCGCGATTATGTAAGCGAGATATGAATTATCACCCTACAGTGCTTGATATAGAGTGTTCTTTTATATGATAGGGGCTTAGGTAGAAATTTATGAGACCATGCAGTAATATTTGGTATAAGCATCCTGCTTTATGAATACTAACAAGCATACTTATGATTAATCTTTATCCACCTACTTATTAATTGAAAGTAAGACTATAATTTTTATGCCCCTGGTTCCTTTGAGATATGTATTTTACTTTAATGTGATAATGAGAAAACCAGTCTAGAGGTGATGGCAAGGTATATATCATTAATGTTTATTCCATCAACCTGAGCCAATAGGTGAAATAGAATGTCTTGCGAAAGCGACTCTATTGAAGTGATGCAGTCGTTAAAAGATTTCATCTAAAGCATCTAAAGATGCATTATTCTTATGCTCTTCTTCGGATAAATGTGTATCAAGCTACCTCTTTACCCTTTTATGCGCTATCTTCATTCTATTCCAAGACCAAACATCTTCACACTATTCGCCCATGCTGCTTCGGTCACTACTTCAACGTCTTCGCCCCTTATACCTGCAACTGCTCTAGCCACCTTCCCGATCATACACGGCTCATTTCTCCCTTTGATCATTGCACCGGCCATCCATTTTTCTTTCTTCACGCTCTTCCACTGCTCTTCTGTACCTTTCACGAATTGCGCACTAGCATGACTAGCACGCATTTCGCACCATGGGCCGTCCGTCTCTAGCTGTATTCTTTCCAATGGGATCCTCCTAATGACCGCAATATTCTCCTCAGTTTTCATCGAGCACCCATTTATACCAATATCAAACCCCATCTCCACAAGCTCTAACATTTCATCTTCAGTACCTGTGAAGCTGTGAACCACTCCTCTTTTTGGTAGTCTATCGAGCCTCTCCCGCAGTATGCGTGCAAAATCCACCGCGGCTGCTCGCGAATGTAGGAACAGAGGTAGTCCAATATCAATTGAGATATCGAGCTGCTTAGTGAAGTATTCGAGCTGCAAATCTTTCGGACAAAGGGTCAGGCGGTCGTAGTCGAGTCCAATTTCTCCAAATGCGACACAATGTCCCGCTTTTTTTGCTGATAGTGCCAGCTCCTTCAGATCTGCAAGGTATTTTTCATCTGTGATCTTTCCGCAAGAACATGGATGTACGCCGACTGTGCCATAGAGAACTCCAGCTGCTAATTGTTTAGACCTTGTTTCCTATGCATATTGTCGAGACTGAAGGCTTACGGTATGTGCGGGCTAGCTCGACAGCCTTGTGCGACTCCGATAGGTCTGAGGCCGTAACAATGAGCTTGCTACAGCCAGAGTCTACAGCACGTTGGATGACATCAGAGAGATCAGAATCGTGCCTTTGTGTGCCATGGTATGACCCACTGTAGACTGGATCCGTGAGGTTGATACCGATCTCGATGTACCTTGGTTTTCCACTCGAAGGTAACGCAGGTGTTGTCATCATCGCACTATAGTGCTTGTAGGGGGAACACCAGAGTTTTGAAGCGAGAGAAGAACCACAAGGCCGTTGTATCAGCCTAGAAGAATGGATTATACGGTTCATATATCGGTTGGCTAGTGTTTCCTGTAGATGCAGGGCAGAGGAGGCTGACAACAGAAAATCATAAACATATATAATGTAGCCTTGCGCAATGCCAAGTGCCAAGGCACGCAACCAACATCAAGCCATAATCCCATAATCATAACGACTTTGAAAGTCCCTAGAAGCATTAGAAAAAGGACATCAAAGCACTTTGATTTTAACAGTCCAGCAGGATCCTTTTATATTTCTAAAGCTATGCATAAACTCGCTCGGCTAGGTTCTTCTTCTTCTCAACTCGAAAACCTTGGCAATGATCTCCTGCAGGGTCTCCTCACGAATACCTAATAGTCCTACATCTGAGTCCTCCTTAGAAGATACAAGACAACGCGCCTCGCCCTCGTCGAACAGTTGCGCAACGGCCAGCTCCAAAGTCCACCCGCTACGTCCTGCTTCATATTTGGCTCTTCCGCTGTCAATAAGTGCTTTGGTAGTGTTGTGAAGAATGGTCCATGGTTGGCCAGGAACGCTTTGGTACGCATCGAGAAGCTCATTCTGGCAGGTCTCGATCGATCTACACTTTACGAAACGGTTGGCTGTTGCTTCTTGGTGGTCGAGTAGGCCAACTGCAGCCTGACCAATGCCCTCAAGTGTTGTGCCAGTGAATCTCTCTGTACCAGAATCGTAGATAATGGCGGTATTTGTTGAGATGTCGAAGCCCATTAGCGGGAATCGCTCCATTGCCTGATTTCATGAGTAAGTGTGGGCATTGCAATCTATGCGCAATATCTATGCTTAGACGACCTACCCAGTCGATCGGGTTTCCGATCGTGATACCCGTCCAAGTGAAGTTTTGGTTTGCTTCAGCTCGTGCCTTTGCATGATCCCAAGCAACTTGACGTTGTGATCCTATCGCTTCGAATTCTGGGAAGGTTCGCGAGTTGGGTCCCCATCCGAAGTCATCCACGACGAAACGCTTTACGCCTGCAGCCTCAGCAGCATCGATCATGATTACCTGGGTGGCTATGCCCCCAACTCCCACGGCACATACGACCGCATCGTGGTCCTTCAAAGCAATAGTGAGGTTCTTCAAGGTATACTCTGTTTTGATAACAGGAATTCCAGGTGGGAAGGTCGAAGATGATACCTGGCGAGTGATAATGGTGACGTCGAATCCACTGGCAACAAGTGCGGAGGTGATTGGGGCACCGAAGTTCCCAGATGCCTGTGAGTTTGTTAATAGTAGTTTGTCATGGGAGTCTTAGAGAACTTCCACCAAAGATGGCCACTTTTCGGAGTCTGGTCATTTTAAGTAAGTCGAAATGCCGCCGTACCTTGGAGTTATGGAGATGACCCGACTGATATACCCGACTGATATGAAGTTGTTATTCCAATGTAATATAATTTCCCACAAAACTTATCGATTGTTATATAAAGTAGGATAATTAGAAAAAGAGAATAAATGAGCAAGGTAAAGTAAAGAAGTATAAGAGCACTAGGAACAAACAAAGATCTGAGGGAGCATTGTCACGTGTTACATTTGAAGGGCGGAATTCCGCCTGCGGTTAAGCCCACCTATGGCAGCTCATTATGAGTGACCATGCCAGTCGTAGTCAGCATCGCAGACCTGGTCGGCTCAGCGTAAGAGCTTTGCTAACTCAATTTCTTTTAATCTATCAAGCTCTAAGTATGTTACTTATTGGGCGACTAGGGTTTAAAGCGTGAATTGCGTATGGTTCATGAGATAACATTAGACTCCTAGAAGCATTCGATATATCGTTTATTCGATGTGAAGCATGAGCACCAAGTGAGGTCTTCAAGCACCCGTTAATTGTATTGTTATCGAAGCAGAGCACGCGCATAGTATCTGCGTACCAACCACTTCGGCATCTCCTCCCTACTCCAAGTCAACTTGTAACTTGTAGCTCAGCTGCGCAACTCCGCCCAATTACAAGACACCAGACGATGACCGCCCCCAACGACCATGCCTCAGAGTCTCACTTCTATTGAACGTGGCAATCCGCCAGCACGGCGAAAAGCCTGCTTAGCGTGTATCAAATCCAAGCGGAGATGCAATTTCGCACAACCGACCTGCCTAAGATGCTCCCAACGAATAATTCAGTGTCGATATCGATCGGAACAAAGTGGGCGAGATAGGATGCAACCTGTTCTGCCGACGGACAGCAACGATGCGGAGGTGGAACTTGTTGTACCTCTCGAGCCTGTCAATTTGTTTCAGCCTGTGGACTCCTTGACGATGTCCTCTAATGGTGCTATGCTTGGTGACATTGGCATCTCATTATGGTCCAATAATCAGCCCAACCTCTTCAATGACTTTTCCATTTTCGATTTTGACCAAATGCCGCCAGAATTAGCGGTATCCAGCCCTTTGCATGTTCTTGATTCTTCACGGGACGTCTCCAGTGCCAAAAACAGGCCGGTAAGCACCTCCATTAACAGAAATTTGCGACGACTTTAATGCTTTTACCTAGAGTGCCACTACAACTAGCTTTATTTGTCGCTAGCATTGTCACTGATTTGGAAACAGGTTCACATTCAGAATTCGTTTCATCTGATTCCATCACGTACAAAGCAACTAGAGAGCCTCAATGCAGCGGTCAAGAACCGCCTGCAATACTGTATAAGTCAGCTGATTGACTCACCTAGTCGAATGGCTCTTGAGAATGGTACTCCTTGGTCCCATCCATTGCTCTATTGCAACACCACACCGCGCAGCATCCAGGATGCTCAAGCTTGTTGTGCTCTCTATCTAGTCAAGAACAGTGTCAATGCACCGCTCGTTCTTTCTACCATCTCCTCTCGTGCCTCAGAGCTAGCATCTCAGCCTCTTCCAACCTCGCAACGAGATCTTCTCGCTCACACGCACGCTCTATTATTATACAGCATTATGAGACTGTTTGATGGTGATATACAGGCTCTTAAGCTCGCTGAACAAGATATGCCTGTCTTGGAATCTGCTGCTCGGGCACTTCTTCCTCTCATTATATTTCCTGACCCGCAGACAGCTTCGCAGGCGCTCAGTGTGTATCCATTGTCCACTGCTCGGGAGTTTTGGAATGACTGGATACTGCAGGAGTCCGCCCGGCGGACCTTCTTGATGGTGCAGATCTACCGCCAGATCTATCGCCGGCTTTGTGGGATGCCTCCTCTGCAATGTGACGGCCAGATGTACTTGTGCCGTTACTGGACAATGTCGGCACATCTATGGGGTGCAACTGACGCGCTTGAATTTGCTGAGGCTTGGGGATTGCGCAAGCAATTTTTAACTGTAAATGCGAACTTCAGAGCTATGGTTGATGTTGCGATGGCAGAAGATGTGGACGATTACTCCAAGATGATGCTGACAGGATTGATGGGTATTGATGAATTCAAAGGATGGATGATGAGTCGTGGGGGGAGCTTATGAATAGAAATGAGCATCAAGCATCAATCATCAAGTGTGAGACTCAAAGAGATTGGTGGACCATGTCAGGCGCGATGATGCTTTCAAAGATCTAGAGATGGGAACTGTAAACCAGAAGAATTGGTGAAGGAACATCTAATAGATATATTCTTCGCGAAGGAATTGAATTAAACTAATTCGTCTCGCTTAGGAAAGGGGGAATCCACTTTTCACATAGCTAGCTACCAAATGTGCCGCACTTAGTTTGATTTTGGTCCTCTTATAGCTCATAACCTAACTAACGTTCTCCTCCAAAGATCTTCTTCTTCCCGAGTAGCAGCTTTGATAGTCTCCGCCATCTTGAACCCATGCCCCTCGCCCGGAAAAAGCATCAATTTAACATCCTTCCCGCTTTCTCTCAACAGCTTCTCCATATCAATTGCTTGCTGCATAGGTACTACCCTATCATCAACTCCCTGGAGAAGCAATAACGGAGACACAATCTTTTCTGCATGTAAACATGGACTTCGTTCATCATAGATCTTTTCCTGCTCCTCTTTTGGCGTGTTTGATGGAAACATCAAAGAAAACAAGTAATGAGACTCGAATTTATGTGTCTTCTTGGCAAGATCCCGCAAGTTTCCAATACCAAATATGCAATTACCCGCAGCCCATATTGTTGGGTAGTCCTCCAGTGCTTTAAGAACCGTGTACCCGCCGGCACTAGCACCGACGATACCAACACGGCTTCCATCGACTATTCCTTTTTCCACGAGAAGCGCAACACAAGATGCAGCATCATCGACGTCTTTGATTCCCCAATTGTGATTCAAAGACTCTTGGTATGCCCTCCCATAGCCCGTTGAGCCCGCATAGTTAACGTGTACGTAAGCATACCCTCGGCTGGTCCAGTACTGAGTTTCAAGTAGTAAAGCAGTATTTGCATTGGCTGTCGGGCCACCGTGTATGGAGACAATTAGTGGGGGTTTAGTACCCTCTGGAGCTTCAAATAAAGGGTTATGAGGAGGCAGATATATGGCGTATGTTGCTCCTTGCGGATCTTTGCCCTGTGTTCGAGGCACGGTGATAGATATTGGTTGGGAGAATACCGACGGGTCGAGCGGAGTGCCACTAGAGGAGCGAAGAACCTCAAATGAATGAGACCCGGGGGCCATTGATAAATAATAAAGTGCCTGTGGAGAGGTAGTCGTGGTAGCAATCGCGACAAACGAAGAGCTAGAGACTCTTCGAATACCAGCACGACCAACGCTGGCGAAATGTGCTGGAAGAGGTATCAATTTTCCTGAAGATATGGCCACAAGCAAGAGGCCTGTCGATCCATTCCTCACGTAAGATACTACCAACGTGCTTGGATTAAGTTCTACGTATGTACAGCTACTTGAAATTAGTATTATTCGACCACAGATTTATAGAATGCAGAGGGACAAACCTTCCTAGGCCCTCCTTCTGAATCGAAAAGCTAGCGCTTTCATAACCCAAAATAGATATTTGGCGGGTCTCAAGATATACTGGATCCCAGAGATATAATTGGTGGTAGCCTGTTCGATCACTCGTGAACATCAATCCACCATAGCTGTGCCATTTCGGTTGTGTCACAGCTTCATCTCCTTCCTTCCCAGCAATGTACTGTGGTTCACCTAGAATGCCATTCGACCACTTTGCTGCATACAATTCAGAGCCTGTCCATGGCATGTCTGGATGTGACCACTGAACCCAAGATACCCATTTACCGTGTGGACAAAACTTTGGATGCGAATAAAAGTCTGCTCCTGCACAAAGAACCTTAACAGCTTTTGTTACACTATCAATTGCTACAATCGTATTGATGACGGTCTCAGGGGTGTCGTTGGTATGGTCTTCCCGTACCGCCAGTATCCAACGTGGATCGATTGGATGGACATCAAAATCCGCATATCTCAATGTGTCGATCCCTTCTAGGATGGGATGCACATCAAATGATGAGTTCACTCGATAAATACCTCCAGTTGCCGCATCGGTGAAAATGAACGAGCCATCTTTACACATGGTACCAGCTCCACCCCCATACTCGTGAACTTTACTGGAGATGCTGAGGTTCTTTGGCAGAATATCCTTAGAGACTCCATCCTTAATATGTACCAGTGCCGAACGTCCTTTCTCGGCTGGACGACTCTCAATGAGATATACTGCCTCAGTAACAGGCTAATTTGATTATTAGTGGTTTGAGTTTGATTTGGTAAGTGAGTCAGCATTACATTGACATGAACCTCAGTAAATGAGTTGCTAGAGCCTGAGAGGAGATCTACAGTAATCTGGCTATCCCACGTCCCATAAGGTGCTGTTTTCTTTGGTGTTGCCATCCTCTTAGCAATCGCGGATTTATACTGATTTGAGCCGTGACACAGAATTCCTGAGAGAGTTGAATGGTGGTGGAGTGTTATAGTGGGGGCCTGGTGAGTGGAGTCATCCTGATAGGCTATTGCTGGTTAGGCCTAGCCAAGACTTTCTATTCAATAGAGAATTGAGCAGGCTAACAGAATAGATTTCCCAGTCACGCTTGCTAACAATTCCATGTGTGCTTTACATAGAGATTAGATCAATGATATGAAACGGTTAGGAGATTTCTGTCTGACAATAAGTGTTGTGGCTCCGTTCTATTTGTCACTGAGAGCGTCGTTGGTGGTAGCACGTGATATACACCATTAAATATCCATGATACTTTGGTTTCTAGATGAGTTCAATTCTGCATCAAGAATTACTCTAATATGATGTAACTATTTACAATTACTTCCATAACTTCGAATCACAAATAAAAAGACTTGCGGAGTGCTGTCGCTTGTACTTCCCCAATTCGGTTACCTTATCAATCAATCAAATATGTCACGAGATATACGTGCTTAGTGTTGATTCCTCCTTCGTCCTGTTTGGAATGTTTAGAGTAGACCTATACGTGATCAGAATCGTTCATTATAGAGGATATATATAGACGCGATAAAGCCGACGTGACTACATATTGCTAGCCACAGCTCACCCCCACTTAACATAGCAACTTCCACTTGCTTCTCAAGAGAAAGACTCTAAGCTGCATGGCTGTTTGCGTATCATACAAGAATAACATCGAGGCCCACAATGGGTAAGTGGCTACTCAAACCTGCAGCTCGTGTTCTAATCGGTTATCTAGTTGCCTGGAAAGGAGCACAGCATGTCTCCTTAGGCTTGGCATGCTTGTTAGGTAGCTTGAGTACCGGGTCTGCCTTTGTTGCGGATTTGAAGGATCGAACTGGTGCGGTATCAAGTGAAAGTAAGATATGTAGTGAAATTGGGATAGGTTTATTACAGAGAGGCGTAAGAGTACCTTGACACACATTATTCAACAAAAACTTACCCTGAGGCCATAGGGCAATGCAGCAGATGCTCTTGTTGGAACTGTTCTCTGTGTAGGGGTAATAGGTAATAAAAGTTCTTGTACACTCTCGGCATGTTCTAATTTAGTCAGGAATGCAACACAGTGGTATTGGCGGCGGTGGATTCATGCTTGTGCGAGACTCAAATGGAAATTATGAATCGATAGGTAGGTTAAATGTTACGTGTCTGGCAAGCAAGATTAATATTGATTTGTTATACTTTAGACTTCCGAGAGACGGCCCCGGCTGCCGCTTTTGAGGAAATGTATCAAGGGAACGTTATCGGCAGTGTAAGAAGTGGACTTGCTAGCGGAGTTCCAAGCGACCTTCGAGGACTCGAGTACCTTCATAACAAGTACGGAGTAAGTCAGATGCCCTTTGCTCCTTCATCTCCTTACTTGGACTCAATTAACTTAAATTAGCTATTACCATGGAGGGCGGTGTGTAATCCTGCAGTTCATGTCGCTAGACATGGCTTTCCTGGTAGGTTTGGATTATAGCTAGGAAGATATGAGAACTGATAAAATATAGTCACGGAGGATCTGGTTGCTTACATGAACCGTTCTTTGTCACCAGCAGACATGTTCTTAATCGATGACCCTCAATGGTCCGTTGATTTTGCACCAAATGGTAAGTTCTCTATTTTCAACATAAATTGATAGTAAGCTGACGATCTTTTTAGGTACCTTACTTGGTCTAAATGATATCCTTACAAGGAAACGTTATGCAGAGTAAGGCAGTTCAATTATTCCCGATATAGCTTCGCGTTGACAGTTTTTTAGCACACTTGAGAAGGTAGCAGAGCATGGTGCCGATACCTTTTACGAAGGGGAGATAGGTCAGTCTAACTATCATTTGCGAGTTTGGTGTATTGACTTTAGCAGCAAATTATACCATTGCCGCTGTCCAAGCTGCAAATGGTATCATGACACTTGAGGATCTTAAAAACTACAAAGTCTCGATCAGGAAGCCAATCAGTATTGATTATCGTGGTTATAAAATATTTGCTACAGGCGCTCCAAGCGGGGGCTCTGTTGCTTTGAGCATCCTCAAAATCATAGAAGGATATAATATGAGCGACCCAGATCTTTGGGATCTGAATTTCCACAGACTAGACGAAGCAATGCGATTTTCATACGGAGCTCACGCTGAGCTAGGAGATCCTGACTTCTTCGACTACATGGAAGATTTCGAGGATCATATGCTGCGATCGAAACGCGCGTCAAGCATCCGATCTAGGCTTTCAGACGAACATACGCAGAAGCCTTCAGCATATGATCCAAAAGAGTATATAATTCCCGAAAGCCACGGAACGTCGCATATCGTGACTGCTGATGCATCAGGTATGACTATAACCCTAACATCAACGGTAAATCTTCTCTTCGGATCTCATCTAGTGGTTCCGGAGACTGGAGTAATAATGAACAATGAGATGAATGATTTCTCGATTCCTGGTGTTAGCAACGAGTTCGGGTTCGTGCCCTCGCCAATCAACTATATCCGTCCCAATAAACGACCTTTGTCTTCCATTACGCCTATGATCATTGAGCATGGAAATGGCTCTTTGTATTTGTCGATTGGAGCTGCGGGCGGGTCAAAAATAATTACTGGGACGGTCCAGGGCATTTGGCACGTTCTTGATCACGGCATGACGCTTCCAGAAGCTTTGAAAGAGCCTCGGCTGCATGACCAACTATTGCCTGATGTCTCGACATTCGAATACGACTTCAACAATGATACTATTGACAGTATGCGGAGCCGTGGGCATAATATTCTCTGGGTTCCTCCAGGATTCAGCGCTGTCCAAGGTGTGAGAGTCCTAAGTAATGGAACCTTTGAGGCTGCTAGTGAGCCAAGACAACGAAACAGCGGAGGATTAGCCATTTAGATAAGGTCGCATGCTCATATTCACTTTTGGTTGCTCATACTTCATCTCCATAATTTCTATATTATAGCCCGCTACAAGAATATCGAAACGAATATCTTTTAGACTGTATAGATAGCTACTCTGTCAAATATATTTTGTTGCTCCTAGCAGTGGAGTTTGTACTCTCGGCATCTCTTTAATGTCTTATAATAGTCGCTCTCAATACAGTTATCAAAGCCATTACATTCTCCCTCTATTCACCCTACGAATCGATATTACCTGGCCCTCCCAACTTCAATTCGGAATTAATCGTTCAAAAAGCAAAAAGCCAATGCTGTGGAATTTATATTGTGGAGTATCGGTGCACGAAAAATAGAGAAGCATTGTTATCAAGCTAGTGCGGGAGAGTCATCGTCTTTACGTGATGCTTAACAACATGACCTCGTTTACAAAATAGCCCTGGAAGATAAATGCCGGTTACTACAATTATGTAATAATCTGAGATTTATATCAAGATTCGTGTGCACTGTTGCCCACCACCTATTGAAGAATTTGACAAATACTAGAGCGCATGAAACACCCCATCGCCCAGCTAAAGATCCAATACTTTTATCGCCAGGCAATAAATACAACATAATTATTGCACGTATTTATTGCAAGCCAGAGCCTGTCCTTGTAGCTCAAAGCTTGCCTCCTTCTCTTCCATAAAGAGTTTAGATATCGCTCTGAGAGAGTAGCTTTAGCCTTTGTACCATATATCTAGTGATTCCTCTTCTCTTTTGCAATTTTCAATATCTACTCTACTCACCTTCCCCTCCACATATCCTCGTGTCAATTAACGTATAGATAGCGTTCGGTTCTTCATGGATTGAGATCTAATAGTAAGCGAATAACTTCTAAATCACATGATGAACCACCATGGCCACGTTGACGACTACGCTGGGGGCCTAGAACCTTCCCTATAAATCCCCCCGAGATGAGAGGATTCTACGCAAACTCCATTGTCTATCATCATTCGCTACTAAATCACAATGGTATCCTACAAAGAAATACAAGCCGCTAACGCGCTCATCAATGATGAAACAGCCCCACGTGTAGCCGTCTTCGTCGGCGGTACATCAGGCATCGGAAAAGCCACATTGAAAGCCTTGGTCAGTACAGGCGCGAGCACTAGAATCTATCTAGTTGGCCGCAAGAGTTCTGAAGAGCGCATGCAACTTTTCATCCAGGAACTGCACGCCATTAACCCCAAGGCAGAAGTTATCTGGACAGAAGGCGAGGTCGGGCTCCTCGCAGAATCAAAAAGAATATGCGAGGTCATCAAAAGCAAAGAATCACGTGTCGACTTACTGTTCCTTACCGCGGGTTATGCGCCGTTCGGTACACGCAAAGAGACTACCGAGGGGCTGGAGATTGCTCAAAGCCTGGAGTACTATTCGCGTATTCTGTTCATTCTACATCTTCTTCCTCTTTTAAACGTAGCAGAAGCCCCCAAGGTCGTAAGCGTTCTAGCTGGTGGATTGGAGCGGGCGGGTGCTGTGAATTTGGAAGACTTGGACCTGAAGAAGCCTGGGAATTTCAGCGGCATGAAAGCTCAGATGCAATACCCAGTTATGAAAACGACGACTTTAGAGAAGCTGGCCAATGACAATCCCAATGTCACGTTCATCCACTCATGGCCTGGGTCGGTAAACACAGGAAATATTAGAAGAAGCTGGGATCCGAATGGATATACGTTTATGAGCTGGTTCACCTGGCTTATTCTTGAGCCCTTGATTCGCCTAATTGGGTATACTGAGGAGGAGTCTGGACAGAGACACTTATTCCAGGGCACAAGCGCTGCTTTTGGTGGAAAAGGCGTCTCATGGAAGGGCACACCAGGTGTTAATTCACAAGGGAAACCAGAGAATGGCCTGTTCCTTGTGACTTATAGCTGCGACTGCACTCCCAATGCGAAGGTCTTGGCTGTGCTTCGTGAGAAAGTGCTGACAAAGGTATGGGACCATACTCAGGAAGTTCTTGGACCATATCTGTAGAATGTTGATTGTTCAGTCTCCATCATTGTTATTTCATGTAAGTGAGCTCTCATTTTGGTGGATGGCTCTATCGTATGTTGACAAATAAAGAACCTGCGTACCTCAAATTTGGACAGGTGAAATTAGCCGACAAAATCAGCTACGTAATCCGCTAGCTATTAAAGAAATAACAGGTCTATTAATTCAGATATTGTCATTAAATAATTAGACTTATTACGTGTCCGTGCTCTAAGTATCAGTCCGCTTAAAGATACATACTACCATTTCCAGAATATTCTCTCTGGGCAACTAAAGCTCATACAGTCGGGTAATTTTAGAGGGCGTCGAAATTGGTGGTTTCCTTCTCGAATGCGAAGAAAATATTCAAAAATAACAAGGTGAGGGGAGATTTGGAGTTGCTCGGATGCTATAGATGGCGAAGGGGGGTCGTGGTGAATCTACCAGAATGGGTGAGTGGGAGTTCAGATATCACTAGTACAGGTATAAAGTCATGGTTGAATGGGACGAAAAGATAAAGTTAGGCACAAAAAGCAAGTTGTTTCTAAAGCTGGTTATTAAAGTTTGGGTTCTGTAGAACTTTGACTGGGAGTGATTCACAGCTAGATCCTAAGTTGAAACTACTTATTGGAAAAGTTAAAAGTAGGCAAGAGCCAGAAATGAGAAATGCATTGCGATCATACCTATTTTGGGCGTCTGTAATATCCTTCCTTCCATAATTCGAAAGTCTCATTGGGTTGTAACAGTGGCCCGACCTCCCCAGTCTCTTTGTCCCCCCAGCTCTTGAGAAATGCATACCCCTCATAATCATCTAGAGTCTTGTAGAAAGTAGCCTCAAACTGATCTCGCAAGAGGGCGCACCTCTCATCCATCGTCCTCGCCATCTGCAACCATGAGGTAGCTTGGGTTAGTTCCTTATCCTCCTCATCGACACTCGTCAAAGCCGTATCGTATTCCGCAACCCACAGCCCACCCGTTGACGGCCATCCGACTTTGACAAATCGCTTTTCTCGCATCGTCGCGCGCGGCTGATCTGCAACCCTGAACGATCCGTCGCCAGCACGAGTATGACCTTCCTCGATCGCGACGATAATCGAGTAACGCGCCTCACTATCCCACCACTTTGCCCCCAGCAGCAGCAAGCGTTGGCAGAACTCATCTTCTGCGTTTTGGTCTGGCAGCCGCTCAATAGGCGGATCGAGAGGGTTCAGGCCGAGAAACTCAAAGTCAATCGCGTCGGCTTTGTTGAGGATGATGACGCCTCCTTTCGAAGGCCATGCATAGATGGAAACCTCATGCTCACCAAAGCTAGTGCGGATAGTGCTGTCGTACGGGCATATCATGCTGCCGCAGAGATAAGTTTCACGAGGAGAAGACATTTGAGAAGCTCCCGTGAGTTGCAGAATCCCGAGAACCGCCTGTTTAGCTTTTCCCCAGCTCTTCATGAGTTGTCCTGTAGTTTATTATTGAGCCTGCGTTTATGTTGGTGTTGGTGTTGGTGTTGGTGTTGGATAGATTCATCGGCTGTGTAAATGCTGTGCAAATGCAAGAGTTGTCGAATCCTTTACTTTCGCATGTGGCGCAGGGTGCGGCAGGGTGAAGTTCCAATTAGGCGCCAACCAGCTTACCCAATAGTAGTGCGAGGCTCAAAATCAATCATCCTCCAGAGACGTATCTGGTATATATACTACCGTTCCATGCATTTTATTTTGCCTTGGAGGAGTTGTCCTGCTATATATAGCCTGCTAAGTTGGTTTGCTCTGTTCCTTCTTTCATGAGAGTCTTTTGCTATGATGTTGTCCTCGTGGTGATTAATTAGCTAGGCTTAACTTCTTAGTTGCGTGTTTTCATCCCCTGCTACTGTTTGTTCTGGCAAGGTTGAACTGCCTCATCCTCAATCCCTCTATAGCATCAACCATGAAGTCGGAGAGGATAATCATTAGTTGGAAAGAAATCCTATGTTGGTAAACTTATTTCTACAGAATATTTAAGTATTGCTACAATAAATTTTCACTGTTTTCTCTTTCCCATTTCTTCATTCTGCTGAATGATAAGCATACCAAAACATCTGCATAATGTGCACCTCCATTATTCGTCGTCTTCTTGCCTGCGGCCTTCTCATACTGGCTATAGCTCTTTGCGTTGTTGCTGTACCAGTTTTTGAAAAAGATGCAGAACCAAATATAATTCACCAGCGCGACTCTTCATCTGCTCCTAACCCCCTAGATTATGCTCCAGACATTTCAAAGGATGAGTTTCCTCCATATCCTCCGATACAAAATAGCGATGGCTCTAACATTACCGCCCAAAACCTACGTGGAGTCAAACTATTTGGTTGGACAGGCTGTTCATCATCAGATGTGAAAACAATCTCAGACGCCTACGACGACTTCCAAACACTTGCCAAACAAGAGGCTCTTTGGAAAAACATTGACTGGAACTCTCAAGCTGCTAAAGATATCTGGGGCCATGGAGGTGGGAATACGGCGGTGACTGACGATCGTAAGAAGCAAATTCAGCGTGAGTGCATACCACCAAAAGTTTCTTTCAGGTTTCTGAAAAGGTTAACATCTCCCAGAAATCTACAAAGCAGCAGAGCAAGTTCGCGGTAAGGCCTGGTATGTAAGTGAGCTCCCGCTGAGAACTTCCTCTCTCCGAAACCTATCAGAGGTGTTTGCAGACACCTTCCTGTACTTGTTGTACTTATTTGACTTCCTGTTCAGGTTCCGCCTTACGATGGCGGCTATCCTCCTCCGGGGTTGGGATGGCGATATCTTTGGATAGAGGTTTGTGTTCTATCAAATGATATGAGTAGCATATAACTAATGGAGATGAGATTACATGCAGCAGTGTTAAGGGAGACCCAGAGAATGGATGCGGTGATCGACCAGAGAAAGACCCAAAATGCCCTGGCGGAAGGGATCCACCTCCAGGCGGAATGAAGAGTGAGATGGAAGCCTTTAGCAACCCCCTTGGAAAATACAGCAAAATCACTTTCTGTGAGACATTTTTCCTCCGAATGATGTCTTTGGGCACTGTGATTGACGCTGCAAAGAAAGAGTATACACCCGAACAGAAGAATAATATCTGGGAATATCAGAACAGGGCGCGAACATTTTTTCACGAGATCACGCACCTTAATTATTTTATGAATGCTCCTGGTCAAAGTCCTTACGTTGACGACTTGCAGATTCCATTAGTGGGGCCGGGAAAGAGAAAGACATATCGGCCTGCGTATGGCCCTGACTATGTCAAGATTATTGCAAATAGGGAGACAGCTAACATGGGGGGGTTCTACGCCCAACGCAATGGTATGAAAGCTTAAGCTAGTATAGTCAAGTATTTTTGCTAACTTCGCTAGCTGATTCTTATGCCTGGTTCGCTGTTGCAAAATACGTTGAACAGGAGATTGGCAAGTATGGAAGCACTCTAATCAAGCAATACTCAATTTTAACAACAATTCTAGATACCCTTCAGATCCTATTATTAAGAAAAGGCCAGCAGGCCCCCCACGGGATGGAGACAAAAAGGAATTTGCCATTTCTAGTGAAACTGAAGAGGTAAATTATGACGATACAACCATCTTTGCAACCATGCCGGATGGAGTAAATGCAACATCCGATGACCATCGCATTCCTAACTGTCCAGACCATCCACGAATCCTCTCAGACACCTTTGGTGTATCTTCGGTAGATACAACGCAGCTGTCGATAACTTGTGACATGACACAGATAAGTGGGATTCCCTACAACGTCTTTCACGGCAAAGCCGGAAATGTATATGACAAATTCTGCTTTAATATAGACTCAACAACTGGTCAAGAATGGAAAGTCGATGTTCACGGTGAAAATCAATCTAGCGACGGAAAAAGCAAGACAAAACGAACGCCACCTCCAAATGCTAATACTTATGAGGACTACTCATTTGAATTGAAATGGGAAACAGATCAGAAGACTTTGGGATGTGGGCAAAACCCAGATAGCTGTCGGCAGGTTTTCGCTGCCATCAGTACATCTGGCTGTGGACATCAAGCTAGTAAGTCACAACAAGCCTCTAATGATTTTTGAAACAGGGGGCGACACTCTAACATGGTGTCTACAGGTGAACAAAACATTATGGCTGGAACTGGTAAAGTAGATGTCAAAGGTTGTGGCACCTATTCTTACAAAATCAACTCACCCGAAAAGGAAAACCCATCATCACCTAGCACTCCGTCTGATAGCACTCCGCCTGATTTAAATTCACCTGACTGTAAGACCTGTGGAAGCAACTTGGGAGCCAGTAGTTGCAGTGCAAAAGATGGCCAATGTCTTGTTGACGAATGCAAAAATGACAAAAGCTGTCAAGCTTGCAAACTCGATTGCAATCAGTACAAATAGGTCGGGCCTTCCTTTTCCTTTTCTGTTTGCGTTGTTGCGTTGTTTCTTTATAGCGTGTTTGGAGTTGGTCAATTTTCTGCGGGATATGTTATATAAAGTTTTCCATGTTTTTTATCTTTCTTTTGCAATTTCATCATTTCCTACCGTTCAATTTCCTGCCATTTAATTTGCATATCTGATATGGAGAGAAAACATAAAACGAACCAGAAACTGAGTCAATAAATAGAGTAAGTTTTCAAAGGTAACCAAGTTTGTGTCAGTCTAGAATAAGTTTATTGACATGCTACAACCAAGTCTAAACCGGACCAAATATCTCCGTGTAGGCTAATTCAAGAGTGCAAACGGTGCTTGGTTGCGGTGTTACTGGCGGATTGTTCCGTAATGACTGTGTAAAAAAAATCCTATTGCCTTATTTCTAGCCATGACTTACGCTCTTATCTACCCGCCGTCGAGACACTTAGCTCAAACCTGATTTCCAGCAGAAACTAGCATAACTTTGACCGAACAATCCACTATAACGGACCCCCAATTATATTCATATCCATCATAAACAACCAGAGAAACAGGCAGGAGCTCAAGAGAGGTGTCAGTCCTAAATTGAGCATTTTTTTAGCTCGTCTCGCTTAAAAAGGGGGGCTACTAGTGAAATTTCCGAGAAATGCTCTGAGAAACACTCTGATAACCAGTTCGTAAGCGAGTTCTTTTAAGTCCCTTAACCTATAGATCTTTATATATCTTACAGGATGCCATAGCCTATCTCGGGTGCTTTATAAGCACTTGGTAAACGAATGGCTTTTGTGGGTTGGACATATCTTTGCAAGCTTTTTCTCAGCAGTGTTTAGTAGACAGGCTATATGCATGTTTACGAAGCTTTTCTTGCGCTATCACGTAGGTGATGTTTTAATTCCTTACAAGTGTTCTTTCACTTGCGTTACTAAATGTTGAAGTCAGAGCATGGCTTCTATTCAGCATCTATATATGTCGATAGAGGACCCTTCGGGGAGAAGGTTTATCTTTTGAATTCACTACTTACAAGCCAGCAGGGGACATCAACTCAGGTCATATCCCTCTAGTCACAATAGAGAAATGTTTCTCTGTAGAAGAATTTCAAAATAAACTCTCCTATTGACACTGGGTACATAGAATATTGTCACTATCACCGGTAAGACTCCATCCGAAGGTTCCCAAGCTGTACTTCATATTCCAGCCACCCGGCATCTGCCATGTCACTCTGCTCCCTCGTCAACTACTTGAAGACGAGGCTTGAATCGCGTACGCCATCTAAGCAGTCTAAATGCTGACTTTACCACGCTTTTCACCACTCAATGTCGGACTTCGCCTAATTCTCTCCCCGAGCTCCCTTTCCTCCTCCTGTCTGTATTTACCAACTGCATCACATCTCACATCTCACATAGCTTGCTCTATCTTAAATTTCTCGCAAGCTGCCATCTCACCACCGACACAAGCATGCAAGAATGATCCACGGACCTCGAGAGACCAAAAACCCATTTCAGCGCGAAGCGCGGCTATTTTTCATGTCCCAGCTCTGTCAGTTCCACCTAGTATAACATCTTTTTAGAATTCGTCTACAAAGAGACGTGGCGGGCGATCAGGCCTTCCCCAATATAATGTGCGTAGGTATAATATAACCACGCGACCGGTTATGGCATTAGATTAAGACGGCTGGTCCTCTCTGGCGGTGCTTCCCCTCCTCGGCCCCAATTGAGCGCGTCGACGCCGCACCGGAGGCATCTCCGTGAGCTGAAGGCGCCGAGAAGCAAAAGAGTTGAATAATATCCCGAGCTGCGGCGCGGTTGACAAGTAGGCGGTTTCCCAGATATATTGGAGGTGCAGCGGTGGCGCTTATGGTGTGACATCCCCTCGAATGTCAGGGTCCTGGAGGGATCAGCCATGTGAAGAATCAAGGGCGCCGACGATCGTTGCTTGTTCGTGCGGCGGGTTTTGGTGTTGTGTGATGGGGTTTTGGTATTTGCTTGCTTTTAGCCTATGCGGTTGGGCGACCTGCTTAGATTGGCTTTGAGATTCGAGAGAGTTGACGAGATGAGTTGAGGTGAGCGGTGAAAAGCGGGCCCAGGGGATTACTCCGACGGTTTGGAGATATCCAGAAGGAAAATGTGCTGTAGGTTATTGACCGATTGTTTCACAAGTTAAATGAGATGCTGAGTTTCTCCGAGGGAATCCCGATCACAGTGCAAAAAGAGAATAAATAGACACATCGATAGTCAGAATATTATTTTTGCATAGCACAAAGCAAGAAGAAGAGCGTGGCGACTTTGTCTTCAAGTTTCCATCCACATTACCGTTAAAGCATGCGGCAACAATAGACCGCACCTACCAGCAGACGGGTAAAAGAAGCCAAAACGCGCTCTTTTGCCAGAAATCCCCCAACCCAACAAAAACCCGCATCATCGCAGCGGCTCGGGCGGGTATGATCTGTGTAACACCAAGATCTCCGTTTCTGCGTAACCCCGAACCCCAAGTCTCGCATCGCATCGCATCTCGTTGGGGATCGCGGGTTCCCTTCTTGTGCAGGGTAACGATTGAGCCGATTGTTGTTTTTGTTGGCGTATGCTACTTCCCATTTTAAGATTTTCAAGGCTGGTAAGAGGATTAGATAGGTTGAATTGGTTGGTTGGGAAGAAGAATATTGGGCAAAGGGGGAAAAAAACAAGACAGCCATATGCATGCCATGCCTGCAGCTCTCGGTTCGCTGTTCCGAGAATTTCTCGCGCCGTAGAGTAGTATTGTGTTGGCCTGGGTCGGGTTGCTGACTTTTATGGTTCAGCCGCTGCATCTTTTTTTTTCCGTCTGGAGATTTTCCACATACATGAATGCATACATATATACATACATATACATATACATGGAGTACATTCGCACGCACCAATAAGATCGCCTTACTGATAAGGAAACATAAGAGTCTTGGTTGGAGAGATCTGCGAGCGCGGAAATATCCTGTGGCGTTGCGAGTGCTGACTTGTGATTGGAGAGACTTTACGAGAAACGAGAGCTGTTGGAATATTGATTTCATCAAGCTTATAGAAGCCCCCTTACCCAATAGAGCTGATCGAGAAAAATGTCATGGCCAGTAAATCCCTCTTTCAAGGCAGCGGAGGAAGAGAAAACCCCGGGCATAAATGTAGATGACTTGGCTGGCTGATTGGTGCTGGGTATGGCGTTGTCTTGGTGGGAAAATTGAGGTGTTGGTGGGAAATTATGGAAAGAGAAGTGGCATGATTTCCCAGAACAGATAAACTTTGGTCGGCTTACGGAGCCGGAATGAGAGTAGGATGTGATATTTGTTTTATTGATATATTGATATAAATGCTGAGAGCGTGAGATGTACACACTGATTACTTCTCTAAGTTAGGCATTTAGTACTATTTCTAACAGAGAGGCAATGGTTAGTAGAAAGATAGAATAGGTTCCATACAAAACACCGTGATTAATAGTACAAAAGACGTTTTAGCCTCCAGATGAAATACCAAGTTAGGAATAGATAGAGCGGGAATATCTCATCAAGTACTCAAAGTAACCCTTTGAAACCTCTCACTCGTAGGATTGATTCATGTTAATCTTACTCTCGAGAAAAGATTTCCATCGCCCCGAACATGCTAACTTTTGAAGTTGCCCAAGCTGGCATGGCGAGGAGCAGCGAATCTGCGACGGAGGGCATCATCTTCCCCTAAAGGAGATTATAGTTTGCGGGCGGTTTAGAGAGTCAGAAAATCCAAAGGGAAGCATTTCGACAAAGACATTCCACTTGTATGCAGCTTGTCGGAGTAACAAATGGAAAACTTCTCAAGTTTAGTGAGATACACTCGTTGCCTTCACCATCTAGCATGACATGAACATCCTCTTAACGATCCCGTGCTAGTATTATGGTTCTATATCTTTTTGAGGTGCTGCATATAAACCCAAAAAGCCTAACTATTGTCATCCTTTCCATCTCTCGAGACACTTCCAGAAGCGGTAACATGCTGCAGATCTCTCGATTCTGTCTATCAAGCGCAATCGGAGTGTGGTGCAATATTGAAAATGCACATGCGATATTGATACGACCCTCTGTTGTTTCACAGAACACGTACCTCTACCTATACTTGCCTTGGGAAGTCGAACATTTGAAACTCCATCAAGGAAGTACAAGACTTCCATCCGTGAACGCGAGCATACATTTAGAACCACCTGTTCCAGATGACCTATCATGACGTTTTATCTTCACATCTGATGTTCGTATATCTGATGAGATGAGGTAAAGATCAGCCTCTCTCCCGCCACCAATGATGGATCCCTCGGAAACACATCCGTCAAAGACCAGACCGGTGACTGTTGAACCCCGAGACATCCACTGAACCCTTCATGCATTGCAGCAGCCCCTACAGTATTCAGAGAGAAAGGCAAGAGATGGATCTGTCTGATCGGTTTCACAAACTCGGGTTTGGATCTTCGACCAGGATCTCTACGCGCATTGGGGGGGATGGTTGGTTACATGACATGATATTTCACCCTGTCGCGGTTGGTTGGGCTGGGTGGGTGGTATTTCCAGAGGAGAGAGAGAGAGAGAGAGGCTGAAAATATCACAACTCACCAACTGTAATTGTACACCACCCCTTCATCCCTACCTGAGCAAATGCATGTGAAAATGTCTCATTCTACGGGGGTGAGACACATTTGTTCATTCTCGGCGAAGGCTCGGTCGAGTCAGCGCAGGTTGCTTGACCGCTTGCGCAAGCGAGATTCAAAAGTTGTGAGTCCTGGACGGTAAGACAAGTGTGACCAGCATGAGTCAGTGAATTGGTGAGATCTGTGACGAGATAGGTGGTTGGAGGAAAGCCAGAAAGCCAGCAAGCCAGCAAGCCAGATGATGCCCGCCGTGGAGGAGTGAAATGCTGATTAAGGTTACACGAACCGCCTGCCACGGCCTTTTGGCTGCTAAGCGCACTCAGGGGTCGAGGTGTTGTGCCACATCGGCCGTGATTTGCACAGTACAGTAGGAATCAGCGTCGAAAGATATCAACGTTTTGACCCATTGGTGGAATTCGAAAGTGTGAATGTTTTTTTTTTTTGATTGTTTTTGCTTCACGCTCAGGACGGTTGTTTGTCTTTCCGGCAGTGGAAACGAAGGCGTCGCACCACCCCCTCCCATTGTCCCGCTTGGCATACCTCTTTTCCTCCCAGTGAAGCATCGTGATCGTTTTTGGGACACACGCAACAACACGCAACACTTCAACCCCAAATCCACCGGAGCAAAACACGTACGGAGTATCCTTCGGCCGATGCATAGCCTGCGCTAGGGTCGAGCTAGTCTTGCTAGCGTAGTAAGTAACGGCCGCTCCCGCATATCTCAACACGCTAGCAGGCGCTATCCAGTTGATATGAATAATTGAGTGGAGCGTCAGGTGAAAGAAAGCGTTAGCTGCATGTGTTTAGAGACGGTACGTACGGTACCTTTACTCACCAACACTGTCCTTGACGTATTCCCGTACGTACAGAACCCTGGGAATGACTTGCAGCCGAGTAGTGAGACATGTTTGCTTGGGCGAGACAGACAAGGACAAGGACAAGATCGGTGGGCGTAACAATGGGAATCACGAGAGGGAAGGAATTGCGAGTCGATGTCGATGGTGACGTCTTTGCATTTCTAACATGTCTTTTTATCTAATAATTCTTTGATACTCCCGAAATACATCGTCACCAAGCACCCATCATCCATCCACGCGTCCAAATCGCATGCAACCGGTTTCTCTTTCCCCTCCTTTTGCTTTCTTCCCTTCCATTGTTGCGGCGGTGGACATGTTTTGCGCTGGGTGGTATTTCTCGGTGCCGGCGGACGGGCAGCAGTGCATGTGTGTGTGGTGTGCTCCTTCTTGCAGCTGGAGTGATTGGGGTGATGTGGCATCGTCAAGTCCAATCTCACGATAGTGGCATTATGGGACTTGGCAGTCGTAGTCAGGTCGTCGTGTCGTCGCGTCTACGGTATAGTACATGAATGACTTGAATCCAGCACCGCACGTCCAGTATCGTCCCCGTCCGTACCGTACAGTAGTGTTGTGGGTGGATGGGAAAGCCGGGGAGGTAGAACCGAGGCGAGGGGGATCATTTCGGAAGCAGCTTCCTGTGCATGGCACTTTATTTCATGTACAAAATGTACTTGTCTATGTAGGCGATGTGTCGTTTGCATGATTGCTGAAAAGAGTTTTCGTGATACGAATGAAAGGATGGTGAAGAGGCTGAATGTCTGGATGAATTGGAGTTGATCAAGATGGAGAAGGGGGAAGGGCGATCGGGAGGTATGAAATTGGTTAGGGAAGGGTGAGAGTAGAGTAAAGAGTTAAAGTATAGTATAGTATAGTAGAGAAGGTAGGGGAGGCAGGGGAGGGAAAGGAAAAAGGGTACGGGCATGAAGCAAGAGATTGAGGCAAGGGATCGAGGTACAGTACGGGATTGAGATACGGGATTGGAGTGAAGGGTTGAGATCAAGGAATGAATGAGGTGAAGAAGGGGGCGTTGAACGTACCGTACCGTACAGAAACGGAGCACAAAGACATCAACAGAGACCGACAGAGACACCAACAAAGGATCGAACATGACATGCTTTCGTCGTCTATTTTCCACTCTTCCCAGATGGATCTCTCTCTCTCTCTCTCTCTCTCTCGGCCTGTACGACCATCAATCAGTCCTGGAATGCTGGTGGTGAAGTGCTGAGCCCGGCTCACCAGACGGTCCCGGCACCGACAGGAGGAGGGTCGGGATGTATGTGTCAGCATGATGCTATTTTATCAACCATTTTATCAAATCAAATGGATCGTGATCTCTGCCATGCTTTGCCATGCCATGCATCCTCTGCCCCCCTTCTGCCCTTTTTGCCCCTCCTATACCGGCGCCAAACCTTCCAGCGACGTTGGGGTCGCTTGTCGCGAGTAGGGAGAACAAGAACAAGAACAAAATAACTGCAGCAACCCGCTTATGGGGGATCCACCCGGCATAGCGTCCACATTACTTTTCAGTAGCAACGAGCTTAGCTGCGAACTGTGAGTTCTTATTAGCTGTTAGCTAATGGTGGCTAAAGGCTCAACCGATTTGTACCTGCTAGCGCGCGTCCCTGGGCTTTCGGGCCCGTGGTTGGCCTTGGAGGGGCTTGTATGGCGTGAGGACCGTGGACGGCGCGTTATGCACAGCGCCTGTTTAGACCAGATATCAACCATTTTTCAACCCGATATCAACGGCATGCTGCAATCCCCCGTGAGATGCCTTCCTTCGTGAACAGCTCTTCACCTCGACGACCGCCGGGTGGGAGTCTTGACCCCGTAACCCTATGCGCTTCATGCTTTGTGCTTTATGCTTCACCACTGAACAATTCACTCATTGTAGCCTTTGACGCTTCCACTCACCCGCCAACCTGCCTGCCACACTTCGTGGTATGCATGATGATGTTGATGATGTGGTGCGCCGAGGGGTGGTTGAACAAGACAGGCGCGCCCTTTGCTATTGATCAGTTGTATTCTACTGCGGCTACGGTAATCATGGGAGTCTACGACGCATTTACGGATCCCTTCCCCAGACTCCCCAGACTACCCAGACCACGGACGGCCCTGGGTGCGAGGAGGGGCGTGGGTGTGTCGCACCGTCGCTTGATTTGGTGAGGTGGTGTCGCTTGTGGATGGACGACGAACACGGCGGTCGTGAGAACATGGAATCATATCATGGGGGAAGCATGAGCTTAAGCCGAGGCGACAGGTCGCAATTGTATTACCCGTTCTCTTGCGCGAGGCCGATTGGGCTGTGGTGGTGTTGATTAAACGGTTTGTACAATGGGTGGTTTCGGGTTAAGGTCCATTGCACGTCCTATAAACTTGAGTTATGATGAATTTGAGTCTGACCAGCATCCTCCGTAATTACGTCCGAGCTGCACCGCTATGAAGCATGGTCCTATAATACTGTAGCCAAGCCTATGGGAAGTGCGGTGCTGGGGGGTGAAGGGGTATCGATGTCCGTGGTATGTACCGTCTGTACAAGTCCTTCATGTACCTTATGTACCTTATGTACCTGATGCCACCTCATGCAGCTCTCGTGGCATTACTGCCGGCATCTGGTACGCATCCGTGGTACTCACCAGTACTGTACCTTGAAGCTTCGATACATTTCACCCAGGCCTTGCATTTTTTGCATCTTCTGTAGCGTGGCAAACCATTAAAGTAAACCTGCCCAAATACTTGATATTCGGCAGATTCCCACTCACCTTCGCTCTCCCATCGTGTCTCTTGTCTTTTCATCTCAAAGGACTTTTTCTTGCCGGTGGTGGTGTTGTCCGGTATTGTGTGTCCTGAATCCGGGCTCACATCCTCGTCCCTCTGTGCTTCTCTTTTCCCTCTCGTGCTTCTGCCGCATCGTCAACGTCGTCCTGTTCTTCGTATCGTGTGCCCAGCCAAGCCACGCTTTGAATCAAGTGTGCCCCCGTCGTCTGCTTAGGGTCGATCGGTGGATCATCCATCTCCTAGGAGGGAGAAGTGCTGCCGCTGTTGCTGTTGCTACAGTGCTCGATACCGAGCGGTCCCGTACTGCGCCTGCTGCGGTACTGTACCATCCTGTCCGGTCCTCTCCTGTATTGTCTCTGTTGCAGGCGGATGAGATTTGTTTGACCAGCAGCACGTATATCTCTCCGGCCTGACCCTGACTGGCTGGCTGGCTGGCTGGCTGATCGTTGCCTTTGGGATTTGATCTGGAGCAAGCTGATGCCACTGGATCAACTGATTCCGAACGCCACACCACTGCTGATTGGGGATTGGGGGGATTCGGTTAGAAGTGTTGAACATCCATCCATCGCATCGCTGGTTATCGCAGCCCATGTCTGGTGTGGTGTGGTGGTGACCCTCTAACCCTCCTTGCTTGTGAACCCTACCGTTACGGGAACCCCTACACTTTTGGCCTGGCGAGTTCTGGGCAAGCATCGCATTTCCGGCTTGTGGTCCCTGCTCACCACAACCACAATTATAACCACATCCATAATCATAACCATCCACACATACCACACCAAAATAAAGAAAGGGAAAAAAAAAGAGATAACCCCTCAAGCCTCAAGGATCCCCTCCACCCACATCTCTTCCTTCCGCCCCCCTGCAATCGCTGATTGCGGTCGCCTTTTATAATTTTTAGCGCCATCTGGAAACTGGACCCTCACCTCACCGAAGCTTCTTCTATCCGGCCTCCAAGGTCAACCAAAAAATACAACAACACCCTCCTCAATTCAATTCTCTCTCCCCTCCTCTCCTCACCCTCGATCCTCACATTCACTCGCACCCGCTCCTACTCACCGGTGCACAGCACATCATCCTCGTCGACATACATTCACGCAGCAACTACAATACGATAGATACGTCATGGTCACTCAACGCTGAATCCACCTCACGATCTGTGAACAACTTTGCTTCTGAGCCCGCCAGCCAAATATGCCGACGCCGACCAAGCTGTTCAACAATGGATCTTACAGCGCTGAAAACTTCTGGCAGCACGCCTGCGTCCAGTCCTGGACTCTTTAGTCCTGCGACGCCGGCAACTCCAGCATATACCCACTCTCGCGATGGCACGCCGCATTCGAGCCCCTTCTTGCACCCTCTGCAGATGCACCGAGTGAAAGAGTGAGTCCTGCTGCGCAACTTTAACCACCCGTCATTCATACATGACAATCTCTACGTCTCTTTTACTATGCACACCACCAGATCTTAGATCACAGCTGTCAAGTGGCAGAAGCCTCCGTGTTGGTGGTCTCGAATCCCCTCAACTTGCGCATTCTACGTCACGTCACCACTGTCACTAGTACTAATTGCTTCATAGGACCCACAAAGTCATTGTCGACCAAGATCTCGCAACCGGTCGGAAACTAATCAACCAGTACGAGATCGTCGAGGAGATCGGAAGAGGTCAACATGGCAAGGTTAAACTGGCACGGAACATGGAAACCGGAAATGTGGTGGCTATCAAGATTATACAACGCTTTTCAAAAAAGCGTCGGTTAGGGAAACTCACATACGACCCGGAGAGCAAGACGAAGAAAGAGGTTGCGATCCTAAAGAAGGTTCGACATGCCAATGTGGTCGCCTTGCTAGAGGTGATCGACGACCCCGAGCTGAAGAAGATATATCTGGTACTGGAGCATGTTGAGCTAGGAGAGATAGTATGGCGCAAGAAGGGCCATGGGCAGGTTTGTCTCTTTGAAAGACGCAGACTGGAGAAGGAAATGGCAGGCGAGCCGAGCACCGAGGAAGTCGAGAGGTTCTTTGTTGGTCAGGAGCGCCGGCGGAAAAGAAAAGAAGCCCAACGTGTGAAAGGAAACCAGCAGAGCCAACCCCAAAACTGGAGCTTGGAACATAATCAGGACACGGATGATCAAGAGGGTGAACCCTTGACACGGCACAATACCCATAACTCATCACAGCGAAGCTTAGCTGGGTCTTATCCATCGTTTGCTGCACGCTCCACTCCCGTCTCTCGAGCTCACTCGAGAGCAACCTCTAGAGCACCATCCGGACAAAATTCTCGTTCGCACACTCCCCTGCCAGAGTATGATATTCCCCCCTTGGATAGTGACAACGAAGACGACATGCCGGCTCTACCGCAGAGTTGGTCTTCGCACATCGGCGCTCACTCGATGGCCGGCCGAAGTAGTGCAATCGACGGAAGTCACTCTAGCTCGGGACAATTCGGATCTGGCCAATTTGGATCAGGGCATTTTGGATCTGGACAATTTGGCTCGGGTCAATTCGGACTGGGCCAGTACTTTGGCTCACACCAAGAAGATGCACCCTTCCGAGGCCGCTCCCCAAGCATGGCCGATAGTATCATCTCACACATGTCGTCAGTTGGGGACTACCCAAACGATACACTGGAGGAAGATTATTCTTATGTTCCGTGCCTCACCCTGGAAGGTGCTCGATCCATCTTTCGAGACACTGTTCTTGGATTGGAGTATCTCCACTATGAAGGCATTGTACATCGAGATATCAAACCAGCAAATCTGCTATGGACCAAGGACCACCGCACAAAGATATCTGACTTCGGTGTTTCCTACTTCGGTAGACCTATCAGAGAAGGAGAATCCGAGGAATATGTCTCGGAGGCAGATGCCGTCGATTTCGATGATGACCGAGAGCTAGCAAAGACCGTGGGCACGCCAGCCTTCTTCGCTCCGGAGCTTTGCTATACTGACCTTGAAGCTCCAGCACCCAAGGTTACTGAACAGATCGATGTCTGGTCTCTTGGCGTCACCCTCTATGCTCTCATATATGCTCGCTTACCGTTCATGAGCGATGATGAGTACAGTCTATGGAACATGATTTCTAAAGATGATGTTTTTATCTCTAAGAAGAGGCTTATGGCGGTCGGCCCACCATCAGGAACTGGCACAGATCCTTACCAGAGCTACGGCCCTTGCCGTGAAGAAGGAGAATTGGCTTTTGAGGACGTTGACGATGAGTTGGCAGATTTGCTCCGTAGAATGCTCATCAAAGATCCTGCTGATCGTATCAAGCTCAGGGAGGTTAAACGTCATCCATGGGTCATCAAAGGTATCGAAAATGTCCTTGGATGGATCGATGATACCGATCCCTCTCGCAAGACGTCCGGAAAGAGGATTATTGTCGACAAGGCAGAACTAGATCATGCGGTTGTCCCAATCAGCATACTCGACCGAGCTCGATCCGTGTTCATCAAGACTGTCAACAGTATTGGGGGCAGTATGCGTCGCCCTAAGAGTGATAATGGCTCCCGAAGACGAGCTGCCAGCAGTGTCAACAGTTCGGAAAACATGAATTCGCCCATCACACCAATAATCCGCGATAGCCTCAGTCGACGAGCTAGTCTTCGTGGCGATGAGGCTTTGTTTGGATCATCAAGCGATCTTTCAGGACACCGAATCACGACTGAACATCCGCTAGCTAACAGTCAAACAGCGAGCCCTGCACTTTCATCAAGTGCAGAATTTCTCTTGGATGCTGTGCCTCAACTTCCCTCGGTAGGAGTGACCCCAAAGCGTGTTTATCATAGCAACGAGCCAGCATTTGACTCCAGACCAGGCCCACCGGAGAGGGCGACTTCGGCGGCTACATCTATTCAGACGGTTGTCTACAGAGGTCACTCCTACAATAGGTCGGTAACTAGTACTCCTGGAAACGACGATGCTCCAACCTTACCTGGCCCTTTCACCGACCACCATGGTAATATCTTCGGAGGTTATCTATGGAGAGGTAGTCAGCATATGGCGGATATTCAGGAGACAAGTCCGTCTCAGCCAAAAGCGGTTGATTACGGGGTGTTCTCATCAGAGAACAAACGTAGTGAGCCGAGTGTTGCCTTGAGCAATACTGTGGTTCCTGGACATGTTGAGAATTCACCTCCAAGCCCTGCTCATCAACCTCGAACTTCATACCCTTCTGATATCAATCCTATTACCTATAACATTGAGCAGCCTTTAGCTTCTCCGCACTTTTTCCAACCGCACATGATTTCTCAACTTCTAGCTGGAAAGTCTAACTCTACATCAAATGTCCCTCAGGTCAGTTCAATGATACCCCACCAGGATGAAAGGCCGGCAACAGCAAGTCGTACACCAGAAGCAACTCGGCAAGCCAAACAAGACTTTACCGAAGATACCTTTGAAGATGATGTTAAGAGTAGGCGAAGAGCCACTTCAAATCTAAGAATGCGCCTCCACACACCACCGCCGCCAACTACAAACACTATTCATTCTCCACACAATATAGGGCACAGTCACAACCCTGATCACTCGACCCGAGCTCAATCATCAAGCTCGATCAACTCTACTGAGATAATCTCTCAACTCACCTCGCCATCCGACATCGTCTCACCAATCTCATCCGTAACCGTTAGCTCACAAGAGCAAATCTTCCGTTCCGCACCTTCACTTCCGGGCCTTGTCTCTAGTGGCTCTTCCGTTTGTGCCGACCCAGAAGGCGATTTTCTGCAACACCCTGGCATCGTTTCCCCACAATCTGGCTTCAGTCATCCAGACAGCACGCCCGAAACTCTGTCTCCTGTCTTGACTAAAAACGATGGAGAGACACCGACTCAGACTATTGATGAGGCGTTCGGCAGTACATTGCCAGTCGACGATGATGGCTACAATGGTGAGGATGACACAACGTTAACTCTTGACGACGATGATTCGAGTGATAGTGATGATGGGCTAGTGTTAATGATGGGAAAGAAGAGGAAGATGCCATCGAGACAGATGACAGTTGAGAGACGTGGCACAGATAATAGTGTCGGGAGTACGGAGACTGCCAAGAAGGTCATCATGGAAAAATGAGTTCTCCTCCGCTCAAGATACGAAACGCATTGATTACATGCAATCTACAATGTGAAGACCCGATATGAAGCATAGCATATGAACAACGAACCATAGGGGCAACCCCAACATTTCTCTCACTGAAAGGCGTACCAGGACAGCACATATGGAGTCATGATAGGGAAGCGATCTCTTTTTTTGTTATTGTTTTTGTTTTTGCCAGACGACAGCCCTCTAGTTTGGGCATGGGTGGCAAAAGATTGTTCAGCATTCAAGGCGTTTAGACGAGGGACGGGACGTTTCTTTCCAGGAAGGCCAATGGATATGGAATGGACTGCAAGGTTCAAGCAAGGAATGAGAAACACTCCTCTTAACTTTTTTTTTTTCATGGAGATAGTGTTACCGCCCGGCAGTTTTTTTATTACCAGGGTACTCACATGATAGTACAATATGTATGTATGGGCCAGGGCAGTTGTATATATTTGAGAAAGCCAATATTTCCTGTAGCATTACTTTTGGGATTGGTGGGTGTGAACTTGAAACATGCATTTGTGAAGAGGATGGATCGAGTAGTTAATATCAATATCACACTATGAACATATATGCTTATGTGCATATGTGCGTATGTATACCTATAGCATTATATTAGCAATATATAATCTTTGAGTTTGGGTATACTTCCAAAGTCATGCGTGAAGTGGCTCAAACATGTATGTGTGTAGTCCTCAAATTAATTGACAGGCTAACCAGAAGCCGTGGGCGCTACATTTTTAGTGACGGCTTAGGGTTATATAAGACTCTTTTGAAACCTTGGAACTTTGTTTCAAGAACACCATTATCCTATTCGTATTCTCGCGACGAGTAATAATCGCTATGCTAATCATCCATCAACCACCTATTTCTTTTACCTCTATGCCATTACAACAAAATCTACGACTTTGCAGTAGGTAAGATCCTAGTTTTGCCTTCTATAGTAATACTGTACCATGACGATCTCCCCTATAACCTTGACTTGTTAATTATCATATATCAAAATATAGGTCAATCAAAGACACTCAGGGTAGGGGTAAAGTCTAGGGTGATTGCAAGTACCGCTAGTGTTTTAACTAGAAATTACTCTATAGGGACTGCATATAGAATGTATACTCTCTGCAAATCTTATGCAGAGTTGTCCTTAATAATCAAGTTTCACTTTCAACTTATCGCCCTTCACGATCTCATCTTTCTTCGCTACAAGCTCGGGCATATCCCATGTCACGTTGACGTACCGTGCGCTAAGCCAGTTCCTCCTTTCCTTGGTGAGATATACGAGGCTATCGCCACATATATCAACAGCATCAACGAAGACTATATGGCCTAGGTTAGCGTTCTAAATATGAAAATGAGCATTTTCGCTCGGACTGCTCTTATTTTACCTGGTTTAAGATGATCCGGCAATCCATCTATCCCGCCCACGGCATCTGTGGGCACGTTTCCTGGATGAACGCAGAAGGTGATGAGGCCTTTTTCGGAATACTCGGCGTCGATATGTGCGCACAGCCTAAGTGTAGCTGCTTTGGCACCTTGATATGCGCTGGCTCCTGGCATGGCAAGATGTGCGCCGGCGCTGGCGTTGAAAACCAACGTCTTCATCTCGCCCTCTAGCAAGAGCGGGATAAAGGCTCGTGAGATGAGGAAAGGGCCTTTGAGATTCAATATGTAGTCACCCCACCATACCTCAGGATCTGACTCGGTTACGGTCGCCTTGTTCGTCAACCCCCCGGCGTTGCTAATGACGATGTCCATCTTCCCGAACTCTCTTCGTACGCTGCCGGCTGCTTCTTGGACGCTCTGCTGGTCGGTCACGTCCAGCTTCAACAAGAGAAGCTTGGGCTTTGGTCGATTAGCTGACGCTGCAGCTGCTTCGATATCTTGGCCCAACTTGGTCAGATCAGAACGTGCTCCGGCCGCGATGTAGGACGCCCCGGCTTTGGCAAAGGATATTGCCATCGAGCGTCCGATGCCTTTAGAAGCGCCGGTGATAAAGACGGCTTTCCCGCTGAGGTCTGCCTGCGTGGGGTCGATTGCGGGATACGTGTCGCTATGGACAGCGGTCGTGACCTCATAATCTCCTGTTCCTGTTAGTTCTGATTACATGTTCAGGGATATAATGAATGCACCTGGTACTTCGACGGCATTTGGGGTTCCTTTTGGTGGAGGCATTGTTGCTAAGTAAGCCAAGAAATGTATTTCTGAGCACTGGTATATTAACTGCAAACCGTCTACAGTGCACGTCTGATACAATTTTATATGGTATATGGCTGTGATGTCGAGATAAAGAACTCAATTTAAATGCTTTCGACATTTATCCTATTTCATCCTTCTCCTTATCGCAGACTTCCCCGCCTCTGTGATGGAATGCTGACATCCTTAGCGCTGCATAAAAATGCAGCTACAGCTAAGCTAGCCTTGATGCCTAAGGCTTCATGTAGATTGAAATGAAAGGATAGTAGTTATGAATAAAGATTTCAGGTCGATTCATAAGATCCAAGAATACCGACCTTGAAGTACAAAATTAAGTAAGGTGCCCGATTTTAAGATATGTTTAACCAATATATATATTTATGATATATCTCAATTTACTATCAATGTATTCGGTAGATGTTATTCTATTAGTTGCGCGATATTAGGTGTAATGCTACAGTTCCGTAAGTTGACACATGCATGGTTCCTGCGGAGGGGATAGATAATATGTACATTCACCTATTGGCCAGACTATGCTTAAATTGGCAGGTGATGAGCCTAGGCGGTAGACTACTTTATCCTGCCTTACACTGCGTCATTGTCTATTGCAGGACTGAATATGCTTGGTATATTACAGACTTCCAAAAGCCGTTTAACAGGACTAGCACGGCAATGAAATGTCTCTGACAAACCAACCCACGTTCAGTGAGCCTAACCCACCACCGGTAACAAAGCTTACGCCCGGGTGGCACGATGCCGGGCCGGTAGAGGACCTACAAGCAACCCTCGAATATGCCCTGTCGCCAAACGACTACCTTGTACGTCGACTTGGCAAAGAAGTCATCGAGGAGCGCGCTAAGAAAGGTTTACTCAGTCTCCTACCCGCGCCCGTTGATCGAGATCGGTATGGCAAAGGTGCACACAAGCAGCATTTCGAGCAGCATATCGCCAATCTGCTCGGCAAGCACCACGGCTTGTTCTTCATCACCGGCGTGCAAGCGCAGCTGGCAGCACTGAAGATCCACTGTGTGCAGGCGCAGAACCACCGCGTTGCATGGCACGCTCGGTCGCATCTGGAGATTGCCGAGGAGCGCGCGTTCGCAGAGGTGTTTGGCCTTCAGCGCGTGTTTCTGGGGACATCGCCGCTGGAAGTTCCGGCGGTTGCGGATGTCGAGGCGCTGACGTCGCGGCCGGTGGAGAAACGCCCCGCGGTTTTGCTGTTGGAGCTGCCGAACCGCGAGCTGGGCTGTAAGACGTATCCCTGGGATGATCTGGTTGAGATTGCAAAACTCTGCAAAGACGCTAATGTCAGGTTGCATATGGATGGCGCTAGGTTGTGGGATATTGAGCCGTTTTATCACGCTCTCCATGGAAAGTCGTTCGTGGATCTGGCGCAACTGTTCGACTCCGTGTATGTTAGTATGTATAAAGGCCTTGAGGGGGCTTGCGGTGCCATGCTTACCAGTTCTGACGAAGAGTTCATCAGCGAAGCGAAAATCTGGCAACGTAGATTAGGGGGAAACATGGTGACATCTTATTCCGAAGTCATTGACTGTGAGCGTGGCTTCAATCTCCACATTGGCACGTTTGATCGCGCATGGAAGAAGATGTGTGCTGTTGCGGCGGCTATCACCGACACGACGAAGGAATTCCGCACGAAAGATGGCAAGCCGCTTGTGTTCTTTGACCTATTCCCTACGTGCAACTTAGTTCATACGCATATCCAAGGTGTGACTGCCGAGCAGCTCATTGCTGCGAGGGATGAGGTGGAGAAAATACACCATATCAGGGTGTTTGAATCAACGCGACCCTACAAGTCCTTCGAAGAGCAATCTCGCTCGATCCAAATTTCAGTTGGTGAAGAGGCGAAACTCAAGGAGGGCCCTGTGCTAGAGCACAGGTTTGTGGAATGGATGATATTTGATGTTAATATTCACATTCCAGACGATGTGTTTGCTAAAGGCTGGAAAGCACTCTGTCAACACCTTGTTGCTTCACTATAATGTCACTGTAGATGCAAGTAACATCTATGGAATGTAGAATTCAGTAAATTGGTTTTCATATAAAGCTGTCTATATTTCCAGTTTCAAAACTTTCTAACAAAACTCTTTGTAACTAAGGTTTCTTCACATTTTGAACTTTCGTGATATCAAAACTCTAGAATTTTGATATCGTTCTACCTCAAATAATAAGCTTCTCACTGGCCCAATAGTAAATAATCTCTGATCTTGCTCATCTCGACTAGCTGGAATATTAGCCAAATGTCCTGTCACTAAACTATTCTATGTTGTTGATAGGCCTTTATCAAAGCATTACAAATATGCTTTTATGTATACTAGACTAGATGCTTTGATCATTTCATTTAAGTCCTGGCTTTTTTTAAAAAATCTTCACTAAATAAATGTCGGGAGGAAGCTAACTCTCTGGAAGTGACTGCTCTGGACTTATTTTAAACTTAGTGACATCAGCCAGCATAGCATTTTTTAGAAAAAGAAAAAGCCCCCTCCAGCGGGTTTAAATCTCAAATTTACATAGCTCTTGTTGCAGCGGTTGCGGAAGTTGCGGCAGGTAATTACGTGTATTTTAAATAGTGAAAGAATGCTTCAATCTGCTCATACGCTGTAACTCCTCAGAGACAAATCGTGACTACCCTACTGTAAGGAAAAAGGGCCAATCAATATTTACTATACCGTCAAGGATCTGTTAATCGTTGCTGCATTAGGACAATCCAGAGTATTTCTCCGTATGCATACGATTTCAAGCTGATATCTTGGCGATCGATCCTCCTCACTACAATTGTGAGGTAAAGAGTAGGCGTCATAACTCAGAATTAATACAATCACAAGTAAGATATCTTTCTCATTTGGCACAGCCTGCATTATGTCTTGCAAATTCTTTATCATTTATGCAGCACTTTTGTGTTCGAGTTCGGTTTCTTTACTGCAACTTCCAATCTCTAGACGTCAAAATGGAACATGCCTTCCTGCACCTCCTCCGCAGCCTGTTTATACCGCAGAATCGAAGTATCTTGCCTGTTTTCGAGATCCAGTTACTCCGCGAACAATTGATGGTCCACAAATAGATCCTACTGGGAATAAACCTCAGATTTGTGGTGATACATGTGGGAATCTTGGATACTCTCTGTTTGCGGTTGAATATGGAAGGTAAATATCATTCAATTATTAATTTCTCTGAATAGTATAGTTGTACACTATGTTTTACTAAAAGTGTTTCTATGTAGTCGATGCTTCTGTGGGGACAGTTTACAGTCTGGAACCCAGCCAGCAAGTGAATCGTCGTGTAGACAGCCATGTGCCGGAGGCTCAACTCAAACATGTGGTAACTCGTATTTGTAATTTACCAGTTACTGGTAACTACAAGAAATGGCTCACTGATAACGATACAGCATCAATATCTACAATATCACCAATCCAAATCCAGATCCAGTGAAAATCGCTACTTACTTTCCAGATTGTACAACCGACCCATTGTGCTCTAACGACGTGTGCAACACGGCACTTTCTCCGAAACAACGGGCTACTGCACTGGTGACGCTATTCACTAGTACCGAGAAAGTACAGAACCTCCTAAACGGGGCTCCAGGAGTCCCTCGTATCGGATTAGGAGCCTATCAATGGTGGCAAGAAGGCCTTCATGGCCTAGCGAGTTCGCCAGGCGTACATTTTGCTGGCAGCAACAACTTCGGCGACTTCCTTTCCTGCCCCAATCACAATTGGTGCTGCTTTCGACGATGAAATGGTAAAGAGCATAGCAGAGGTGATTGGTACAGAAACTAGAGCATTCAATAATGATGAGAGAGTTGGACTTGATCTCTGGGTTGGTTTTACCTGATAGATGGAAATAGCTATCTATAAGCACAGGATAGAACTAGCCATGTATCCAGACTCCCAACATCAACCCATTCAGGGATCCTCGCTGGGGACGGGGTCAAGAGACTCCAGGCGAGGACCCTTTCCACTTGCAAAGCTATGTTGCCTCCCTTCTTTCAGGTCTCGAGGATAAATCGATGAGGCACAAGAAGGTCATAGCTACATGCAAGCATTTCGCCGCCTATGACTTTGAAGAAACGCAGCAAGTGACTAGGGCGGGTTTCAACGCTATAGTTTCTACGCAGGAATTGTCGGAATACTATCTGCCACCATTTAAAAACTTGTGCTGCCGAGATGCAAGTGGAGCCTTTATGTGTAGCTACAACTCCGTAAATGGAATTCCAGCCTGCGCAAGTCCATACCTTCTAGAGGATATTATACTCCAACATTGGAAGTGAGAAGCTGATGATCACTGGGTTGCTAGCGACTGTGACGCCATACAGTTCATCCAGAACCCTCATAATTACGCTCACACGTCCGCAGAAGCTGCCGCAATAGGTTTAAAGTCAGACACGGATCTTGAATGTGTGACTGGGGTTTTTAATGGACTTCAGCAAGCATACAATCAATCACTAGTTACGGATGCAGACCTGGACAAAGCTCTAATACGGTTATACACTTCACAAATCTCTTTAGAATCTGGAACTCAGGAACAAATGATCCTTTTCGACAACTGGATTGGGATGATGTCAACACGCCAGCAGCACAGCAATTAGCGTATGACTCCGCTGTAGCTGGAGCTGTTCTCATCAAAAATGATGGCATTCTTCCGCTCGGTACAGATACCACAGAGAAGTACGCGTTAATTGGACCGTATGGGAGCGCCACTGATAAACTTCAATCAAATTATTACGGCCAGGCACCATTCTTGATTTCTCCACTGCAAGCTGCCGAGAATCTTCATCTTAGTGTTGACTATGTCTTAGGAAGTGGAATCAGCAGTGCAGAGAACACTACTGCTGCCATCGAGGCGGCAAACTCAGCTGATGTTATCCTATTTATGGGAGGCATTGACAACTCTCTCGAAGCTGAAGAATTGGATCGTGATAATATATCATGGCCAGTTGCACAGCTTGATCTACTCCGACAACTCACAGCTCTAGAGAAACCAACAGTTGTAGTCCACTTCGGATGTGGTCAGATTGACGATTCAGAGCTTTTAGCCAACTCGTCCGTCAACGCAGTACTATGGGCAGGTTATCCTGGTCAAGCTGGAGGGGCAGAAGTATTCGATATTCTCACAGGCAGAGCTGCTCCTGCTGGAAGACTCCCTATCACGCAATACCCTGCTTCATATTCCGATGCTGTTCCTCTGACAGATATGAAAACACGACCAACATCAGGCAACTCCAACCTCGGTCGTACACATGTGTGGTACACTGAGCAGCCAGTCGTACCGTTTGGCCACGGTCTACATTACACCAGTTTCAGTGTCTCAATATCAAATCAAACAGTTGCATCTTATAGCATCGAGAGTCTCGTATTTCAAGGCTCCGACTGGATCCAAAATCTGGCAAGTGTTGTGCTCACCATACCAATAATAGTATCCAACACCGGGACTGTAGAATCGGTCTATGTCGCTATGCTGTTTCTCAACACCACTGTTGGCCCTGCTCCTCACCCGCACAAAACTCTAGCTTCGTACAAACGCGTTCACAATATTGCGACAGGTGGCACCACACAGGTGGCTCTGCCGGTAAGACTAGAAAGCCTGACTCGTGTAGGATTGGACGGTGGAAGAACACTTTACCCTGGAGAAGACCAGTTCTTTGTAGATATTGATAAGAAGGCGTCGTTCGAAATTGTCTTGACTGGTGCGGAGACTGTGGTAGAGGTTTTCCCGCAGCCATCGTAATTGTAGGAACACCGCCACAACCACCCTGGCAGCATTGCGTTGAAGTTGCAGTCAGGTCAATCTTTTGGTTTTCTAAATTATTAATCATAGAGCTCAGAGATAGGTTCAAGCTTATTAGCAAACTAAAGATTGATATTAATACCTTGGCAAAGAGTTATTAACTAGATCATAATGTCACTTGAAATTATATTAAATTGCGATTATTATTTCAATTGTAACACCTCACACTTCAAAATGACCAATGACATGATAAAACTGAGCAAATATACAAATGTCTCATTTCGATTGTTCGCGTAGCTTGTGATACCAATATCCAGCCCCTATGTAAGCGTTGCTCAGCTGGCATTAATTAGTAAGGCAATGATATCCGTAATTGTCAGGTACCAACTATATAGCAGCAACATAGCACCAACAGTTTTCTAAGACTACAGTTAAGCTTGCTCTGGCGATGTAACATCCCCTCGCTGATCAGGAAGACTCCTTTATTGATATGAAGTAGAAACATCCCTAATGCTAAACTCTATAATTTGGCGAATAGACCTTGGATTCATGTCTACCCTGGATACATCTGCGTGAGAGCAGCACGAAAATAAATGGTGAAACAGACACAAGTTTGAGGGTTGCATGCCCTCTTAGATCACTTGGCAGGATGCTTATGTGTTTGTAGAGAGTTTCGTAATCAAGATCGAACGTGGGTTTGCTGATCTTAAACATCGGGTGTGAATCTTTGAGCAGTTTCTCTCCTGTCACAGAGCCACACAAATCCAACAAGAGCATGCCATACTAGGTCGATGCATTAAATCGGCCAATCGGACTGCTTCTCGGAATCATTGATCAAGTCTTTGTGAGAGAGGATAAGAACATCGACTATCGGAGTATCACGTGGACACTCGGGACTTTCCTCGAAGTACTCAAGGGTGGCCATAATGAACACCGATGCTAAATTAAATTCACTCGCGAGATATTTGGGGAAGTATTTGGGACAGTGAAGCAAAAATGCATGAGGCTGCCAGCTAAAGCACTTAGATGCTTCGGAGAAAGCAGGCAGCAGTTGTTTCACAAGCAAGGCTGTTTATCATCGTAGCATTCGCAGGTGAATGCAACTAACGTTTTAGTTATATTAACTCTAGTTGGAGGGAGGGCCCCATTTGATGTGCATTATGATGATGGTGGGAGAGGATTTGATTATGATAGTGTGATAAAACGGTTGACGAAACGCATACCTTGCTCTACTTTACATTGGCACGCAGCATACTTTCTAATTTCTTAAATGCCAATGCTGATGTTTGGTGCGAAGCGGGCAGGGTCGGACTTCCTCCCAAATCAGCATTTACTCGTGCTTACGACGGGTTAAATGCGTCCCGTTATGTGTCTATGTCAGCGCTTCACGAGGATGCATGTTAGTGATGTCACTCGGCCACGAAAGTCACCTTGTTCCGACAGTGTCACGTCGTACAACATATGCATGCTTACTGTCGAGAGAAGTTCAATGACACCGCAAAGATACCTACGGGCAAACCTGGCTATTTGGTAATGCCTTATATGCGAAACTTCTGTATATGGGAACAATCTCGCTGGATTTAGCGTTCCCATATCTCCAGATTTGGCTGTATGTGTGTCTGGTTTCGGAGAAGATATAATGCCCATCTATTCCTAGGAACTTGGTGGGCTGCAAACGCTAGCAGGCACTTGCTAATAATCAGTTCAAAAGTAAATTTAAGGGGAGGAATATATACAAATACAGATTGTAGAGAGAGAGGTCTTAGAGAGGGTTCAGCGATATATAATATTTTTAGCCAATAGCACCAATTCACACAGGTCGAATCAAGCGCAATGAGCACGCGCATTAGCTTTCCGAGCTTCTTCTCCCGCATTCAACTAGCCGCAGGTGCTTGCCCAGCAGCAAAGCCAGTGAGCACTTTTGTCTATAGGCTATACGCCGATGCAAAATTTAACTCTATGGATATTTACAAATCCAGTGGTTCAAGCAAACTAATAGCCGTCGTCACGGAGTAAAGAACTTTTGAAACGTGATGACGAAAGTCTAGATCAGACATAGTTGTTGAGTAAATTCGTGGCAATCATTACGTCAGTCACGCCGGCGAGAGCGCGAAATTTTGTAATAGCCTCCAATACAGTTGCTCTTTTATCATTAGTTCCCTGCAGTATAGTCAATCCAAAGAGATGAACCCCGTCGTTATTTGAAGTTTTACAACTAAATAAAAAGAACCTGTCTTTGGGGTGGCTTACATGGTTTTAGTACAGCAGATTCATATCGACTGTTTACATTGTGCAAAGCTCTGATAACACAACTAGTGCTTTTCCATGGCTTCTCTAAACAGCGGAGAACTTCGGGGTCGTCTTCACAGCGTGAGTCGTGTATGGGTCGCGGTGGTTACTAGCTGTGGAGCTTGCATCTTCCCCAGAGTTCTCCGATCTTAATTCCGTCTGTTCTACATAACTCCGACTTCGCAATGAAGAACCGTACCAGGAGAATATCGAATTGATTTTAGGCTGCAAAACATGTATAATAGGCATGCAGGTAGGGATGCAGGCGGCGATGATACCAGACCCATTTCCAGAATAACCACGATAGTCACTGGCACGATATCATCTGTGAATACATTAACTCACAAACAATAAATGACTAAAGATCATAAAGAACCCTTACGTGTGAAGTCCGAAGATTTCAGATTTGGCGTAAATACATTTCTGAGTATTGTAGAGATAGTCGCTGTTAAGCCAAGGCTCATGAGCAAGCAGATCAGAATCTTTTTTTTCTTACTGATGCTCACATTCCAGAGGATAACAATTGGGGAGATGGTCAAGCACATATCGCTGACGACATTGAAGGCTGACTGGGTATAGGCGACACCATATACACTGCTCGGATGAATGCATATGCCGTTTATCTCAGGATTCCGCACCTTTCTTAGCGGAATGCAAGAGGACAGTTCGACCGCTACCAAAGAGATTGTGACCACGGTCATGAAAATCATCATGGTCCAAAGAATCCATCGCAGTCTCTTTGTGTTCTTGATCCGAAGAATGAGAATAGAGATGGAAATTTTCGTGAGAAGTGTGCAGATAACAACAAGTGTTTGGAAAAAGACGTTGTATTTGATGATCTGGAGTATTTGCTGTTTGGGGTTCTCGAGATAAACCGCATGTCTCCCTAAGCCCTCGTGAAGTATGAACCTCATCAACACTATATTCGCAAAGAAGAGGAGCTAAGAAAATGTTAGTTATGGGAGCTGAAGAGGTATGAACATATATACCCAGGCGATAATAATTGTAGTATCGTCCCATCCCCAGCTTTTTGTGACGCGTAGACGAACGTAACTTCGGAGTACAACAAAAAAAAGAGACAAAATTAATAATATCAAGTATTCTGTAAGAACTCCGCCGCCAGGGTTGTTGTTTGGCGGTAAAGGCTCCATCGTATTTCCCAGGTAAAAAGAAGCTGGAAGGAACTCGTCTAGCAGGTAACAAGAGCTCCGCCAGTTTGAAAGGGAGAGTTCGGGGGGCGTTTAAAAGTGCGCAGACTGGCGAATAAGAGAATTAAAGTAAGAAGCATTGCCAAGAATATTACAGTATCTCACTGATCTCCCGCAGCCAGTGAGCGTCGGCATCGGTTTGAAACTGGCACACCAGAAAGACGAATCCTAGTCCCAAAGAATCGATAGATCAACAAGTTTGTAATCTTCTCCTCTGCCGGCCGTAAGGCTGAAAGAAATGCCTTGTTAATATACGATATAATCAATTTCTGTGATAATCTATTTCATGGAAACTACTTTGTGCTGTCCTAAGGTTGCTGCAATTTCAGCCTATCTTAGATACCCCTCCCAAATACATCATGGAGTGCGCCAGCTCTTTGTCGCAGTCTTGTAGATAACATGCCCGTAGCTGCTTACCCAGCAGGGGGATGTGGATGTTGGCGACCATCCGTAGCCGATGCTTGTTCTGTCAGGGCCGTTGGGACCCTTTACCCGCAGTGAATAAATCGGGGGTGCTTGGTAGGAAGAGCATATTCGCCCACCATCAGATTACAAGTGGGTGGTGTGTTACAGCACAGGCAGCGTATAAGTTTGTCGCGAGTCTGATACTGTTGACCACGCTTTAGTGTTCGACTAATCAGATTTGGGCTACATTGACTATCATACCGAGTGCAAAGGCCGGGGGAAAAAAGCAGAAGCCTTTAGCTTTCACTCAGCTAGCTGCGTAAATATACCGATTCAGTCAGACTGTGGGCAGATGTCTAAGTGAAGTATCACGTGATACCCGTTCCATGTCCTGAGGTAGCGAGGTTTGCAATAGGTATTCAGTCATCCAGACTGCTTTACTAATCTCAGCTATTTTCATCCTCGCGCAACCGCAAACGCAGTACCCAGTAGGAAGCAGCGAAATGCCTGCTGGGTGATTGCAAAGCTCATGGTTTAAGACATCAAGACAACATCAATAGGTCAAAACTACATTGCCAATCGCAGGAGTGTGCACACTACGCTTTTATATCAATTCAGACTACATGAGAATATTACCCTACTCATTAGACTTCTGCATTTTGTTCTGTTACCAATTTATAGACCATACTCAAAGGGGTCTTACCAAGCGGAAACATATGCTTAAATACCCATCCTTGTATATCTACCGATAAACTTGAAGCTTTTGCGGTGGTCGGGGTTTCAATTAGACTTTTCCAAGATGCTACATCTTCTAATCGTTCTAGGATATTGTACATCAGAAAAGAAGTCCTGCTTCCACAAGTCCTAATCACAGAATGAACATTGACGCATTGTATCATCTATATGTTAATAGGCGAGGGTAGGTAAGTAGAAGTCAGAGCATGAGCTAGCTACAGTTGCTTTCTTATCAAAGCGTACAGATCCCTATTTCTTGGAGCCGTTTTCTTCAACAAAATAATATAGTACCCGCTTTTTTACTCCGATCTTCCGGGCTTCTACTACTGATGCAGCAAGCGCAGATTTACAACAACGATCACTCTTAAAGTATTTGTATGAGGTGATTTATTGTAGCTCTATGCTTTCGGCATCAACTCCCGCTACGACTGCCTATAAATAATAAAGATCCTTCTTCTTATACTAGACTATATACAAGACCTTCGTTATTCTATTCAGGCGCCATCCTCTTGCAATAACACTAGGGCCCAAGGAATGTTAAAAGTATATTCCATCTTGACAACTCCCAGTTTTTTTAAGATGTTATTCTTAGGCCTTGTTAAAAATATCGTGAGTAGTAAAAATACTATGGTATAGATTTTCCTGCAGCTTCCATAAATTAATAAATGCTGCTATCACTATTTAAGCAATATTAGACGATAAGCTATTTGATTGGTCTTTTAGGTTTTCTAGTTATTAATCATATGCTTCAGAGACAAATAGAAATATATATTTTATTCTATACATGTGTTAAAAAGTCAGGATAGTTTATGTAGTCACTCCATTCTCGTTTTAATGTGTAACTAGACTTTGAAATGTAGTATCCTGTGGCAGTGATGCCAATAATCAAACCCATATTTAAGCGAGATGCTTTTCTGGATAAATGTACAGAAAGGGGTCTATGATATCCTATATAGAGATATAGACTTCCCAACCAAAGCTTACTTCTAGCTTTTCTCTAAATTTTCGCCTCGCTCTTGTAAAGCTCACAGCAGAATTGAAACAGCCAAAATAAGCACTGAAACACTATCAGGGAGAACAAAACAATTCGTGGCCTGGATAAATAATTGAATAATTAAGAACAACACCACAAGCTGCAATAGACGCACACGTGGGATTGAACAAGACAAAGTGAAACTTAGAATTTGAGGCAGTTATCAAGCTTGTACTATGGGGATCTCGATTAGCCAAGACCGAGGTTGACGAGAGGCTGAAGGCCTCCAAAATTCGAGTGGAGAAGAACTAGCAATATCTTAGCAATCTATAAAGGATAGAATAGGAGAATTAGAAAGCCCGATGCTGTAGTTGTATCTTTCAACCGCATGGCCCATATTGGAAATTTCAGCTCCCCTACGTCTGATCACTCCTAATTTTGCGAACCAAGTTCGATAATGAAACAACACACCTGCAACCCATGAGATTTTATCGGTGAAACTAATAAGGAAACTAGAGCATAAGGGCCACTCGTTAGTCACCTAGAAAACTTGTCCGTATGTCCCAGCTTAGATATCCCCGCAATTGCACTTTACTTCTCCATCAAGACTTAGATCTTTCTGGCTATTCCCAACTAGCTTTAAAAAAGAGTATCACTCGTTTTTACTGCAATATTGACCAATTTATAGCTTCTAATATGGCTATATGGCTATGGCCCCTCATGGTGTAACCCGGATGTCGCCACGATTTCGTTCTGCTCAGAAGGAATCTACACTCGTCCAGTAGATGTGCTCAATGTGTCACTCAGGCTCTCACTAGCCTATATCTGGATGTATTTATTGCTACCTTAAAGCTTGCTGGCCATGTACCGATAAATTCTAATTCTGTATACCAAACACCCTTTAAATTTGGCTTACCTATCTTATACTACTAATAGCAAAATCAAGGATAACTTAGGCCCTTCTCGATTGCTTTTTTTTGAGACCTTGGAATTCCGAATTAGGTAAAGCGTATTTCAATCGAGAAGACTAGATATCGTCAGCTTGGAATTACTAATTCGTCAACCCTTTTGGGAATTCGAAGCTGAAAGATAACTAGAGGACGAAATTAACCCTGTATCGCTATATAAATTCTGGCTCCACCGCATCTTTAACCTTTGAGCAAAATTAATGCCCTTCGAATTCCGAGAGCAGCCTAGCGCATTTTGTCAAGTTTGAATACTTCTATTTTATATAGATGAATCTAAATTTTTAAAATAAAATATATCTCAAAAATAGCTTAATGAAAAGATGATATTATAATAGCTTTTCCACTAAAGTTAAACTAGTATTTTTATATAGAAATAAAGTAAAATATTTATAATTATAATTATATAACCTATAATTATAGAGCCTTCAGGGCATTTGTAATCATAGTAAGGTAAATGCCTATAATTATAGAGGGTATTAGGCCTTGATAGCCTGAAGCATTTAATATTATGTCATGATTATGTTATACAAGGCCCATTTATATGAGATATTAGTACATTTGCCATGCTACTAGCATTTCAAGCTATGCTAATTCAGGAATTTGAAAACTGGCCAGTTTCCAATTCTCAAAGCGTCAGAAAAGGCCATATTCGATTATCTAATTGGGAATTCCAAGGTGCGTCAAAAAAAGCAATCGAGAAGGGCCTTAGGGATATGAAGGGAGGAGACACAGGTAAAGTGCAGAAAGCTTCTGGAAAAGATAGATAGATAAAGACTCGAGTAGGCCTACTTGAGCCCCAAATTTAGACCACGTATATAATAACAACTTTTGATGAGCTTCTGTAGATTTCAACCAGCTTACAAGATTAAATTATCATAAGTAATTATCATAAGAGGGGAGTCACAATGGTATTACATTATATACAATGTGTTATATTACATGCAAAATTATCATTAAAACACAATTCAAGTCTCACTGTCCTAGTGTCTCTCCATGATCAATAATGAATACCTATGACCCTTTCTACCAACATTATTTATGCAGTAATACATATCATATATATTCGATTGCCAACTGCTCTCAAAATACTCACGAGAACTCACTTATGTATCTTTATTTCAGACAACCAAATGTAACTTAAAAGAGATTACGAATACTCCAAATAACACAAAAGACCAACAGCCCTGTCTGGGAATTCGGACATGAAATCAAAACGACAAATAATTCGAAAGGAGTAAATAAGGATGGATCTCCAGTAAATTCGGCGCTGAAGAAACTCACACCTACTCGATGAACGAAGCAATACGAAACAGTGAGAACTTCCTAAGAGTAGCGGATCACGCTAAGATGAAACTAATTAAGCAAATATTGGCATGTAATGATGATGGTTGATTTTCAGAGAGTTTGAACTGCAGTACTCGTGAACTTGTAGTTACTCTAGCCACCTCGCGCAGGAGTGCACTATAAAGTCTAAATCATCGTAAAGAAAGCAGTCTCCAAATGTAACCATACTCGACAGTGAATCGCAAGCAGTCCGACGGGCATAAAGACACCTACGGAAGCTACGTCTGCAGGGGGCAAGAGGAGAGAGAAGACAGTGCTTCCACATCATTCTGAGGAGTGTCGTCCTCAATCTTCGCCGTTCCAATCGAAGTCTAGAACTGATCAAGTTAGAAACCAGGTTGACTGCGCGGTTTTCTATTTTTGGATAGTAAAGCAGAGTTATTGAAGTGGCCAGAAATTGGTTGTATTTGTTCAGCGAGTTGTTCGTGTCCAGGGCTGTACAAAATCCAACACAAAACCAACAAACAAAATCCAACAATCCAACATTCCAACCAACATAGGATTATTGCGCCCTGAGTTCTGCATCCTATCTTGATAGAGGAGCTCCATTTATTCTTAAAAATAGAACTATATCTTAAATACTATTGGCTTGCGAAATAAATGAATCAATGTGGAAACCAACTTGACAGCTTCAGGAAGATTCTTGTACTCTCGCCCATTCCTTTACTCTCACTGCCTCTTCCTACAAAGCTCTTCAAAGCTAGAAAAAGTAGTATAATAACCCATTGAACCGTCGTTTGATGTCACAAATACAACACAGAACATTTTAACTATTTTCACTTGATTGCCAAAAACTCATTCGACTCAAATACTCAGAAAGGTTACCAATTCCGCAATCTAGACAGCTTCAAAATCACCATTCAATTACTCGACAATGCATATTTCTACCCTTTCCAAGTTTGCTCTTATAGGGCTTGCCTCTCTTCTGGAATATAGCTCCGGCCTTCCACAGGGATCCGGCAGTCTCGATTTTTCTCTTCGCCAACACCATGCTATAAATCCTGCTTCCCAAGAATATGACCAAGTCGATGCTCAAATAATACCGAATAACAAAGGTTCGGCCGCATCCATTGACCCTGCCAACGGTGCAACCATGGGAGCTCTAGATATCAGGACGATACCTGATTCTGAGGGTTTAGCTGAACTTGCTATTTGGAATCCTTTGGGTCCTCGAGCAGTAAAACCTGCCAAAAAGTCTTCTAGCACTTCACCAAACTCTCGTCTGCCATCAACAGGAAATACAGCAAGTGATTCATCTCTTCCTTGTTGCGAAAACTCCCCTAGCGTTGCAAACAGCCCTCGGCGTAGCTCTCTAGCAGCTCGAGCAGTAAAACCTTCCAAAAAGTCTTCTAGCACTTCGCCAAACTCTCGTCTGTCATCAGCAGGAAATACAGCAAGTGGTTCATCTCTTCCTTGTTGTGAAGACTCTCCTACTACTCCGAGCAGTCCTCAATTGGAGAAACGAGTAGTATGCGCCAATTGCCGCGATACTGGTGAGGTAAAGGTGAAATGTAAAGATAGTAAGTGTGTGAAGGGGTATAAGCAGGAAAATTGTGACGACTGCGGGGGTGATTATGACCAGACAGCCATCGGCAAAGGAAAATGTAAAATGTGCACCAACGGTCAACAACCCGGCCCAAGATGTACTAGTGGATGCGATAGTCATGGAAAGATTAAGGTGACATGCCAGGCATGTTCATTCGGAAATACAAGAGGTTCATGAGGATGTTGTCATGGTTTCAAAAATCAGGTTTGGAGTTTGGAGTCTGGAGTTTGGAGTTTGGAGTTGAGGGTCTCAGGGTACGGGTTTTTGGGGATTCTGGAGTTTGAAGTTCTGATTTCACTTACTATTAGGAAGATCTCACTTTGTTATTAACAGAGACAATAAAATCACACTGTCTTTCTCTAATCGCAGTTACAATTTATCTTGTCGTTGGCCAGATTATAGCCGGAATTCCCACTGAGACTAGAGCATACTCCACAGATAATTATGGGGTATAACCATAACAATACCGATCTCGATCTGGACTTGGTCAAAATTTCAATATATTGAGTGCTGCCCTGACCTTTTTTCACCTTTGACTAATCACCGCACTCTGGTATGAAACAAGAAGGAAGCCGAAGCTCTCAGTGTCTGCATTTCTGTCGCTGCCTTGTCAAATTAACTGTTGGAGAACGCTTGGGGTAAAAATAGAATTCCGGAACGGATGCGGCCGGCTCCACAGTGGTACTGGCGGCAAGAAGTACCTAGGGGGCCAAGGCTAAATAAATACCTTGGGCTTAGATGCTCAGCCCCAGCGACGCCAAAACAAGTACAGTACAGCCAGAGTCAAGATCGGACATCTCTAATTCTTTTATTTGGCAAAGAGAATCCTCCTCAACTGATTTATCACAATGGATTCCATTCCACAAGAGATCATCGATCATATTAGTGCTACTTGTTTTAGAGATCAAACTCGTATGAAAAGACTCGTACATTTTAAAGATCTTCCATTCAAGCGGCCACTCTTAGCTACTATCTCACGGTCGTGGCAGTGGGCAATCGAAAGACAGAGCTTTAGAGTTCTCTACTTAAAGAGTACTGAGCTAGATGCCTTTCAGCAGATTGTCACAGGCCATCGCCGGAGCTTTCTTCAATCGCTTCGATATACAATAATACTACCAGAATGTTCCGTAGAAGCCTGTACTCAATTCGAGCGCGAGGCTGATCGACAGATTAATAATGTGGCTTTCACTACTGCTATATTCAAGCTTTTCCAGATCTTACATTCCTGGGGCAGTAAAAGCGACTCAGGCAGCCCATACTCGATCAGTATTCAGATCCAAGATATATATTCCCCAACAGATTATCGCCACCGTGCTCTGAAAAGCGGCACCTTCGATGAATATGTAGGGGCGGCCGAAGCAGGTGATGGAGAAACAGCCCATCCTCGTGATCTAAAGGAACACCGATATAAATACTCATCCCTCCATCTATACCAGGCTAAGGATCTGCCTGTTGTACCTGCTATTCGCCACTTTGTAACAAATCTAGGGCAATCTCCACGTATGATAGACCCAGAGAGTGCAATACAAATTGTAGCAAAGTCGACTAAATTACGCAGGTTTTGGTTAAACCTGCACGACTGGATAATACGATATCCAGCACTTCGCCGGTCAAACCGTGACGCCTTTGTTCAGGCACTTGAAAGTGTACAGCTCCCTACCTCGATCGAACGAATAGAAGTATCGATGCTCCCAGAACTGCTTGAGAACCAGTCCTGGCACCCTACGCACCTAGAGCATACTATTTTAGGATATGACCTATTGAGTAACGCACTGCGGAAAACAACAGCAGATTTGCCACATTTGACCGTTCTTATCATTGGTGGTATAATAGATCCGTCTTTGTTCTGGCCTATCATCCCGGAGACGGTTGTACAGCCATTCTGGCAACATTTACAGTGTCTGGATATCACCTTTGACCTCACGACTCCTTCAGGAGAGTGGTACTTTAAGGGTGATGGCAGCGCAAATACTTACCCCCCTCCTCTAGCTTCCTCGCCTGCCTCGGAAACACAAATGCCTCCAGGTTATGGCTTCAGCGTGGAGGAGGACTTCGTCGCAGCTCTACGGTTCAATAGCATCGAAGATAATAGCCAGTCGGGTAGGTACGATAACATTTTCCGTACAGTAGTCAATGAACAACTCTTGATCCCTCTTATCGAGGCGTTTGCCAGGGCATGTATTCAAGTGCCAACGTTAGAGACGGCATTCTTGATGACGAGTCTGCGCCAGCCTGTAGAGTTTAGGGGTAAATTGCACGACTACCCGACGCGCTGGGGCATCTATTACTCTGCCCCAGGCCAATATCATGATCACCGTAGTATACCAAATCTCTCCTACCCAGCAAGTAGCGCATGGCAACGGACCCTGACCTATGAGGTACGTGAATGGCGCCTTAGCGAGGATCTGTGTAGCCTACTCCGATGTATCGGGCAAGGTGCACATAAAAAGGAGCCAATCGAGAGGTATATAGATCGATGGGCTAGTACTGAGAGACAAGAGGTGATGGAAGAGCTAGCACAGGAGTACGGGGAGTGATGCAGCGTATTGTGTAAAGGTGGTAGGCTGTTGGCACGCTATTGAGGCTTATGCCAAGGCGTGTAAAGGAGATGTATAAGGGGAGATCAGATTTCAAGGTATCTACATGTAACAGGAACTGAAACTTACAGCTATAACTGCTTATGAACTGCTTAAGATACTAAAATTAGTAATCTAAAAGAAAAGATGTGTTTATAAATATGCCAACTAGCCAAATAACCGTAGTCTTATTTTGAAACCTTCCCTCCGTTCAGTCGGTTGACTCAAGTGAAATATCCAGCAGTCGAGGATTAAGATTTTTTTTCAAATTGGGGAAGTTAGTAGCCATAACAAGGAAATTTAGAGTTGAAGGGATTCATCTCGGTTATTGAGATGAAGATAATTGTCTTGGTATACTTTGTTCAGAGATACACCAGTTTCTAACATAAAACCGGTTCTGTGTTATCGTGCCCAAGCCAGTGCTGTTAGCCGATGAGATATAGGCCTTAATTAGTGCAAATAAGCCTGTGATTCTGCAGCCAGACTTGAACCAAAGGTATTATTTTTAGAGGGAGATATTGATCTTTGATGAGGCTGGAAACTTCTCAAATCTCAGATGTCATATATGGAACCGACCCCCCATGAGGAGGTAGAAATTTAAGCTATATGGCCAATATTAAAGTATACTTTTCAAATCTAGATGCCTATAGCGGTCTAGCCTGGGAAAGAGGCGAGCCAAGCCTCCGATCCTACACTGGGAGCAGCGCTTTGGGATCTTAGTAAATTGCTTATCAAGGACAAAGTCGGGCCAGATGCAGATGCGCTGGTTGGTTGTCATAGCTCGGATTGAGAAGGTTCTCGCTCAAGTCGTTAGCATGATTAAAATAACCGACAGCCTTCTCACGTGTTTACTCTATATATAGTTGTATCCTGCACGCATTATGGCTTATACCCCTCTTCACTTCTGCATCGTTATCATACGCTCTACGCTTTTACTTTCAACATTGTAATATCCAGTTCAAGATCTTTTCGGATGATTGTCTGGGTTTATTAGCCTCCTTGGAATGAATGCTTCAACAGTGACTCGAACTTGACGCTGATACAGCACGTGGTCAGGCTCTCTGTTTTTCGTACTACTTGCCACTGTATTCAACCTCCCACCCGCGGTTTCCAGGTTCTTCTTGCTTGCACTTCCCGTTATTGGAGCCTCACCACTATTTTCATCTGGTGATACACTTGAACACATATTCTCAGGCTCATCAACTTACAAGGCTGTCCGCGGGGCCTACCAAAACATCGAGTAGTTGAGGCTGGAACCATGAGGCTGCTGAAAGCCTCGACATTAGAGTTCGAGGAGTTCTTAGGCAACTCAATACCTTCTTACGCGATTCTTTCACATACGTGGAGTGAAGAAGAAGTCACCCTTAAGGATTTCGAATTAGGTCGTGAAAAATCGAAGATTGGATATCAAAAGATCTTGAAAACGTGCGAAAAAACATTAGCCGATGATCTCGAATATGCATGGATCGACACATGTTGTATCGATAAGAGTAGCAGTGCTGAGCTCTCGGAAGCTATCAATTCAATGTATAATTGGTATTCTCAGTCTAAAATCTGTTACGTACATCTCGAAGACGCTGAGAGCTTTAACCTCCAAGATGAAAAAGATGCAGAAGAATTTGGGAAGTGCCGATGGTTCTCGAGGGGCTGGACATTGCAAGAATTAATCGCACCTTCCAAGGTAGTGTTCTATTCAAGAGATTGGATCGAGTTTGGAAGGCGACAGGACATTTCAGACTACCTTTCACGAATTACTGGTATTGATCCAGAGTATCTCAAAAATCCAACATCGGAGCAACTCTTTGCATTCAGCATAGCGAAACGAATGTCATGGGCCTCGAAGAGAAAAACAACCCGAGTAGAAGACATGAGCTATTGTTTACTAGGATTATTTGACGTCCACATACCACTCCTGTACGGGGAAGGAGGGGAAGCTTTTATAAGGCTTCAAGAGGAAATCATAAAACAATACTATGATCACTCAATTTTCGCATGGGGTGAGATCTCATCTATCTTACTTACTGCTCCTTATTATATTCCCTTCCCGACACGTATCTATGATTCTCTGTTGGCACGCTCACCAGCTATGTTTCGTGATTCAGCCAACATTGTTTCATTTGAACCACGAGATGCTATTCCATACACGTTTACAAATCGAGGATTAAGTATCCAGCTCAGGCTAAAAAGGCAAATGCCTCATAATACAGCTCTCCTCAACTGTTATTGTCTGAATGATTTGGATCACGAATTAGCAATTCCAACTGCAGGAGATGGGGAGCAACAAAGTCGGATCAGTAGCATGCTATACCGTTTCAACCGTAAAGAAATCGAAGACATGCGTTCGCGAAATGGATTTCAGCCTAGTATTCTACGCTTTTCAAGCTCACCTTCCTCGGTGTATGGAAATGAAAGTGATCCTAGGAGAGGTTTCATTTTTGTTCCTAGAAGCAGCAATTACCGGATCTCTGAAGCAAAACCTGATGGAATATGGAATGCGGATCGTCATTTAATTATGCTTGACTATCAGATGAAGTCGTACGTTCAGCTACAATTGGAGTTCCGACTCCCTGCAGGCGATAGTTTCAAATGGAGACGAGATATAGCGGTATATATCCAAGCGGACTATTGGGCGGAGCCTCGAATTTTTTATCTAATAGGTGAGATTCCTGCGGATCAGGAAGTTCAGAAAACTATTCAAAATCTACCAATTTACCAGTGGGGGCCGCCCAAGTCTATCAAAATATTTGAAAGAGGTCGGGTATTTAACATATCGATTGAATTGGTAAGGGAGGATGTATTGGGGCAAGATATGGATGTTTTATACATTCACCTATCAGAAGTTTCTGATAGGGGCGAAAAAAAAACACTAAGACTTAAGTCTCTGAGCACATATATGAAAAAAAGCTTCAAACTAGGACGGAGCACATAAATAGACAATAAGTGTTTGTGATCAATTTGTACTTCAAATTCATCAATCAATATGATTACCATTCCGCATCTTAAGCTTTCTCTCATATCAAGAAGAAATTCAATACTCCTATCGTCTAAATTAAAAGGGATAACCAAGAGATGTTTAGTCAGTAGTGCGAATATAAAGATACAGTATTTGAAAATCCGGTTTAGCAGAGAAAACCTCTCCAAGGAACTGTATCACAGGGAAACACTCATAACCGGTCCTGACATCAATAAGCCCCAGAAACCCCAAGAATCATCTGTACCTCTGTCGCTTCTCGCCCTGTGAGAAACAGAGTCCCGGATATGTACTCATTCAGATATCGTAAAGCGACCAAGCAGGGTGAGGCGAAGATCGGCCATATTTAGAAAATGACGAGTGTAAATCAGCACCAGTAAATATCACTTTCCCCTACTCTAACAATGGCAGGAAAGAAATCTCCTCTAGGACAGATACTCAGAGTATTACTATTAGCAAATCTTTCAGACCTTGTTCATCTGGCTGTCCTCTTAAACCGTCATTCTCTTGCTTCAGAAATTACCTTCTATACCACAGCCCAGCTAGCACTTTTGAATTTCCCTTTAACAGACTACGCACAGTTGATTAGAGACCACGTACAGCATAGTCGGGAACACC
>Ga0247810_10000088_pt1 | contig 158245 bp, 141 predicted proteins | sample UWRJL119311C1_FD_179918 | JGI IMG/M metagenome (GOLD analysis project Ga0247810, IMG submission 179918) | Plant litter microbial communities from Arlington Agricultural Research Station in Wisconsin, United States - UWRJ-L119-311C-1 | ecosystem: Environmental > Terrestrial > Plant litter >...
ACACCCTCATTAGCTAGCATACTTAGACCTCTCCCGTACGGAGAGCTTCCTTCCCCAGACTTTACCAAAACAAGAAACCTTTACACACGTTTTACGCACAGGAACCTCTCCTCCGCTTTCATCGTGAGTCCAGGTCCATGACATGGAGGTTATATATCTGTATAAGCAGAGGAGAAACTAATGACATTCCTAGAAATCGTGACGAAGGTGTAATACTGGGACAGAAATGACTACGGAACGCACGTGAAGCACATAACGGAGTATGGGAAAAAGCTGCTGATTAAACTATGTACCTAGACTGGGTGATGCCTCCTCCTCTTGTCATGTGGTGACGATACCGTGATAGAAGGCGATATTAAAATTCTTTATAGCAGAGAGGTTTCAACGCTTGTATGATACTATTAGTGCGTCAGTAAACTCCTTAGCTATTGGTACCTTATATTAATGTTAAATAAAGTGTTTCATAAAGTATTTATTGCCCTAGTTGATTTATATCCCTTTTATATCAATATGCCGACTCTTGAAACACCACTTGCAACCTGAATATTAAACGACTCTAAATACGTCCTTTACTTCAAAGGCTGTCTCAACGCTCTAGACAGCACTTATAGACACGCCTGGGTTAATATTGAGGATCAAGCTCCATATTGGAATTGTAAAGGAGAGCTCCTTCGCGTTCTGAGGCTTTATATTTAACTTCCATTGCTCTCACAATTAACACCGTATTCTTCAAAAAGGGCTCATAATATACTCCGAATTTCCATACCCAGCGTCTCCAAGGCAATTTTGCGGCAGCTCTTCAACTTGCGATATGCGTCTCTTTGTATTGTAATTGAGCGAATATTTGGAGTAGTCAAATGCAAGTTCAAGATCTTGAGCCTTAAAGCTGAGTTCTCAATTGATACTCAAATCGACCTTACTGTCGCCCTTTGTGGGCTGTGGAATTTCATACCGGCGCATGAATTTCACACTATCAGCAAGAGGTCAATGAATTTGAGATTGAAGAAGAAGAGGGTATTCAGCAAGAAGAAATAAGAGGGTCTGGCATAGTTTCTACGTCTTATATGGACGAGAAAAGGCTTGAAATCGCGGATTTAATGTGGGTTGATTATCAACGATATTTGGCATATGGGGGTACTTAGAGAGAAGACCTTTGATTCTTTAGAATATCTGACGTTATTATCGCTTAAAATGGTGAAAATGAAGTGATTGAACTAATAGGATTGCTTGGAAAATATATATTCTAAACGAGTGATATTGTCTTCAATCTTGCAACTGCCTGTCTAAAACTACCCTCCTAAATTTCTATCACCAAATATCCTATACATCTTAAAAAAAGACGCAAAATGCCTTTTTCTCAAGCTAATTATCTCTCAATATTTGACGTCCAAGTGCAAGCCAAACTCTGGCCTTTGATTCCGAGCTTAGAGCGTCAACAACGGCGTTGAAATCGCCTAGTTGAAGCCTATCAAAATACTGCTCAGAGAGCAATTTGATAGCCTGCGATATTTTGCTTTCTCTAGACTCTGCCAAAGCCTGGATAGCCTCAGTAGAAGCGTCTTCTTTATTTCCTTCCCTCTTAATTCGCTTTGTATTAACTGGCATGCCACTTCTGGTTTTAGCTCGACTATGACTTTTGAGACGAGGGGCGGGTGTTGATAGGGGGAGCGCAACCCGAGCCTCGGAATCAGAGGAATCTACAACGCTTTCTAACTGTGATAAAGCTGTAACTGGATTACGAGCGTTCTCACCAGTAGCAGTAACTTCTGCAAATAGCTCATTAAGAATCGCTAAGTATGGAAGGGAATTGTTACGGTGCCACTTGCAGCTTTTACGGACCTTGATAGATTAGGTCAGTATTATCTTGCATCAAAAAGCTAACATATTATTACTTATAGCAATGTTATCTTTCTAAGCTTGATCGCCAGCTGTCACTAATCGTTTCTTCTTATCCCATCTAAATCTCGACTGGCTTCGCAGGAAATTGAAGTTGCACTATAATTATTTAAACGATTGATATTTCGACTTAATTGAGCCTAAGGGTAAATGGTTTAAAGGTCAAGTATAGAGCGTCTGAAGATAAGTAATTGATCGTTTTTACGCGTCTTCTTTGAATCCTGAATCAGCTTGAAGGCCTAACACTTTCATTTTTTGCATGAATATAAAAAGGCCCTTTCTAGCTCCTTAGTCCACTTCATTTGAACCTTCTCTCCATTTCCTAATTAGGTAATTGGGATTATTGACTTTTAGACAACCTTTAATAATTGGTGATGCAATTGAGGTTGATGCGATTGGAGGGGTATTAATAGCTGAGGTATCGTCAGCTTGGAGAGGAGCAGTCAAAACACTACTAAAACTAGTAGGAAGCTCTGCTAGTAGCTGAGGGCCTATATGTACAGCCTATGGGATTATCTGTAGAGCTAAAGGCTTGCAACCGACCGCAATTGTATCGTCAATTGACTGCAAATCGACGTTTTCGAGACTTGTAAAGTCTAATACAATACTCTCAGGACGAGCAGTAACTCCTGGTGTATTATAGTGTGCAGGAGGCTTCTTTACCCGGCTTGGACGAGGCATGTTTAACAAATTGATAAAATAATCAATTATAAGCTGGCTGATAGTCGTTGCATATACTGGAATATAATCGGAGGCACTAAATCAAGGGTTTTCTACCTAAGTTGTATACGGACTAGTGCCTTTATTAGCATTACGAGCTATGCTGATTCTGCAATAGATATTGCGAGGCAAGCTGCCTCTTTTTCTTTGAAAACATTGTCAGGCAATATCTATTTTAATTAGGCCTAATCAGACCCTATTTGGGATATAGATATTGTCGGGCAATTTGCAATCGGAGAGGGCCTTGTCCATTGGAGATCTGTACCTATTTCTTCTTCTGAACTACCGCGTCCTCGCTCTTGTCTCCTGCAACGCTGTTTTTCAATCTAGCAACTCGTGCTGGTCTTTCTACTTGAGCTCTGACAGGTGTGTTGATAGCTACATGAGCCTTTGGCAGCTTCTTCGCATTTTTAAATTTAGTAGCCACTTGTAGCGTTGCCTTCTTAACCTTTGATGTTTCTGTTTTCCCACGTTCTCGTTTCTTTTCTGCCTCTTTGGCTGCCTTCTCCGCGACTCTGGCAGCTCTTTTGATATCCCTAGCTGACGCATTCTTCGCCCTCTCATCCGCCTTGGCCTGTCTCAGCTGCTCTTTCAAGAGTCTCGCTGCCTCTTTAGCATTCTCCTTTGCCTTCCTCTCATCTTGTCTCTTCTTTGCTTCCTTTTCACGCTTCTTCAACACCACGGGGACTCGCTTCTCGATCTCCTTGAGCAAATACCAGCGGCGGTCTGGCCCACCAACAAATGCTGGCTTCGGTTCCTTTACCATCTGCAAGCCATCCAAGTCCTCATCCTTGAGGGCGTAGTTCTTCTTGATGTCAGTAATTCCGATGATGCCCTTTGGACCCGTCTTGCGACAAGTCTCACACTCTTCGCCTTTGGTAAAGGGGTTAGGTCGTAGTGTGACCTTTTCAGCAGAGCATGTCGCGCAGCTTTCTGTCTTAAGAGCCATGGTTCACTTTCTTAGCCAGTTTTGATCAGTATATATTGTATAAACTAAGAACGATTTGAGGAGTAAGTATTGGCGGATGCCTTCTCTGTGTGACTTGATATTTCGATGGCTTGAGTATAAGGTTTGATCACTAGAAGCGGTTGCAGCTTTCTTTCACAGCTTCATTTTCTTTGTCAGTATGTAACTCTTAGTTGCTCTATATGTTTTGGCCAACTGCTTCTGACAAATTTCAAATCAACTACGGCACCTGAAATCTAAGTCACATCAGTGCGTGAACACATCCCCGGGTCCTCGCTTCTCCATCAGCTCCAGGCCGTCGACTCCAGGCACGAATGTCTGCATTCCCAGTGTCTCTTTATAGAACTTCTGAGCCTGCTCTCCTCCAACAAATAGCATGGCGCTGCGTAAAAGTGGCCATGTATCAAGGGTTTCGTTGATACATTGCATGAGCCACCGTCCAAGTCCGTATCCTTGGTATTCTGGAATTACAAAGACATCAGTGAGATAAGCTATGGATATCTGATCGGTTACAAGGCGTCCAAATCCAATTTGTGTAGGTGGTGCGTTGTCTGTAGCATGGTTAGGACAAAGAGATGCTGCGTTGGCAAAAAACAGTAATTCTTACCCGTATAGCCTGATGATGATGTGGTGGTGACGTAGATACCGAAACAAAGAGAATTGTTGAGCATCTGTTTCATATCATCTTCTGGCATTGCCTTTGTCCAGTACATGTAATCCGAACCAAAGGCTTTATTAACAACATCGGGTTGGAGGATGGCTTGTGATGTAGAGATCGTAAATTGGTCTTTGGACCAGAATGAGGGAGGTGTAGTTGGAGACATTTTGTAGTAATGATCTTGCGGAGTTTGATTCAGGATTGAATAGCTAGGATGGGACTCTGTTCGGCTCTTAAATCTGAGATGGTGTTTTTTGACATAAAAGCCATCTGACTCATAATTAAGCTAGTCACTGAGTTCATGCCAAGGCGGGTGTCAAGAGTGTTAAGTACGCCTTTCCGTCATCATTATATCCTCTGATTCCCAAATATGCGAATAGGACAAGGTGAATGCATAAGAAATCTACTTCCTGTATAGACAAATACATAGAGGCCTGCCGTGAGAACACATAAATCCCGTAGAGATCATATTCAATCGGGATTGCTTCTGATAAGGATAAAGACTGTAGATTCTGATTTGGTGCAAATAGCTCACCTCGTTGAAGTATTGATGCCCCGATAGGAGAACGGAGTTGTCTTTGCGATTTTGCCTGCTTCCCAGGTTGGATATGGAATTGGAACCAACGACGGAGATCTGCAATACGGTAATGGTGAAGGGATCCTTTGATTCTTGCGATCTGCTGAGTAACTAGTCTTTCGTTCAACTTGTCTTTTCTATACGCTAATTTGCCAGAATTGTCATCTTTTGTTGCCTGACAAAGCACATCACAGGTAAATGCAAGGCTTAAAGGGCAGCTTGGCACTGAATGCTCCCAAATAGCGATTGCCTCCACGGGTTTGGGTCAGCAATGTATTCTCAGCAAAGTCCGAGAATATGGCTAGAGCCTAATTATCATTGACAAAATACACAAGTCCCAATCATCATTAGCCATTCCAATCGAGTCTGGTTCGGGAGCGAGGGGAGGAGGGGGTGAATTGCCAAGCTATCAGAAAGCTTGTGTCGACTTGGCTTTAGACCCTGGATGTTGATCAGCTTGGCTTTTGTCTTCAGATTTGACGTTGTCATCTTGAAGTTCTTGTTTAATTAACAGAGAGGCATAGACCGCACATTGAATACCATCTGGGCTGCAATATTTGCATTCATATTCACTTAGGATTCTCATCTTGTACCTTTATCGTAAAATGGATGTTATGATTTGCTACTTGTTTCACTCTCCTGATACTGCCGAAAATAACAGAGACTTAGTAAGGAGCATACAATATCCAATCTTAGATCCATCAAAACTCTCATCATTCCCTCAGCCCCCAAAATCCATTATCTTCTTGTGTATGTTAGTGTTGAAGCACATTTAACAACAGCTTTCTCCGCATCCGCAACCGCAACATTCGCAGGATGCGCTTTCTCCACCCCGCATGGTGACCTCGTCGGAGCTTGTGCTCATTTGAGGCACTGCAGCCTAGTAATTCTAACTGTCAGTAGGCGGTCTTGTAAATCACTAGGTCAGCGAACGCATTCTTACCGGTTGCTGTGCTTCTACGCCAGAACCAGAATCAGCTACCATAGGGGGTAGCGCCGTCATCTGCTGCTCGATCATTTGCTCAGACGGCATTTTGATACTTGGGCGACTTGTCAGCAATGCTATTTATTAATGAAATAAAGCAGATATACTCTTGCTGGGCTTCAGGTTTGGTTTATAGAGTGGTACGATGCGAAAGATGTTAGAGATTGAAGATGAAGATGAAGATGAAGATGAAGATGGAAATGAAGCGGGCGCGGGGATTTTATCTCACGGATGGATATCAGCGGAGTAGCGGTAAGACAGTTCTATCTAGAGGGTTTGATTGGACAGGGTTGCAACACGAGCTGCACGTTTTGTCACCGAGAGGAGTTCTCCCTGCAAACACTGCCCTAGTTCGCAAATGGATCTGGTAGGGCATCGGGAGAGGTATAGTACGAACACCGAAAACAACACCTTCTCATAATTTTGCCCCATCACCATAACCATTCTCGCCTGAAGTTCCTGTTATCTAATTATTCATTTTCCCGTCATCGAGGACAGCTTCTTGCCACTGCGACAGCAGGAATTGGGCTATTGGGCGCAGTAGTAGCCCAACTACGAAACGCAATTGCTGCGCCCGCCGCGCGTTTTCACATCCGACATTGGTGTTTAGGTTTGAAACTACAACTTGCCAGTATTAGTTAGCTAAGAAAGATATCTGATACCCCACTAACTCAAACGGATATAGTGACCCAAATCTTGTCATATCTGACTGCCTTGTTTCTGCTTCAGTATTCTTCACGTCTAACTGCATTTTTACTGGGGCACTCAGCTCAAAATGTATGTAGTATGCCATTATTCAAATGCGTTCTACTTGAGAAGTAGTGTCTAGGGCATCGAGAGCGGATGACATTTGTGGAGGGTTATAGATCAGAGATCTATAATACAATCACTGTAACGCTTATCTTTATAATCTTAGCAATAAGATTCCTTATACTGTGCCACGCATTATATAGAGGGTGAGGTCTTGCTGTAGAAGCAATTTTATCCAATTATATTGATTGGGGGAAGCTAGATAGTATACAATTAGCAGGATATCATGTTGTGATTTTAGCATAAGATACTCTATAATATATCATTCAGTACTATATATTGTGTAGAGGGTAGAGCCTTGCTCTATTTTTAGAACCTAACTAATTGGATTAATTCGGGCAGTGAGCTAGACTATCATCACTTTAATATTATTACATCTACTTTGAAGTTTTAGCATAAGATAGTTAATGCAATATTATACAGTACTATACAATGTATAGCGAATTGGGTCTTCTAAATCTATTTCATTCATTCATACTGTACTGGAAATTGTATGCAGGTAGGGTGTACAATTATGACCTTTGTAATTCGGGCAATACGATATCTCAGACAAAGCCATATATTGTGAAGTGAATGGTGTCTCCCGAGAAAAATAGTCTAATCAATCTCGTTGACTCATACTGTACTGTACACTTTATAGAGGGAATGGGTCTTACTGTATGAGTAGAACTTGATTAATCTCATTGGCTTGAATATTTATAATAGAGAGAAAGAAGGAACACGTGCAAATGAGAGTTTACATGGGAAAGCTGGCACAGAAGCGGATACGGAATACTCGATACTGGTGCTCGTTCTCGTTAGACTTGGGAAATGCGAATATAACCCTGGTTCGACAGAGCAGGCTTTCGAGACTGGCCATTGACTTCTCGGAAATCTCTCCAAAGACATAAATCAGCTAGCAATAATTGAAAAAGATGTCCATAGTGCAGCCTGATTCTAACTCTAGTGATGTTGTTTTTAGATCTTGCTGATCTAGACTGAAACTTGACAAATAAGGTCAAGGTCATGGATGAGATTGTGGTTGAATCACAAAAGAATCCATCAAAGCTTAAGGTTATATATAAGGGTAAATCTCTGTCGGTTAATTGTGAATAAAGGGTACCACTACGCCCATATCACGTTAGTGGTTATTATATTCGGTGGTAGTGGTTTTATATTGACTATATTTGAGCGAATAGGAGCTTTATGTCTACGCGACTATGCCACATGACCAACCTGAATATACCATTCAAAATATACTAACACGATCAATCTAGTAATTGAGCATTTGAAATTTTAGATTGGGGTATTGTGCTTGGATGATAGACTCCATGCAAGCAGTAGCTAGACACTAAGATATACCTCTCCCTCTTGCTCGTCATTAAGACCGAAATCAATACTCATTAACGGCAGGACTTCTCCCTCTATAATCCACCGCCACCAGCTGCAATCCACTCACACAGCGGTCCCAGTCCTCCTTGCCGCCAACGAATTTCAGGACTTGATGTCCCTTTCCCGGGCGTGGGCAGGCGAACCATGTTGGGTTCGAGGGTGAGCCGATCCATTCGAACGTGCCTTTTCCGAGTAAGAGGAACACATGTCAGCTGGACCAGTGGTAATGCAGCGACAGAGAAAAGACAGAGAAAGGGAGAAGAACAAAAGTAAGATATATGAGGTCGATGCAGAGGGAGAGGGGAGGAGAGACACAAAGACACACAGAGAGAGAAGGAGAAGGAGAAATGTATTGGAAGGAGAACTTACTGGGTCCGGCGTTGAAAAATCCAGGGTTTCCAGGGAGCGACGTCGTGATGGAGGTGCCTTCTCCCAGGTGTAGGAAATTGGTGATCACGGCACCGGGAGAGAACTTGGATGGTGGCGAGGTAGCTGGAGATAGGTAGGAGAGTCCGCCGGTCTGGGTGTCCAGGTAGACTTGTTGGGGGTCTCTTGAATTCTAAGATGTAATTAGCATCAGCATGCGCTTTCTTTCTAATGCTGCAAAAAATCGAATATAAATGAAAGCTAGGAGGGTGGAACAATAACTCACCAGCCATGCCTGTCCCTGAATATCAACCCAAAACACCGTGTCTTTCCTATTGGGGTTGGGGCTGGAGAAGGCGATCGTGCTGGTGTTTGCAGCAGGTCCATTGAGATACAAGAGTCCATCTTTGGCCGTGACAGGCACTCCACTTAGAGATCCGGCGGTGTTGGGAGGAAATGGGGATTGGAAAGCGTAAGCAATGAAAGGACGGGTTGGGGATGGTTTGGCGGCGCGGGTGAGGCCTAGGAAGAGTGTAAGGACGGAGAGGAGGATCGGAGAATGCATTTTGGAACGAAAGGGGGCTTTGTGAGAGCTAGTGAGTAGAAGTTTCACGGAGCTACGGTCATACAATACTGGAAGTCGAATGCGATCTTGATGCTCATAATATATACCAATACCGAGGATCAGCTGTTGTTCAGGCCAAGTCACACCATCCTCCACAAGTACAAATGCTGAAAGCCACAGCTAGACTTTGAGGACTAAACACGAGCATCGGTGTAACATAGCCAAGTTCATAATCAGCTTCCTTCTTGTATGAGGTTCAATCTCCTTGCGGGGTCTCCAAGCGTTATCAGCTTCGGCTGCAGACACCAAGTAAGACGGTCTTATTTTGAAAAGTAAAAAGCCCGTCAGGAGGCTATCTTACGCTTGTCGCATAACTTCCATCAGTTAACAGATGTCGCCAGTTGTGCCTGATGGTCTTATGGGTTTCCCCGAGCAGCGGCAGATGTGGAACACTGCATAACGGCTCTCTTACATAGAATCGTATACCGTGCCTCGTGACACGTCACGCCACTGAGCAGAAATCCAGGTACGAGAAGCCCTATAATTAACTCCCTCTCAAAGATTAGATCTAGGTTTTGTGCTTAGTAGAATTTATGACTCGTTAGTCACTGCGGATTGGTTGTTGGATCTGATATGCTCAAATGACAGAATTCTGCTACAATATGATTTAAAACTCTAAACGTATATACTTTTAGATTGATCTGAAGTGTATCATTTGATCGATGCATGTGCTAGGCTTCTTAATTGTTTGGGGAATAGACGATTTTTGAAATTTGAAATAGGAAGGAAGAGAGTGACAACAAATCAAAATGGCTAAAAAGACACGGAGACAAGTAAGCTATAGACCTTTCTCTTTACTCGACATTATTATATTATATAATAAGAAAGTTACGACAATGCTGGCAACAATCATTCCAGCCTATAAAATACCAGTCAATTCCGAGCAGGTGAATTTCAAGTCCCCTTGCTACTTTTGCAGAAGTGATCCCTCCAAAATTAAAGGGCACAGCTAGCAATTAGGATGATAGGAAAACTGGGAAAAGCTAATTAATCAGTATAAAATGTAAAAGGCTGAACTATGCTAGGTTCAAGAGTGGCTCTCTATACTGGCCAGAAAGCTTTACAGCAAAATATGCAGTATAATCGGAATGGTAGCATAGCTTGCGAAATATATGGCCCAAAGACGCAATCCCGCTTCAGCTTTCCCTTTGGATCTACCGTGTTTACATTATCCCCTTTTGAATTTGAAAACCATATTTTCTGCGCGAGGCAAAACATCTCATGATTAGCAATTTAAAACCTGACGCGGTCACTATATTTTAGTTTCTATAATCCATTTAACACGAGGACCTTTGCATATATAGTAGCTACAACCTTGACGAATTCTTGATTGCAGTATGGCGAATCAAATTTGTTCTAACATATAATCTGAGAAGCTATATTCTGAGACCGAATTCTGTTCCAATTCAAGGCATATTGATTAAAATCTGATGTGTAGTCTTTTTGGTAATACCGCGGTGGTGTACGAACAGTTCGTTACACCGGCCTCTCCGTGCACAACTTCTTTCTTGCATAGTACAATACCACGATACAATAGTTGTGTTTTATCGTAATGGATGACTTCAAACGCAACAAATTACAATCGACACATCTTTCTGGCTTCCACCAGCACTGGCCTGCTACTAAGATGATATTTCAGGATTAACTCAACGTAAATAGCAAGGATGACCGGAATGCAGAATAATTGAGGCTGATGCGCTGGTCAAGTGTCTCTGAGACCAAAAAGAGTCTCTTTGTCCTAAGTATATGTAAATATGCATCAATGTCGAATGATACATCACGACTTTGCGTAGCACACCTCATCTGTTGTAGGATGCTGCGGTGATAGGTGAATAGTTATTCCATGACACATACAGAGAAATGATGTAAAGGCTGAATTCTTTCGTAGATTTCATAGAGGGAAGAAATTATGTAACGTATATCTGAAGTCAAGTCCCAGCACCATGGGATGTTCATAAAGAATGACAAATGAAATCAATTACCTACCTGAGTTCATGTCATGATGAAAAGGGTGGCCATTCTCGGACCGCCTATTTGGGAAGTACCTTCTTATATGGGATTTATTGTAGTCATCACTCTATGTTCCTCGGGCCCTGGAGACTAAAACCTACCGTATAAGAGCCCTATGGCACCAATACGGCACCAATAATAACCAGAAGCCAACAACAGTTCGTCCACGGAGCATATCTGTTGCACATCGCTCCGCGTGATAATAAGTACCGTGCATAATTCCAATCCCACCTACCTATATTATTCATTAGCGAGGTTCGCTTATTCGTTGGGTGGCTATTCTACCAATAGAGGAGAATAAGGTCATGCATGGATCTACGAAGTTGGAATATCTTCTTCGAAAGGCCAAGACTCTGGTACCCATTGTCCACCTCTCTCCCACTTGCCCACACTGTCAACCTCCTCCCTTCCTAGTCTCAAGCCGTTTCCGTGGACATGAGCGAAGTATTGCTTGGATCCTCTAACATCCCAACTGTTCAAAGTCGGTTGCTTGCCGGCTGTATCTTCCCATTTGATGTACTTGGATACCTGCAGCGACGTTTGTTAATTTGGTCCCTGGTTATTTTCGTATGATTCTTACCCGCTCGTAAGGGATTCTCAGAATCCATACGTGTGTCTCGTTGGAAAAGAATTTACTGAGTGTCCCAAGGATCTGATGAGATGTAGACATATGAAGGAATCCATCACCTTCATCAAGCGGCGAGACAGGCAATATCTCTGGCAGAGGTGAAGAAGGTGGAGAGGAGGATGGTAGGATTTTGTAGATATATTTCGGGCTTGGAGTTGGCTCGCTCATAGCTATAACGAGGATATGGAATGGAGACTTTGAAGCTGAAACTTGCTTATAGTATATAAAGTTGAAGAGAATTCTAATGTTCAACACAGATGGTAAAGGTCTTTCGGCATCCGATTTCCCATGCCATTAACTATCACGTGACTAGCTAACAGTGCCTGCATCGAAGTGCCTGCCAAATCAATCTTGCGCTTACCAATGTTTGATACGAGATGGAGAGTCGTATTGCTTTCATCAGCTAGATCTTTTTTGAGTTTTAAGCATGCCTTGCTAAGTCCTAAGTCTATCACGTGACTATATTTTAATGAATAACTCTTTCATGAAGTCAAAGTGATATTTCTAGAAGCCTTCCTGATCTCAACATCCATCTTAAACATTTACAATATGGCACCTTCTCCTTTACAGCAGAGAAGAACTCACAACACCCTTCTTTTTCAAAAACTACTGAATCTTAGAGATGGAGCAAGCCCTTTCACGCTAGTCCTCGACACACTCGAGCAGACTGGTACGCCTCTGATTCGTGAATTTGCAAGGAGAGCAACGGTAAGTAGATTATTATTATTTGAACTCGTATATCATATCCTCACTGTGTCGCGATATATCTTGTCTGATGGATGGTTATAACTACGAACCAAAATATTTTCAGTTTCTTCACATAAGCCACGTGATTTGGGTTTACTGACTATTTGGAGCAGATTGGCAAAAGCAAAATAGTATACATATCATTTTCTACTATCCGGAAGAAGGTGCCGTTTGAGACAGATGCTTTCATACCTGCCTGGTCAAAATCGCTTTCAGTTCTTAGACAAGAGATTATTTCACATCTCCAACCGCCTCCAACCTCATCCAATCCCTCAGCAGCCGCACCGCAGAGTAATGAGCTCCCTTTCCAAACTTCATCCCACGCTGATATTAATAGAATATGTACTTATAATTGATACTTTGAACTCTCTCGCATCTACAAAACCACGGCACTTATCCGCATTCCTGTCAAGTTTGATAGTAGGACCTAATATCTCCCTGCTGGGAACGTATCATACCGATGTTCCGTTGAGCGGCATTTCAGAAGCACAGTACTATCAGCCAGATCCACTGACAATACTCACATATCTTGCTACTGCCATCCTTACAATCGATAACTTGTCCCATGTGGTAGCGAAGAAGCGCGCTCGCGATAAGAGTCTCCAAGAGCCAGTCTTTGGTCTCGATGAACGTCGTGAGGGTGTTCTCATTGGCATCTCAGATAACGCAGCTCATTCAACTGCTCGTGATATAGTAGTAGAAATGGAGATCCGTCGCAAATCCGGACGCGGCGTCTCGGAGATATTCGTGCTGTCACCACCCATACCAGCATCCTCTATAACATCTAAACCAGCGCTTGATAATATATCACTACTCGACGATCACCCGCTTTACTCGACGCTTCCGCCGCTGAACTCTTCTCTTGAAACCCAGGATGGGGAGGACGAGGTAGAGACGACGTTTAGTCTGGGTCTTAGTGAGAAGGAACGGCGGGCTAGGGAGGGGGTGGTTCTGCCATATTTCGATGCGCAGAAAGATGGAGGAGCTAGCGGCGCAGGAGAAGGCGGGAGGATATTGTATGAGATGGGAGCGGAAGATCGGGAAGATTTTGATGACGAAGAGGATGAGATCTGATCTTACTTTATTACTTGGTATGAAATATTCTCCAGAAAGACACTTGTTCACAGAAGAGCAAAGATCGGGACTGTAGTGCCAGGGGGTCAAAAACGTATCTTGAAAAAGTGACTGACAAGTAATCGAAGTGGATAATTTGAGACAAAAGTTGATACCAAAAATTAGTGAGGGGATGCGGGTATAGTTCCAATACATATCACCGCTAACTTTACACTATGGCACGTCCTTAATATACTTCCAACTGGTGAATGATTTTCTCCCTGAAATCGTTTAACCTGGTATAAATATTGCGCCTCTTCAAATTCCAAAATCGCATGCTATTATCTACAGCAATAGAGATTTTAGAAGTATAACTCGCCGCATATTTACAATTCATCGTGGGACTTTTTTGAGCCCTCTAGACCGGTAACAACTTTACCATCACTAAGATCTGGCATATTCATAATCTTCACCACCAAACTAGTCCAACCAGTGAAATGCTGTGTCCGCTGACCCTTTCCTGTTTCTGGGTTGTATTGTTCCCACGCAAATCCTGTGTCAGACCATGAATCAAAGATGGTCTTCACTAGATTGAGGCGTAATTGGGTGTACAGATCTTTGGCTTTCTCTTGGGAGGGGCCTGGTAGTCGCGCGTATTTCTAACCTGAGTTAGAGGGGATGTTAAGTCAAATTAGAAAGTGGACTTACGAGTAGCTGAGAGATAGCAAGGTAGTTCATGTTAATCCAGATGGGACCTCTCCAGTAGTTCTCCGCAGTGCCATAGAACTCATCTTTTTTGCTCAAGCTTCTGATTCCATAGTCGCTCCAAAGTTCCTCTTTATCACCAAGCAGGTTCAGGATGTGGCCAAGTTTCTCGCTCTGAGGGTCAATCAAACCCAGCAAGAATGGGAAGAGAGAAATATATCCTTTGTGGCAAACTAATAAATTCTCCTCATAATCATCAATCGTAGCATCACAGTAGCATTTCTCTTTTTCGCTCCAGTGCAAATCGTCGATATTGTGGAGTATAGCGGTTTCAATGGTATTGTACTCTGCGACGTCTTCAGTATATTGGAGAATCGTCGCAATGTTCTTGAGGGATTTGGTCATCATGCCCATCCAAGAAATCAAATCGACGTGTAACTCTCCCGGGTGTGGGGGCTGTGGTCGCGGATAATCATCAAGTCCAGATGTGAGAACATGCTGAACTGTGCGGCCACGCCATCTGTAGGCTTCTTTGTTAGAGAACGCGTCCCTGTCGTAGGTTTTGAGGTCGCCATATTGCGTCTTTCTGAACCAGTAAAAGTGTTTCTTCAGTTTGGGATATAGCTCTTGTAGATAGTGGACTGCAAGCTCGGGTGACCTCTGATAAACCGAAGTTACGCGATTTCCTGTTCCAAGCTCCTCTACAGCTGGTGGTGTAGTTCCATTCAAAGCCCCTATTTTTGTAATAAGGGTGTCCAAAATGAAGAACAAAGTTGGGGGGTTGGCATAGTGAGGATATTGAGTTTGGAATTCTGCAGGAACCTTGCTTCGTGCCTCTGCTCCGAGAATTTGTTCCCGACCAATCCATCCATCGTCATCAATCAGATTAAACCAACTCTTGACGACTTCCAGCGCCAAATCTAGATCCCAGTCCGCAATTGGGAGCAAATGAAATCCCTCGTCCCATAGAAAACCTCTAGGGAAGAAAGGCCTCGAAGGCACAGTGGTGTAAAGTTCAAATGGTCCCTCGAGCTGTTCACGCTTTCGACTTCTGGCCTCAGCAGCTTCCTCCCAGAAACCTTCATTATCTTCATCATACTCTGGTGCATAAGATCTGTCAACGACTTCATCTCCATGGAAGTAGCCCAGCCCACCCAGAAGATTGGAGAACATGTTACTTGTGAACCGCTGGAGCGATTCGATATTGAATGGAGGTGCTGGATCGAAGGTGGCAATGAATTTGTTCCAGAACTCTGCAGACTTGTCCCCAATCAACTTGGAAACATCAGAGCTGAAGTATTCTTTTGATCCAGAACCGCTGTTGAAAATAATGTCAAACTCGAAATTACCTTCAAAGACTTTTTGGATCATATGTAGATTACCCGCTCCAGGATCATTCTTGACGGTATAGACTTGCCATGCAGGCGGTGCATTGTCTTCTCCATACTTCTCAAGATACTCGTCAATCTGATCCTTTAAGCTTTTGAACAAAAGCCCTTTCGTCTGCCACAGAAGCTCTGGCTGCACCACCTGAGAATTGACAATGGTCCGCTCAAGAGGCTTGTCTGCACCCGAGGGATGGTTGGTCTTGGGATGAAATCCCCTGCCTGCAGTGACCACCACCTTATATTGGCCCAAGCCTTCACTGTCTCCGCTCAATGTGACGTCTCCCTCGTAACCCAGTTCATCAACCTCGTTCTCAACCTCAAGGCTGCCCTGGCCTTCAAGCGTGGCATAAAAGACTATGGTAGACTTCAAATCAGGAGGGCTATCGTCTCTTACGGTTCCCCTTACTCTCGTTGCCCAACTGCCGCCATGGCTTCCTCCGGGAATCTTCACAAACATAGTCTTGATGTCAATACCATTTCCAGCATCGTATATTGTCTGTTGGCCGCCATTTCTTGCATCATATTCATCCCAACCATAACCTCGCATATCATCACCTTGCTCACAGGTGTGTCTGAATTCTAGAGAATCAAACGTTAGCTTGTGCCACCTAAACGGGCGGTAGGGGGAATACTTTGAGAAACATCTTGAAAATTGTCGACCCGCGCCCACATCAATCCTCCCATGAAACTTTTAGGTATTCTAGGACGCACTCCAAAATACAGATTTGGCCGATAAGGACCCCATAGCAAACTTTGGTTTTGTGCCCTCGCAATTTCTTTATATAAAATTGAGGATTCGTCAGCCTTGGCCGTGTTGGCCAGAACGCCGAGCGCAGGCACAACGAAGCCGCTGAGAAGCTTCATTATTGAAATCTCCAATTGATATTATGCCGGCTTTCCAGAGCCCAGGAACTGTGTAAGAAGGCTTTGTATAGTATGGCAAGCCCTCAGCGTTGAGGTGTAAAGAACACAGTTGCGAGTTTTGTGACGTTCCCCAAATGCATTCAGCCTGTGGACGAGGCTACAAGGAAGGCTGGGCTAGTCACGGATCAATTCTAAGGCGATCTGTTCACGACAATCACCACGTATTTGGTAAATTAATGATTGATATATGTATGGCTTGGTATCTTGTTAATCCGATGACTCTCTATTACTAGATGGCTCGCTCTTCTTTTGGTTGTGGGGAAGTTCCAGACAAGACTACCTTCATTAATCCCGACTTGGGCTCAATGGTCTGTTAAAGCCTCCAACCCGATTCATATATTGTCGATACTCCGTTTTCTTCTCCTTCCGAACAGCGGAGACATCATTGCCGGCCACCTTTTTGTTCTGTGTGGTGCCAAAACCTCCGAAGCCCATCATTGCCTGCATGGCCGCCATCCCATCATCCTCTATCATAATCTCCTCGTCCTCCTCTATGGGCACCTCCACTTTCTTAGGTTTACCCTTCACCTTCAAAAGCTTAGCCTCCTCGTCTGTATCCATCCGATCGTGGTCTTGTGCGCTGTGATTTGAACTTGGGCGAGAATGATATGTGCCTTTAAGACCTAGTGGCGGGGTGGAAGTCCTGTCTCTCGTAAAAGCATGTTCGACGCTCAGCCTCGGCCGGTCTCTTTCCCTCTCCTTTTCCATATCGTTTCTTTCGTCCTTCTCGCGCCGTGGGCTACGGCTTCGTCTCTTTTCTCTAGATCGTTCGCGTGTGCCTCTCGAGTCTCGTCCACTCTCTTGAATGTTGTTAGGCTTGGGTCTATGAGCATACTCATGACCAGCAACATCAGTCTTACCTCTATGGCCTTCCCTGCCTGCTCCGCTAGGTTCAGCATCTCTCCTCCTTCCTCCCCGATCATCATGTCCAGCATCTCGTGGATCTCTTCTGTCGCGTGCGCCTCTCTCCCGATCTCTGCCTCCCCTCGATTCCCTTTCCCCACGGGGTGACCGACTGCGGTATCTTCGATTACGATCTCCATCTCTATCATCTCTTCTGCCATCATTCCTGCCATCACTTTTGCCGTCCCTCCTATCTTCATTCTTGTGACTAGACGCGCGCCTGTCGGATTCATCCCACATCTGCTTACTATCCGGTCTACGGGACCGTTTGTATGGAGGTTCTGCCATTGCCGCTACTGTGTGAAGAGTGAATTATATGGAAGAGAAAGAAGAATTGTCTAACATTTTCAGCATTGCCAGTATTGGACAAGGCATATAGTCTTGGCAAAGAGAAGGCTGGAAATCACGTGGTTTAGACAGTGAATAATACAATAACTGTTAGTTAACTATGAACACCTCGTAAGCAAAGGTCATTATAGTTTGGCGTATGATTTATATAGTTTAGCGGTTGAGAACTAGTTGGTCGTTGATGTTGTATATAGTGGGCAAAATTATATATTGTTACTTAATTTGTATCTATTATGTGCAGCTTTATGAAACATTACATTATATCCAACTACATGAAACATGAATCAAAGGTGAATTAGATGAGTTATTAGATTATTCAGAAAGGTCAACCAAATCAATCAATTAGAACCGTTTGTTATAATCAAATCATTTACTCTGATAATTCTTCAATCATTTAATTAATTAGTTGTTTAATATGTCAGCACACTGCTAATACCATTAGCTCTCAGCTACTCTATTGAGCCCCCAAATACAACACGCCGTAACAAGGTGTGTGATCTTATATGAGCATCTATAGCCATTCGATCCTCACATCAGCTTAAAGTAGCAGGTAGATGTGCTTGTTAGGATTGAACCACTGTCAGCGAAGTCATGTTCTTTCCAAGACAGAATTTACCTTGGTTAAAGAATTGACTCGGGACTGGTTGTCAGGTGTCTAGTCACAATATGATTCCACCGCATTAGGCTTGAAGGTGGAGGCTTAGTTTATGTAATAATAGCGCCGACAGTGGATCCCGATACTTACGCTAGAAGCCGTGACTCTGATTTGTACAATAATGGTCGTTGCTCATTCGACTTCGTTCGCATCTTCTATCTGACATTTTGGTGCGCCATTCCAATCAGGGCATCGCGAGAAGTCTCGTTCTCCCAGTTTATCGCCAGGTCCCCGGCATCCCTCTTCTGCGCCACCAGTAATCTATCACCTTTGAAATATACAAGTACTCCTCCGCTCTTACCATCTCCAGCTGCTGTAATCCTATATAACGGCCCTTGCGCATGCATAACCTTCCTCTCCGGCACAAAGAAGATGTCATTCTCTTGACACCATTCCTCCACCCTGTCACGGAAACTAATCTCAACAGGAGCTTCAGCCCGAGCTGTAGGAGGTGGAATCGGAGGTTTAGCCTTCTTTTCCTTAGCATGGTGCTGAGGATAAGATGGCGCAGGTAGGTTGGTTGCTGCTCTAGATCCAAGATCCAAAGCATGATTTATCATTTCTGTTCCCTTTTGAAATTCTTGCTGGATTGACCTGAGGCCCTTGATAGCATCTGGGAAAACATCATCGCTCCACCACTGAAACCACGCACCAATTTCCTCGTAATTTTGACTTGATCCGGTAAGCCACTGGTGTAGAACGCTGTGCCACATGGGGAAGACAACTTCAACGATCACTTGACCAATAGACTTAGCGCCGAGGATATCTTGCCACGCGAAAACACCATAAAGAGATTTGAGGTATGGCTCTTGATCTTGGGGATCGACAGCGAAATTCCTAGGGTCTTTGAGGAAATAGGCCATTCTGGGTAAGACGTGGTTCATTATTAATGGGGTCCATAAGTCTTTTTTACCAGGGCGTTGAAGTACTTCACGCCATTGGTAAAGTCCCGGAATAAGACCTTTTGAGAAATCCCAAGAATCGATAAGCTGGCGGAACTTGCGCTTGACATCAGTGACAAGTCCCGTTTTGCTCTCGGGATCAGCATGGTGTGATGCCAAATACTGAAGCCATGGAAACAACCATAAATGAGGGAGCTCTCTTGGTCGGCTTTTGCGTGGCTTCCAGTTTGATACCGCATCGTTGAGCTTGTTGACAACTGCCTGATCAATGATTTGAGCACGAACAAATGCTGGTAGAAGGTCCTTCCATACATCCAGTAGAGCCAGTAATGGAGTTGGGTCATGAACATCCCAACTTTGAGTTACCGCAGACGCAATCTTTGGAAATATTATCTGGTGAATCATGGTTTCGTATGGCGTAGTGGCTTTAGGTCGAGCTCGAGGTGCATCAACTCCTAGCACATGTCGGATACTCAATAATGAAGGGGCAACTGTGCCAATGTTTGGATCCTCCAATGGCCTCCAGTTCTGCGCAAATTTACGTAGAAATGGATGAACAGCTGCGATAGCTATATTTGATATTACCTCTCCATATTGTATCATGTTTAAGTTAATACCTCTGGAAACCCCGGCAACTGCATTCCCGGGTGTTCTAGCAGGTGATGCATCGTTGTCGATCTTGCTATCGTCTGTGACCGACAGAAGGGCTTTGTAAATAGGCTCCCACTCGGTGTTGCCAGATAGTTGACAGGCTATAATAGTGTTGACAGCTTTGGCAAACTCTCTTATCTGTTCAAGACCTTGTTTTTCTGCCTCGATCTCCTGGCGTTGCTCAAATGCTTGCAGCTCGTTGTATGCCTTTCGTTCCTGCAGGCTCTTCCACTCTTCCACAAAAGCAGACATGTCAGATTGAGCTCGACGTGCCAGCTTTCGTGATTCTGCTTGCTCCAAGCTCTCAGATCCAGCGGTCGGCGTCATGAGTCCGGAGGTTGACATCAAAAGCTTCTTTCCTGGCCCAGTCATATCAAGTATGCTGGCAAAGGTATCAGGGATCTTCAGTCCAGGGGCCTCTTTTTCGATTTCCTGAACAGTCCGGAATTTTGGCTTGACTCTCTTTGGGGTAGAAACACCACTACTTGCACCAGTTCCACTGATCTTAGGCCTGCGCGTCTTCTTTTTCGCACGCTCCTCGTCAGAGTCCTCGTATTTTTCTCCTTTTAAGATAGCCTGTCTCTTCTCTTCCTCCTTCTCTTGCTTCCCTTTCTCACGCACAGCTCCGAGACCAGCTCCCTGAGGTCGCAATTGTGTCTCAATGATTCCAGTACGACCCTGGCCTTCCTTTCCCAGACCTTTGCCCTTTTCCCAACCCTGCTTTGCCATCATCTTTTCACCGAAAGACATAGGCTTTGATTTACCCTTTCCTCCATTGCCGGATGCGGAAGTATCAAACGCGCTTCGCCATTTTTGTTTTGGTGTCGAGATCTCATCATCAAAGGTCTCGCGGAGAATCGGTGTTCCTGCTGAAGTTGGTACAAAGCCTTTGCCCAATGGTGTATTTCGACTTATGCCGGAAGGCTTCGTTTTGTTAGGCGTGGACGTCTGGAATCCCAATCCCCTAGATCCTAGACCCAACCCAGCCTTTGGCACATCTTCCTCTGCATCGTCCATCTCAACGTCCTCATCCTCATCTTCTTCCTCGTCCTCGTCGTCATCCAGTGCTTTCTGCCCCGTGCTAACGAACGCCATCCCGCTTCCCCTCAGCGTCTTCTTTTTCCACCGCTTGCCGGGGCCATCATCTTCACTCTCCGAGCCAAAGATTCCAAGTGCCGCGCTCTCCTTCGCATCGCGGCCCGTTCGTCGTCGTTTTCGAGGGTTGAAATCTCCAAATTCCTCGTCGGCATTGGGATCCGTGGAAGGGAAAGCGAAATCTCCCTCCTCTCCCGACGAGTCGTCCGATGAGTCGCGTGCGAAAGCGTTCATGGTTGACATGGCAGGCGATATTATAGTAGCAAAGGATGTTCGCAGCTCGTCCAGGTTCCCCGGGTGCTTTTGTCGTCAAATTAAAGTGGGTCCGCAGCCTTCTCAAACAGGAAATACGTTTGGTAGCCTACAAGCTGAGATTATCAAAAACAAAACTTCAGTAGGGAAGACAAACATATGGTAACTGTGCGAAGGAGTTCATGAATTCCAATACCAAAAACGCATGAATAGTTTACTGCTTTTAGTGACAACTACAGGGTGCCGTGCAATCTCACGAAGTGAAGTCATTTTTGTCATGCACATTCCATATCGACACTCATCTTGCAATCACGAAGAGCATAAAAGTTCATACTTCATAAGAGGTGGTATCATTTTCCTAATTCCATACTGCATAACTTGCAAAATAACGACCGGGGTATCCTGCCTGCAACAATATCGACTATTACCATTTAGCATCAGACTCCCCAAAATCCCTCTCCATTCGAAATTAATATAAGGCAGGATGTAAAATTACAAGGTATCATGAATCACGCGCCGCGCCGAAATTGACAACCTTGGATGTCGTGTAGGAGCAGTTTACGTAGACCATGCTACATCAACAAAATCGTCAGCAATCAGTCTTGCTTAAATATTCTCGACAACATGGGCATTGATAGCTTGTTGGAAACCAGAGTCCTGACCTCCAAAGTCTTGATCAAATTTCTTTGCAGCATTTCCACCGTTCTGCTCTGCTCCCTCACCAAATGAGCTTGCCATCTGCATCGAAGCACCCACGGATGAAGCTCCGGGGAGGAAAATGACCTTGCTGTTGGCAGACTTGGCCATGGCTTGCATGGCCTCAAGGTATCTGATTTGCATGGCAGGTGCGCTGGAGAGAATGTCGGCAGCTTGTCTCATTAATTTGGCAGATTCAACTTCTGCGCGTGCTGCAATGACCTTGGACTCTCCGATACGTTTGGATTGCGCAGCCATGGAGAGCGAATCTTGTAGCTCGTTGCTGAAAATGATATCCTTGATGAGCATACTCTCAACTTGAACTCCCCAGCCAGAGGCCACGTCCTCGATAATCTCCTCGATTGACTGTGCGACTTCCTCGCGACGCTCAATGACATCTTGTAGAACACGAGCTCCAACAACATGACGCAGCGTAGTTTGAGTGCGCTCAACAAGGGCTTGTCGCACGTTGGAAATACCGAAGGCAGCTTTGTGGGGAGAAGTAATGTGATAGTAGATGACGGAGGTCAGGTGAAGAGTCACGTTGTCCTTGGTCATGCACACCTGCTTAGGCACCTCTGTAATCGGGTAAGTGTATGATGGCTGAAGCTCAGTGATAATACATACCAACAATTTGAATCTTAACATCTACTTGGATAAGTTTCTCACTCAGAGGATTGATCTTGACAAGTCCGGGGTCAACAGCACGGTAGAATCGCCCAAACTTGGTGACCAGACCAACATTACCCTGTGAAACAGGCTTGTATGGGTTGGGGCAAACCACACAACATGGAATAGCACCCATTGTTCCAATGCAAGATCCGAGGGTATTAACTGGATATCATTAGTCATGCTCTCAACAGCAGGCGCAAGAATACTTACTCATGGATCCGTACCATCCATGTGTACCCTGATCGCTCTCTCCAGTAAGAGTCTGAGCATAGCTGGGCTGCAAGTCCTCTCTCTTTGGTGGCTCCACGTGCATTAGCGGATTGTCACTGCGACCGGGCGTGCTCTTGCCGGTGCCGTTTGTTGTGTGCGTCGAAGGACCAGCAGTTTTGTGGTCATCAGTATCTACGGACAAAGACATTATAGCGAGCGAAGAAGGTTGGTGTTGCTATGAGATATTATTGAAGCTAGTTGAAGGAGGGTAAGTTGATGGATGTACAACTGTAACTGTATGCGACTGAGAAAAGTGACACAAATACACGGGAGAGGAGGGGTGTGGTGGTGGTTATATAGCTTGTAAACTCTATCACAGATGAGATGCACGGGATGATGTTTACCTCCAAATTACATACTAACAAACTCGTGCAGTGCAAGGGAGGCTATGCGGGGGAAAAGCGGGTCAGCCAAATCCGAAGATTATCTACAGGGATACAATGTGGCCGCCTCTCGGGGGCAAAGATCGAACAAACCCAATGTAGTGCTTGGTTCCATACAACAACCTTCATCTCTTCTCTATTCAGCGATTTAGATGAATGATAGATCAGTTCAGGTTAGATGCTCACCTGGCGCCGAGTTGTTGTCGATTGGTATACTTGGCGTGCTGTACTCTCCGATTCCACCGAGTACATATCATCAGACATCAATGAAACAAACTTCTACCATCAAAGACCTCCTCTTTAACCTGAAAACGTCGCTGTTGCATCTTTATCTTTTCCACCTGTAAGCTGCCGAGCTTGCTCAGTGGCTGCACTTCTCTCCCCTTGAAAATTGCTCAAGCTTACGTATCCTTAGAAAGTATATGATGATGATGATTCTTACACTTCCGGCAAAACTGGGCCCATTGACAATATGCAGTTATTTGGAAGCCCCAATCACACCTGCCCTTGTACTCTACAGTAGTGGTTCTTCTAATTATCTTCCAGAAGACTGCTACCTAACTGTCGAGTGATCCATCATGATGACATGCCAACCATTGCCAATAGAATCTCTAGAGATCTGCCTCATGTGATGCCTTGGTATTGCTTGGTAGCAGAGAGCCTTCTGCACAGCCTTGTTAAGCTTACTCACTTCCTATTTGTCAAAATCGTTACAGGGGAGACCACACATGGATTCGCATTCATTCCCTATCACGTACGACCGTCTACAGTCCTAACACGCTCAAAGGGTCAATACTACTAGATCAACGAATTATGCATCGTCGTATATATCGTATCTCGGCTACATCAGCCGTATTGGACGCTACCACTATCTGAAGAATCGGGCGAGGAGGCGCAGCGCAGCCTTGTGCCAAACCCCTCATCTGCAAGCAAGTCGCCAATCACCAAACACTGCCTGATGCTGATCTGAGCGTATTCGGGAGGCGTCAGTCCCGAGTTAGCCGGACGGGAAGCCTATTCTATGTAGTCTCCTGATGTTAATTGGCAGCGTTTCCTGATGGAGACATAGTGTGATGTATCGTACGTACAGTGGTATGGGTCCATCAAGCCGTAGTACCGCTTTACCCATGTTGCTGGTCACGCTTTCGAGATTTTAGAATCGGATTGCTCGTGGAGAATTGAGTAACTTCTTTCTTGACTTTCTGAGAAGTTATGGAGAACATAAAAAGCACCCTATAACATCTGCACTTTCGTTGATACAGCTTAAAGCTGGAACCTTTCTCACTAGATTGTCCATAATTAAGTAATCTAGTTACGGTAGAAACTTCAATATGAGTGGTTTTCAAAGAAACCCTTTCAAGAACATAAATCCCTTCAATCTTATATTCTTTGTTTTCAAATCCAAACAAAAAAAAACCGAGAACGGAAAGTTCTTTCTCTGCCCTTTTGACGTTAAATTTTACAGTAGAAAAATGCCTATCTTCTTTAAATCCAATACCAAATCTATGTCTCAAGTATCTGAAAATCGAGGTCAACATGGCATCCAAAACCTGCCAGCAATGGGAGGCAGAATGGCTGGAATGGCTGGAAAATGCTGAGCATGATTCGATCTCCGAAGAGTCGACAATTTCCAACTTCGAGCAAGAGATAGACGAAGACACGGACGCGCGACTAGCATTTCTGAAGCAAGAGCAGTCTGCTTACGTGAAGGATTGGAATAAGAGGATGGCAAAACAGTATGGTGCAGGTCATGAGCGCTCGATTGTGGATGATATTGAGTACAGAGACTTTGCGCATAGGGGCGAAGACTTAACTGCCAGACGTGCGAAGAAGAAGGATATTCTTGCTAAACAATTGGCTTCGTGGAAAGAAAAGTCGAATGCGTAGGTTTTATCTGTTCTTGTCGGATTACTACTCATATGACCTGCGACTCTCTCAAAGAGAATATGTGTTCCCGTTTTTGAAGAGCCTTTTGTATGCAAGACTAGGACAATATACTAAGTTCAAGATGTACAGTGATTATAAAAAAGCCAAAAAGTTTTACGAAAATAGAATTAAGAAAGCGTGTGGGAAAAACTGGACTAGCCAGAATCATATTCGACAGCATTCACCACAAGAGATGTCAGTAAAGCAGAAGGCTGAAAGTTGCAAAAGATATATGTCGTGGCTAAAAGAAAACAGAGAGAGATGGGAAAAGCAGGTTACGTCTTCGAAGGAACAGGTTGCTGAGAAGATAGTAGTAATAAGAAGAGATGCAAGATGGCTACATGATCCCAAAAGGATCGCCGAAGAAGTTGAAAAGATTAGAGATGTACATGCGAGTCTGGACCGGTATATGGCTATGCATCTGGCAAGGATGGAGGATCACTATATTAAGATGATTCGAGTGGTTTGTGATTCAGCGCACAAGATACCAAAGAGCTTTCTCTTAGACAATTCAGCAAAGCGGGCATGGACAACCACCAAAGGACGCCAGACTCATTCCAAGTTCTGCTCGTTATTGACAGCTTCCACACTAAACTCGAAACCAAGATCGTACGACTCGGGGCACTTTGCGCAAACACCTACCATTAGATCTAGGTATACCCCATCAGCAAGTGTCACCCACCGCAGGAAGCAAGGAGATACCTCGTCGGCCAAATCGCCCATCATCTCTCAATCATTAAAATCAGCAGTACAGAACAGACCATGTAAAAATCCATACATTCCCCATCACCGAAATCTTCAACTCTATCCATGGGCCACAGACTCCGAAATCCAAACCGCCTACCAACAACTATACAAAAGTCTAGAAGTCGGAAGCAGCAACTTTCATGACAGTCAACGCTCCAACGCAACCGCCGCGCAAGCACTAGTCAAGAAAGCCTACTCGCACCTCTATCTCTCCCACAACAACCGTGGCCCCGGATATCTTTACAAATTCTTCTGGACAGCCGATCCCACAATATCTTCGTCCGAAGTAGCCCGCCGGTTAGCGGAATCGAGACCACTAACCGGAAGCACACAGATGCCATGGTTCCGACCTTATCGCTCACCCGCTGCGTGTTTAGCTACCAATAGCTCGTTTTGTCAAGAACTCGTGGTGAATCTCAGCCATAAAGTCCTTGATACCATCCTCCCAACCTCCATCTCGGATTTCATCTGGGCTAAAGCGCAAGATCGACGATTGCAAACATATCCCAGCGCAGAGTATGGTAACATCACCTTTTACGGGGCGTGTGATCAAGCATATTCGGTGCTATTACCGGTGTCGCAGGTTCTTCCGGGACGTTGGAGTTATTATCGGGATTCACGGCTTGCAAAAACGCCGTTGATCAAGGAGGGTTACGAAAGACAGCTGATATGGATGCCCCTGGTAGCTATTCACTTGTGCATGTTGGTGGCACTTGTGAATGTTGTTGGGAAGTCATTGGTTCGAGCGGTGCGTAGGTCGGTGGTCAAGAGCACTTGGTGGAGAGTTTTCGAATTAATGGTTTTACCTGTTCTGGGATTGGGGGCTAGTTACCTTCTGTACAGGGTTTATACGGAGAACGATTGACTTCTCGTTGGGGAATGGGTTCTGCTATATCATGTCATTGAGAGTAAGAAGGATCTGAAATTGATGGACGTCTGCTATCGATTTGGGTTCGTTTACTGAGAGCTAGGCTTTGGAATTTCAAGAAATTTAAAAAAAAAAAACAGAATAATCTGCTATTTGCTGAATTTCAATTATGTATAACCGCTTTCAGAAAATCCTGTAACGTCGTATGAAGATGTTGTGTACCGTGGCAAATTTGTCTTTCAATGAATGAATTCAGGCATACGTTCTGATTACTACCCAGAGCTTTAATATAAATCAAATCACATACATTTGACATGCTCCAAAATAACAAACGTGAGCTAGTTGAATCTTGAGCGCTATATTGAGCTTGGAACTATTGATGGCGGTTGCAGATCATGTTCCTGTCTATTCTTGAAACATTCGGTGGACAATCGTATCCTTTTGCACGCTGAATCTTTCCGATTGCCAGAGGTAGTTACATTGAGCAATTTGCTCTCCTCTGGGATTTCTCCTGTCTCATGTTCTTAGCCAGGAACCTGGTCAAGACTTCGAAAACTTCCGCAACTGTCCTAGTCATGCAGCCCACACAAACTATCCTACTGGAATCGTCCTCGAAGCAGTAAACATTCACCAAGAGCCGGGCATCTACATGAATGCACATTGGCTAAGCTTAATTAATGACTACGTAATTCAGATAATAAAGAGAAATCGAAAGTCAGATGCGTCTAAATTCAAGATGAGTTGGTGAGCTTGTGATTTACAAGGACCTTGCAGAAACGGAAGTATAAATGCTAGATTTGAGGAGCGTATCACAAATGACTGTTATAGCAATGGCTGGCGGTCAATCGGTGACCGTATTGACCTTGATGAAGCGTAAATGCAATGGCCAGAAGACTGTCGCCGGTAACTTGATGCTAGCAAGGGCTGGATATGAATTTTCACCAGCAAGAGGGAGAATGATATTCAGGGAGAAGCCAGCGATGATTTATTCTAGTTTATCACATGGATGCGTATGCTCATTGCACTTAAACTTAAATTGAACATGCGTATCAACTGGGTGCTATCTTTCCCACTGATTTACAATATTCTGGATCGACAGCATTTAGCTAAATATCAACATAGGATTGGATACCTAGAGCGGATGTCCAAGGGAAGACTGGCCGAGAGTTCAGGTGTAAATAAGCGGGACATAAAGTACGACGATTTAACTCCTAAGGTATAAGTGTATAGCATAGACGGCTTTCACTGTTATGTTTGAGCATAATTGTTGAGGTCAATAATCAAAACGAGGCTCCCAAAAGACCCACAAGAAATACTAAATTTGGAAAGATTGTCCACAATCGACATATAGCATTGAAATGAAAAGGAAAATACTCAGAGCACCCTTAAAAGGTCCGAAGTATTCAAATAAGCCTTTGTTTTGGCAGGCGTCGAGGTTGTTTCAACGCTCCAGCACGGATTCGTATGCTCTGTTCTCGCCAAACGTCGAGGCATGTTCCTTTGCAACCTGCACATCCTTTCCTCCATGGATATCAAGCTTACCAGCCCATCCTTGACCATGTGTGAAAAAAATCCTATTAATGGAACCTAATTAATATGACCTTTAAAGTATATCATCCTTATGCTTCATAGCCGAAGGAGCACGTCAATGCATCGCACACGTGATGGTACCTGACTCCAGCCTCTTGCACTTCCCACGTGGGAGCGTTCGCGGTTGAGCATTTGTGCACGAGAGCTTGAAACAAACGCAAAGTGGCCGTATCGCACAGACAAGACTGTGGTTACAGTTGAAACATCGCAGGATATAGGGGTCTCGCTTGTACCATAGGCGACCTCCGGCAGTCAGATATGCCTTCCCTCCTATATCATGCAATTTTTTAGGCCGCTCAAACGCAAAATCCACCTGGTCCCAAGAATCTCGGAATAAGTCAGTTTGATCCTCGTTGCCAGCGTCTCCACCAGAGGAACTCATGGCAAACGTGGAAGAAAAATGAAGTGCCGGAGGTTGGCAAGGTGACGACGGCGATCACGTCCCGTACCCGGCACGTTGGTAAAATCCCCAGTACTGTGTAGTGCAAGACGGAGATGAAGCAAGCCCTGAACGTCCCAAGAATCGGCAGGAAGAGCGGATAGTGGAGCCTGTGGAGTGACGTTGAAGGGATTGCTCGCCTTGTTGCATATATTTACATTACCCATGTCACTTTGTGGTCGTTGCTTCAGACCTTGCCTCAAATTCCATTATCCTGGGATATCCGTTTTCAGCTGAGCTAGCACAAAGGAAATAGTCTAGCCGTGTCAAATCGTCTAGCGTTCCTCAGCCTGCAAGCACTCGGTATCATTCTCTTCGCATGTGGCAGCTTCTGGATATCGTAGTTGTGATCTCACACATGACGACGTTACCGATGAATAAGGAATTAGCGGAGCTCCCTCGACGCGTGAACCGGTTGCAATATTCTACGTTGGAGCGATCAATATGCTGGGTAGTATTATGATGTAGTGATGTAGTTAGATACTTAGTTGTACTTGGGAACCACTTCACCAAGAGTGGTAAGTCAGATTATCCGACATGAACGGTAGTCTTTTTTTTTTACCTACGTATCTACTTGCTCAGAATAGTAGATTGTATAGTGAATGTTTAAGAAGCATGTTGATATTATGTGAATCTCCGACTGGTTTATATGCAAAATAAAATACGGAAAAAGTCCGCACGTCAAAGGCCAATTATAAGGCCCAGAAATGGATACAACAAGCCCAATTATTCAGAATGTAACCCAGACAAGAGACGCGAAAGGAAAGAGATCTTCATTTTAGGCTTAGAGAAGATGGAATGAGGTCATAGGTAAGAGTCCAAAGTCTAGCATTGGATGTTGTGAGATTGTTTGGAATTGAATGCGATATAATAGCGAATTGTTCATGAAATCAGGGTTTCGTGGAGCATCTCTGCAAAAAAATAGCTCAAGCAACAGTAACCAAAGTTGCCAGCTATAACCCAGATATCGTGGTAAATTGATACGAATGTAGCCGCACTAGACTCGCTAGTTCGGAAATTGGCAACTTTTTAAATTGACCCCCTCCCTGAAGCTCATGATATTATATTATGACTTGAGCAGTCTCGGATGCCCCTAGATTAGAAGGACCGCATATAGCAACGGACTTCTGACTATGATAAGCCATACTGCTCTCCGGCAATTTTTTCAGGGATCTGAGAGTTTGAGCCAGCTAGCTGTGAGAGTGCCATGATGATCATGGGGAGATGTTCAGAAGTGGATTTAAAGAGAGAACATCTATTGGCAATTCTTCCAGAAGCACGCTAGAATTCGCGGAATAATTATCTTCACTACTGGTCTCCACCCTCCTCGTGGTGGTCGAGATTGCTCACGACAGAGTGGAGATAGTGACAAGGTTTCAGCGCTGCCGTTTGCGTGAATACGGAGTAATGTTACCTGAACAGGCTCAACGGAAGTGTACGTTGTAAGCAGCCCCCGGGCCGTTTCGACAGCAGTTGCATGGCTCCACGCCCACGCAGTTTGTTCCCTCGCATAAGGTAGCGAGCGAACCAGCCTCGAAAGTTAAACACCGCTGTCACTGATGAGCCTCCCAGCCCTCCCAGCCTCGCTGAAATTGGACAGCTGGATCGTCATCTCATTCCTCTCCTACTGGTTGTGGATGTGGCCCAAAACTACGGGATGTCTAGGTTGGGTTTCCACGCGAGCGTAGGGATCCTAGCGCGTGGGCAAAGTCAAGGATACGGAGAGAAGAGAGGCCCAAGAGAACTCTAGAGGAAGGTTTGGAATCCATACTGGGGACAGTCACGACAGTGTCCGTATGGCCGGCAAGCAGCATGATAACACGGATGACTTTGGTCGGGACGGGAGCTCAAGAAACAATATCCAGTTCCGCCATGTGGTAATTTTAGGGACGGCCGCAAAAGGGCTTTGCGGAAGCATTTACTCCGCGCTATTCTATGGTGAACATTATATGACGTGGACGATGATCTTATGCGATTATCACACCAACTTTGAAGACAGGTCTCGGGAGCGCTCCCAATGCCTGGCTATCTGATGAAAAATCACGTCGTCGCAAATTGGCCCGGGAAGACTCAAAATAGTCATATCTCAGACTTAATTAGATCTCCTAGATCTTTACGAAGTGGTGTGGGAGGGAGATGCATCAGATCAACTGAACCAAACAAGAGACATGATTTGGATTGGTTGTGCACATGTGGTGTGGGTGTGGCTGACTTGTAGTTGCAACCCGAAAGTATTTTGGTTCGAAAACACGTTGTCTTATCTGCAGGAAGGTTGCAACAATGCGGTAAAGGGTGTGATTACAGTCAGACAGTTTTTACTCCTTCGCCTTTGCATGCATGTCGAGCTTACGGAAGTGCAAAGAGCTTCTGTTCATTGAGATCATGTTGATCGACGGCCTCTGAATTCTTCAGAACCGGAAAGTCATGAAAGGGCGACTAAACGGTTGTCATATACGATCATCTTTAGTCCCGGGACGCTAATGTCAGGTACGAGAAGCACTGCGAACTCCTGCAAACACAGGGGTACGGCTTGTCCCCGGGTCGTCTGTCTGGAGCCGGATCCAGGGATCTAAATCCGAGAGCTGGAAAGTCAAAAGTTTGGTACCTTATGCCCGGACAAGTGCTGCTCAATGCCATGACCTACGCGCTGGGGAGAGAGCCATTGAATACCCTGGGTGGCCCAGATTAGCCCACAACTGGAGAGAGCCATGTCAGTGATATCGCAAGTGATAGGTGTGAATCAATGAGAAAACCGGGCTCGCTGCCGAAACCTCACTATAACTGCCCCTTCAAGGTGATCAACGAGCAATCAACCCACCAGTCATTAGCTATCCGTCATGAAGCCCTGAAACCGTTCACATAATCCCATCAACCCACCTTATATGCGGTCTTACATTCGTGAACGCTGATGATTAGTTACCCGATTAGCCATACAAAGGCCAATAAATGAGCTTCGGTTCCAGCAGCTTCACCACACCGCCGCCAATCAAAGAATTTAAGAGTTGGCTAAGGGCTCGTACGTTTTATTCAATCATTCGCTGTCAGCAAAGAAGATGTATTATTTCAAGAACGAAGGGCCGATGCAGTCATGATCAGCGAACATGAACAATTCCTCACAGCCACGCTGATGGTCCTTTGCAGCTCATAACATCATCCTTCGCCCTCAGCTTGTAGCAAACTCATGATACTGTACCCCAACGAACAACGTGGTCGCAATCTCACCGGCTTACATCCGGATTACAGAATTAAAAACTAGAGGCCTTTGAGATGGCGTACTGTGGCTGGGATCAAAAATATTTTCCAAGACAGCCCCATTCCCAGCAACTCGTCTCCTGCTAGTCCTCAGATTTCAGCCCCATCCAGCAACCCAAGGAGTAAAAGACCCCTGACATGTTTGGAAGGCCGCTAATGCTTCCAAACCGTCTCCCGACACCTTCTATGCCTAATCGAACTCAAGTGGGTACGGGCGTTACAAGGTACTTGCTCGGAGCCATATTCCTACTAGTCGGTACTTTCTGGAGGGAGTTTCATGTTCTTAAGGCTGTTGTGTTCAGATTTAGGCATCACCAAATTATAGCGGAGCAGCGCAAGTGGTACCGGAGAAGCCTCCAGGCATCTCACAGACTTTGTACAGTAGAAACAGAGTGCCCTGTGGTTTCACAGCGTTGCCGACTCATGTCGTGGCTCGTCTACAGCAAAGATGTCGGAAAGCACAGAAACAAGCTCGATCACAAAGCCTCAAAGAGTGAATGAATCACAATTTTCCAAACATCTCTGTCTTACCAGCTCATGTGTAAATGGGACAGGTATACCTGGGATGTATTGCATGTAATATTGTCCGCGTAGTAATTCAGTAAGTTCCAGAGCAGGGGCATCCAGGATCGGGTTCCAATTCTGCGTCATGTTGTCTAAAGTTTGCAATATTCGCGGTGCTGCGAAAGTTGCTCTTTTCCATCCAACATATTCCTTCTTTACTTTCTTTGCTGCACTTGCTTTTGGGGTTCAATTGCTGCGCTGGTAGAGAGAGAGAAAAAGTAATCTTCAATGCCCACTTGACTCGGTCTCCCGCGCCTCAAATTTACCCCTTTCTGACACAGATAGAGTTTATTTTAAATTTACGTCCTATGCTTCGCGTAGAGATTATGTGCGACGGCGGCCTACCACCGGTGCTGGGGGAGCAACTCCCGACCCGGCCAACGCTCTAGTGAATCGGTAATAATTGGCATTATAATTTTATAATTTACTTTCCAGGGGTGTTGATTTGCGGTGCACGGCTTGCTCATTTCGATGTGTCCTTTTTGGCTTTGTCCCTTCCGCAGGCCCCTATACGACACGCTGGAGCGCTCTACCGTGCCTAAGTCTTGTCTGTTTGGGTCTGATCTAAGTCTGAGCCTGAGCATGGCATGAGCAGCCTGCCACCGTGTTCCACCCAGCTTCCTTGTTCAAAGCCATGCCCGGTCCGGGGAGGACTGGTACAGTAGCCATAAGCTATCCATCCATGATCCTAACCTAGGGAGGAGACGATCACTCCCTGTCTGCTGTACGTTTGTTGGCAGGCATGCGGCTTTTCTCCCTATTAATACTCTCTCGGCCCCCCCAACATTTGTCCCGTCCGTCTCTCTCTTGTAAAAATAAAAGTCATCTCGACTCTCTCCTTTGGAACTGCCTGCTGCGCTGCTACTGCTACTGCTCATACTCTGCATAATCATACTCTAACATTCCAGTCGCCAATACCACGACTGCTGATACCCATCGACGCTTCATCTACATCGTCCTAAGCCCAAAGCCAATTCCAATAACTACCGATAGCAGTTCACGCCGGATCTCTCTGTCTTTCCCTGACCAGCATATTTGGCTTACAGCACCAATCCCACAATCTCTACTCTACAGCAGTTCTTTGCGAAGGTCACACAACTTGAACGCAGGCACAATTTTAGTTTCTAAATATACCCCTGTGCCGCTTGGTCACCCAAATTTCGAAGGGACACCTCTTTTTTAGAATCGCCGTGCAACAGACTGTCAGCTTGGGATTTTGTACACTCAGCTACATCAACAATCTGGTTCTCGGGAGTTATTTGCTCGCCTGATTAGGAGGTTGCCTGGCACAACACAAGCACAAGAGTAACGTGAGTCAGCAAACTGGAAACTTCGGTGCTTTAGGAAGAGAACCGCAACCAATAGATTTTGATTGCTACCTCTCCCTGGCTATAAAATCATAGAGACCGAAGCTGACCTTTTTGCCAACAGATTTTACAACTACAATGGCCATCACACGAGAATTCCCAGCGTGCAATATGGGTCGGGGCGCCTACGATACAACCGGTGTTCCTAAACCTCCTCCTCCGAAGCCTAGATAACAGGTCGACCTATATCTGTCGACTTGCCAACTTGCGCAATCTTTGATGCGATTATTATCGCCTGTCAAGATTCCAACCATCACCATGTTTCAACAAATTTCCTACGTCTACTTTTACAAGTACAGTTCTCACGAAAAGACCACCTAATACCGCCGCTAGGCCTTGTGTACAAACAGCCACGATTTTCGACGACTTTCCTATCGCGTTTCATTATTTCGGCGCGCATCCTGGCCATTGCATTGCAGCATTTGTCGAAGCAGTTCGGGTCTACTTGCCAGTCACCTCCTTGCATGGACAACTTCATAGTGAGCACAGACTCCAGAAGTCATGTTCAGATGCGCATTCAAGGGAGCGTCCCATTGCATCTGGGTCGGATTATTGCGACCCTGCTATTCAATACATTCGTGCTTGACATCGGACTTTCCGCGCCAATTTCTATTCTGCATCAACGGTGTTCTAAGATTGAGTCATTTTCATTGGTATTTTTTTGGGTCAAATTGGGTTACACAAAATGGGATTGGGGGATAAAAATGGTTGGGAAAATTTTGTTTGCGCATATAGACTTGCTTTTTGTTGGAACGCACTACACCTGGTTTTTGGAGCTTGCCGTCCCTCACGGGATGCGGCCTGCGATTTTTGTACATCATCTTTCCTTGCAGCTTACTTGTACCTGTTGTTTCCTGTATTTTACTTCCTGTCTTTGTTTTCCAGAGAAGGGCGCTTGCTTCGATGTTCTTGGGCTGGACCTGATGTCGGGAGATGGAAGCAACATAAAGAGTCATATACCCCATTAGATGTGTATGGAAACTTCTGCAGAGAAGGGAGAAAGACGGACCGGCGAAGCGACAGACGTTCAGAACTACAAGTTGGGGAATACTCCTCTTGATTACCCATTCAATAATAATTACAACTTGCACATGACAGTGTCTTCACTTTGCGGCCATTACATTAACTTTGCACCACTCGCACCTCCACTATTGTGACCCTTCTTAACCTTAGCACTATCAGAAAATCTATCTCCTCCTTGCATCCCAATATTTGCCCCATCACATTCATCATGTCTAGGGTGCCCCCGAAGGGTGCCACCTCTGTCATATCTCCTAAAATCGCTCTCTGTTTTCGCAAAGCCTGGAACCCACTATCAACTTTAAAAAGTAAACTCACGCGCCGTCACGAATCTGATCAGAAGAGGAGATGGAATGCTATATGACCGCATTTGGTTCACACCTCCCAAAGGGGGAAATATCGCGAAGGATTGCTATCCTTGGGAGATTAGCCACAACCCAGGAAGGACGACCGGAAGATCAAGCCATCACCCAGATCAAGGATCATACGTAGACAAGCGGTACCCAACGCATGCCATATTGAGTGGCTCGTCTGATGTGATATCTATGATAATCTATAGCCCATTAGAAACGTGAAACTCCCATAGAAATGCACCTGCTAGCGCTGGGAGATCGCCCTGCATATGCTTCTGGAAGGACGTTAGAATATGCAGAGGCAACCCACTATCCAGAGTGCCGGATGGGCTCCACTGCTTGGTTTGGGAGCACCAGAATCAGAAGGCCGGCTGAGCAGATGGGAGCGCGAACTGGGCAGTGAGTGGCAAGAAAGGAGCTACGTGGATTAGCGACATGATGGGTGTTTCAGGTTGGTGTGGGGGTTATGCTGGGTGTTGTTATTGTTTTGATAGGGGTGAGCCGAAGCGAACTGATATTCGGCTAATCGGTAAGCGAGAGGAGGCTGAACGAGGTCATTGAGGCATCGAGGCATCGTAACTCGAGGCTCAACACTCCAAGGCTCTTCACTCTTCAACATCAACCTCCCTCGCTTTATACATTCAGCTGGTGATCCAGAATCCACGAGACTACGAACCACCAGCAGCACGAGCTATAGCAGGCCGCTATCACCGCTACCAGACTGCTCGAATCGCATGCGCACTACCTGAGCATCTTCCTCGACCATCCACCCCCACCACCCCTCCGTCATATTTCCACCATGTCGATTATCCAGCAGCAGTCCAACGCCACGCTCGGCGACAACTGGCGCACCATCAATATCGACCTCCTTGACCCGGAATCCTCCTCCAATTTTGACACCGCCACTCTCCACCCAGCCTTCGCGCCAGTCTCCGAAAACGATGTCAGGTCACTGGGACAGCGGGTTCGACAACTTTTGCGCGGAGGCGATGCCGAGGGTGCTCTGAGAGGAGCTTTAGAAAGCGCACCATATGGAGGCGATGCCGCGGTGAAGGATGTGCATCTGCAAACCGTGACGGAGGTTTTGCAGAGCATCAAGGCCAGCGAGATGACGCCCATGCTGCAGCGAATTTATAGCACCGAGGGTGGAAGTGACGCCTTGGACGTCTTGATGAAATACTTGTTTGTCACACTTTTCTCATACAACACCCCACTGAGCCACTGGGCATGAACTAACATGGGGTACTCTGGTAGATACAAAGGCATGGCAGCTTCCTCTGGCGCACCTGGCAAACTAAGTCGTGGCTCTACACTCACACCCCAGAGTACCGACAGTGGCTTTTCACAAATGGGAGGGAGACCCGGACCTGCGAATGAGAACAGTGGATCAGCTATGAGTGTGTTGCTTAGTTGGCATGAGAAAGTTGTAGAGGTTGCAGGTCTGGGATGTGTGGGGCGTACGATGACGGATTGGAGAAAGGTCTGAGATACGCCACGACTTGACGAATTTTTGATGAACAGTGCCAGGACAAGGAGCCAACAAGACATACAAATATAGAGCCATAGGGAGAGACGATGAATATGAAAGCAGACGTATTACTCCCTGAAGGATAATGCGCCTCCTTAAGTTACCATGCGTGTAGGTGACAATTGTGTTACCATTATGAATATGCTGTGGCGTTTGGTAGGTATGTTGGTGAAGGACTAGTTCAGAATGTGCTATACTTTCTTCAACCAACGGTTAAGTAGCTGACCCGGTGCCTACTCGGATCCAATGTCGAAAGTTGATTTTTTAGATCTCTTAAAATCTTACGTACTGTTCGAGACAATGTCGGAATTCTACCTGGGATCCAATAGAAGGAGATCGATAGGACACAAAATAAAGTCTGAAGAAATGATAGCTATGAAGTACGGTTTGAAACGCTTCCACTCCAAGTCAGGCTCCAAAGTCGTAGAAATTCTGGGCTCTTTCTGAGCGTCTCCAGCCACCCCTGTGTGCATGTGCTCTTTGGGACTGATTTTTATCGGTGGTGTTCTCAAGACTTCGGCAAACACCGAGCGGATGTCAATATCTTATAAACGCTCACAAATCACGCAAAGAAAAAGAAATACCCGCCCGCCAGATTTTCATTCGTAGGTGGTGAGCGGTGTGTCGCATAGCCTTTTTGAAAATTTACAGTGTCCAAAGTTTTTGCTTGACTATGGTATACAGTTATCTGAGACTTGTCTTGGAGAGTCCTAAGGCAAGTGCCTGTAACAACTGCTATAGTAACTTCTTCGTCACATCCCTAGTGAATGAGCAGCTTACAAAAGGTAAGTGGAGGGAGTGAAAATGATTTTATCGTTACCTTTGAGCACTAATCCACGCAAAAAGTAGACCGGAGTCCCGTTTCCCATCACTGGTTCCAATGTGATGAGAAGGGAGGAACAAAGACGCCCGAGCGTTGGCATCAGATGTTGAGAATAGTCGAATCACATAGCTTCACCTGAACCGAAACGCTATGATAATGCCGATTGTCAGTAGAACCCCATTTCAGCCTCTTTCCTGTTTAAATTACACCTAACAATTCAAGCATGCTTGTGAACCCAGATGTTCTCTGAGCTGGAAATAGACCTATGCACTTTTAAACAACATCTAGTGAGCCTTACCTCAGGCACCGTCTATGCAATTCCACTATTGGTCGGAACCGAGCACTACCTACCATCTGAACATATTCTACTTAGTACATATAACTAATCTACGGCCACATAAGGTATTTAACACGTTTCCAACCCCCATCTCCTTCAGGTAGGCGAGAAGTCAGGGGTAGCTAAGCGAGTACTTGTCGATCAAGCGCGCCAAGCATTATTATATGTAGAGTAATGCTTCATTAAGCACAAGGCCTAAGTATTAGTCACATGTTCTATCGTTCTTACGTCAGATCTAGATATTATTTTATCGCTCCCGCGTAACGAAAGAAACCTTATTGACGCGAATTGAGATACACTTTAGCAATGGACAGCCAAAATGTTCAAGTATTAGGGGGGTTTCAAGCTGATATTCCAGAGCGGTCTAGGGCAAATATTGCCACCCCCCAGAGAGAAGTATCTACGCAGCCAGCTGTGGTCGCTCCACGGCGACAATTGACTCCAGCAGAAGTAGACATCCTCAGGCCGGTAATAGAGCGGCTATATGTAGGCGAGAGGCAAACTTTCAAACAAGTTCAGAAGTATCTTCGAACTCACCATAATTTTACTCCTACGTAAGTGAGATCTGTAAATTTCTTGGCAATGCTGACCGACAATCAAACGGTTGCAGTGAACGACAGTTCTCGAGACTGCGAGCAAAGTGGGGCATTCGGAAGAATACTCGAACCAGTGAGCGAGAGAGCCTCTTGAAAACGCTCGAGGAAAGCGGTATCTCAGAAGAAGGAAATATTGGCGCGGTATCACTAAACCTGGAGAAAATAAAGAGGTGGAAGAGAGAAAGTAAACACGCTGGATATGAAGGTAAAATTACGCTCCGTCTGGTAACCGTGGAATTGTAGCTGGTAGGTTGACTGTTTTGTAGACTATAACTCGAGCCGCACGTCTCAAGCAACCAACAACCAGCTTTCCCGAAGAGTGGGACAGGCTGGACCCAGGCACCAGCCTATATCACAAGAATTTTACATGATGGAAGGCCTCATGCATTCCATTAATGCGTATGTAGCTGGGATGTACGATCAAAGAGCTTGGATACCCTCCGGCAGCAGCTTACACCAAACCGCAACTCCGGGTAGCCAAGATGAAGCCTATAACGTTCTGGACAAGTTCTATGCAGGGTGTTGGGCTGCTTTTGAACTTATGCAGGCAAAGAGATATGTGGAAGCTCGGAAGCTATTATCAGGTGCTTGCAGCTTTCTTCGCAGCATTATCATATCCGCCCACCCCGAAACTTTGATCTGGTTCTTTGGTATCTTGTATGATTTGTCGCAGGGGATGTTTGGGCCACTTGATGGTGTCCTTGACTTACTCAGGGAACATATTGGTGGGATCTCTATGGTTATTCTGCCAGAGAAGCATCCTTTCAGAGCAATCTGTTGCTCACTAGCAAAGACCGATAGGAAGGAGCTTAGCCATACGCTGTTCATGTCTCTGAAATCGCTAACAGAAGTCTTCGAAGTCAAAGGGGTTGGTGAACCTTTTATACAATATATTCCTATTTCCGCAGCAAAGAGCCATGAGTTGTTCGAGAGTGGATGATTTTTCTTGTGGTCATCCTGGTGATACATTTCGACCAACCACATTCTTTTGCTCGTACCCACGTCTGAACCACACTGATTTTTATGCAGGGACGTTTTAACGCAACGAGCATCATGGGCCGTCTTACGTACACTCGCTGGGCGTACCGCAACGATTTTGCGGGCAAAGAACGTGTTTTACGAAAATTGAGATCGGACATTCAAACAGCAGTTTTTGCAGATCGCGATGCACTATTTAATGTAATGGAATCCTTGGGAGGATCCCTTAGAGACCAAAATCGACTTGGAGAATACGAAGAAATCGCAAGGGATTATGTAATCGCTGCTCGAGGACGACCAGAATCAAACAAAGCAAAGAACCACCTTGCAGTTGGGTTGACAATGATGGCAAAAGCTCAGCACATGCAAGAAAAGTACGACGCAGCAGAAATAAGTCTGCGCGAGGCTGTGAATCTCTTCCTTGCACGGCCAGCTGATCTCAATTTGACCTGGGGTATTCATACTATGAGCGTTCTAGAGATTTGGCTTCGTGGATGGAGTCGCACTTCAGATGCTGACAAACTAAAAGAAGAAATCAATATCTTGGTGGAGCGGGATTCCAAAGGCAAGGAGGACGTGTACTGAGTTTCGATTTTAGTGCGCAGCAGAATTTAGAAAGAGCTTTTTGGAAGATGTTGATGTGTAGCCTTCGTCCAGTTGCACGATCGTATTTCCACCTTATATTTGCGATTTCATCTCGATACTTACAATTGTAAATAGCTGACGAGGAAGGACCGAGGATTTATTTACCCAGTCGTTGGAGATGGAACCTTCTGGTATGTAAGGAGCAGCAGCAGCATTAAAAACTTACTGTGAGGCGAAGGATAATTTGGTAGGTCTTCTTGAAAGCACCCTCTTTTTGAATCCTGGATTTTTCAAAACGATGAACGAGATACTGGATGGTCCAAGGAAACCTATCAAGAAGACTTTCACGCGGTATCTGCTATTGATGTGTGAGTTTGGGTGTGATTTGGCAGCAAGAAGCAATATGTTCTAATTGATTGGCATACCAAAACAATACACTTCTAATGCTTTATGGCAGGTTGATTCGTACATTCTGGAATATGTTTCGAAACCTTTAGTTCGACCTTACAGATTATTGTAAGAACGGAGGTTTTGTTCATATGAAGGCGGCCCAGGTGCTAATACTTTAGCTCGTAGATCGAATTGATTTTCGGTCTCTTTGAGGCTTAGCCGGGGGTATGGCGAATTTAAGATAATTGGTTTCCGATCTGAAGAAGCCCATTGAAGTAATCAGTGGAAATCTTACAAAAGCGAAGGTGAAGAGAGGGCTCTTAACGGATTTGTTTTAGCTGATGTCGTGTATGTTCAGAGTTGTTAAGAAACGACGTCACCGAAACTTGCTCTCTCCGTGGAAGGATTTTCAAGAAACAACTTGGCTATATTAAAGTCTATGTCTTCATATTTGGATCTTGGTGGACTACCTGAAGTAAGTCATGTTCTAGGAGAAGGTCTCAGGGTGAAGGTACCTTCCAAAGTGGCCAAACTTCCAGCTATGCAGCATATTTCCCTCTCACTCACTTGATTCAAGAACTTCGATTATCAAAAAGCAAAGTTCTGGAAGGTAGAACAGCAAGTAATTGTAGAAGTGAAGTAAATGCAAACTGCCTAAAAGTTGACGAACGACAAGAAAAATAGAAATGGGTGGTTACCTGAGGCTCCATGGGTCCTGGAAGCAGTCTCTTACCCAACACAGTTTGCAAATCACAGACGAACACCCTTAGAGATTCAATTGCTCACTGTTGCCTTGCCCAAACAAAATTGGACCTCAATAAAGCACAGACACTTTACTAGTATGCGCTGTTACATCTCTCTGAAGCGGTGAAGCTATGAAGGACCGAAAGCAGTACGAGATTTGGCGCAGGAATCTGGCACTTCGATTGGTAATAGTACGTTATATTCAGAGTACTAGCTGTTACCGACCTCTACATAAGAACCCTTGGAATTTGCACGGAATCGGTCGAGGAACTTGCACACGATGAGAATTAAGCAAAACTCACATTTCCCTTGCCGAACGCAGAACCACAAAAGCTCTATGGCCTCGGCATTACATGTAAAACGGTAATCCAAGAGAATCTATGGAAATATCTAGTTAACATCATTACTTCAATGTAGACGAGGCGGGTTGTATAGCCGTTTACCGAACAAGCATTCAGTATCCACTACAATGCTGACGACTAATTAGCTGCTACAAATCGATAGTAAGGAATTTGGTATTCCTTCAAGAAGCGCTATACAACGCATCAAGTTACCAGATGCATTGTTTGAGACACCGAAGCTTAACTTTGACCTAGTATAGAAAGGTTTGACCAAGTGGATCACATGCGCCTGGTCTTTAACGAAAGGCCAGGCAAGATATCTTCCATACACTCGCTCATATAGCCTTTTAAAATTCGGTGTGACGCCAATTGGCCTTAGTGGGGGTTTAGAAGCATACTATATTATGATTAGCTCGTATTCAATTTAAGATTGTTGCTTGACAATCTTCTTAATATGGTTCGCATACTGCATGAAAACCACTTGGAAAGCTCGCTAGCTTGCACCGCAATAGCTTCTCTTGGTTAGGAAAGTTGAATCAAAGTGAATTGCATGGCCTAGAAATAACTGCCTTGCTACAACAGTCCCTTTCCCTGCGATTACTGACACTGACCATGCGAAGAACCAATAATCTCTAGATAGAAGTGAATCACGTGCCATGCCCAATAGTCGCCCAGTACTGTCTGTCGATCCGGTGGAACAAGCTGGCTATAAGCTCGAGCATAGCTTGAGATCATGAGATATAGCATTTTGATCATTGTGTCTTGTGTCTTATTTCCTGCCAATATAACAGCAGTCAGCTGCGGTGAACTGTCATGTGATATCTTACGCTCGTGACGAAATTGAGCTATGCATGAATGAATATTTGATTTCAAGACCTCTGAATGAACTTTCTATTAAATCAATGAGTCGTTGACATTTCGGTCGCCCATATACACCGGAGATTGAAGTGGCTGGTATTCGGAATCCCTATCTAACCTTATGCATGACTCCCAGCCTCCGAATTAAGGCAGACAGTGCATTCACAATCAGGCTTCTATAAGGCTGTGCTAAGCCTCATCTTGGATGTTACAACTAGTTGCCTTCTTTCTGTTTTACATTAACCCCACTCAACGAAGTATCAAGTCTAACCTCAAGATCCTTCGCTAGACGAGGAGGCTATCGGTCTGAGCTTTTCATATAAAATCTCAGTGTCGCGATACCTAGAATTCTAAGATATTGGGTCTGTAGACAGGACTGAAATAGTGCGACATCGCACACAGCCCAATATTTGACACGAGGCTCCAGCATCAGCAACTCAGTGATAAGGAGCCGGATGTCGTCAAAGCGGTCGCAAGCACAATTTGATTCTGATATGGAATCGGGGCCAGGAGATACTAGTCCTTCCTCAACCTCAAGCCTGAAGAATACCTCTCCTAGAAAGGTACGAACAGAACACGTGCTTGGACGGCCACGAGAAAGGGTCAGCCCTCGACGGCAGTCATCATTTTCTGCTCTGAGTAGTAAGCTTGGTGGGCGTATGAAATCTTGGTTTCCTCGTCGGAACCAACCGATATCAGCAATGGCCTCGACAGACAAGATGCTCGCCGGTGATGGACAAGCTAGGAGTATCCAAAATGTAGCTTCTGGAGGAGAAGTTCTCGGCAACTCAACACTATCGCCGTCGATTCCAGACGGTCTTTCTCCTGATCAAATCCGAGTCTACGAGACCCTTTTGAAGGTTGTAAGGGATCGTGGCGAGAGTGAAGGACCTAGGGTGGTCCCCATAACAGATCTGGCAAAAGACTACGATGACTTGGCCGCGATGGTGGTCTTGAAGGAGCTGCATCGTCTTCGTGTAATCAAGCTCGTTGGGTTCGTCGCAAATCTAATGCCATCAGATCGCCGTGCGCTCTTTGGAAGAGGGGCTTTGGATTCGCTGCATCTCACTGAAGTACCCATTGCGAAGGGAACGACAGGATACCCCAAAATTGCCTATCAGGGAAAGGTGGGTGCAAAACAGCATCAGGAACTCCCCCACGAATTCAAGGGAATGGACGAGTTTCCCGCTCTTGACCCTAGCAACGAAATGCTATCTAAGGATGGGGAGGGTGAAAAGCTGCTGCTTGAACTTTTCTCGGACGCGGCGAACGCCGGCAAGAAATTAACCTTATTACTGATATCCTCTTTGGAAGATATTTTCACATTCTCCCAGAATCACCCAAAAGAATTACGAGATGGAGTCAAGAATGTTATTCTCCAAGGTGGCTATGCAATAGACGAGGAAGGCAAATTAGTCCCAGCTAAAGACGCAAATAACAATCGCTATGATATGGAAGCCGCCGAAAAGTTCCACCAATTTCTCCAGGAAAATAGCATTCCCTCTGTAGTGTATACCAAGGTTGCTGCATTCGCAACCCCGCTGTACACGGATCTTTTCGCTGAGCTGGAAGGTACCGGGCACCCTCTTGGTAAACATTTGAGAATGGTTCAAGTAGAACAGGATCTTGCGTTTTATTGGTCTGCATGCAATAAAGACGCCAAGAAGCGATTTGCGGATTACATGGATCAGAAGTGGTACTTGAAGAACAAGACATCATGGTTCGATAATTTGGATGAAAAGAGTCCTTTGTATCTCCTACCGACTGATCCTCTATATCATGCGCCAGATGCTCCGTTTCCCAAAGGTGCCAAGGTTGTGCCGTATCTTACAAAAGTTGTTGTGTATGATGCACTTGCAGCATTAGGCTCCTGCGGAGATGATGCCCTTGAGGCTCTCCATATTCTCAACGCTAGCACCATCCAAGCTCCATCTATACACAAAGTTGTGGGATCTTCTGGGCCTCCACCAGACATCGGAATAAATCCCGAAGAAATGGCCATCGCATTATCGGCACTCTTGAAGGGATCCCTCTTAGCAAGTCAACAAGGAATTTGATAATATTTTCTTTTCGCATAGATACCCCGGGTGAAACACCTTGCCCCAACAATTCACACATCACCGGACTGCTCAGAAGCCGTAAGATATATAAACTCTTTCGTAAATCGATGATTACTAATCTTGTATAGACTAGAAAAGCATAGATGTGCTACGTGCCAGTCGAGCCCAGTCAAGCATTTGGCTCGGAGAATCAGCTGAGGTGTGCATCCCCGCCCTGCGAGCAAGTTGGCATCAAGCATCGCAGTCTGGAAAGCCCAGCTGCCACAACTGCATCATTTGCGACGGTTACTCTTGGTATCAACCGTTATTTTTATTGGAAGTTGAGTCAAGTAAATTTGGGAGAAGACTTTAGAGGAACTTCAATTCTCCGAGACAAGATACCAGGGTACAAGGAAGGAGATGATATCATCTATATGGCGATGCTTTACAAAGTAAAAATATAAACTTTTAAGCCCCAAAGGCACCTTTAAGAAAGCATTGCTTTTAATTTCCATTATTCTTATATACTGGTGTCTATCATGACCTTATTGTTTAATTACTTATAATGGCAGAGTGGGTAGATGGCTTTTTCAAGGGATCACAGTAAGCGAGCCTTGAAGGAGGAATAATTGATAATAAGATATGAAATACGTTATGTTATTACCTTCATCCACCCACTGACCCCGTGTAACCACTTTCTTAATTTTGTAAGTATCTCATGAGTCTATAACCTAGTGATTGTTTATTTAGATATGTTCTCGATGCAGATCAACAAGGGGGCTGTGAAGCCACAGCATCCAAAAGAGGCTACGCCCAGATCATATCCCAGCCCAACCTCCCTCTCGGAATTAACATTCAAGACTCAACACTGTACAGCTCAAGGCTATTACCAGCTTCCGAAGCATTGCATCCGGATATGTCTTTAGCTATAACTATCTAACAATGGCGCAAAGAAGTGCTGCCAGCGAGGCCGGTCTTCAGCCTCATCACGAACGGTTGTCTAAAACTTTGAGCCGCATTTCAAACTATGGACATCGAAAATCCGACTCTCCTCTAGACTTGGACAAGACAATACCTTGCATTCCAAAAGTGGTACCTTCGCTTCCAAATATCCTCCCAAGCAATGATCACTTTGGTGATCAATATGAGATTGGAGATGCTTATGACCCTCTAACCAAGCGTGCTGTTTGGGAAATTCCTCATGAGGAACAAAAACCGTATTTGAGATATTTGAAAAGCATATCGCAAAGCTTCCCACATATTCGAGTAAGTCTTGATTTGTAGTAATTCAGCTCCTCGAAGGCCCAGACAATGTATTGCGTCCATCTTACGAGGGACCATATCCATCAAAGCCCCGCAGAAATGGGTCTGGAAATTTAGCATGCCATTGTTTACTAACTTTACAATCGATATAGTGGCTGGCCGATTTTATGGAAGTAGGGTGAGTTCTATACCCAAAAAATCCTTTCTAGAGCAGAAGCAAATACCTTAAAACCCAATCTCTCTAAAGTCAGCCCAGGAAAGCTTCACAAGGCTCCTGGACAACTGCTATAATGGTGACTAATTCAACGTAGGACCTTTCCATATAAATGGAAATATCTTTCCGAAAAGGACATTGAGAACCGAGCAGGACTCACGCGCGTTGCTATGCTTGACCTACATCCCGAGAAAGATCCAATTCGATTGGATTTTCAGAAAAGCGAGAAACTCACCCAACTCCTTGCTAATGATTCTTTCAATCATAATCCTGAGCATGCAAGGATTTTCATAGTGGAAGATCTCTCCAGAGATGTTATAGAAGCACTCGGTGCCCAGTATGATATAGACCCTCTCTTCTTCCGAAGTCACATCCTGGATTACCTATGGTATAATACCAGAGATCCTTGGACTGAAATACAGGATTTATCTCACATAAGTCAGGAGTATGTGTATTCATCACCCTGCAGATATTTAAGGCAAAAGTTTTGCAGAAATCCGAACCGTTTCTAATGAACCCAATAGGAGAAACTACTTCAATATACGGTACATGATACCAAGGTTTTTTAGGTCCCAGGAGTCAGTTGATACCGCGGTAGGTCAACTAGGTGGATTCAACGTCCTTCGTCGTATCGAGCAAGAACTATCCTGGAAAGTACGAGAAATGAGCAAGATCAAAGGTGCTTCAGTGGGTGTGATACGAAGCAAGGCGTCTCTCTGGATCAGAAAGAATAAGCCGGGCGAAAGCGGTACATTGGGTACGAACCTATCTAGCCTTTCCAGCCTAACCTGCTGACACAATATAGCGATTCTCGTAGTGGACCCCACTCTGAAGGAAGGGTTTGCGCTTTGGGTACGCCGACTACCCCCATTATTACTATGTTATACAAAGTGACTTACTAGATACCTAGGGCGGACCACGCAATCTACAGCCTTGTCCGAGTATGCATTCACCAGTACCGCCTCCGGCACCAATAAACTCCCATTTCGAGAGCGTGATCCACTACACTCTGCAAATGTCTCAAGACAACATATCGTCCATCTCTTTTAACCCACACACACTCGGTGTCCCGATCCTAAGTATCGTGGCCGCCGAATGGCTAACAGTGGTGACGTATATCACTACCACGCTCACGAAAATTGAATACGAGCTGGAGAATACGCAGTATCGGGATTCTTCAACCGGGTTGACAGGAGCTCTGGACCGACTACATCCTTTGCGTCGCCTGATGCCAGTGTATCGTACCATGATCACAGAAACTCTCACCACTATTTTAAATCCGTCACACCCGCTATGCTCCCCTTTGGACGACAATCAGACTCCGATCTTGCCAAAACTACACGGCGATTTCACAGCCATACTCGATGCAATAGACAGTCTTCAAATCCGCACCCAAAACATCATCTCCCTTGCCACTACCAGTATAGTCCCCACCCCTTTCCATCTCGTACTCCATGGTTCACCTCATCCAGCTAACGCAGTTCCGAACCAGTAATTTCCATTGAAGAAAACCAACGCGCCATGAAGATGAACGTCAATCTCGTGCGCGTAACCTACCTGGCGGTAATTTTCGTGCCTATGGCCTTTGTGTCCTCTTTCTTCAGCATGACGCCAGATCTCGCCGCTATCGAGAGCACGGTATGGGTGTATTTCGCCGTGGCGATCCCCTTAACCGTGCTTTGTGTTGCGGCTGCTGATCCGAAGCGTGTGACGATGATGTGGAGGAGCGGTGTTGCGTGGATCAGGGGAAGGCGAGCGGTATAGTTCCATTGATTATCGACTGTGCAATGGTATAGCGTCTTAGCGGATCTGTTGAATTTTGGGTGTTATATAATACTGGGATCTAGGACTTGATTTACTAAGCATAGCATAGGATAGTTGGCACGTGGATGCCGTCTTGTTTTATAACAGAAGAAAGATTTACGACTTATGAGATAGGCGTTGAAAGAGTACACAGATTGAATCACAATTAGTACGATATTTGAGAGTCAATTAATGGACTCATATTTTAAATCATCTTCTCTTTATATTATTATTTAGGCTCTATATCTGCGAGGAGAATAAGGCCATATCTGAGATCTGTGATCTTCTAATCATGACTATAATTACAAATTGCTTATAGCTCGCTCAGATCCCAACGCCTTTATAATGCATACCTCCGTCTATCTTACAGTTGATCATTATATATGCGTTGTGTAAATGTTAAACCTTGCTAGAGGTGGCTTTTCGAGAAGCTAATGCATCACACTTTGTCTCCATCTCTCCACCATGTCCTTTTGTCCTGGGTTCAGTGCTTGAAAATCGGCACCCATCATCCCCATACCCATCTGGTTTGGGGCTTGCATCGCCATGTTAGGCATCTGGTAGCTCATCTGCATACCGTTTGGATATGGAATTGCGTACGGGTTCGCATATTGTGGCTGTATCATTGGATTTCCAAAATTATAGCCCATACTAGGCTGCGGAAACATAGGCTGGTTGTACATGTTGAAGTTGCCAGGCATGTTCCGCTGTTGGGACATGTTTTGGTTCTGAACGGGTCCACCCATAGGATTGTTTGGCATAGGTACGTGACGTCCAGCAAATGCTTTGGGACCTTGGCGATGCTCTCGGTCAAGATTAAGCATGGTGCTAGCACGTTGGGCATTTGCCTTCTCTTGAAGCCCAAGAAGCCCGGTTGCTGGCTTGCTGTAAGAGGCCAAGCGAGTGGTGGCACCAGCCGTAGGATGAGCTTGTAAAAGATCAGCCATGCTACGGCGTTTGCTGAGTGGTGGCCGCTCCTCGGTGGCATCGGTAGATGTGCCAATCTGCTTTTCTCTTGCTTCCTTCTCGGCCTGAAGCCGTTTCCTTCGCTGACCTAGGGTTTCCTCCTCTTCCAACGCAGGCGTGGCAGTCGTTTCTCTGTCTTTCAAATCCCCGAATTGACTGAGGAGCTCAGCTGAAAATGCACCGGACACAGGTCTAGGCTTGGGAAGAGAGCTCTCCGGTTCTTCTTCACCTTTCATTCGGCGGACTCGCTGAGCTAAAGTTTCTTCTTCATCGTCAGTTGCGGCTGGGCCAGGTAGGTTCATCATGGTAGATGCTCGTGGAGCCTGTATTGGTCTTCCCAACAAACGATCCCGCCGCTTACTGAGAGGCTCGTTGTCTTCCATATCACGACGTTCCATCAGACCCATAGGTCTGTTAGGCAACTGCATTCGTGACTTGTTGGGGTAAAGTATGGCCAGTGGAACGTCCTCTTCCTCGTCTTGTTCATCCTCAGGATCTTGAGCCGCAGGATCTTCCCATGCTAAATTAACACGTTTCTTATTCCTTGTTTTCTTCTCCACCTGTGCAACAGCATCCAGCTGGAGTAGTGTAGAATGCAGTCCGTTAGGATATTGACTAGCTACAGGTCGCGTACGGTTCTTTTGCTCCTGTTTTCTAAGTTGTAATTCAGCTAAAAGCGTTGTCGGTGCGCCAGAATAGAGCTGGTCCGCTTCTTCCTCCGAGTCATCACCTTCCTGAGATCCCTCGTCCTTGTCGTGCTCATCTCCTTGATAACCTATCGGGCTATCGCCGTCAATTGTGTTCCGACGCTGTTCGTCAGACTCCAGCAGCTGACTCGTAGATCGTCTGCCGATGAGTAAGTTGAAGGAGCTCGTGCGTTTCTTTGCCCCATTGTCCGCCAGGAGGTGAGTGCTGCTCTTGCTCCTACGATCCTTTGGCTTCCCATAAACTTCAGCGCCCAGGCGACCAGCAAATGCATGATCTGTAAAGGCGCTAACAGGAGCACGGGCTGAAGCATCCAGTATGCTATCGAGCGTCGCCACGGCGGATTGTTCCTTGACCTCGACAATTTCATCTGGGCCTGGGAGGTCGAAAAACGCAGATGCTCGTAGTTGTGGAGGGAGATGTTGGATGTCTGTAGGGAGCCGCCTGCCACCCATAGTAGCCCTTTGGTGTTGAGCGACGTATTCCATTTGTTGAGCACCATCATCTTCAGGGACTGCTGGTTCCTGGTCCGCTTCTAAAACATCCGGCAACCACATTGCAGATCCTCTCGCGGCTGGAGGGAGAGTGCTAAGGACTTGGGTCCTCCTTTTATTCCTTGCCATTGAAGAGGGCAGCTTGGAGAGTTTCTGTGGCAGGTTGAGCATCATTGGAACAGGCGCTGGGTAGTAGACCATTTGTTGCCCCGATTCGGGATCTGCATAAGTCTTTGGCCTCTCCATCATCGTCAGTCGATCTCTTGAGGAGGACCTCGGCTGGTTATTGAGTCCACCACCAGCCATGGACAAACGATCTTGCGAACCCCTTCTTTGCGAATGCCTCTGCGTACTGGCTTCGCCGTCAGCCATTGACAACCGGTCTCCCGAAGATGCTCTTCTTCTCTGAGCTCCTGGGAAATCATTCGAGTCTTCCTCAGGGTTTGATAGCAAAGGGTACTCGGAGTGAACGCCATCAAAATCTGCAAATGCCATTTGTGATTGTTCGAGTGTTGTTGTTGAGGGTGCAGGTGATTTGGGCCGATCCGGCTTTCCATCCATTCCCAAAGCTGCATCCTGCGTATCAGTATCCCCATCGAGGAGATCTATATCTGGTTTTGTTAGAGTTGCGCTCTTTTCATCCTGCTCAATGATTGAGTCTGTCTGCGACCTTGTTGTGTTGACGAATGAGTCAAGGGGCCGACCTTCCAGCTCAGGTTCCGGGCGAGATGAGTATCTCGAGCTCTTCGACGCAGATCGCCCACTGCCATTTTTTGTCACAGACCCCTTTGGAGACATCATAAACCCAGCAGGCGAATATCCTCCAGCTCGGGCCAGATTGTTCGTATCCAAGATTGAGCTGGCGTTGGATATTTGCCGGGTCACATCCGGCATGTCCATCGTTGTAGGGGAGGAGAGCAGTGATGACTTGCGGCTGTCGTTTCTCTTTTGCTCCATGTGCATCTCCCGAATGGCAACATCAATGGACGAGGTCATGCTGAGCCGTTCTGCCATTTCCTCCAAATGTTCAATGTTTCCCGTGTAAGCACCCTGAAGAACCTGTAAATCGGGCGTTGGATGCCGTAGAGCTATACTTCGACCAGATGCGGTACGACGAGCTGGTTCCGGGGTGAATGTTGGCGGTGACGAGTGTTTTCGTCTTGCGTTCTTTGTCTCCTGATCGGCAGGTGTTCCTGTGGCTTGCAGGTTGAGACGAGGCCGTGTACGTGGGACACTGACCGTTGTTGGCGAGTGGAATAGTGGAGAAGACGCTTCCTTCTTCAAACAACTGGGTGAAACAACGTCTTCATAATCATCATCCTCGACAATATCGTAACTAGCAGTGTTTGTAGTTCTGGAGGCTATCGAATTGAGTATCGCATTGAGGGCTGAGGTGGGAGAGGTGGTAGCAGTGGACGCTGAGCCCTCACGGCACCTCGTATGGATATCATCGCCTATATTTAGCGACAGGGGCGCAGAACTTGAAGAGGCAACGGGCCGCCCATGGACATCAACATCGTCGAAATCAGTTTGGTGCAGCGCATAATATCCCATTATAGGCAACGTCTGCGACGCGACGGCGACGGCGACATGAGGAGTTGGGGAGAGAGTAAAAGTGTGAATGCGACGGATCAGCGAGGAGCGAGCGAGCGAACGGAAGATCTAAAGTACAGGCAATAATAATAAATGATAAGGGTTTACCAAAAAGACCTATAATCCCAACTAGGGCAGACTGCGAAGTTAAATTTGCAGGGCATCAACGGTGCGGTGCGAATGCAGTGAATAGATTGGCTCTCGGAGGGTTAATCTGGTATTGAGTTTGGGGAAATCATGGTTCTGATGGATATCTGGACGCCACAGCAGCTCGAGGCTTCACTATCCAACACTATCCATGGCATCTGCCCCCCCGGGTCGACATCTCAGGTCCTTACTCGCACCGCCCTACGTATGTGTCGAATATGACAAGCTAGCACCGAACCTTATGCTTGACTGGGAGACGGACTTTGATGCTGGCTTTCACCGAGAGAACGTAATGACGGCGATACTCTTGCGGGACTACCAAGCATTGGTATTGTGTATTGTGGGACGACCATGTAAACGTGCATGGAAATCGATTCATTCACTGATTGTCCTAAATACGCGGATCTCGACATGGGAATTGTGTCCTATGCCCATACCAGACTTTACCCGCGACAGGTCTTGTGGTTACACGCATGCCAGGCCTGTCCCTTGGCCAGCAATGGCCATGTCTATTCGTCACAGACTAGAAGATAAGACGAACTCGTCTGCAACAGACGTATTCCTCGACTTTGCCATAACATCAGCTGGGACATTGCAACCTTGCGCAGCGCGCCGTTGAGCAAGCTCCCCATTTCTCGGGTTGCGTGGGATGCAACCCACGTTTGCATCGTCCATCGTTACGGAATATACCGCTGCCAACTGTTGACAAGCCGGGCGCATATCGGCACGGCAACTTCAGATGAATACGAGTCTCAAGCGTCTACCATCGTTCAGCAAGATGCTTGAGGCTATTCGTGGCTGTCAGGTACGGAGTGTCGCGTTTTGAGCCACACATTGGCGCGTAATTTCACTAACGCCCGTTGAATGGAATATAGCAAGGACACCGGCCATGGCTATTTCGCAATTCTGGTGAAGATCTACACTTCACGATATCAGCACCTATGCCGAGGGAATCGTAGAGGTAAATGCTTTATAACGTGAACAATGCACACGATCTCAAAACAATGAGGTTCGTCGTTTGTAACCGCAAGCAAACTCCTGCATCCCGTCATTGTTGATTTCGCCCGTAACACTAATTGGCCTGATTCTAAGAATGACGGAATAAGGATAACAAGCTATAAGATCTCCGGGGATCTCCAGGAAGGCCGGCCACCTTGTCTTCTGCCGATGTGACCCTGTCAGTAACTCGTCAGTAACTCGAACAGCCCCCTTACACAACAGCCAACAATTGTAACTCAACATTGAGCCTGAGCTGTAGCAAATTGGACACCGGACGCCAAGCGCCACTGGATTGAAGTTTGCGAAGCTTCAAACGTTGAGGTGGGACCGCAGGAGGGTTCTTCACGATAACGCGATTGTATGTTTGACGAACGTGACGAGGTGTGAACAATTGCAAGAAGGCAGTAATTACAGTAATAACAATCAAAAACCGTACGATATGAGTTGAGATGAAAAGTCAACGTGAATTCAAAGATTTCCCACTGGGAGATGGGTTTGGTTTGTCGCGGCTGCCCTTGCATCTCATTCCATAGCTCGTCGCTTACGTTTCCCAGACGGGAACTCTATGTGACGGGCTACTTCATAGCAATTGGTCTCTGGATTAACTAGAACCTGGTTCAGCATTTTACCTGTCTTTTGAAGATCTGGAGGGCTTCCCTATGTCTAGGCTTATGGTTCCATTTCTTTTGTTATTGTATAGAGTATCAGATGGAGTTTTGATAATAGGACTCGACCACCTCGTTGTCTTAGTATATGCTAATGTGGAACAAGAGTTGATGTATGAACTACGAAGCGGTATTACGTTCTAAAAGCAGATGGATAGAGTAAAATTAGACGTATCTTTCCAGCGGCAGATACACCAAGTCAACGAAAATAAAAGCGAGAGTGGTGAGATCAACATTTCATGTCAGAATTTACAATCTAGAACCTACAAGGTCCACTACTACACACCCCATCATCGCCAGATAGTCGGTCTTGCCCTTAATACTGTATATTGGGCCGTGAAATTATTGCTTCTTGTCAGAATTTAATTCACGAGGCTGCAATTCTATCCAGTCATCTAGTCTGAAACCTTGTCTCCAGGACCAGATTGCTACATATTCCGTAATGAGTCGGGGACAAGAGGTTCTTCCAAGGCACGTCGACCCCTTTGTACGAACAATGATCATTTCCACTATGGGAGGTGGTATCAGGCATAGGCTTCTGGTAATAAATTAAGTAAATCTCCCCAAACTTTCTCCATTCTGCATAATTTATTACCTAGCAGATGTCTTCTATCTTTTGCTCGACCCCGTCATGAGAGCCTAGGTCAAGCTTCAAAGTGCGTCCAAATAGCTCAAGTAGAATCTCAAAGCAGATCTTGGTGATTGCTGGGTCGTATCTACCCTTTGACAGCTCATCACGAATGAAAGCATCTAGACTTGTCAACTCGGTCGTCTTTGAACGGACGAGTTACTTACGTTGTGCACCAGCAACCTCATACCAACTGAATATCACACCCTTCTCACGCAAAGTCTTTCGAATAAGATCTCTTCCCTCAGGAGGTACATGATTGTCCAGCGTCCCGTGGATCATTGCCAATTCCGCCTTGATCTCGCCTGCCCTAGCAAGACTGTCATCCTTCTGTCCCAGGCCCAGGGTTGCACTGTGAAGATCAGTAGCAAAGTATGTTACGGCTGCTGCGACTCGAGGGTCGAGTGCACATCGATAGGCGAGGTGTCCTCCGAGACACATTCCTGTGCTTCCGATCCTACCGTTACAAGTTTTCAAGGATAGAAGATGATCGATCGAGAGGGTCGAGTCTTCATCATAGCCTGCCAACGTCTATGAGCTGGGTAAGCGGAGTCTATAGGATTCACACCCGAGCAAGGAGCAAAGAAACTCATGCTTTCTCATCTACCATGACACAAGAGCTCACTCACTTTCTTGATTTTATATTCATTGCCCGCATCGGTTCCTGGTACGCTATAAATCGGGTCAACTATTGTCCGTAGCCATAATCCTACTTGCAGAAAGCATGATGACCAGAAACTTACTCATAGGCCAATGGCTCAGGTCCAGTAAACTCATGATATGATGATGGTGCAGCGACTATGTAGCCTTGGCCTGCAATCTGTCTAGCAAACCGGGCCACAGGTCCAGTAACTAGATATCTAGCTTAGCCTGAGGTTACAAACACTCGTGAGGTCTATATGAAGAACCACCATATCTCCAAGAGTGGGTACATTGAAAATGACCAAGAATGTCTTATTTCAGACACTGGTACGAGTATTGCCCGATAGAGGGTCCAACAAATTTCCATGATCACCTACCTTGATATATTTCACTGAAGAGTACGACGCCAGGAAAGCGTCTGAATAGTATTAGACCTAGGTTGGTAACCTTATGCGTACGCTCAGTTCACTTACGCATTGGGATAGCCTGGAATTGTAGGATGAAACAAAAATATCCCTGGCAAAATATTATCAGCTTTCGTCCACGTTCTATCATAGAGTAGTAAGCCCATATGATGTAACAGTTCTATTTCCTATTTGTATCTCTTCTTCCGGCTCTGGACTTACTCATTGTCCCCTCCTTGCCATCCGCCTTGGTCGCCACATCGTAGTGTGTTTCTTTGATGAGCATCTTGCAAGAGTATCGTAACCTGGTATCCGGGAGATAGGAGGCAATTGCAATTGCAAGGAGATCTTCTCCTTTCCCTTGGGGAGCACGTAGAATAGTGGTGTAGCGAATGCAACGTACGAGCCCGGCTCCACCGGCGAGCATGCTTGGCATTCATGTCTTGTCCTTATCGCTTCTGCAGGCTGAGGTGTATTCTATCTTACATCCAACACACCAAACTTCATCACTCTCCTTTTGCATCTCCTGTGTTTCATTTACATAACAATCGTCCTGCTCTTTGCGAACTTTCTGATTACTGTTTTGAATCTCATCAGTGCCGCTCCAAACACACCTGCTCCTAAGCTATCCGTGCCGACAAAATTAAATTAAATTCCTCCAAACTTCTCACTAGCACGCGACAACGCCAACTTTCAACAAAGAGCGATAAACATCATGTCAAGTGTAAAAACTCGAAGACAGGCAGCAGCTGTTGCGTCGCCGTCGACTCCTACACCAGTGTCCAGAGGAAATCAGGTTGTCATGAATGGAAACGGCGCAGCTCGGGGGCCCGGAGCAAAAGATCAGGTTCCCAAGGAGAACATCTTCCTGTTCTATCCCAATTTAATTGGTAGGCTACAGTCATATGTCTCTATGGTTTATTCTAACATGCCTCAGGTTATTTCCGAATTGTCCTTGCCTTTGCATCCTTATACTACATGCCACTGCATCCTCGAACTTGCTCCCTACTTTATAGCATATCCTGCCTCCTTGATGCGCTAGATGGATATGCCGCACGTTATTTCGAACAGTCAACTAGATTTGGTGCAGTCCTGGATATGGTGACGGATCGGTGTACCACAGCTTGCCTTCTAGTATTTCTTGCTTCGGCGTGGCCTCGATGGTCACTTGTCTTCCAGGGCCTGATCTCCTTGGATCTTGCCAGCCACTATATTCACATGTATGCCACTCTTATAATGGGGGGTTCCGAGCAAAGCCACAAGAATGTTGCAGCTTCCAGGAGCTGGATTTTGAATCTATACTATACAAATAAGGTATGTAATCACCAGTAGCAGCCGTTAGACGTTGTGCTAACCATCTCTAGACTGTCTTATTCCTCTGCTGCTGCCTCAACGAAGTCTTCTTTATTGCCTTGTACCTCCTCTCTTTCTCTTCGCCGCTGTTGTCCCCATCTCTGCTCCAAGTTGCCGCTGTCGGCGATTCGCCATCCACATTACAGCCAGGAAGCCCAGCAGGAAGCCCAGCATCCCTCATGTTCAACCCTCATAGCGCGGGTGCGTTGGAGCTAGCGAGAGCTAATAAGATGGATTCGTCTGTGCCATGGGCCATCGCCGGCATCAGTCTTCCGGTGATGCTGCTCAAGCAATTTATCAATGTTGTACAATTGATAAAAGCTTGCCGGTGGTTGGCAGAGGGCGATCTTGAGATGAGACGGGCCGCTGGGCTCCCTCGCAAGACTAAGCTCACTTGAGGCGACGGTTTGGTGGGAGCAAACGGTTCACGACTTGAATAAGCTCGAAAGGCTGTGATTCTGGTACCGTTGGCACATGGGCTTATATGAGGGATAGGCAGGGTACGCACGCGTTGCTTCAACATCCGCCTATTGACGCTGGGAAGATTGTGGTGTTTGCAATGGGCGCGGAAGGCGAGGACTTGTATCAACGTAGGTGATCATGGTATATAGGGGAATCGGCGTTAGGAAGGATTGCCATGCTGCAGCGGTTAGCACCGGTAGCCTCTGACACCTGATTGTATTAGACTGGGCCAACAAATAATAGTAATACACGAACGAAATACATGATCTGTGCACTACCACGTGAATTAGATATTGGTAGGACTTAGAGCGCATTAGTTCAACATGGCTTGTGCAACTATTGAGCTTCAAGCCCCTGACCCCCTCGGCTAAATTACCCCTGAGCCAGCTTAACCTCCCAATGTTTATTTACAATTTGACAAATCTGGATCACGAAAGAGATGATGGCTGTCAACATAGGCCTGGGACGCAATACGGGCTTGGGTTTCAATCTCAAAGCGAAATTGACACAAGACACCGTCGCAGAGGAGGGCTCAGGTACCGGCACGCGCACCATTACCGTGTCTTGGAGCCCCACGATCTCACCGCCACGCAAAAGTTGCCCCACGACACGTGAATACTCAGCGAGTTTCGATGGCAGGGAAGAGATCCGTATTCCGGCGCTGGCTTTCGATTTATTGCCTAGACCGGGGCACGGGAAGGGGAGCTTGCTGGCTTTGGGTTTGGGTTTGGATAAGTAGCAAGCAGACCGGACGACAGAGTTTGAGCTGTCGAGGCGCCGCCATCTTCACGCCTCTTCTTTCTGCATTGCATTGCATTGCATTGCACCTGCTCCCACTTCCTCCTCCCACCTGCTCCCACCGGCTTTTGGAGCGTGATAAGAAAAAAAGCCTCGTTGTACAAAAGCACGCAGCATGCGGTAGATGCAGCACCTCAATTCATCTTCTGCCCCGCATCCTCGAGGTTGTCTGTGCCTAGTTCTCCAGATTTAAAGTTCCCTCACGACCACAGTTGTCAAACCCTGCGCAGTTGCCCGCCAATGCGTCATTGCACACAACAATTCACTGACAACCACCGACGCCGTTCTCCCGCAACCTGCAATCTGCAATCTGCAATCTGGTGGCAGTGGCATGCTTCAGGAACAGACATCATCACGGACTGAAGGTTGACAAGCTACCCCTTCGTTCATCCCACCGGCACCATGTCAGAACACTCGAGCCCGCCCTCCAGCGATCCTACCGAGGAACCTCCCAAAAAGCAACGACGTTTTGCTCCCGAGCCCGTAGAAACCACCACTCGAAGCAGCAAAAAGGTGAGCAAGGACAATGGGCAGGATCTCAGCCAGGATAAAACGGACAAGAGGGACTTTGCGAAAAAAACGCGGTTCAGCCCAATGCCGATTGAAACCACATCTAAGAGCAGCAAGAAGTCTGGGAGGACTGATCTATCTGCACCTGAACCTACCCAAATATCCATATCCCGGAGCTCCCCCCGCGAAGAGAATCCTAAGACTGGGAAAAGATTCACTCCTGTGCTAATCGAGACCACGAAGCGGTCCAAGAGATCCAATGTGGCCGGCCCCGCTACTCTTCCCACAGATAAGGTGAATAACAGGAATTCTTGCTTTGAATTTACACAAGCTAACTCACATGGCAATGGCAGACAGATCTCACTCCGGGAGTTCCCAACATATACACCATACGTCCGAAAAGAACCTCTGACCGCTTGTCAAATGACGACGCTTCCCGCTCCTCACACGATCAAATTCCCCCACGGATTCCCCGGAAACAGGGCTCCATGCGTCCGCACCTTAATACTAGAAGAAGCACTCGTTCGAATTCATTCCAGCCAGAGCTAGGTTCTATCGAGTCTCACAGTTCACAAGAGGGTTCAGAGGAGGATAACGGGAGCTCCCCGCCTTCCCTCTCCAACTCGATCGAATCTCAGGAAGAGTCTATGAATAGGCTGCAGCTTGCACGAACCCGAGAAAGTTGCGACGATCGCTTCTCGGGCTACCTGCTGGCTTTGGCTGCAAAGGCGGCAGAGAAACAGTTGCGAGAGCAGGCCTTGGCCGCATTTCCAAATGAGTCTTTTCATGAGATTGTGGAACACTTTTACGATAGGGAAAGAGATGGTCAGTCTGATGGAGAGTCGGTAGAGGGAATCGGCATGCTATTAGACGATCCGATTCGGCCGGAAGAGCTAAGGCGGAAGTCTACGGATGTTGGTTGGGCATTCAAGGAGATGCAACAGCACCAAGAGAAGCTCAATCGACAGCGAGAAGAAGAGACCAACATGAAGCTTGCTGCAGAGGCTTCAGATCCGACATTCAAGGACCCCTTCTGGACCAATGGCCAAACTGATAAACACACCCCACCCCAAGCTCCGTCTGCGGCATTAGACAAGCAGAAGGAAGCCGAACTCAAGAGCATGCGCTCGGCAGCATCTCCGCCCATGTTGGGTGGAGATCTAAAGTTCCGCATGTGCCCATCTCCCAAGGCTACCAAATTCGAATCAGATCAGGCTCATGATATACAGCCCAACAGATCCGCATTTGGTGGAGGTTTGTGGGGTGGCTATTGTGTGAGCGAGGAAGCCGACCAGTATTTGAGTCCTGCCATAAAAGGACCGAGCATGATTCAAACACCCAGTGTTGAGAAGGAGGATCCATTTTCGTTTCAATTTGGCGCGGACTTGCCCAAATCACCTTCTGGGACCAAGTCACCGCGGGGCAAAGAATCAGGAGTCCGGATGCTGACCGGACTCGATGAGAGGCTGAAACTGGAGGTTGAGAAGAGCAAGGTTGAGGATGTGTTGTTGCGCGAATTTGATGACACTTTTATTACACAAGTTTACAACTACCTGTCGCTCGGCTACCCAGCTTTAGCCCGTCAGTATGACCAGGAGCTTGCCAAAATCAGTCAGATTCCTGAAACCGATCTTCGCGCCGACGACTACAAGAAGAACGCCAAGGGATATATTGGTATCACGGATCCCACAAACGGGAAAATGGAAACATCAGACAAAGAGGATAAGCATTCAGGCTATTGTGTGAGATGGAAGGCGCTACGGCTGTACATATTTGAATGGGCAAGACAGCATCCCAGCATGGCTAATGATAACCCTGTACCGGCTTGGGGAGTTCGTGCCAGACGTGGAAGTTGGGCTATCTGAAAGGGTTCTTTCACAATCCATGGATCCTTCGTGGTAGATTACTAAATTGGGTTCGCAAAATGGTGGTAGCACAGCTTCCAAGCAGCAAGCATAGCATTGGAGATGGCTTGGATTTGCATGGGACTCTACGACATGATATTCTATGAGGGTATACTGTTGAGACTTGTATATCTGAGGATGAGAGAACCGGGCTGATTGGTATGGAGGTGCATATGAGACGGCGATGCGATGATCATGAGGTTATGATGGGAAACAGGACAATGACGTTATATATGGATGGCCTGTGGAGTGATATATACGACAAATGAACCTAGAATTTTGCGACAGTCTTGTCATCTATCTCACCTGCTCTTAGTTTGCATGATCAATGTTCGTAGCTAATACCATGGGTTGGGGATTTGAGAAGGGCGTTGTCAAACTCAATCATCTGATTTCAAGAAAGTAATACCATCCTCAACGCGACGTCCGACCCTTTAACGCAAGCCAAGTTCGGATCAGACAGAGATAGCATCCACACCTGATGCTCCGCAAACTCACATTTGGGAAAGATACGATGCCTTCCAAGCCTCTTGCCATGCATCTGCAAGCGATATGTGGGTGCCGGTCCCAGACGGGCGCGTGTGCAACCTCATGTGCGCTGCTTACAACGCAAGGCTTGGAAACATGTATGGCTATATTATGATTGTATAGTTGTGTTTCTACAAAGAATTTTGTATTTGATACTCGTGAAAATGTATTCTAACTTACTGGCGGCTTCAGCCATTGCTGGTATCACTGCACACTTGATCATCTCACCAATTCCAGAAGTGTCAACTGTAAAAGTCGTCTTAGCATACACCACCGCGAATGCTTCGCTTCTAGCCTATTTAGTCATTTCCCAAACCCCCTTTTCATCTCTTTTGCAGTCTCTCTTTGACATCACAATCAACCTCGCCATAGCTAACCTCGTCTTCCTCTCCGTCTCCATAACCGTAACCCTCATCCGCCGCCTCTACTTCTCTCCCCTCTCCCACTTCCCCGGGCCCAAGCTCGCCGCGCTCTCCAAGGTCTGGCTCTCAAACCAATATCGTACCGGGCAAGCCGCAAAGACCTATCGCCGCCTTCATAGACTCTACAACTCAGAAGTGATCCGGATTGGGCCGAATGAGCTAAGTATTGATTGCGTGGAGGCGGTAGAAAAGATTTACAAGGGAAAGTATGAGAGGGGACCTTTTTACGAACTCGGGGCCGTAAATGGAGAGAGCAACTTGAACACCACGAGGGATTATAGGCTCCATAGTGTCTGGAGGCGGATTTGGTAGGCTGCTCCCACTTTTCTATGTGACTATATGATCCGGGAGGGTAGGTTGCTAATGAGAGGCACTCTAGGGAAAGAGCATTTGTGAGCAATGAGTTTAAGGTGTACAATCCACGGGTTGAAAGACATGTTCAGAAGCTACTGGGGATTTTGAGAGATAAAGATGGCCAAACAACAAACTTCTACAAGTTGATGTGCCTATTTACCTTTGACGTGTTGGTGCTCCCTGCTTAGGTCGTCACTAAAATTTCTAAAGCGTGAGTAGGATGAGCGATCTCTGCTTCTCAAAAGACGCCGGCTTGCAAGACGGCACGGGGGATTTTCTCTACATAGACTTTATTCACAAGTACGCCTCTATACTCGGCGTAAGTCACACATCTCTTTCCTAAAGGAGAATAATAACGCTAACACATAACACAGGTGGTGGCTGCTTTACGCAATTTGTGTCAGTTGTTGCCTTATCTCCCCGTGACAGCCGACCTGAAAGCGTTTCGCAAGAAGGGAGAGGCGATGCTAGCAGAGAGACAGAACTCGAGGACTGCAAATCAAGATCTGTTCCAACATCTCCTCGCCAAGGATTCGGAGAGCGGATGTCGTTTCACGCAGGCGGAGCTCACTGCGAATGCTCACCTTGCGATTTTTGCCGGCAGCGATACTACCGCTAGCACGCTCACGCAGACCATCTGGAAGCTGTGCAGCCACCAGGATGTGCTAGCGAAGCTGCAAAAGGAGGTGGATGAGGCGTGGGCGAGAGAAGGGCGGCTGGATGTCGAGACCACGAGAGGACTGCCGTATCTGAACGCCGTGGTCAATGAAGCACTGCGACTGCTAAGCGCGGTGGCAAGTGGAGTTCAAGCAACCACACCTCCGGAAGGCCTCGAGATCAAAGGCATTTTCATCCCCGGCCGCGTGCAAGTGATGGTGTCACATATGGTTCTGATGATGGACGAGAGGTACTTCCTCAACGCGGAGAAATTCTGGCCGGAACGGTGGCTGGACAACGGAGTCGGGGTGAAGGACAGGAGAGCTTGGATCCCCTTTGGCTACGGCGTCCATTCCTGCGTGGGGAAGCAGCTCGCCACCAACGAGCTGCGGCTTGTGGTAGCCAATGTGGTTCGAGAATTCGACCTGCAGTTTGGAGAAGGCTACAGCGAGCAGAAATTCGTGGATGAGTGGAAGGACTATATGGTTCTGAACCTGGGGCCTCTGCCGATGAAGTTTATCCCGCGCAGCTTTACTTAGGTGGTAAGGCTTTTTATATCTATTTGTGCCATCATGTTAGCAAGCTTTGAGAGTAGCCATGATCATAAATCTGACCTGCATACCCTACTATGTTAAAAATTGCACAAAGCCTTCTGATGCTACTAAATGTCAAGTTGAAAGAGATTCGTCAAGTCAAGTTGTCACGTAAGCTAATAAAGAGAAAGGAGAGTTCAACCTTTAGCCCATTAAAAAGTGCACGGCAAGAGAAGGAGTTTAGGTGATAAGCAAACTTTTCATTTGTCTTGAGAGATCAAGCTTCTCTAAAATCGCTAGAGACACAACTCTCGATGCTGTTAAACCGATCCAAACGCCAATGACGCCAAAATGACTTTTTTCCTGCTGGGGATCTCCCCCTTTTCAAACACAGACCTGTAAAATAAACCTTATGCCCTCAAACGCCTTTTTGATGATCCCATATATGTAATACACTCTTCCGCCGGGTGTCCTGAATCTATTCAGACACACCACGGGCGCTGACGAGGCTGTCGACGACCTCATCGTTGTCGAGGATGTCACGAGCCTTGTACGCGTTCATGCTGGGAGCGGTGACTGCGTCCCAGGCATATCTGGCATTGTCGACGAAGCCACCCAGACTACCTAGAAAGCCAGCTGCAGAGTCAAGTCTGGCAGTGTTACTTCCTCCCCTTGCCTCACGGGACTCAAGAGGAGCAGTGAAGTCATCGTCAACATCTCGAGATGTAAGTGTTTTTGCAAGCGACTCTTTGTCAACGACGATGTCACGAGCCTTGTACACGTTCATGCTGGGGGCGGTGACTGCGTCCCAGGCATATCTGGCATTGTCGACAAAGCCACCCAGACTGCCTAGAAAGCCAGTTGCAGAGTCAAGTCTGGCAGTGTTACTTCCTCCCCTTGCCTCACGGGACTCGACTAGGACTGGAGCAGCGTTGACGATGCAAGAATTGGCTGAGGCGGATATAGCAACCACGGAGAGAACTGACGAGGCTGAGAGACGCATGATGAAGAAAGGATGTTATGGATGTAACGAGAAGTGAGGAAGTGAAAGAAGGCAAATGAGATGGAGGTATAAGGAAGTGATGAAGTGGTGGGTTGTTTGGTTGTTTGGTTGTTTGGTTGGATGGGGGAATAAAGAATCTGTACTGAGGAGGTTGGTAGATCTTTATGTATGAACGAATAAGATGCCAAGCTGCTGTATGAAGAGATTGGGACTGTGAAGGAGGCTCGCTCTGGAAATGAGGGGAGGTTCATCCTTTGCGCAGTACTTCCTAAGGGATTGCAGCTTTCCATCTCATGCTTGGCAGTCAGGAGCTCAAGTAGAATTACATCGCTAGGGTAACAAGCGACTCCGTACAGCATATTGACGGATACGAATGAGAGGTTGATGGGACGAGACCGGGGATAAGATGTTCTGCATGGAAAGTTGATTTGGCGTTGGCTATATCGTCAAAGGATCACCATACAAGCTCTTTTAGACTAACCTTAATCTCCAAGATCGATCTCCCATTCGCCATGTGGCGAGATATGGTTTTGCCGCATGATCCTTTGGTGAGAGGAGTATACCAAATTTACCCAAGGGTGTTGCATATCTTGAGGCTGAAGTGATTGAGGCTCAGAGCTTACCGCGAAGGATTCGCTGTAATCGCTGTTCAGCCAATAGCAAGTTAGCGAAAATGCGGCTCAGCGAATGTGTTTTTAAAAATAAGCTTCTGGAGCAATCCAGCATTTTGCAATCTTATTGGTCGCTGCATGGGACTGCGGATGCTATGTACAATCATGTGGAGGCTCACACTCCAATTCAGTTATGGTTAAATTCCTTTGGGCAGATTTATGGCCATCTCCCCGCAGTTGATTCATAACCTTAATATATACGCGGTTAGCGAGATACCTGGAGATGATAATCTTTGCATGGAGGTGTTTTGGACTTCCTAAAGGCGCAACTAGCAACACTCGCTTCCTGAAATGGTCTAACTCTGGTCCATCTGGCAAGTGGGAGATGTGCGCAGTATCTAGTAGTCACATTAGGTAGTTATTAGCTCGAAGGTCTCGGTGCACTATGCTAACCAAGGCTTGAGAAACATTCACAAAAGCAAGTGAAATTGGTATCATTGGTTGGCGCCTAGTATCATAATTCGTCCTTCAAAAGCTCTTCACTTCCTTTTTCACTGTCCTTGGATGTTCCTTCCTCCTCATCATCCAATATGGTAACCACGAGTTGTGGCGCTTCACCAGGTTTATCGACAACCTCGATCTTCCACCCTTTTCCCTTGGCCAATTGTGGCATCTTGGCCTTCAACGTTGCCACTGTACTTGGATCAAGATCCAACTTGCGCAGATCTGCATCACTGAGGATCTCTGTTTCACCCCCTTCAGCCTTACTCTTTCCCCTGGCAACTAATGCGGTCGTCTCTACCAGCCCAAAATTTGCTGGGATGGGAAGTTTGGCCTCTCCATTACTTGTCCATTTTCCAGCTCCTACAACCAGGCCACCAATCGTGATGGGCTTTTCTTCTTTGTTTGCAGTGGCTTCGAGATCCGCGTCAAGGGTGTTGAGTTTGTTCTGATATTCAACTTCGTCTTCGGGAACTATGATCCGACATACGATTTCGTGTGCTTTGATTGGTTTTGCAGGGACGAATGCTACATCAGTGCACAGTCGAGGAGTGTAGACAGCCATCAGGTACGAGCAGGTACCTACTTCCTTGACATAACCAATCCGCTCCGTCATGTTGGGGTCGCAGTGGTATTGAACTTCTATTCGTCGAGGTTTTCCAGTCAGGTCGCAGATTGTGCCGCCCTCTAGTTTCTGCACCAGATACCGAGTGTCTCCCTTCACTTGTATTTCGGTCCTGGGTGATCCCGGCCGTTTTGTTCCCTTTCGAACTTCAATCTGGCTGCCCCACTCATCCTCCTTCTTGTTAGAGGTAGTTTTTGCTCTCCCAAGTACATATTGCTTCGACCCTGGATCTGGCTTGGGCGGTAGCGTGGCTTTACCCGGCATTGGCGGAAGCTGGTGGAATTGTACTATTTCGGCATTGTAGCAGAACGAGTATGACCACCATCCAGATACAAAGTAGAGACATTCCCCTTCCATCCCTTGGAGTAACTCCCATCCCTCGTCCCTAGCTCGGGCCAATTCCTTCTGTTCTGCTGCGCGGGCCTCCGCCTCTGAGGTCTCATTTCTTACTGGCACCTCGACGATTGGTATGGTGCACAGGTGCCTTTCGCCGTTCAAAACCATCAACTCATGCTTCTGGTGAGCATAGTCCCAGCCAAGAGAATCTACCGAGGAGTCCGTAGAAGATGGGTTACTCGGGTTGTGTGATGCAACGTTTGTGGTGTCTGAGCTCTGGGGCGCGTCTTGGGTGGTCGAGGAGGTACTGCGGCGGATAATGGAGTTTGCATCTATATCGGAAATGGCTTTGTCCGAAAAGATCACTTCATACTACCAAGGGTCAATGTGGTAGATTTACAGTTGGATAATGCATGCTTACATGTGGAAAGGCCAGCAAGTCATCATGAACGCTAAATACAGTTTGGCTTGCCAAAGCTATCGAAGCTGAGGCTATTAAAGCTGTTATAAATCGAGGCATTGTGCCGTGCCATATGGCAGTGGTTGAGATTCAAGAGTTCATAGAAGTTGGAGTCTTGAGTTATGATAAACGTGGCTGAAGCTAGAGCTTTGAGTATGACATGGAGCGGAACAGGAATAGCATTGATCCATTTCCCGTGACTGTACCACAGATTGATGAAAAATGTAGTTTGAAGAAATCTAATCAAATAATACAGTCTATAACACATACTCAACTTTTAATAATATCAATCTCAACGGCTATTTAGGGAATCAAAAGTGAAGGTTGCGAGGACAGGCACGTGCTAATACCATGCCAAGATATACCAGCCTTGCGGTCTTGAATTCCTATCATCGTCGCCGCACTTCGCGGACTTGTCTCCATCGGCGAGGTAAGTTGGTGTTGTGTTCAAGATGACGTGTGGTGCTGGTGTCAACATGTCTTGATTTGGGAGGCAAGAATGGCCAAGATCGAGGGAGAGGCAGAGGCAGTCTGATGTAGATTTATCAGCGGACACATCCCATCAAGATCGTAACGTGTTACTAATGTTTCATTCAAAGGACTGCTACCCAAATTACAATATTGTTGCCTTCGTTTGAACATCTCGAATTGAAAAGTCTTATTGACCACAGAGGAAACAAGAGTGACGCTTAAAGTGATCCTCAAATTGTGCCCAAAGATCTTTCTATGGATAGAGCTCTAATCACGTATAAAAATTTGCCTGCCCTTTCCCAACATATGCACATATGTAGATGAGAGCAGCGACTCCAGGACCAATAGCTAGGCCCTGCCAATGCTGTTTTGAACCTCGTACGGTTTTGGGTTTTCGGTCAAGGACTACCGGATGAAGTAATCAAATCAAGTTGATCATAGGTCAGGTCCAGATCTATATTGTGGCACTGTCCAAGAAGTAGTACATGTGTAAGGAACAGCAGACCTACCTACCGTCGTAGCTGCAGATGCCAGCGCAGAGACATATTGGCTGCACAACATCAGCACCAGCATAGGCATGGATTATTCGCGACTGCTTAAAAGGCTGCCTTGCGGTTTGCAATAAGAGCAGGCTGCGCTGAAAATGCCTCAACTGTCGGCTTTGGCAAGCCATCGCGGCTAGCGAGTATTAGTTTTAAACGCAATGGCTAATTTGGTTGGGGACGCGTTTCCCCGTTAATTGAGCTAGCTGGCGTACATGTGTACTTCTAGGATCTCCTTGGATCTGCTTGGGGTTGGGTTTAAAGGAAACAAACCATGGATTGATGCCGGTGTTTCCTACGTTCAGGTGCCGGTGAGCCCATCTCTTCGGCTTGTGCTTCATGGCCGTCATATCTTCAGCAGTTTCCCTGTGGCTCGACCTGGAACTTTATGACTGTACAAGTAGTATACGAAGTCTAGCGTGGGGTTAGGTGTCGATGTCAATTTCCCCAGAGGTCTCAACACGAGAGCCAGGCTCAGCAACTGGCGGTGCTCCTGCTCGGGCGAACCACTTCATATTGAAACGTGGGACGGACATGCGTGTCGTCGGCATGGTGAAACAGGGTTCTCAGAAGCTCAAGGACCGAATCGAAGAGCCAGAATCCAGCGAATCTACGAGGCGTACCAGCGTGTTTGCCTCACTTTTGACTCTGTCGTGTAGGTGGGACCCATTGCAGACGAACCGGAAGAGCTGGAAACATGCGAGCCGCGGGTGATTCGTTGCTTCACTCCTGGATATGTTCGGAATAGAGGGACGATGGGTTGGGCAGCATGGTGCCAGGATTGAAGAAGCTGCAGAAGCCAGATGGAAGGAAGAGGACTAGCTGCAGCAGCTTAGGTGGTGAGGCAGCCAGTGAGATGAAGCTGTTGTCGGTGAGCCATCGCCAGGAGCCAGGGCCAGCCAGACAGGACGGACGGTTATAGATGGCGGTATGTACAGCAGACGACGAAAAGCCGCTATTGATGACAGAAGCGGCTGCTCAAGCTGATGCTATGCTCAACTGTCTCATCTGATGGCGGAAGAGAGCCGGGCTAGTAAGACGGATGGTAATGGATGGTATTGGGTGGTAATGGTTGGTAAAAGTCTGGGTTGTGGTTGTAGATGTGGTTGTGGTTTGTGGATAGGATAGGATAGGATAGGATAGGATAGGTTAGGCAATCTACTGGGTACGATCTAAGCAATACTTACCGAACACTCTATCTTTGGCCCCTGTGCTACAGTGGTCGGGCCTGGAAAACACGCTCAAGGTCCACGCTGAAGCCCCTGTAGATAGTCGGTAAAGCATACACTATATCCGCCTATAGCGTGTCACTATGGCGTCTCCCCCGGGTTTCTCCCCAACCCAAAGCCAAGCCTATCATCTCAGATATCCCACATCAACATCATCATCATCATCCACACACCACCACCACCACCACCACCACCACCACCCATACCATCACCACCTTGCATCCATCCCCGTTCCTCTTCCAAGCCGCCAATCGTGATACCACCTCTGCTGCTCTGCGCAATGCTGGCCAATTCCTGTCATATCGTGACATTGCTCGTCGAATAGCACCTGCAGCTGCACGCTTCGTTGCTCCCAACTGACCTCCCCCTCCGCCGCCCAAAGAGCCCCATTCCCCATCCAATTCCCATCTCGTCCTATTCATCCAGACGGTCATGGTGAGCTATCGTCTCCCGTTTCCAGCCAGTACCGTGCAATTCATACTTTAGTTTGTCGCTCCTCCATATCTCCTTGTCGCCTTACTTTCTTCCTCTTCTCTCCTCCATCCAACCCAGCGCGAACCATCTCCACCCTCTCCCCCATACCAATCCCCTTCATTCGTATGTGAACATCTCCAATCCACTCCGTTTTCATTCTCTTTCCGCTCTTCCATTTCCACCGTTTGTTTTGGTGATCTTTTCACTAATCTAGCAAAGCAGGGCTGTAGACACCACAGCTTCACCCATCGCGCGAGACGTACAACAAGGTGCATGAACAGCGGTTTGCCCTTAACAGAGCTTCACATAGGCCCCCGCCATGACAATGAATCCCTCCGCCAGCGGTGACGAACTCCAGCAACTTCTTCTTCAGCATGCAGATATCAAGGCCGAGTTCCAGGCCAGGCAAGCAGAGATCCAGGCCAGGATTGCCTCCCTCCTTCCACCTACACACCACTCTCAAACCCACCGGTCTCCCATCCACAAGCAGCAGCAGCAGCATCGCCGAAGCAATGTATCGCATACCTCCACCTCCTCCTCCACCGGAAGCTCTATGGCTCGTCACCTCTCCTCTGTAGGAACCCCCTTGGTCCTTCTTCCAGTTCTGGTCTAACAACAGGCAGAGTAGTATTGATCCAGCAGAACACCGATCACGGGCCCTTTCTCAGCAGTCTGCACCATCTATGACACGGACTGGATCGAAAGGGTCGACCTCTAGGCGGACCGGTAATCTTCCCTTCACTGGCACCATGGCACCACCACTCCTAGCTTCACGTCAGGATAGTTCGGCCATCGAAGCTTGGGTTAGTCAGGACCAACCGCTGAGCCCATACACTTTTTCTCACCAACCTCATCAACTTCAGAGGTCGTCGTCGCGCAGGAGATCGGAGCTCCCCCAGGTCCCCGAGCTGGTAAATGTCGGGGAGGACCCAGGTGCCTTTCTGTCTCGGGCAGGGATTTCGGTCCCACCAGCTTTGTCCTTGACGCCGTCTCCGATCTCAATACCCGCCAACTCACCAGATCGAGTCATCGCTTCATTGTACAGTATGCAAACACCCACCACACCAAGCGACATTCAGTCGCTCACGACGGGGACAACCCTCAATAGCAATAACATGAGTCGCCAAAATAGCCTCTTCAATGAGCCTTTGGTGGAAAGTATTCAGATGATGAAGGTCAATTCAAACACTTCCTTTTTCACAGACGTCAATGGCGTTGATCACAGCTTGTTTGATCAAATTGCTCCTCCTTTCCTATCCCCTAGTCATACTCGTCGTTCCTCTTCAGAGGAGCAGTCTCAGCTTCTTGTTGGCGCCGGTGGTGCCAGCGATTCTCAGTTTTCCAATTCTTTTGCTTCGTCAGAAGCTTACTTTCAGTCATCCGATTCATTTGGTGAGAAGATGGAGAAATGTGAATCCAACGAGAGCAATACTTCGTTGTCGTCAGCAACTTCGCGAAGCAAGCAACGCCTTCAGGCTCAGATTGCAGTCGCTCACTCAAGACCGCTTATGCCTAAGGGTGGAGAGGATAATGCAATGTCACGAGAAAACTCGTCGCAATCAATGTCGAGACTCGATTCAAAAGATGGGTCGCAAGACAAGATTGCTATCTCGAAACCAACTTACCAACGTCCAAAGCATGACCGCGTACAGTGTAAACAGTGCGACGATTACCCGGACGGCTTTCGAGGCGAGCACGAGCTGCGGCGACATCAAGACCGCCAACACAAACAGATGGTGAAGAAATGGATCTGTAGAACCCCGACAAGCGGCCAAGACTTCGTGAAGCCTGTAGTACCTCTATCGAGGTGCAAGGCATGCCACCACCAGAAGAAGAAGTATGGCGCGTACTACAACGCCGCAGCTCATCTCCGCCGCGCTCATTTTAGACCCAAGACCAAGGGACGGTCGAAGAGTGGTAGCAAAGTAGATGAAAAGAAGCGCGGTGGCAACGGAGGTGGTAACTGGCCCACAATGGACGAGTTGAAGCCATGGATGGAGGAGGTGGAAGAGGCAGCAACTGAATACTCGCTATCAACCACTCAACAAGATGAACTCGATGCTTCCGACGACGAACTCGATACAGTCGACGAACCATCGTCAGCTCACACGATAAGTAGTGTCACCAGCAACTTCGACACGTCATTTCTCGCCGACAACACTTTCTACCCCACGCCCATGAACAATGTCATGTTTGACATTCAACACATGCAGTATCATCTCGATATGCCTCAACAAAGCCTCGACACTTCTATGTGCCACAGTCAAACCAGTTTTGACAATTTCGCATCATTTCAGAATGGCCAGTTGGCATTCGATGCTTCACCCCTTTCTTCTCTTCCTCTTAACGACCAGCTTCTCAACCTCGACCCTACTGTAAATTTTTCATTTCAATAATTCCTTTTCCTCTTCGTTATTCATCAACATGTTGTTGTGGAAGTATAGTGTTCATTATATACCTTTTCCTTTTCTCTTGTGTGGCAATATATATTATCTTTTCGTCTTCTGGATCATGGCGTTGACTTGTCTAGATGGCAAGGTGTTATGGGTTACGCGTTATGACGTCACGAAGAATGCGGCGTTCGGGATGGATTGGTATATTTGTATAAGTCTAGGTGTTGTGCCTTTATTACAGTAGTAGTAATACATGTGTAAATGAACTCTTCGAATTTGATCGATCGATATATAAAACCACTACGCTTTAACTTGGCTATGAACCACACCAAAGCAAAAATTCAGTTGTCAATTGTTCACAGGACAATCAGTTGATCAAGATCAAAGTTTAGGTGGATCCAACCCCTTTTGTTAAGCGAGAGGGCGTGGAAACCTTATGCAGTATTCTTCAAAAGCTCCAATGCATTGACACTCCATCTATGGAGTCGCAATCATAGCATGTCGCAAACCCAATGGTCTCGACTCAGGAGAAGCTACGACAGCCATGAATGGAAAGCATATCGCCACCCAAAGACAAACAGATCCGAGCCTGAGGGTTGCCCATGTGACGCTCTTTCACGTACTGTTGCTTACTTTATACGACTGCGCCTAAGTTCCATGGTACTATACGCCCAGACTTGACATAACTATTTTTTCCAGTGCCTTATTCAGCACATCGGATTGGCCTAGCGATGCTGTTCGGTTCATATCCGACTTCGCGATATAAGCTTACTGCTAGGCCGTTTGTGGCAGTGGAAGAGGGCGAAGCTCATCAGCTAAGCCAACACTAATATATTATGCCAGGCCCTCAAGTACATCACCCTAGGGTTTCTTGCTACGAAAAATCTTGAATCTTCTTCTCTAGCCTGCCATTTAGGAGTCTGGAATTCAGACTTTAGCCGCTCTACAACATCAAATAAGTCACGTGGTCGGTCGATCTCCATCATGGACTCTAGCACGGGTGATTCTGGAAAGGCTGTTTCTGGCGGGGTGGATGCTTCAAAACCTGGCTATGATGCGTATACAGGCGGAACAACGATGGTAAGAGGCCCTTCCTTCTCCCCGACTCCGAATTGGTCCTGACTTGGTAGGCGACTCCCTCATACCCAGCACCGGCATATCAGCCATCGGACAACACCAGCAACATTGCCTCCAACCCCTCAAACATTGAAAACGGCGGTGTCTTGCCGCTGAACCATTACAGCGGTATGAAATCGAATGCGCATCGACGGTACTTCAGAAACAGGCGGATATGTCTAGGCTGCTTTTTATCTATACCCGTAATTTTATTCCTCATAGTCTTTCTGGTAGTTTTTGGGGTGTCACACCACTGGGGAAGACGGGTCTGTGAAGGCGAACGTTGGCTACATAATGAATGCTAGACAGGCGGTCAGATTTAGAGCGTGAAATGTTGTAATGATACCCATCGTGGTAATAGAATAAGGGGGTTGTACTGTAGTACCAGCAAATGTATTTTTAGATTTAAACTCGCTTCCCACGTTGATCTTCGCAAGGGGGTTCATGCCACGTGATTTCTCCCGCCTCCTCGACTGATTCAGGTGATTGTTGATCAAACCCTCAGCGAGTGCGAGGGATGAGGCTCTGCTGTGTCGCGCCGTAAGAACGTGGGCTCGGTGCAGTCACCAGAATGCTTACAGGACTGTACTCAGCAGGTGGTGGAGAGGAGGATTCTCGCTAGGCGTGTTTCGGTCTATATTGAAAATGGCGAGGTTCGCTCGCTTAGTCGCTATGCTGGTGTGAGGTGAGGTGAAAGCCGAGCCACCGGGATCGCAGGATCTCTTAGCGGAGGATCCAGGGATTTTGGGTTTCGGACAAGCCACTCGTGGGTCGGGAATTGTATGGCAGGAGGATGTAAGAGGAAGAATGGGCCTCCTTGAGGAACTTCATATATTAGATCCTTGGGTCCGCAAGCAAATCCATCACTCCTCATCAACCAGCAATCGACAATCCTCTCTTCCTTTTGTCTGTTTCCTATGTTGCAGGCTATTCAGTATCAACAACTTTGAACTTCAAGCTTCAGCTAGCCAAGAATCAGCAATCGCAATAACAAGCAAGTACTATTCTGCCAATTTCGGCCAATTACCCAGCGAACCTCAATCACCAGCAATGGCTGCTTCCAGAGATTCCATCGACGATATGCATCGTGACGTTTTGAACGACATCTCATACTTTGAAAAATATGAGCTTCCTGCATCACCACCGGAGACTCCTCCGATGAAGCCAGAGGCCAGAATGACCCTCAGAGAGCGAAATTCTATACACCAAAGCTTCGAGAAGGCATTCTTAAACAGTCCATCACAAAGCCCACGCATGGGACTTAAGAGAACTTTCTCTAGCCAATCTGCTTTTGGACTGCCTATGACCCCTCCTGCTACACCACCATTGTCATCTAGAGTTGACCTACGACCAGCTTTCGCTAGGACCGTCTCGGACTCAGTTAACAAGAGCCTTGGACACCAGATCTCATATGTGAGCCCTACCTCCGGCCCTATTTGGTGAGCACAACTAACAAATCTCAAGTTTTCATTAAAGAGCAGACCCACAGTCGTGACCATTGATGTGACAGAGCTTCCCAGACGAGGTACTCTCAGCAGGTCATCGAGCTACTCTTTGTCTTCTGTCAGCTCAGCCGGAGGCTCAAGAGATCCTCTTGACCGCATCAAGGAGTTCTCAGCAAGATCAACAGATTCGGTGTTCCCATCCCCAAATGCTCTCGCGCTGCCCGTATACTCACCACCACCAAACACACCGGCTACCTTTGAGCCAACCTACCATAACTACAGCAATTCTGAGACCTTCCCAGATGGTCCTATTCCAATAAGCTTTGGAACTGAGCAAAAGGATAACGATCCATATAACCCATTCTCATACAATGGGCCTACACAGTACCCAAACCACACTTCCCAAGCCCCTTCATTGTCTAACGGGGTACAGGATCGTCAGCTCTCCTGTGAGCAGTCCGGAAACAATAGGTCATTCGAGACGTCCAGCACAGGAATCGCCGACCTCGAGAAAGCCAGAAGTTATCGGCAGCAGAATATCCCGAAGAAGAAGCGGCACTGTGCCCGTGAGGCTCTGATCTGCTGTGCTGTTGCTGCCATCTTGCTCGTGCTAGCAATCGTCGCCGTCGTGCTTGTCGTTATCAAGCTACGGCATCACCACAGACATCACAAGCGGATGAACTGTATCAGCGTGCCAGGAATGTGGGTAGATGGGGAATGGGAAAACTCATATAGAAAATGTACATGACAAAAACTGGTTACTGGTCTAGGAGTTGGCGGCAAGTGGAGTTTGGGAAGCGGCTGCATTTTATCTATCTCTAGAGCTATACTTTATTTTCTCTCACCTTTTCCTATGTTAGTAGAAAAGCGGCATTTTTTGGAGTCACAGGATTGGAGGGAGCATCTAGGATTTTGGCGTTCAGGTTACAAATGTTGGAAATCAAAGTTCCGCAAAATGAAAATGCTCTTTTTTGACATGAGTCACTGTTCATCCCATTGTGAAATCAATTGTGAGGATCAAATTCAGGATTGAGGATCTTGAGGATTCTCTGGTTCGCCTAGAATTTTCTCAACCATTGGATGGGGCTATGTCTGGATTTCGCAGAGGAAGAGCCACGATCCTCCAAGATGGGATCTGAAGGCTGCCTCAGCCACTCACAGCAACAATCCGTCGAAACCCACCAAGAAGTATATACATTATTGATCGCACCCACTCATGGTCACAAGGACAGCTCTACAAGTAATGAGTCACATCCTTCAAGAAAAAATATCAAGTTTGTGAAAGGGTACGACACCCTTACCACAAGGATGCACAAAGATAACCTCTTCAACTCCCCTGGCCGGGGAGACCACATATCACCTCACTCCATCCCCAAAAACGCTCGTACCGACCCTTTCTATAGTCCTGATCACAGTCCTGAACACGAATCACCATACGCATCAGTCCTCTTCTCACCGGACGAGATGATGCAGACAGCCAACCACGAAATCAAGTTTGAAAACGTCGACTGGGCAGCTCGCAACAGAGAAGCAAAGCAATCTAAGAAAGACAAGACGGACAAGAAGAGGAGTCTCACCCCCACCAAGGACAAGGACTTTGAACATGTCGAAACAATAAGTTTGACGCCGCCAATGGCCCAAGCACCGGCGCCCTCTCAGCCAAAGCCAACTTACTACTCACCGCCACGATTGAACTTGCAATCACCTCCTCAATATCAAGGAGCACCAGCTGGTGGGCTCAACATCCAGTATCCCGATGAGAAGAAGGAAATGGTAAGTTCCAACCCAACCTGTGATATGTCCACGACTAACGGCATACAGAATGAGAAGGGTTCCTGGGAACCAACTCACCCGCCTCCATCCCACTATGTTCCATACAAGGAGTTTGAGGATGTCGAGCTTAACAAGCCTCGCGGCCATACTCTATCGCAACGCCAACGCACCGACAAGCACTATGAACCACCTGCCTACTACAAAGATGCGTCGGGCCGCTCATGGCCGGGCTGGGTATGGGTGGTCTTTATACTCTTATTTTTGATTTGCTTTGTCGGCATCCCGCTTGGAATATTCGGAGGCGTGTATCATTGGAATTATGGGGAGTATCGTTGCAATCGATCCTGGGGCAAATGGGATCAGGCTTCGAAGACTTGTAGGTATTAGCTGGGTTGAAATGGCGCATTAAAAGTGAAGAATGGTTTATGGGACAAGGCGTTTCGAGGGTACGATGTAGGATCTATGCTGAACAACACAATAACAGACACACATTTTATTTTTTATTACTGTAAATTATTAGTCCGAACGTGTTAAACAGTTGAAATCTGAATATCAGTTGGCAGTACAAATATTGGACCTTTATATGTATACCTCGTCCTGATGGAAAATGTGTCATCATGGTGTATATGACATAGACTCAGGGGCTTGTGACTCAGATATCACGATTGTTAGAGAAACTGTCTTATTTGTTTGCCGAGACCATATAGCTGATGGCCACGCCGTTGTCTGTAGTGGCCGCAAAACCCAGAGGTATTCACATCATGACTTGAATCATGTCTGGTTCTTTGTTATGAGAAGACGTGGGAGGCCAAAAACATGAATATTTGCCATCTCCTTCCCACCATCATTCAGGTTTCCCACGTTCCGACCATATCGTGCCGCCATAGGTCGCTCCGGAACAGAATGGTGGCATGATGGGGGCCAAAATTTCCGGGAAAGTTAATTCTGTACCAGAAGCAAGGGAAGAAGCAGGCCAATCATCCGCAAGATTTCGGACAGGTGTTGGTGGAGAATCTGATCAAGCCTAGAGAATTCTACTAATATGTGACTATAATGTGGTTGCAATGGGCTGACTGAGAGTTTCGCAAACAGATGGCGACACGCAAGCTCCAACAAAGCGGAACAGTAATGATCTCGACGGCGGGTTACCGGATGACTGCTGATTCACAGGCATGTAGAAAGAGCATGCCGTGGCTACTGGTTGCAGATTGGTCTGCATTTGGGAAATATCTATCGCTTCGGCCGTTTGCCCGAGTATATGGAAGATGCACGATTCTATTCCAATTTTGATAGATTTGTCAAAACCCGATCTTTTACCAACATAATCTGTTGGTTTTGTTTATATGATAGGATCTCGTTGCAAGGCTTACTGATAAGTAGCATTGTAGCCAAAATTATCGCGTTTCCGACATATTCATTGTTTATAAGATATGAAGCGGGTTGCATAGATTTATAATAGGCATTCAATATCTCGCTTACAGCCAATTCAGTTCCCCAAGGGTGTTTATTTGTCACAGGGTGCTCACCGACCAGCTTTTAGCCGGACGTGGTTGCATCATACAATCTTACTGATAGTTCATGATGCTTAACAAATTCAACCAAAATTTGACGATGGAAGCATCAGGAGGTAATATTGGCCGTTCGGAGATGGTTCCGGCTTGTTCACGCTATGTATTTTGGGCTTCAGACACTTTGTAAGTTGACGACGTGCAGCTTCTCACTGGAAGTTTGTGTCCAGATTGGGACCAGAGTGCTTCATTATTCACTCGGACCAGCTGCAATTCATGAGTGTAATTTCAACTACTGATAGGGACGAATTCAATAATCCTGGACAATGAAAGCCCCGGTATGTGAAATTGAAGTCTAGATCCCCAAGTGCACATCTCGAGTATTTTCAAGTCAAAAAGTCCCTTTATTTCTACTACACTATGAGTCTGTTATCTCGATTATAGCAGCCTTTCGGCATATACATACCTAGAGTCCTCTCTGTAACCGAGTTCCCAGTACTGCCTATTGAGGTTAGCGGCGTCTATTTTCGAATCGCGCTTACGCTGGCTATGCCTGCAGCGATCTGATTAGCGAGGTCTATTTCTGGCCGAACCCCTGAGTGTTGAGGCTAAATATCCTGCAGCAGTTCTTCCTCATGAATAAACAGAACGCATTCGAAAACGCCACTTCTGCATGAACATGGTGAGCCTCAACCCGATTGCACGCTGTTGATCTAAGTATATTCCGGTAACCATGTCTTGCGTCTGCTAATCCCATCGGATGCTTGGGTTTCCCTAGGATACAGTCTTGAGTCTGAATGAACAACTGGCCAGTAAACGCGGACTCCAGGCTCTACGCGGAAATATCTCCATTTTGGCAAGCTTTCATCTCACCCAATTCGCATGCTTATCGAGCGCTTAAATTGTGGTGCTCTATTCATGGCCCCAATATCTGTTTACAAGGTGACGTACTATGGGGAGCCCAGATGGCGTCGCATTTTGCTCGGCTATTTCCAGCCATGTTTCTCGGTCAGTTGAAACATTTTGGGAAGTTCATGGACAACTGACTGGGTGTTGCTGGCTGAGAGGCAGGAGGTACTATTCATGGCACTGCAAGCTTATACTTAGCACTACCAGGCTGGGAACTCCATGTACGCTGTGTCTAAAATGATGTTCCCAGAGGGTTGACTAGGGGAGTATATTTCTTGATTCCTTGTTCTTTCTAGATCTCGAGATACTTAAACTCGCTCAAATCCTCATTGTAATATCATCATCTCAACATTCACATTCACACTCACTTCTCTATTCATTTCTACATTCATCACAGCATTCTTAGCTATTCACTTCAAGTCATCAAAACAACAATTACTTTTGTACTTGCATCTTATACTACTGTATAACAATACTTCAACACTTTAGAGTTTCAAGCTTCAAACCACTTCAAACTGTACCATTTCAATACCGCTATAATGCATTTCACATCCACCTTCAAGATCGCCATTACCCTCTCTGCCCTGGTCTCCACTACTCTCTCCGCACCAGTTGCTGGGCTCAGCGCAAAGCCTTGCTTTGGGAGTCCTAAAACCGGTTGTCATCTAAAGAGGGACGGTATTAAAGACGTGTCGGCTTCAGTACAGGAAATCGTCACTCGCAGCCCTGAGCCAGCGCCAGCACCAGGTGTCATTGGTAAGCCATGCCCAGGAGGAGGAGCACTTGGATGCTCTATCAAGCACGGTGCCAGAGATGAATCTGCTTCAGTACAGGAAATTGTTACTCGCGACCCTGAGCCAGCACCCGTACCAGCACCGGCACCAGGAGTTATTGGCAAGCCATGCCCAGGAGGAGGAGCACTCGGTTGCTCCATCAAGCATGGCGCAAGAGCAGAGTCGGTTTCCGCATCAGCTTAAGCTATTGGCATTTGCATCCCCAAGCCAGCATTCTCAGCAGCGGGTATACTATAGCCAGAAGAATCGGCAGTTCGATACGCCGATACCAATCCTGAGGATTCCTAGTCAATAATACTCCTTTTGTCTTGCCATCTTGGGTTGCCTAGCAGTCACATTCCCTAACTGGGTTTTCATTTTCGCCTTATACGCCTCTAAGCAAGCAATGCATCTTGAATTATTTTCTTTAGTCATTCGGCATATTTTATGCACACCTCTTCAATTCTTGCACGGTATAGGCGGACTTATTAGGGAATTCGAGCAGCAGGAAGCTGTGCTTTTGTATTTTGTAGGAAGGATAGGAACTTGGCTGGAACATTGGGAAAATACATGAATGGAATGAGCTTGATGCGCATTTGTACAGATAGGTTTTTGGTTTTAGCATTCATGAATTTAAAGAGTATTTAATTAGACCTCGCCTAAAATTGCACTGTGGTCTTGTGCTGCTAAGAATATCGAGGAAATCTTATAGAATACACAACTATAAGTTGTGATCTAGTGAGAAGTTTTTCTTGAAGTTGACTCCTTTTCTCTAGCTTTGTTGATGTTCTTAAGCGAAGTCAATAGGGGTGCCCCACTTGGAGTTTCCCGGCGTTAGGCCCAAAAAGCAAAGGTGCCGCCCCTAGAGCGCTGACGGAATTCCAACCCATGTCGTACAATGGTTTTTGCAAAAAACTTGTCGTGAAGCAGGATGATATAGTACACCCACATATTGTCCATAGGTGACAATGCACACACCCAAGCCTTTGGTTCTCTTCATCGATGCATATGATAGTTTCTCCAACAACATCATCTCTCTCCTCGAGGTCGAACTTGATGTTTCTATTCGAACCATAAAAATCGACAACCTTCGTCTCAGGTCCGATGACGCTTTACACGCAGAACTCGGAAATTATGCGGCGGTAGTATGTGGCCCTGGGCCAGGACATCCGGCAAATAGGGAAGATGTAGGGATCATGGAGAGAATATGGCGACTTGGTGACGAGCAGTTATTGCCAGTGCTGGGGATATGTTTGGGATTTCAAAGTTTGTGCTTGGAATTTGGGGCAGAGGTCAAGAGATTGAAGGGGCCACAGCATGGGATGATTAGGAGGGTCAGGCATGCCGGTAGCGAAGGTTTTGACAGCGGAAGGAATATATTCGCCGGGGTCGGGGAGGTACTAGCCACCTTGTACCACAGCCTGTGCGTTAACATAGCACAGGATTCGATTGAGGAAAGCATTTGGACATCTGCAAAGTGGGAGCCGTCCAGTACATGTCCAGATTTGGTGCCATTGGCTTGGGTAGAGAGTGAGGACGCGGAGAGCGATTCTGGAGTCGTTGACGATCGAGTTTTGGTTGGTGTTAGACATAAAACGAAACCATTCTGGGCACTACAATACCACCCTGAGTCGATATGTACGAACAAAGAGAGCAGGACAGTGATCAGAAATTGGTGGGACCAGGCTCGAGCCTGGAATCGGGATTTTCGAAAATTGAACATCATATCGGGTGGCCGTACCGAAGGAGCCATTTCCACTCGAGAAAGTTTACTCAGTCGCACGGAGCAAGGGCCTGATAGTCCAGAATTCCCAGCGGCAGCTATGTTACCTCTCGCACAATCTATACTGGACTTTGGACTGAATTGTCAATACCATAGTCGAACGATAAAGCTTCACCCTTATACTTCAATACCGGAGATATTAGAGGCTATTGGTACGATGGATGGGGATCAAATTCTGTTGGAATCGTCAAACTCTCACGATATATCTGCTGATGTCCGAGGACGATATAGCATTGCGGCATTGGACGTTCACATGGCCCCCAAATTTGAATATACAACTAATTCCCACATCATGACTGCCACTCATTACTCACTGGAAGGAACTCGTATTGCTCAACTCGACATTCGACCGTATGGCGGCGTGTGGCCATTTTTGGCGAAATATTTGGATAAACGACGTCTGCTTCAAGGGAGCCTCGACTCGCCATTCTGGGGTGGCTTTATGGGGTACACCACATATGAACTAGGACTCGAAGCTATCGACGTAGAGTCTAAATCCAGAGGTGGCAAGTTCAGCCAACGCCCAGATTTGTGTTTTGCATGGGTTACAAAAAGTCTGGTGGTGGATCATGTGAAGAACTCAATCTACGTCCAAGTTATGGCACAAGACGATGCCGATATCTTGTGGTTGGATGCTGTTGCTAGTAAGCTCAATAATGTTTCGCTTCCAGAGACTTCATTTCTCGGCACATTCGCCAGCGCCAACCTCCTGTCGATGAGTTCCAAATCCGCTAAATCTTCGTCAACATCTCTTTCAACACACTCCTCTCTCCAGACGCCCCTCGAATCATCGCAAAATTCAATATACGTGCCGGATATGCCAAAGACAAAGGTAGATACTGCATCAAGCATCATCCTGCCCTCAAACTCAGACTACGAAGCCAAAGTAACAGCTTGCCAATCACATATCCGTGCAGGCGACTCGTATGAGCTTTGTCTTACCGACCAAACCCTTGTTCGGACTCGGCCCTCCGACGCTTGGTTGCTTTATCGAACTCTTCGTTCTCGCCAACCTGCTCCTTTTGCTTCTTACATCCGCCTCGGCTCCGCTACCCTTGTGTCATGTTCTCCTGAAAGATTTTTGAAATACGACGCCCAAGGTAACTGCGAATTGCGGCCTATGAAAGGAACTGTGCGTAAAACTCCTGAAATATCGACTCTGGCCGAGGCAATTCCCCTACTCGACATACCAAAGGAGAAAGCAGAAAATCTTATGATTGTCGATTTGGTACGGCATGATTTGCATTCTGTATGTGGAAGCGGCATGGTGGAGGTGCCACGACTGATGGTAGTTGAAGAGTACCGAAGCGTCTTTCAGATGATCTCTATTGTCAAAGGTCGGATTCCTCAGGCCGACGCCGGTGCCCAAGGGTACAGTGGATTAGATGTTTTGGCAGCGAGTTTACCCCCGGGAAGCATGACCGGCGCACCAAAGAAGAGGAGCTGTGAGATTCTGCAGGATATCGAGAACAGAGAAAGGGGTATGTATAGTGGGGTCGTGGGCTATATGGATGTTGGAGGACGTGGAGACTGGAGTGTCACGATTAGGTGCATGTTCAAGTGGGACGATGAGGATGTGGTGTTGCCAGCAGGGAATGGCGAAGGAATGGAGACCGAGACATGGCATATTGGTGCTGGAGGGGCGGTCACAATATTAAGCACGCCGGTGGGTGAGCGGGAAGAGATGCTAACGAAACTAAATGGGACATTGGGAGTTTTTAGATAGGTTCGGGTATAGAGCACAAGGTTCTGGATTGCATTTGCATGGGACAGGTAATACTCAACGTATTGGGACGGGGCGCTGGTTAAATAGGGTAAAGGTTCCACTCAACGATACCCATATATGCGTAGCTGCAAAGCTGAAATAGATCTTCCTATATGATCTCCTGCTAAACAATATGCCTCACAACAGCATGTCCTAGTGATTGCCCATATGGTATAATTTACAGTTTCCTCATTCTCGGCCAAACTTTTGATGCCGTAACTGCTTCTCCTCTCTTATATCCTGCTATCGGCGTCTACCTTTCATTGCTAAAACTCTTGCTCCTCTTGAAAGAACATACCAAAACTGATTATGGTACCGTAGATCAAAAGTCCACCTGCAATCGACATGATCATTGCTGGGATTCTAATAAGTTCCGAGTGAGCTAGCACAGCCGGAAGTACTATCCTCTGTCAGTACTAATTTCTCCCACATAGACGCTAACCTTAAGTGTATACAACATACCAACTCCCATAACGACCAAGAATCCGGTGCAGAACCGTCCAAAATCAACGACGGCATTCCCGCTGGACTCGACAAAGTCATCAGGGTTTGCGCATCTTCCACAGATCCAGTTTGGTAGGGGTGCAAGCACAAAAGTAGCGACTACAAGCAGAGGTAGGTATTGCTTGAAGAGAGCGCAGGATAGGATGACGAGAAGGAAGCCTATGGCCAGCACCTATTATGAATTAGCAGCTGCCCATAGGACAAAACCTAGCGCTAAAAGGCGTATTTAACTTACAAAAGACAGCGAGATGATGGTCTTTAACCCAGCCGCCATCTTGAAGATGAGCTGTGGTGGGAGGGCGTCGTAGTCGAGGCAAGGCTGATGAATGCGCTTCCGTCTGGAAGTTACTTTTCGTGTAAAGTGCTCTGTGGTGTGATGAATCTCCGTGCGTACCAATTACACAAAATACCTGCTCGACGTGGTCTGGTAAAAGCACTTTGTAGACTCGCTGAAGAGTAGGCCAGAGCTGACGAGTTTCCGGATTCCCCAATTGCTACCCTGTAACATGGTCACGTGTGGCAGAGCTCATCAGCACGCGTCGATAGCTGCCTCGTTACCCATCAGATGCCCATTACAACAATACTTGCTCCTCACCCCTTCTTCCCATTAAGGATTATTTACGAACTTCAAATAGAACCTGCTTGCCAAAATGTTCAGAAATAATTACGACAATGACTCCGTCACCTTGTACGGCCTGTCCCAATTCTCAAATGGAACGAACTATAGCTAATATGCCAGACAGCTCTCCCCAAGGCCGCATTTTCCAGGTTGAGTATGCATCTGAAGCAGTAAAGCAAGGTTCAGTAGTTGTTGGAATAGTTAGCAAGACTCATGCTGTTCTTGTAGCTGTGAAGGTATGCAGCTCCATCTACACAACTGGGGGAAAGAACTAATGTCTTCAGCGCAACGCCGAGGAGCTCTCCTCCTACCAGAAAAAGGTTATTTCCATAGACGAGCATGTCGGACTCGCCATCGCCGGACTCGCCTCAGATGCCCGCGTACTCTCTAACTTTATGAAAACCCAATCCCTCTCCTCACGCCTTACCTACGGCCGCGCCATCCCCCTCGAACGAATCGTCAGCGCCATTGGCGACCGTGCCCAAACCAATACGCAACACTACGGCAAGCGTCCCTATGGAGTTGGTTTGCTAGTTGCTGGTGTTGATGAGACGGGTCCACATTTGTTTGAGTTTCAGCCCTCGGGAATGACACAGGAGATGGTTGCTTGTGCGATTGGTGCTAGAAGTCAGATGGCGAGAACGTATCTAGAGCGGAACTTGGAGGCTTTTGCAGATTGTGGGAGAGAGGAGTTGGTTAAGCATGGGTTATTGGCACTAAAGGAGAGTCTGGCACAGGATAAAGAGTTGACAGTCGAGAACTGCAGTGTGGGAGTAGTTGGAGTTCGGGCGGAGGGTGCAAAGGTGAGTAAAATGCTACCGCTCCATTCACAATCATGGTATATGGTTACTGACTCTTCAATAGGCAATTGAAGGCTTCAAGCTGTTTGATGGACAAGACGTCAAGCAATGGGTTGATTTGGTAGCTGAGGGTGCTGAAGAAACCGAGGAGGCTATGGAGGTTGATTCATGATGACACATATCGATAATCACTCGAACCTACTTGTACAATACATGAAAATGGCTATAGAATGCAGCGAGATATCCAACAGTACAGAATCCAGAAGAGTCTTGGAATTGCAACCAATAGACGGCCAAGTTAATTTTTTTGGCAAGTGCCATAAGGTCCGAAGTGCTTAATCTAGTTTTCGCATGGCTAGGCACAATTTCCTCCCATTACCAGTAGAAGAATATGTTGATATTCCAGTAGAAAATAAGCCAGCTTAGAAACCGCTCCCGTTCCAGTGGATTTTAGTTTGGCAATTCACTTTCTTCTCATGCAACAGACGGCTATTCTACCAAACTTTGGTTGCCTGTCGCAAGCGAAGGCAGTAAGGAAATGCTTGTAGTTGGGTATCATGTCATGTTACAGACTACAATCGCAAGAGCTGAACTACAAAGCTATAGTAAATCTTGTCTATGGTAATCTAGTATAAAGCCATACAATCTTTGTCGAACCATCTGGGTGCAGTATGCTTGGATGTGTGAAATTGACCAGCCATGCAATGCCGTACATAGTGCTAATGCCATGATATACCTACCTGCAACTCCTCTAACCCGACTAGCTTTACTCTGATCCCCACTCCAACTTGAACCTCCCCGATGCGTTTTTATAATTTCTCAATGCCAGCACAACCTCCTTGCCGTTTTTAGCTTCTTGGATGATCTCCTGGCTTCCCTCGCCCACAAAGCCAGCACCGACCGCACCGTTGACCCAGGCTAGTAAGCCGTCCCAATAGCCTTCGATGTTCAAGACCACTACTCCGCGATTGTGAATGCCGAGTTGATTCCACGTCACAACTTCCATTAATTCTTCTAGAGTGCCATACCCACCACTCAATGCTACGAAGCCACTTCCTGGGCCACCACTCAGGACTTCTTTGGCCATCATTCGCTTGCGGGTGTGCATGTCTTGGACTACGGTTGTTTTACCATATTTGTTGGGATCTGGAAGATTATCTGTAGCTTCGTCGGAGTCGGGGCCTCGTTCGTACTTGACTAGAGGGGCGGGAATGATCTATTAACATGAGATTAGCACCAGTAATCCAATGACCTGGTGAGTCTTTGGGATTACATACCCCGTGAACGGAGTCTGGACCAGACAAGGAAACAAGAGTTCGAGCTACTTCGCCCATGAGACCAACTGTTCCGCCACCATAGACGAGTGATATGTTATTCTCGTGCATAACTCGGGCCAAGTCACGAGCTGCTTCCAAATGTGCTAACGCCACCAGTCAATATTTGCATCGAATCTGTGCTAGGAATTTGAGGCTCACCAGGAGACTTTCCGGGGCTGGCGCCACAGAATACACATATCTTCACCGCAAGAGAGGAATTTGGATTTAGGTTGGAGAGTGGTAGCTTTTGGGGGGTAGTAGCCCCATTGATTAATTCACCTGGCGAGGCACCACCGGAAGCCATTTTGAAGCTCTGTTGAATTATGAGAGTGTTGATGGAGGGTCAAGTATATATATTTTGAATTGTTTGCTTTAGTGGAGGACAAGATGAATCCTGGTGACTCGAACTGTTGCCCAGACTACTGTGGAAGGTGAAATGTAGATCGTAATTGGAGGATGTAACAAATGGGTTAATTTCTGTCTAACTAGGAAGACCCGGATTTGAAAACAAATGTGAAGAGTTGAATTTATTTAAGAACGCTAGAGTAGTAGACGGCAAGGGTTAGACGGCGAAGTAAATATTGATCGATTGAAGATGATATACAAATGACGAGGCTGAAGTATGTTGCCTTTTGGCGACGGATGATCCTGGCAGCACATCAAGCCCAAGCAGGTTGTGATTGGCTCATTTTATACACGTTGTCTGGGTCAGCCTTCACCTCATCTTCCACTTTCAACAACACTTTGCTTCCATCAAATTATCAACAAAAAGGAAGCTGAAGCCGGGCAGTCCTATCACAATGCCTCCTCCAGCCAATGCACCCGCTGAAGAGGGTGGCTATGCAGTAAGCTATCATTCCGTGCGCAGCCTTGCCTGATTGTACTAACTGGTCCAGCCCATGCTCAAATCCGCTGCTCAAGGTATCGCCATCTTTATGGCAATACAATTTGCGATGAATCAGTTCAAAGGCACTCCTACGACCGAAGTGGTCAAGGATGCTTCTGGTGCGGAGATTACCGTCCCAGCCAACAATGCCGAAATCCCAAGTTTCCTTGCTCGTCCGGATATCCTCCCGGACGGGGTACAATATGCGGCTATGCCTCAGCGAATTGCCCCCATATGGCCCTTGGATTCTCCATTGGATATAACCATTGTGGTTTCTCCTTCTTTTGTTGCCGATCCACTTGCAAAGGTCCCAAAGGAGAGAAGAGTTGTTGAAGAAATCGGACTTCGTTTTGGAGATTTTGATGACCAAAGAGTAATTGATACTGAATTTGCGGTGCCAAAGGAAGTGCAGAACAATGGTACACTATGGGCACACTTCTATATTGGCTTGACTGGCAGCAAGTTGGACCCTAAAACGCCAGGCTATGACCCGGCAAGAGCGTACCACTTCTTGCAGCCTCTCACCCAGTACATTACGCAGAAGAAGGTCAAGAAGACGAAGAACCTGTTGGCTGCTAGTGATGAAGTTGAGGTAGGTTTAATTCAAGCTCCGTGGGCACGCTCTAAATTATGTTAGGTCGAAGAAGAAATCCCCACTGGGCCAGTGATCACCTCCCACTACCATCCCAATCTTACCTTGTCATTCATCCCCGACACTGGTGTCATGAATCTCGCCAGTGTACATCCTGCTGTTCGTCAATACGTGCACCTGGAAGCAACTGGAGCGCGAGATGCAACTGGCAAAAATGGGTGGTATTATCCCGTGCTTTTCGTAAACACATTTTGGCAACTCAAAACTCACATGACTACGCTCAACTCGACCGTCACTAGACTGCCTCTACACATTGATCTCAATCACATGGCAAACTGGAAATTCAGCATCATCTCGAGTATGGATGAGGGTGCGAAGAATGCGGCAAGACAAGCTGCTCTTGGTACGTTTATAATCACAGATATTCTTCATCAAACTAACGGCTGTAGGTCAAACTTCAGCTACAGGCAGCGATGGAAGCGAGTTTGAGATGATCAAGGAGATTCTTCTCGATACCAACATCTACCTGCTAAGCACTACAATCATTGTCAGCATCTTCCATATGCTCTTTGAAATGCTCGCTTTCAAGTCCGACATCAGCCATTTCCGCAACAAGAAAAACAACGTCGGGATCTCCGTCCGAACCATTCTCTCAAACGTGTTCATGCAGGGCGTCATCTTCCTCTACCTTCTGGATAACAATGACAATACAAGTAAGTCGAACGCTCAATGTTTCTATTACTTGCTGACCACATTCTAGGCTGGATGATCCTCTTTTCCCAAGGAATGGGCATAGTTCTCGAATTTTGGAAAATCACAACTGTTGTGAATGTTCGAATTCGCGATTCTGCACCCGGCTCGCTCATCCCATACAGAATCGCATTTGAAGACAAGCATGAACTCAGCGATACCGAGGAGAAGACCAAAGAGTATGATGCCGTTGCTTTCTCATATATGTATATGATTGCGGTCCCGCTGCTTCTTGCTTATGCTGCATATTCTCTGAAGTACGAGACACACAAATCCTGGTACAGTTTCGTGATTGCCACGCTCGTCGGCTCCGTCTACGCTTATGGGTTCTTGATGATGGTACCAAGTTTGTACATCAACTATCGCCTGAAGTCTGTCGCACACATGCCTGCCAAGGCCATGACATATAAATTTCTCAACACATTTATCGATGATCTATTCGCATTCACCATCAAGATGCCTACTCTTCACAGACTAGCAACGTTAAGAGATGATGTCATCTTCTTTGTCTATCTTTATCAGAGCTACAAATACAAGGTTGATTACACCCGAGTCAATGAATTTGGTCAGGGAGGTCCTGAGGAGCAGGTGGAAGACAAACTTGCCAACAAGCCTCTGACATCAATTGCCGAGGCAGATGCAAGCGTCGCGCCAGGAATTGGAAAGGAGGCTGTGGAGAATTTGGAGAAGGTACAAAAGGGACTCGAAGATGCCACGATGGCGACAGGAAGGTCAGCAGGGAAAGCAACAAAGAGAAAGTAATGAGCGCCTCAAGAGGGTAGTTATTCTCTAGATAGTGGCAGAGCTTAATTAAACTGTACAGTAGTGTGCTTACCGTTTGATGCAGAAATCCTGTTTGGTGACGTGACCAGTCTACATCTTGTCGTTCTGCTACCACTTAATTCATGCTTTGAGGCTACCAGCATGCTTATTTCATATGCCGGGTCTATTGTGAAACGTTGTGAACAGATTGTTGTGCTTTGGAGATGCTTGATTACGAGCTACGACATGCTAGTTCACGCAAGTAAGCTAGAATCAATCATCACGGTCAGATCCGCGACTAAAATTTACAACTACCACTTCCATCCCGCAAAGGCTATCTAGTGCGGAAACTTGCTGAACCTGTACTGACCTACTAAATTGATCCAAAGGACGTTCATCTGATGGCGGATTTATTGAAGTTAATCAGCAGATATACCCCATTCACACCCAACTCGAGTACTTCGCATTTCCTTCCATATATTTGACCCAAGCAGTAAGAACTTTCTCTTATGTATAAAAGAGTTGGCCATGTGCACGATACTGTTCTTAAAGCTAAATTAAAACATGCAACAAGACGGATAGTAGTGAAATGTACGATTGAATCAAATACCGACTGTCGTCCTGTGGGCTAACCAGCAGAAGCCCTGTTCGTTCTAAGAACCTCCCACGATGCTTGATGGTTATATTTGGGTATCTCTACTAATTTAAGCACTCTATTCCTTCGCCCACAACCTGATACAGACTGTACTAGATCTTTGCAGCTATCAAATCTCATTCTCAACCTCAATCTAGTCACAGAGATGAGACCAATTAATCTCCAGCACCATTGTGCTTGCATGTGTGACTGGGCAGAATTTGACTAGCTGCTTTCGAAGTTAAATCAAAGGTACCTTTGTTTTCTAAGTCCTCTGATACTTCAGAAAAACTGTTTCCTAGTTTCTCTCAATTCAACTATTTTAAAATTTCTATCTATATGTCTTAATTTGAGTAAATTCAACTTTCCTAGCTAGTACAAAAACAAGCTATCAAAAGAATCTAAGATGTCTTAATTTAGATTGTTCTATTATTTTTCCTACTTAATAAAGATTTCAATAAACATGAACTGTTATATTTACACTTGTTGAATGAAGCAGAGTAAGCCTCTATATACTATCTAAACACTAGCTACTTGATTAGCAGCATACTTAAAGAACTTGAAGAGAAGCGTTCTGATTCTTCTTTACTTGACATACATGAATCATGATCTTTAGATTTCATGATTTTAGCTAATCAAATCTCTGTAAAAAATCCCTGCATTAGCTATTCAAGTACTGACGTTCTTGAAAATCCTGACTAGAATTGTTCTATTTCTCTCTATCTATTGCGTAACAATCGCGCTGTCTATAATTATTGATGCATGTTATATAAGATTGTTCTGACCAAATTGGGTTTAATTAAATCTGTGCTACAATTTATCCTCCACACATATGTAAGTCCTTATATTTCTGCCTATGCTTAATCGTTCAAGCTGTGCATTATCGTTCCGAGCAATCTGAAGATTAGCTATTTAGACTGCATTGATCTCAACTCTACTGTTTGGATCTTTCCTAGAACTTCTTATCTATGTAAGTTCTTTATGATTTTTCGCCTACAAGAAAAAGCATAATAAAGTCAGGAACCTTAAGATCATCTATAGTTCTCTTGCCGCTGTCTGTGAACTTATTGCTGCAGATATAATGACACAAGTAATATAATATAACACTAAAGAAAAGCCGTGCTGAAATTCTCTACCTGAACATTTATCTCTTTGGTCCTTTTATTATATATATCCCAATTCAAAGTGGCGAGAGAAGAAGTAGCATTTATATCTAAGAGACAAACTAGCTACTTAGGATCAAGGTACCTTAGTCTGTCTGTCTACTGCCCACTCCTCTCCACTGACAACGGGCACTGGTGCCTCCTCCGGTGCTGCGTATTTTTGTATAATGCGATCGGCTGTTTGCCGGCCCAATGCTACGAGACTTGGCGCCTCCATGACCTGCATTACGCTGATTTCGAAGCCGAACGTCTGGCGGAACCAGTTGCGCAGTTCGACGGCAACGAGAGAGTCGAGGCCTAGCGCCGACAGTGGCAGGCTGATATCAAGGGTATCCTCGCTACGCAGCATAAAGGAGCAGAGCGTGAGACCAATTTGGGTGGCCAGGAACTCAGCCGCCTCGTCGGTAGAGAGTAGGCTTGGGTCCGATGCCGCGGACATCAGGAATTGCTTGATTGCTTGATTGCCTCCTGATCCAGCGCTTGAACCTAAGGTGCCCTGATTCTCGATATTATAGTACAAAGCCATAGAGAGGTCACGCTTCCAGATGGTCCTGTTGTTAGAAGCCGCCAGAGGTTGTGTTGAGCGGAAGCCGACGCCAAGCTGGGACTTGTTCACAAACATGTATTGACCTGGCGCAACAGCATTAGAGGCGGTAACTTGTTTGTCATTTGCGCCTGAGCCATTCGTTTTCTCAATGCTTCTTGCAATGAGCACCTGGATGGACTCAAGCACATCGCTCTCGTGGAGAACATGAGTCGACGTCGTTTGAAAGTGGTTCAGGATTCGGGGGTTGCGGCTCACATACCCGATGTCATCTACGACGCCTAGATCGATGATGGCACAAGGTAAACTGTGGGCTTGGCGGTATTGAGAAAATGCGTCGAGGAATGTGTTTGCAGCTGCGTAGTTGGCTTGGCCATGTTGTCCGAAGAAGCCGCTGACACTGCTCACTAGTATCAAGAAGTCTAGAGGCACTTGCTTTTCCTCAAGGACCTCGTGAATGTTCCAGGCTCCTTGGATCTTTGGCGCCATAGCATCTCGCCAGGCGTCGTAAGTCATGGTCGCAAAAGCCGAGTCCTATATCAAAAATGCCGGTTAGCCCTTACCACAATACTGTTGATAATGAAATCAGAGACTAGTACTTACGTTAAGAACCATGGACATATGCATAACTCCCAGGATGGGCCTTGTCGCCCTCTCTATAGCACGTGAAACGTCCGACTTGTCGACTACGCTGCCGGAGACCATGACCGCAGAGCAGCCCAAAGCCTCTAGCTCTTGCACGAACTTGGTATAACAGCCGGGCGATTCAGCTGATCGAGATAAGAAGACCACTGTTTGGTAAGAACATCAGTACGGAAGAAAGATGTGGTGAACTGGCAATTGAATAGACTCACATTCCCGGGCACCAGCCTCGGCCATCCAAACAGCAATGGCTTGTCCAATACCACCAAGACCTCCAACTAGCAAGTACGATCCGTCGTCTCTCACCTGGAATCTAGCTTTATGACTTTGTGGACTGTCGAGTTCATCGGGAGTCTCTGGCATAGTGATAACAACCTTGCCAATGTGATTACCCTTCTGCATAAACCTCATAGCATCTTCGATGTTGCTAGCGGCGAAGCGCGTGATGGGACGGACAGGTTGGATGTGGCCCTGTTCATACATCGACATTGTCTTGCGCAAGAGCCTGTATTGTGGTCAGAATATCGGGGTGGATATAAAACTTTAATCAAAACTTACCGACTAGCAACCGTTGGCCTGTTCATGCCTATATGTGCCAGGTCAACGCCAAAGTAGGATCGATTCATCTGGAAAATGTCCATGGCCAGCGAACCCTTTCCAATAAGATCGCGCTTCCCGACCTCGACCATGCATCCAAATTCGGCAACACATTGCCAACTTGCATGTAAGAGCTCTCCCGACAAGGAGTTGAGGACCACGTCGACACCTCTCCCGTTTGTCGCCGCCAGTACGTCTCGCAGAAAGGTGATGTCACGCGAGTTAAAGATGCGCTCGCGTGGAATGTCAAATTCGCTCATGAGGTACTTCACCTTTTCCTCGTTTCCGACGGTGCAGAAGATCTAAGATAAGTTAGTAAGAGGTCGCTCCCTGTCAAGAAGTCTAGTATAAACTTACCTCAGCGCCGAGCATTCGACTGTAAATTGTCACGCCTTCTGTTAGCCACATTCATTTTTAAGGTCCTCAGACCGATTTGGGTGTGCCAAACTTACCTAACCTGGATGGCAGCGATCCCAACACCCCCACAAGCACTATGTATCAGTATACTCTGACCAGCCTCAAGCTGCGCCTTGTCAATAATAGAATGAATAACAGTCACATATACCGCGGCCATTGTGGCAGCTTCATCAAAGCTGAGAGCGTCCGGGATCTTGACGCACATGGTCTCTGAGGTTGTGAGTGCTGTTGTAAAGGTTCCAGCACCGAACGGCATGACACGGTCGCCGGGAACAAGGCCCTTCACATCTGGACCGACCTTTTCCACAATGCCTGCACTTTCGCAGCCAAGGCCATCATCATCGCAGCCCTTAGCAGGCTGGCCCTCGACAATGCCCATAGAGACGAGGACGTCTCTAAAGTTCAACCCTACCGTACGTGTCTGGATCTGCACCATGTTGCCTGTCAAAGGCGCTGGTTCATGCTGGCGCCAATACAACGAGCTTAACAAGCCACGCTTGCCAATGTCGAGCTTACGAGCCGACCCAGTCGCGCCCAAGGAGACTAATTCCTTATTAACAGACGTCCAGTGGAAACGGCCGACGTGTACCATGCCATCGGTAAAAGCCCACTCGAGGTTTGGCTTGAACTCTGCGGCAATTCGATCGTCGCTCAAGGGACGTGCTTGGAACTCGGCCAATACACCGACCAGCGCGTCCCACGCTGTTTCGTTGAAACAGTCTAGCTCTAGCGTCCCGAATTCGATCTCGGTCTCGTTGCGTACGGTCCGGGCCAGGCCGAGAACTACGCCATAGCGTGGGTCCTTGCACTTGACTTGGGCCGCACCGGTGACCCAGAGAATACCAGCGCCACCTTGGACCTCGGTGAGAAGACGCTTAAATCTCTCATATTCCAATTCGGTGATATCGTGAAAGAATGGTCTCTCTACGTCTATAACGGCCACGATATCCTGTCCAGCGACGGGGGCCGACTCGTGGCCGAACGGGTATATGTCAACCGCAACACCCTTCGCCTGCAGCGCAAGCTGGACATCTATAACACACTTTGATGTGGCATCGATACATAGCAACGTGACCTTACGTTCGCGGAGCACAGGTGGGGTGGTAATGGCAATCATGTTGGCATTGAACTCCTGATCGAAATGGAGCGCATGCACCCCGTCAAAGCCGGCGTCGCGAAGGCGCGCATCCCAGCCGTCCGGGGACAGGTACGGTTCGTCCCGCCGGCCATCCGCCTCGCCTAGCCACCATCCTGGCAGTGTGCCCATAATATAATTAAGCCACTTTGTTCGGGGGTTGAGTTCTTGAATAAACAGCCGCCCTCCCGGCGCCAGTAGCTGGTGCACATTTTTCAACGTCTCTGTGACGCGTGGCGTCGCATGTAAAATATTGGACGCTACGATCACGTCGTAGTTGTGTAGCTCAAAGCCCTGCTCAACAGGGTCCGCGGTGATATCAAGGACCCGGTACACAAGGGCATCGTAGTCTTTGAAGCGATCTTTGGCCGCGACAAAGAAGCCCGTCGAGATGTCGGTATAAGTATATTCATAGTACATTCGCTCCCCGTAGGTCGACCGTAGCGCGGGCAATATGATGTTGGTGGTACCGCCCGTGCCGGCGCCGATCTCGAGGATACGGAGCTTGGGTTTGTAGTGCGCCGCAAGCACAAAGAACTCGGCGATATCAGTGATGCGACCCAGGTCATAGATACCGCTTAGTGTGTCGTCCTCTAGGAGTAGCGAGAGCGGGTTGGATTCACCACTGAAAATGCTCTTGCAGGCGCGGAAAACCCGGTACGCGGCCGTCGCCACGGCCCAGACCTCCGTACTCTTTAGAGTGTGGTAAATCTCCTCAATCATTGCAACACGGTCCTCGCTCGACATGGCAGCAATCTCGGGCCCACAGTCAACATTGGGATAAGTATTGGAAATCGCTTGTTGATGCATTGTGCCGAGCCAGGTGCGGTATTTCAGGAGATAGTCTTGCGAGGGCTCGTGGCCTTCTAGCTCGATGCTACTTTCGACCATGCATGCCAGGCTCATCTTGTCAGCTAGAGGCCCATAGACTCGAGTAAGATTATTTGAATCTGCCGGCTTCATGAGCAGGGTATTGTCGATGAGATTTACATCAGGTCGCCACACAAACTCCGCTGCGGCATGCGGGTCATCGCCGCGACTATCTGCACTTTGATCGAGTGGGAAAAGCCGAAGGTCTTTAAGTCGGAGGACAACGTGGCCGTCCATTACACCCACTGCATTGCCATGAAGAGCACCACGTCGGGTAGATTTCGCATCCGCGGTAACAGTCATTCTGCCTGCCGCCGACTGGATATAAAGCTCCCCAATGTAGGTCGGAACGGCAAGGCTGGAGAACAGACGAGATAGGCCTTGGAAGGCCGCAACACTAAAGAGCTGGAACGCACAGTCTATGGTAGACGGACTCAAAGAATAACAAGATCCATTGACCTCGGTTTCGTTTTGGACTTGGGCAACAGCCTGGTGGCTGGTGACGGCAGCAGTTATGTTCTCTAATCCATGAAACTTGCCCTCATAAAACAAGCCAGCACGCTTCATTACAGAGTACCACTTGTCAGATTCAACTTCGCGTTGGAGGCTGTGTATTTCAGGTGTTGGTTCTGTGTAGCTGGACCCAGCTCGGACTTGCCCAAAAGCATGCTTGACCCAGATGTCATTGCGGAGCGACGAGATAGTGAATTCGTACCATGGGGACTCCAGGCTCGTCGTTAATCGCACTGGCTTTGCCGTGGTAATGATCTCTGCTGAGGCACCTTCGTGCATCGAAAGAGCGTTTCCAATCGTGACTTCTCTCACGGTAAAGTCTGTTGCGCCAGTGAGCTGTCGAATGACCTCGCCTGCCATAGCGACATAACCAGCGCCTGGAAAGATGATTTCCTCGCCGACCTTGTGGTCTCTCACCCAGGGGACATCATCTAGGCTCAAAAGGTTGCGCCATGTTGGGTGGGCTCCACCAACCTCTCCAACTTGAGAGCCAAGAATATCATGATGGGCATGTTCGCGGAAACGCCACGCCTTCGAAATGCGGCTCTCGGACCAGTAAGTACCTGATCTTTGCCAAGGATAGGTCGGAAGGTCAACAAGCACGCGACCTGTTGTAACAATCTTGGTAAAATCGAGAGGAATGCCCTGCTGGAAGAGAGTACCTGCAGTTGCCAAAAGGCTGGCCGATGCAGATTGGTTGCGGACAAAGGTTTGCGAATAGTGAACATTAGACAGGTTATTTGCGCGGAAGATCTGTCTTAGGGGAGCAGCAAGAGCTGGGTGTGGGCCAACTTCGAGAAAGAGGCTGTGAGGTGACCCAGGACTTTTGTTTTCTTTGACCATCTGGGATACGGCCTGGGAGAAAAGGACGGGAGATGTCAGGTTTTGTGTCCAGTACGCGGCATCTAAAGGCGTACTTTCTTTGAGCAAGCCCGCTGTCACCGAGGAGTAGAAAGGAACTGCTGGATGTTGGTATTTGATACCTTCGAGCATGGCTGTGTACCTTGAAGCGACTCTCTTCATATGATGTGAATGATAAGCACACTCCACCCGCAATTGTCTGGCTAGGGTATCAGGGTGAGCCAGCTTGATTGACTCCATGACCTTAAGGAGGACATCCAAGTCGCCACTGAGTGTGACGGAGTTCGGGCTATTTTCACAAGCAATCATGACTCCGGGTTTCAGGAACGGGGTGATCTCTTTGCGTCCTAGACCGATGGCAGCCATACCTCCCTTAGACGTGATGGTCTCGCTCATAACGACAAGTTCTTTCGCTACTAGGCCGCGGTAGTAGGCAATGCGAATTGAATCATCGGCAGATATAGCCCCGCTAGCATACGCACCGGCTATTTCTCCACTTGAATGACCAACTACACTCTGAGGTTGTAGGCCCCAGTGAGAAAGCATGTCGACCAAGGCAAGTTGAACTGCGGTGCAGCAAGGCTGGGAGAACTCTGCCTCACCCAGACGACTTTCAGATTCCGGTTTGCAGAGTTCATCTGTCATAATGATAATACAAAAGTTAGCGAATCAGAGGTCATTATTTAGGGAGATATGTAAATTATCACGTACCAGCAATTGACCATGTTGCGGGAGGGCTGCAACTCTGCAAGACTCGATCCAATCGTCTTATAGTTGCTTGGAAGAGACCACCTTGTTGGATGAGACCGGCACCCATGCCAGCCCACTGGGCACCTTGTCCGGTGAAGACGTAAATAAACTGCGCTTTCGAAGCTCCACTGCGTTCCGACGGCGCAATCTTGAGTGATTCTGTCGGATTTGAGTGAGAGACTACGGCGTAAGTCCTGTGTGGCAACGGCTCTCTTCGAGCGGCCAACGTGTAACTTAAATCCATAAGCCGTTCAGGATGGGCTTTTAGATATGTTTCATGAGTCTGAAAAACCGCCTGCAGGGCTTCAGGATCGTTGGCAGAGAAAGTCAGCAGGGAGTAGTCGTCGCCTCCAACCAGATCATCTGATGGAGTTAATGCTTTGCTGCTGGTCACGCCAGCAGCTCTGGCTGATTCCATTAACACCTAGGTATAGCATTAGTACGTGAGCTGTATCGTGATATTTGGCGATTGTGAATTGACTCACGTGTGCGTTTGCTCCCCCAATCCCAAAGCTGTTCACACCAACGCGCTCAGCGCGATCTTCGGGCCATGATGTTAATTCAACAGGCACTTTTAGCTTCGCCTCCTCAAAGGGAACTGTAAATTTCCCTTAGCTCTGCGCATGTAGTCTGCTTTAGAAAATGGTTCACATACTCTTGGGGTTGGGATTATCAAAGTTCCTATTGGGAGGTATCTGGTTCTTTTCCAACGAGAGCATCATCTTAATGACACTGGTGATTCCAGAGGCGCCCTCAGAATGGCCAACGTTGGGTTTGACCTGTGGCACGTATTTTTATTAGCGAGAACATGGGCGTGCTGCCTTTTCGGACAACTCACAGATCCAATCAAGATGCCTTTCTCGTGAAAAACACTAGCTACTGCCGAAGTTTCGACAGGATCGCCAACCAGCGTACCTGTACCATGGCACTCAATCATGGCCGTTTCACCAAAGTCGCTGATACCAGCAAGTTTATGGCTCTTCCTGATTAATTCAGCATGGCTTGCGGAACTTGGTTGTGACATGTTAGCAGTGCGTCCATCAGAGTTGAGACAAGTCGACCGGATAACGGCCCTGATCGGGTCATTGTCTCGGATAGCATCGCTAAGTTTCTTGATATGAATAGCTACAACAGCCTCGGCGCGGGCGTATCCATCAGCGCTCGCATCGAAGGTCTTACAGCGACCATCAGGTGCCATCACAGATTGACTGCTCATGGCGCTCGTCATTTGAGGGTTGAGAATCATGTTGGTGCCTCCAACAATCGCCGATTCGCACTCGTCGCTCTGGAGAGCCATACAGGCTTCATGTAGGCCGGTCAATGACGAGGAACAAGCAGTCCGGATGACCATCCTAGAATCATGTCAGTACATAGGAAGGATATATAGACTTGTGGGTGGTAGTCTTACGAAGGCCCTTGAAATCCAAATTCATACGATACTCGGTTTGCGAGAGCAAAGTCTCCATAACCACTGACACGGTAGATTGTAGTCTCAAGTGTCTCTCTGGTTTGCATGTTTGCCCAGTCCTATCGGTCAGGTTCTACAGTCAGCGCGTCCCAAACAATAGAGTAAATTGGGTAGTGGTAGAATGCTTACTTCTCCAAAGATGCCAAAGTAGGTCCCTATTTTCTTGCCTTCGTAGTTTGTCGTGCCCGAGTTTTGTAAACACTCATACACAACTTCTAGAGCTAGTCTCTGTTGAGGATCCATGTCCTTGATTTCCGCTGCTGTCATGGACCAGAAGTGCGCATCGATCTCAGCTAGGTCGATGTCTTCAAGAAAGTGACTATTCGCAGTACCTGAGTTAGTCATCTGAGGTAAACGAGGGAGGTATAATACGGACCCATATTCACTAGCTACGCGACCTTGTTTGCCTGGGCCATAGAATGCTTCGATGTTATACCTGTTGGCTGGTACACGACATCGGCCTTCCTTCTTGTTGATGAGGAAGTCCCAAAAGGCTTCACCATCACGCACTCCACCAGGCAACCTCATACCACAGCCTATGATTGCGACAGGCTCCCGAAGCTCGGTTTCATCATTGATCTGAGTAGAATCTGTAGCAGACACTCCTGGTTTGTGTCCATTGGTTCTGTTGGCTCCATTGATACCGTTGACGCCGTTCACTCCGTTGGCTCTGGGTTCAGTATAGTCGCCATGATCTGTAGCCGTAACACCATTGGTAGCCCCGGTACTAGAAGTGCCGTTCGTGCTGTTGGTAGCATCATTTGTACCGTTCTTCTCAAGAAGACCTTTTGAGACGTCCATGGTCTAATGGTTTAAAAGGGGTTTTACAATGATAACGTGCAAAAGCAAAACACACTCGAACACGAATATGGAGAATGTCTGCAAGAATTACATTTGTATCACCAATAAATATATTCTGGGATTCTTCACTCTAAGTATCTATAACTATACGCTCACGCTTTGCAAAGTTTCCGCTAATCCTAGCAGCTTAACACTAACGGTCAAGGTATCTCAATCATTATGGCACAGCAGAAGCTAGTGATATTCACCTAGCTACGTGTCGATGTACAGGCAGTATCTCACCTAGTCGGAGGCTAACCAAAAAAATCCTCTAGTCAGAAGAATGTTGTTCAAGAACTTTTTCTTGATAGTCGGGGTTCTGCGGCGTCTGACAAGCAAGGTTACCGATCCAGAAAATCTGCCTTATTCAGATAAAATCTTCATCTGAACTGAGCAAGCTCTTACATCACTTCTCCAGGAAAGGATTACTTCGAATAGCAGTCAATGGAAATGTGGACGCGTATCCTTACCTTAATGGATTGCTTACCGAGTAAAGAACGCGTAGGATCAAATCCCCTAGGGTGCGGAGCATTCATCCTCTTACCATGATTTTCGGCGTATTCTTAGCGTATCGCAGAAAATCTTGGTGTCTTTTCGTATAGTAGGGGGAATGGGATATAATGCTACAGGGCTACTGTACAACTAGTTCAGCTCAAGGAGATGCCAAGAATGCAAGCTTACAAAGTGCGCGGAGATTAACATGCTCCGTAAACCTTCCCCAGTGAAAGGAGCCTCGTGGTGGGTACTGGGCGTGGGGTAGGTAAGCTTACTTTATCGTGACCTATGCAGTCAGCCGTTGACGTGAATACAAGTAGGCAACAAGAAAAATATATACAGAAAACCACCAGCATTCCTAAGGATGTGTGTATGTGCGGCCGATCAATTGATTAGTATTCCATAGCAACACATGTCTAAGCCGCTAGTAGCTGGTTGGCGCTTACTGAATAATGACTGCCAAGCGACTATCATTAGTGAAAGTCGCATATACATGCCGGAAAGTTGTTGGTGTATTATCTTGGCTACTCAACCAATCGATTCGAGTTCCTGACCAACGATACCAGTATCAGACCACTGGGCTATAGAAATGACCCTTTTTGATAGTTAGTTATCTAGCGATGCTTATCTCATAAGCGTGCCAAGCAAAAAATCCCAAATGATTACCAGACTAAAAAATGTCCATTGTTGTTAATTCAGGATTTTGCAATTCCATAATGAAAAGGCCATTTGTTGTCTGCTATCCTCACCAAGTATGGGCAAGAAATGGTCTAAGGATGAAGACGAATTGCTGCGTAGCTCTGTGGGTCGTATAGGGAAAGGTTTGCACACTCGTTCTGACTCTCAACTCATTAAAGTGCACTAGATGCTGCCTTTCTTCTCCTTGAGGCACGCCAATCCCGCTAATACTAATCATAGATCAAACAATTAACTGGATAAAGATTTCCGGCATGATCCAGGGTCGAACAAACAAAGATTGCCGGAAAAGATGGACTAAGATAAGCAGCGCTCAACGTACGGGCTCTTGGAATCAACAAGAAGATTCGATCCTTAAGTTGGCTATTGAATCGGTTGGCACACGGTAGGTGCTTTTGACAGTGTTGTTTCTAGTTGAGAGACTGTTTTACTCACTCATGCTATAGATGGATGGTAGTGTCAAAAATCGTGGGGACATGCACGCCGGATCGTAAGTAACCTTCGTAGGACATATCTTCATTTCATTGAGATAACTCACTGACCTGTCATTACAGAATGCCAGAAGCGTTGGCAGAACGCACTAAAACCAGAGCTTTGCAATGCAGATTGGACAACAGCTGAGGTTTGTGTCAAAATGTCATTTCCTTTTGCCCAGCGGTTATCGCGGTATTGACTTATGTTACTTCTATGTAGGATGACCGCCTGACAGCTGCCGTCAAGACCCACGGGCGGAACTGGGCGTCGATTTCAAACAACTGCTTTAAGCACAGATCTGCACTCAACCTAAGCAATAGGTTAGTCAAGTCTCTCGTTCTCTTGATATCTTTGCTTGATAGAAAGCTTTGCCGTACAATCTCAAGTTTTCCAGCAGCTGACTTTACGGGACAAGGTACGCGCTTCTGTGCAGGGATATTAAGCAAAACGCGACTTCAAAGAGCGAAGGATTACCTAGCCCCGTTCTAACCGACAGCGCTTTTTCAGCCACGAGTCTTGATATGCCACTCTACTCCCCAGCCTTTGCCGCAAGTCAACATGAAGAGATAAACTTAGCATCCGATCCACATTTGGGCCCCAGAGTGAGAAACTTTGTCGACTTTGAGGCTGGGTGGCACCCTTGTCATCAAGCACAGATGCCGGTTGAGAACCCGCCGCTCCCGGACCACATGGACAACATTCTTATATCTCCGAGCAGCGGCGGCTCGAGCCCGGGGTTAGCACCACCTTGGTTGCAATACATGGCGGACGGAGGGGTAAACCATCAGAACGAAAATTTCAATTCTATACCACCTGTTGCACCCCTGGGCCAAAACGTCTATGATGCATGGTTACAACCTTGCAGCAATGGCACGACGCCAAAATCTACCGTAGCAGGTATACCACAAGGGACGGAATATGCTGTTGTGAAATCACGAGATGGGACTGCCGATGGTAGAATAACTTTACTTTTAGAGAACGTAGACCAAGACACAAGAGATGAGATACTAGGGCTGTTGTGTAGACGGAAAGGGAACACTGTGATCAAAGTAGACATGATGACAAAATAAGTAGCACAATATGCTGGCGAGTGTACTTTTCAAGTTATCCGGCAGGTTACCTACATGTAAACTAGACTCAAATACGACGCATTCTCAAAACCTAAGAGCAGGAGAAGGAAATCGTTGTAGCAATCTGCTACATATGCTTTAAGTCACGAAGGCCCTCGCCAATAGCGAAATGTTGGGACAAGTCCCGTGATATGGCAATGTGGCTGGGAAAGGCTTGGTTTGGCGAGCGACTTCAGTTGCTGAGACTGTAAGGGATTGCACGGACCGTCACACTTATAAGCAATATTATGGATAGGGATGAGGTATAGGGGGCAGTGCAGTAAATCCGGGGGTTACCAGAAAACCAAAAATGTAGTTTCAAGGGTATTGTGTCATATTTGTAGTCAGAGAAACCTGACTTCAAATAGGGGTTGAATTCAATGAGGACCCGACTACTTGACCCCTTTTTGCCTCGCTTAAAACGCCACACCCGCTGTGAGGGGAAGTAAGCCGTAGCTCATTTGTTGGCACAAGGGGTTTAGCGTGCGCTAATCGGTGACAATTCAAATCATACCTACGACTTTATACCACGACTTTCAATGGGATAATATATCTTTCCGAGCCATGCCAATGACAACAATACGCGACAAAATGGCCGGCTTTAAGAAATTGTCATGGGCGGTGTCGTTGTATGAACCACCTATCCCGCCTAGCGAAGACAACATCACCAACGTATTAGAATCACCGCTAGTCGTCATTTGCAGTTGGATGGGAGCACAACATAAACACCTAGCCAAGTACACCGAAGGGTATAAGCGACTCTTTCCCAGTGCAAATATCTTGATCATCCAGTGTTCTGTTCTTGATGCCATATTTCCAGCGAGTTCGCTGTGGCATCAACTCCGTATTCGCCGGGCTCTCGAATTTATTCGAATGTCATATAGCCGCGACACAGACAATCTTCAAACCAAGAGGCCATCTTTGATCATACACGCCTTCTCCAACGGCGGGTCTTTTACAGCATCGCTACTCCTCGCAGACTTTAGCAGTAGAAAAAAGGAGCACTGTGATGCATTGATCCTGGACAGCTGTCCTGGGCAGGGCACATACTGGCGTATCGCGAGAGCATTTATCATTGCTGCAGGGGCACATAGAATGCAGATAGTCGTCAAGATAGTGCTTTCGACTATTGCCTATATTGGAGTTTTCATCGGACTAGCTCTTCCTAATATGTTGGGGGTTGAGAACACAGTCTCAGCCACTCGGCGCTCACTAAATGATGTGTCATTACTTGACCTAGGCGTTCCGCGTCTTTATATTTATTCCAAGACCGATCAGATGGTTCTTTGGCAAGACGTTTACCTCCACTCCGAAGAAGCACGCCAAAAGGGATATAGATGTGTCAGAGAGCTTGTTCTAAGCGACACCAAGCATTGTGCACATATTTTAAAAGATCCGGAGAGGTATTGGGATACTGTGTTAGATATCACGAACGAAGCTACTATTAATCCACTGGCAGAGAATCGAGGCGGTATCTCCAGGCTCTGATTAGATTTGATTAGAAGAATATGTATAATGGCCTGACGCCAGGCCTACGCAGTCCTGGTTCTTGTGACAAATCTACAAACAATTGGTTCGGCAGCTTTCGCGTTCAACTCCAGCTTCATCTTCATCTTCTTGTTTCTGTTGCCGAACCACTCGATTTCCTCAAACTCCTGCAACAGCCGCACAAGCGTGTACTGTACCTGCAGCTGACCGAAGTTCCGCCCAAGACAAATCCGGGGTCCTATGTTGAACGGGAGGTACTCGGCCGACTTGGGCGTCCATGACTCCCACCGTGACGGTATCCATTTCTCGCCATCCACTAACCCGTTAGCATGGCGCTGGGCGTGTATTACCATGACCCCTGTTACGAGTGTTAGAGGGTCACCATTTTCTATTCAATTTCACCCTACGGCTTGTTTACGTACCTACTTGCTGGCCTTCCAGCACGGCTACAGGTAGCTCTCCGTTAGCACCCCCACCAAAAGGTAAGCATAGATCATGTCTAGCTTGGCGTATGTTGAGCCCGAGAGGGGGGTAGAGCCTCATTGTTTCTTTTACGACGTTGCTAAGAAGTGGGAGCTTCTTGAGTTGGTCCGCAGTAGGAGGGTAATGAAAACCGATACTATTTTAATGGTAAGTAAAGCATCTTCAATAAGTTGACGATTGCTCACTTCTCCTCCACCTCCCTTCGAAGACGTAACATCACATCGGAGTTACGCGCAAGCTCCATCACCGCCCAGGCTATAGTAATTGCTGTTGGGTCCTGAATATGCTATTAGCCATGACCGATTTAATATGGATATGTAGAGTACATGCCTTTGAAGCAAGAAAAACGACACCAGTGATTTGTTCACGAATGTACTAGTCCGATCGTAAGTATCTGTCAATGATAGCAAGCAGAGATTCCAGTTGGTAGCACAAACCTTTTTCCCTCGCCCTTTTCGTGCTAATTCTTGGACTAAATTCAAGTTGCTCTCCGTTTCCGCATCGGTTTTCTCTGTCGTCTGCGCAAGTGCTCTGTCGATCACACCGTTCATAAAGCGATGCAGTAAACTGAGCTTGCCAGGGGCCAACAGCCAATCTGGCAGAAACTGGCCCAGTGGCCTAGAAATATCAACAGCCATTATTAAGTATCAAGATGTATCACTTGGCAATCTACATACCCCGTTCGTAGACGAAGACTGCTCGTTTCAACAAGCCTGTCGACTGCAGCTTGGATAGGAGATCTTTTCATGCTCAAGGAGTGGATTGATTCACCTAGAAAAATCTCGGTGACAATATCCAGCTGCAGTCTGTCCATTACTTCATAGACATTAACTGCATCTTGCTTTTTCCTGATCAGATTAAACATCTTTTGGATATGAAACTCTGTGACTAAGAGATCGGTCGGTCGAATATGGGCCATCTTCAATTTAATGACCCTATTTCAGCAACGTTCTTATGACTTTATCTGGCAATCAATCAGCTCACTCACCTGTGGCCGTATTTCATCTTTAGCTCTCATCCACCTATCTCCTTCGCCTATAGAGTTTTGTTCAGTAGTTATATTAGGTATGTTCTGATAAAAGAGGCTCACTGGTGAATATTGAATCCCCAAAGATGTTATGGAAAGCATTATGCACAGAATGATCCCGTTGGAATTGTGAGAACTGCCCAACTCAGTACGTTAATAACTACCTTCTCGGCTTTGAATAGACAAGCAAGAAGGTACCTACCTGCGAGAGCATGACAGCTTTTATATTCTTGCTATTATCTGTCACAATGATCCGGCGCCCCAGAAGATTAAGTTCGACGGTGCGTCCAGGAACATTTAGGATCTCCCAACCATAGTTCACGAAGTCATACTGCCACAGTCGCCAGACCAGGTGCCACACGAGATCAAGGCCTGCCTTTGGTATTAGTGGATTTGAGCAGCCTCTTTACTGTTGGGAAAAACATATTCAAGGAGCTTACCAAAGGGCAGGTGATATGGGACTGGTCTAGGAGGGTAACCACAGGCACTAATTCTGGCTCTATACTCCCTCTTTCTGCCAATTGCCAGAGTAACACATACAATACAGGAACACAGAGCAATAACCCATAGAAGAAGGCCCATGATCAAAATTGTACTTTACGGTTGATTCGTTCTACTACAAGACGATAACGACTCTGTCCTAGATAACTATCTACTTAGTCATCTTAACTTATGGCTAGGATGGTTGTTCGATCGTCCTATAAATGAATGAAGATCGCTGTCCATTTGCAGTCTGCCATGGCCTTGGGGGTAAACCCGACTACGCGTGTTGTAGTCAGGTCCTGTGCTGCGCCGTATTACCTCATGCATGTTGCGTATTGAATTTGACTAGCCGAGGTATCCAGCCCAACATGATGTTGGTAGGTCCAAAAACGGAACAGAGCTTATTGCTGACGCGGAGGATTGGGTCAGGTGAATCTGAAGCTAAGAGGATTAACGAAAAGGGGATAGAAAGAATCATACAATGTAAAATCACACCATTACCTCAGAGATATCCTACTGTAGAGAACGAGACAGCTCTCTTTTCCTCCACTGCACATCCTCTGATCTAGCTTGTTCCAACATCTCTCAGCTGTCGAGCGCGTTCAAATGATTGGGGTCTCCAAAATCTCTCTATGGCGAATATGAGCACCGAGGCAGTTGAGGATTTTATCGAAGCCGAAGAGCCATGGAAGGCAGACCGGAGAATCTATATGATTGTTGTTTGTCTTGTCATTGCCCTCCTCGTCGTTGCCATAGATGCTACGGTACTCGTGCCAGCATTTCCCGTAAGTAGTTCACCAATGCACACTATTGACTAAACTCAGCTTATCACTATTCGTCTCTGCTATATAGACGATCGCCAAGGACCTTCACGGCTCAACCAGCGAGACCTTCTGGCTGGGGACGTCATACCTGTTAACCAGCTCGACGTTCCAGCCTGTGCTTGGGGCTCTCTCGAATGCGTTTGGGCGGCGATCCATCTTTATCGTCTCTATCATCTTACTCACAGCCGGCACGCTCATCTGCTGTCTGGCTCAGAACTTCGCTGTCCTCCTATTAGGAAGAACGGTCCAGGGTATCGGAAGCGGTGGTATCATCACTTCAAACCTCGTGATTATCACGGACATCGTGCCACTACGGCAACGCGCCAAGTACTATGGAATTACACAGGTAGCTCTTGCGGGAGGCATGGTCGCTGGCCCACTGATTGGGGGTGCAATTGCGCAATCAACGACATGGCGCTGGCTGTTTTATATCAATTTTCCTTTCTGCGTCGCCGGGCTCGTGACCGCTCCATGGATGATCCGTGTGAATGAGAATGAGAGCGAAAACTATATGTCCACCATTTCGCAGCGCAATATCTTTGCCATCATCCGTGGTATCGACTGGATCGGCTTGGGCCTCTTTATCGTAAGCACCACGAGCTTCCTCATCGCCATCACGTGGGGAGGCCATGATTATGCATGGAGCGCCTACCAGACCTTATTGCCCATGCTGCTTGGTCTGGCAGGTATCGGCGTAACCCTAGGTTGGGAGTTCAAGTATGCCACAGCACCATTTATCCGCCCAGACATGCTGCGCAGCCGCTCGCTGCTGACGGCGTACGTGTGTACCGCCTTGCAGGGGCTTCTCTTGTACGCGCATATCTTCTACCTCGCCTTATACCTCATAGGCCTCCAGAACAAGTCTCCGCTGCTGGCAGGCGTGTACCTGATGCCTATCTTTGGAGGCCTAATCCTCACCAGTGGCTCGACGGGCTTCGCGCTCACCCACTTTGGCGTCTGGCACTGGGCTGTATGGGCTGGTTGGGCTGTCAATACGTTGGGCTCCGGCATTTTGATCCTACTGGGGGCTAATACGTCCACCGTGGCCGTGGTCTTTATCTTCTTCACCCTTGGCCTCGGCCAGGGCGTGCTGCTAATCTCGCACAATCTCGCCGTGCAGGCAATTGCCACAGAAGCAGACGTTGCGTATGCCACGACTTTCTACGCTTTTATGCGTAGCGTAGGCTTTTGCCTAGGTATTGCCATTGGTGGCACTATCTTCGAGAACCGCCTGGCGGTGCTGCTCCGCCAGACTTCCTCCCGCCCTCCTTTGCACAAAATATCGAGACGTATATCTTCGACTTTGTGGATCAGGGCAGTAGCGGAAACCTCGGGCCTGTCAGAGACCAGATTCTTGACGCATTTGCTAAATCCCTGACGTTCTTTTTCCAGATGATGACAGGCATAAGCGCTCTCGGCTTTCTTATTAGCTTGACCATTACTGGCCATCATTCGCTGGACCAGAGAAAAGCGACTTCGCATGGGATGACGCGGATTGGGGCGTCACCAGACATTCCTGAAGAGGAGGGAACAAATAGATCTGCTCTAGCAACAAAGGTTTAATAGGGTCTTTTCAGAGAACACTACAAGGTCTGGCTTCTCAGAGCTGTCCATCGCCACACTACCGGGTCTGGATACCTTAGATCAAGCGTTGTATAATGGTAGAGTAGCTAAAGCAACTTGAATTATGTTCAGAACCTATGTACTTTCAATTTCAAACAGCCTGATAATCGGCCAATTGATCAAAATGTTGATTGTTTAGATATGAGCATACTTAATAACCTTGAATAGGTAAGTTTTAAATCTCTTCTTCTCAACTCTACTTCTCTTTGTGTCATTGGCTTCAAACAGTTTGAGAATATGTTAGCTGATTTAAAGATTTGCTTCTTGCTAATATTATATTACTAAAATGGGTCTAATATGTATAATTAGGGAGCTAAAACAAAACTATTATTTATAATAACACTAGTATTCGGAATAAGCTAGCTTATTAAAATATTAACGTTCTTGAATAGACAGGTTTTGTTGTGGCCTCAGGCACCCACATCCCCAGTAGTTAGCTATACCTAGAACCTCTCCTAACGGAGAGCTTCCTTCCCTAGACTTTACCAAACCAAGAACCTTATCACACATTTACGCACAGGAACCTCTCCTATCGCCTTCATCGTGAGTCTAGGTCCTTGACAGGTTTATACTTCTCTCTCGCTCGCATTGATTCCTCCTTATTGTCTTCAAACAGCTTGAGAAGCTTCTAGCTGAAGGATGTGTTGGTCACTTAAACTATTAGCTTTCGTGCATTTTTAGAACAGATCTGTTCTATTCATTTCAAATCTGAGTCCAGTAGTATCGCGTCCAATCACATAAACTCCAACAACATGATAACATTCCAGTTAAGCAAAATGTTGATAATTCAATTAGCGTTAGGATATGCTTGCATAAAAATGTTCCATTCCTTTTCAAATTAACTTCTATAACCTTTTGTCATAGTTTCAAACAATAGATAACACTTTGTGTGAGTGGGAGGTTAATCGTTTGAATGTTAACGCCAATAAAGATCATGAACGGAGCTGTTCTATACGTTTCTCAACTTGACTATAATAATTCCTGTCATGTCAAGGACCTGGACTCACGATGAAAGCGGAGGAGAGGTTCCTGTGCGTAAAACATGTGTAAAGGTTTCTTGTTTTGGTAAAGTCTAGGGAAGGAAGCTCTCCGTACGGGAGAGGTCTAAATATGCTAGCTAATGAGGGTGCGTGCCTCAGGCCACAACATGTCAAGACTCGTAATTTTAAGCAACACGACAACACTTTAGACATTAGAAGGTTGAATACTTGGCTTTCAATGTCAATGGAGCTCATCGATAGAGCTGTTCTATGCTTTCTCAACTTGAGTGTTGTAACCCCTAGTTCATACTGCTGAGTTCAAACTGCATGAACCCATTTTAGGTAGTTGGAAGGTCGAATATTTAAGTATTGATGTTATTAATGTTCTTGAATAGAACTGTTCTATTCTTTTCTTCTATATGAATATCACATCTTCCGTCTATACTTGTTGATTCGGACTGTATCGAGCCTTTTCAACTATTCGTAAGTTGCTCATTCACACATCGGCGCTCTTCTCTTGATTCGAACAGTTCAATAGCCTCCCTCAACTTGGCTACATTACATGATTTGTCTGTATAAACTAACCCGAACGGTATCATGCCTTACCAAATGATTTGTACATAGCTTCTGTCACCAGAATTTCTGTAGTGCTTGAATTGATCCGCTCTATTGCTTTTCTTTACTTGGGAATTATGTGTTTCTTGTCTTTATAAAATAATTCCTACTGCATCATGTCTTTCTAAATAGTGCTTATGTTGGTACTTCAAACACTAGTTATGAAGATCTTGAATCGAGGTGTTCTATTGCTTCCATAAACTTAGCATCTACGTATTTCCTGCCTGCATGTATCATTCGTCAATTGTGATTTCTTATCGTACCAAGAAATACAATTTAAGCCTCGATTACAACCTTAGCTTTGTGATCACATAACTGACCTGACTTTGTATGATATAGTCTCTTACAAGTATGAAGTTTGCTATTTAGCATACCCGGATCTTTCTCAGAACTACTTGCCATAGCATATTAAATCCTATTTCCGAGCAAGCTAGCCGCTATATTTATATTCCTACTCAACCTACCGGTCATTCTTGGCGCAGAACGCGTCTCGCTTAATTACTAGGATTCTCCTATTCTTACAAACTCTTTTCTAAAAACTCTTGTATCAAGCTTAAATTGTCCACTTAACGATGGATAAACAAAGACCAGATCGAAGAGATATACGAAGAGGTCGGAAAGGAAAGAGGATTCTTTCGGAGAATCATAGTCAAGATGACAAACCTACGAAAGGGGTACGTCGCCAACCAGTCGAAGTGGAGAATGATAGCGAAGACTTCGTCGATGAAAATATCGACGAGTCCAGCGAAGAACATATATCTGGAGGAGATCACTGGTTGGATACCAACCTGCTTGAACTCCCATCATATATTCGAAACAGGTACGATATTCGATATGGGCTACACTACTCTAGAAAAGAAGAGAAGCGTGTCCAGCAGAAGTTCGACGAGGATTACCAATTCTCGGTGCAAGATTCGAATTCCGAAGAGAAAGCACTCTACAGAAAATCGTTATCGTTGTGGAAAGTTCTGCCTCAATATATAATCCCAGCTGAGCTCGAAGTCTATATTGAGAGAAACAAGAGTTCCAAGACCAATCCCAATACAGAAACCGTCTGTGAATGGATGAAGAAGGACTGGAATTCAAACTTCTGCAAAGCGTTCGGAATCACCATGTGCATTCCTGCATTCGAGAACGATATGGCTTATCTGCAACATATACTTCGGAAATCAGTTGCTATCCGGATTGGGAAAAACTTGCAAGACAAGGCGGGATTAACCAAAAGTACGATTCCAAGACATATGCAAGCAAATATTTCAGCAGTATTATGAATACCCTGGACAAGACCTATCCGTTACACCCCGAACAAGCTAGGATTATTCGTGAATTGACGTTCTCGGCCGACATTTTCACGATGAAGCCAGCACATTCCATGTTTGAGGAGTATCTTGAAAATAGTGTTAAGAAAGGATTCAAGCTTGATCAGGATGACCCCTTTAAACTGCAAATATGTGATCTTGTGGCAATAGAAAAGGCATGGGATGCGTACGCCTCCAAAGGGAAGACATTGATTCTTACTGCCAAGCAGTATCGCGATCACCATTCTAGGAACTACTTGAGTAGGGGGTTTGCATCAGCCGATGACAAGAACGCTGGTGAAAGAGAGTTCTGTGAGATGAAAAAGCAGTTTTACCTACAAGAGTGGAGAGAGGAGATTTGGGCTGAGAATCTTAACAAAGATTCAAAAGGCAGTATTTCGAATGAATCTGAAGGCGATGATGATCTGTCACTTGTCAAGAGCAGGACCCCATCCACTCCCAGAAGCCTGCGAAATAACCCAAACTGTTCTTAAAACTTCAGGCACTTTTCACCAGGCTTGTTTGAGTAAAGAAGCAGTCCAGTCTTCTAATTTGAACAACTTTGTCAGTACTAAGTCAGGCGTAAGGGATCCTGTAATCTTATCATGCACTTCCGACGAAGAAGATGTTTAAAACAATCTGACTGCGTAAAAGCGGAGACAAGCATACAGAAGATCTACCACCAACTAGCCTCACAGTTGTTTTTCATACCAGAATCAGAAGTATAACACCTAAAAATAACGCACATACAGTACAAATGCCTATATGCAAAAGGAGCGCAATTTTGTTGGCAGCTAATCACCTAGATGGTTGCAGATGGCTCATGGAATTATTTCTCTTATCGTCCACTAAGGAAAAAGATGTCAATATCAACGTAAATGGGTCAGAAATTTGAATGGTCACGTTCAAAGTTAAAAAAAAATGACATATGATCCTCCTATTGTTGTCATACAAGTTGTTCACCAGACCAAAATCGCTTCTCAATGCTTATCTAACCTTTCACTTCACGCATCCCGAAAGTCAATGCTGCATGGAAATTGACTGGGTAGTCGACCATGGTCTGAAGTGTTCATATTTCTGTCCAGGCATCCCAAGCTCGTGTTTCTCTGGAGCCACTTTACACTCCACTGGCGGCCGATTTCTTCTCTTACAGAGCATGATTTCAGTAAGGAAACGCTTCTGTTCGACGGGAATCAGGTCTTGATAGTAACTGCATTCCTCGGTAGCGTGATCTACTGTTTCACACCATCCACATCCTCTGATGAACCCAAATTATGTGATTGGCCAACGCAGCGGATGAGGGTGTGACCCGGCCGACGGCAGTTTCTGCACCAGAGACGGTCTTCGTGGGTGAAGCCCTCTGGAGGGTCTCCGACATGTTGTCGGTTGTTGCCTTTCTGATCTCGAGAACGATTGTTTTCATTCTTCTTCTTATGATCTCTTGCTCTGGTATGGTCTATATCAGAGTGCTCTCGATTTGGAGCCGGTGGAGCCGGCAAGAGCGGGATATTCGTGCTGGGTCCAGCCTGGAATGTAATCCGCAAGCTTGATCCAACGTGAGTAAATTGTGAACTAAATTCGTTGTCTGATACAAATGGAGGGAACTATTGAATACTCCTGTCCGATTAATCTCGAAGTGGTTATGTGATGAGCCGGCACGCGATTGCTTTGGGTGGTGTCTCCTTCCATTTGATATATTAGGAAAAGACAATGAATTTCAAATGCCATCTATCATTTCGCTGTAGAGTTTACCCTTCCGATAGATGTGATCCGTAGTATTAGAATCCTGATCATACCACAAGTAAACTGTGCGAGACATTACACCCTGCGGTCAGGGACATTAACAAAGGCTCTAAGAAGCTGGAGACAGGTCTTACCGAGCATCAAACACATTTCAATATACGTTTTAGTAATTCAAATGAAGGGCTAACTATCTAAGAGAGTGTGTAAAACTGGGAAAGACTAGTGAGCCGGTGCCTATATTACTGACCCTCGAGAGACAGCCTCCCCACGCAGAAGTTCTGTCGGATAGACAGATAAGTTCACCACAGAGAGTTGTCATTGACCTTAAACTAACAGGTTTTGACATCAAATTGGGATCACTTATCACTGAACGTCTTGATTCTAGATGTGTGATGACTAAATGCGGGAACTAATGAACTCCCACACTACTTAATGTTAACGACCCATCGTTGACGCCGTCTTACCATCAACGTCAACACCATCGTCTTTCACCAACACGAAGCGTGAGATTGATGATTTTGAACACGAGATAAGAAGGACGGGGGAGTTGATTGTTCAGATCACTCGAAGATATGAAGGTGTTGAGGATGGAGCCAAGCCCATAGGGATTGGCCTCATTGGCCAAAGATCAGCCAACGAATTATTTCTACTTGCAAGGGCAAGAACATCGGTCCAGCAAATGGTAGCAGACCTCGAAATAAAGAGGAATGACCAAATTGCTTCAGAGGACGATTACGATGTGAAGGCTGCTGAGTTGAAAAGAAAGATTCAAACAACCCATATCGGGGAAGACATCAAAGAGTTCGTGCAACAACAGCACCGAACACTGAAAGATGCGATTGACGATGATCGAAGGGTCTACGAGGACAGCTGTACCAAAAGTGTTGCCAGTCTAAATCAGGCGTACGCTGACGGCGTAGCGATAGTCCAAGAAATGAACAAGCAGTTCACCGCTGGTATTTCCGAACGGAATGCTGCCGCACAGGCAGAGATTGCTGCAACACATAAAAACGTGCATGCCAAAATCGTCACCAAGCTAGATATAGCATAACATAGCATGTCTCAGAAACTTGATGTCGTAAATGAAGCCGTCAGACACAAGATTGATGAGATTCATGGCGTGGTCAAATCGGAGTCCCAAGGTAGCATAAATGCCATCAAGAGACTCGAAGAGAGCCATGTCAACGTCAAAGGTAGCGTAGAGCAATTGTGTCGTGTATTTGAAGGCAATCGTGAAAGAGCAGCCACCGAGAAGAATATCAAGGATCTACGTGAACAGGTAAATTCATGGGCCAAACACTCAGCTGAAGAGTTTGACTATATTAAACACAGCGGTATTGCTGGTGAAGCAGAGATTGCACGTCTTGCGGAAGAAATCCGAGAATGCAATTCTATAATTCAAGATCGTGATGGCAAATTGCTCGAGCAAGGCGATACATTGGCTAATACCAGACTTCAAGTGGAGTCATTGAAAGAATCTCTCGACTACTTCGATGATAAACTAAAAGCTGCCGAACAGGTGATTGCTGGTGCAAATATACCAGATTTGCAACGAGCCATTCAAGGCAAGAACAGAGCTCTCTCGAATCTAGACAAACAAATGAAGATTCTAACCGCAGAACTAAATAATCTTAAATTGCGGGATGAGCAGTATAAAGCCCAAGACGATAAGTTAGATCGGCTTGTATCTTCATATGCTCATGTAGACTCTGTCATCAAAATGCTACAGTCGGGGGTTCTTCATCAGAAGCCATGTGAAGAATGTCCCGCACTGAAGCAGAGAGTAAGCCAGCTAAATGAGATGATAGAGACCGAGAGCAAGAATCATACCCAGGCCATCAAGGCTGTAGAGCGTGAGAAACAAAAGGCATTAGATAACGCTTCGGCAGCTGGCCAGGCAAACAGAGACCTTGCCACAAAGCACATACATATGTCAAAACAGCGGGATGAGATGAAAAGCTCCCGAGAATTGAGTATCAAAGAAAGAGCAGAGAGTGCTGCTCGAGTATCTCAACTGGAAGCCGAGCTATCTAGGCTTAACATGGAACACGAGACTCGCTGCAAAAAGCTTCAAACTGACCACGATGCGACTCAGGAAGCACTTGTGTCCAAGCATGCTGCTCGCTTGTCTCAGTTAGATGCCAGAATGTCTAGGGTAGGTGCGGAACAACAGACGCGTTGCAAAGAGCTTCAAGTTGATCACGACACTGCTAAGGAGAGACTTATCTCCAAACACAAAACAGAACTGGATCTCAAAGACCAGGCCATCGTAAAAGTCAACAGTGAATTGGAAAAGCTGACGCAAGAGAAAGACCTTGCCGTTCAAAAACAGACCGACTTGGCACAACAGCTCAAGAGACAGGAGGCTGAGACTGCAAGAAGAGAAAGCATAGCGGGTCCCCTGAAAGCAAGACAGTACAGAATTGGCGAATCCACTCTGCTAAAGTCGCCGAGTTCCAGCAAAATATGGTACCTCATGGGTCCCGTAACGCCTGGGCTCTCATATATGAGACCGCACGCTGTTTCCCACACGAAGCTTCAGTGGCTCACTACGAGAACTACCTCAAGTCGGAAACTTCAGGATGGTTTTGCCTCACAACACTGAACTATGAAGGTCTCGCACATGCTGTGGAGCTTGAGGATAATGGCGACAAATGTGGATTTTGTACGATGGTGAATCGAGTTTATTGCGCTCAGGTCTCACTTATAGAAAATGGCTTAGTCAAGGTGCGATTGGTAACTTAATAGTTGACCAATGCATACGTTATGAAGTGAAGGTACTCGAAAATTGCTTTCCTGTCTTCGCCCCTAAATTCTGTGAGTGACTGTAGAGTTCGCACAAGATTCGGGTAATACCTTGAATTCTTTAGTATAAAAACACCTGTCAATCCCATACACCTGGTATAATGCGCCGCTGTAACCTCCCAGCCGTAAACGCCAAAGTCAGTCTTGAATGCCCCATGCTCATGATTTGTCCGATATGCAGTGCCATCCAACGCACACCTTATTTCTTCTTCATCTCTCCCATCCAGCTCCGCATGGCCTTCGATCCGTCGTGAGCCGACCTGAATAGATCCCTCTCGCTATCGTCTAGACCCCTGAGAAATTCCACTCCATCCGTGCTTCCCACTCCTCCCCCACCTCTATTCTGACCGGCATTGGTTGCATGGTCACTTATTTCGGCAGCTCTTTTCCTCCACGTCTCCATCAACACCACACACGCGTCTTGATACACAATACCCTCGTTCAACAAATCTAATATCCGTACCGCAAACTCAAAGAAATGCTGAGAAAGCGCGCGTAAATCTACGGTCCTGGCGTCGGCTTTCAGAGCATTCATAACGCGTGGTGCAAGACATGGAGGGGGGTCCAGGTCCGCGATCTGTTTGGAGGAAAAGGTTGACACGGCAAGCATCTCGCTGAGCCAGAGGGGGAGGTCGACCTTGGTGCCGGCCTTTAAAGGACGTCCAGGAGCATTGTCAAGGTAGCCCAGTCCTGGAACCTCTATTTCAAAGGTAGTTGGAACTTTCTGCAGATATTAGCGGGGATATGGAGGGGGAAAGGGAAAGGGCTCTTACCTGAGCATCTGTTAAGATAGCGTCAAGGTCGTAATACGACATTTCAACTGATTTCACGCGGTAGCAACACCAGTCAATAGGTGCGATCGGTTTGCAATGTCAGTATATCAGAATGTCAGAAGGTCATTTGTTGTCGGCGTTGCAAGTCGACGCGACCGAAATCCGCACTGATCCCTGCCATTGTGGAGTGACGTCGATCCTGACTATAAAGCTTCCCCGTGTTGAAATACTGACAAATTAATCTTCAAACGCAAGTAATACTCTCGGAGCTGTATCAAATCACCACAATTACAATCATTAATCATGTCTACAACACTTTTCCGTACCTCTGCCGCGCTTCGTCCAGCTCTGCGAGCAACCGCAGCTAAGAAAGCTGCCACCATTGCAAGCACAAGCTTTGTTCGAGGCAAAGCTACTCTACCAGATCTCCCGTGTAAATACTCCGTACAAACCTTCTACAATTACTGATTTGCATCGCAGATGACTATGGTGCACTCGAGCCAGCAATCTCGGGCAAGATCATGGAGCTCCACCACAAGAACCACCACCAAACATACGTCAATAGCTTTAACGCTGCATCCGAGCAATTGGCTGCCGCTACGCAGAAGCAAGATATCCAGGCTCAAATTGCGTTACAGCCCGTGATCAACTTCCACGGCGGTGGACATATCAACCATACTTTGTTCTGGGAGAACCTAGCCCCAGCTAAGAATGGTGGTGGTGGAGAGCCCACTGGAAATGTCAAGGTTTGTCTACGTCTCTAGGGACAGTGGGAGGGTGCTAATTGTCATGGCAGTCTGCAATTGAAGCTTCGTATGGCGACTTCTCATCCTTCAAGACCAAATTCAACACTGCTCTCGCAGGGATTCAAGGTAGTGGATGGGCATGGCTTGTCAAGGATAACGAAACTGGTCAAGTTCAAATTCGCACATATGCCAACCAGGATCCGGTTGTAGGCAAATATACACCACTGTTGGGCATTGATGCTTGGGAGCATGCATACTACTTGCAATATCAGAACCGCAAGGCCGAGTATTTCGGTGCCGTTTGGGATGTTATCAACTGGAAGGCTGTTGAGAAACGACTCAAGTGAGGGGTGAATGCACGTTTGTAGATTAGGGGAGCGTTGACAAATAGTGAAGAAGCATTTATTCCATGCTCCAGTATTATACCTGTGTCAATTTTGTGTCTTTGACTCAGTGTATGAATGAAGTATCCCGTTTTATTCAAACCAGGTGATAAAGCTTTAGTTCTAGTATATATATTGGTTACACATTAATCATCAAATCGGTATATTAGTCTATATATGGTAGGTAAATCTAGATTAATAGTATTATAGTAGAAACGCCTAATTCTTTACCAACATAGTAATAATCGAGACTGATATAAGGAGTTGGATTATAGAATATCATGGGGTATTAGAATATATGCTGAACAGAGTTTGTTAGCGTTAGAACTTTGAGTACCAAATTTAGTTTAATAGTAATTTTTATTAGGCAAAACCGGTATATTAGTGGTAAAGTGTCCGTGCTCTGATAAAAGTATTTATCGCTTCAGATGATTAGATGGGTCGTAACCGCTATCAGCCCAGCTTGGAACATACAAAATGAAACTACAATCACCCCGCAATATGTTCAGAATCGTCGATGATATAGACTAGTTTCTCAGCACTGACCGGTTTCATCCATGGCTCGTCTCTATCTTTAACGCGGCGGTCTTCCATTGCCCTAGAACCCAACAGCATGAAGCCATCTTGAGCGATTTTATCGAGTCCGCCTGGCATCTTTCTCACAGGATTTCCTTGCAGCTTTCCCCCGCTTGACAGCCACTGATAAAAGGCAACGGCAAATTTGCGAGCGTCGGCAGATGCCTTCACCACAAAATGCTGGTATTGAACTTCAATCCCGAATGCCTCCCAGACTGCCCCGTATATCGGCTCGATGTTTGCAGGAATGCCGTCAGATTGCCACGCTCCGGCTTCCCTTGACCTAACAATGGCAGTTTTCCCACCGGTTTGAAGCAGGCTAGCAACACTCTTGACCGTAGATCCTTCGGAGATACAGTCAAACGCGTAATGGAAGCCAGCGTTACCAGTTAGTCGCCAAGCTTGCTGCTGCCAGTCGCTGTCTCTATAGTCTACGAGAGCATCATAAAGATAAGGCTCTGACTGCAATAGAGCGAATTTCGACTTGCTGGCAGCACCTATCAACTTGATTGAGCGCTTACATGATTGTGAAAATCGCTGAACAAGCTGAGCAGCGTACAAGGCAACACTTGAAGAAGCTCCATATATGAAGATATATAGAGGTTTGTCCTTATCCAGCTCTACACCCACAGAGTCTACCTTCACAGGCTTCCACTCAAACGGAGCTGGTAGTTGCAAGCGGTAGAAAAGTCCCTGCGCAGCGGTCAAGGCACACAAGCTCACTGTCGCTGCCTCTTCAAACGACACCGAGCTGGGAATCTCCCAGAGCAGATCCGCCGGACAGACCAAGAAATCCGCGAAGGCGCCAGGCCGGTCATTCGAGCTGCAAGCTCCCTGGAGGAACCCCGCGACCCGTTTTCCAGGCGCAAGATTAGCTCCGTCTCCGTCTGCCACCACGATGCCGGCAAAATCGCTACCGACGGTCCTTCCGCTGCGTCCCAGAGGATTAAATACATACAATGCATCAACGGGGTTGAGGGCTATCGCTTTCACTTTGATTAGTACCTCACCGTTCCCGGGGCTGGGCACTTTGACTTCCTGGACAACTGCAGTTTTGGCGTCTGTGTCAAGTAGCAGTGCTTTCATGGTAGATGACATTTTCGTCGATGTGAATTTCGTAGACTAACAACTCATTGCACTTCAGAGATTCTATTCAACGAGTATGCGATATAACGTAACGTCGGCTTTACCCAACAGTATCACAACGTCGTCCTGATGAGGTAAGCGATTTCACTTTACCTTGCCCGTTTATTCCATGTTCAGCTCATACATACAGTATCCAAATTGCCCAATCGTTACCTAGAAATATTATTAGACACATATTCGCGAAACGTAAGTGGTCCTGACTTGACTGATGACATTAGCCAGCTTTGGGATTAATTAATTATATTTAATATACATCTAGTGCATCTAACTGGTTCCAAAAGCTTTGTGGAACCCGGTCAACGTGACTCGGTACCGCACATCGTTTTCCTTGACCTTTTGCACCGCCTTCTTGCAGCCTTCCTCTGAGATATCGATGGTCTCAATCAAAGGATGTAAGTCCTTTTCGCTAGCCAGCTTCAGCATAGCCAAGCACTCCTTGCGACTTCCGATGTGGCTTCCAGCAATTTTCGAGCCGTTGGGAGCAAAGTCGAAAGCCTTTAATTCTGGGAGTGGCTTATCTGGTAATCCAACATTGTGGAACTCACCATTGACTGCAAGCGTTGACATGTATGTGGTCATATCAAACTCGTTGGTCATATCCGCAGCATTCAGGATGAAATCGAAAGTGAATGCCAAAGGCTTCGCCCAATCTTTGTCCTTGGTGCAAACGAAATGATCTGCTCCCAGCTTGAGAGCCTCGTCCTTCTTGGAAGGAGTGTGAGAAAGCGCGGTAACCTCAGCACCAAGAGCCTTTGCCCAGAGCAAACCGAAGTGTCCGAGACCGCCGATACCGAGAATGGCAACGTGTTTCCCAGGACCGGTACCAACACGAGCTAGAGGGCCGTATGTAGTGAGGCCAGCGCACATCATAGGGCCGGCTTCGTGAGAGGGGATGTTGTCGGGAACGGGGAAGACAAAGTATTCGTGAACTCTTGAATGTGACGAATAGCCTCCCTGTGAGAAAATCTGGTTGCCCTGGCTATCCTTCATAGGCTGGTCGCTGTGGCCTTCATCAAGGTTGTATGGCGCGTTGTATGTATCGACTTGGTGTGGGCAGTAGTTCTCGTTATCGGATTTGCATTGCTTGCATCGCATACAAGATTGAACCTGGGCTCCAACGCCTACTCGATCACCAACTTTACACAGCGTGACCTTTTTGCCAACAGCGATGACCTTTCCGATGATTTCATGACCAACACATAGAGGTTTGGCAGAGAGCTCTCCCCAGCCGCCGGTGATTGTGTGGACATCTGAACCACAGACACCGCAGCACTCATTCACAATATCTACATCATGATCTTCGGCAATTTTTGGTGTGAACTTGAAAATGTTAGATATGGAAGATGAGCTCGGTTCTGCGCTACGGTACCTTTTGTTTCTTGAAGTCGCTCCAGTTTTCGGTGGAGTTTATCATGAAACCTTCGAATTGAGATGGTGCAGCCATTTTGAAGTTGTGTTTTGAATGTGATGGGCTGGTTTAATGTGATTTGCGTGTTGGAGAGTGTATTACAGAAGTGTAATCAGCCTGGAAATTTGTTTTATACTACCACAAAAAAGAAACTAATTGGTGAGGTCATGATTATCATAATTAGTGATACGGCTAGAGTTTATTTTCAAGAATGGGACTCTGGCGGCTCTCAGTCCCTACAGCGGTATGTTTATTCTGACGTATGGCATGTCAAACAACTATGTTGGTAATGCAACTACCGCTGATCTTGATGTGATTTGCTTGAGATCAATGAGATCCGATTTTCAAAAATCCATCGACAGTGACATCAGGATATGAACATAGTTTATGACGTAAATTTAGATTCTAGATGGGTGACTAGCTAGCCCCTTCGCTTAGGCTTTCGGTGTTAACACAAAGAGTGCATCGGATTTATCATCTGAAAGGTGAGTGATAAACGCAAACAGACAAAGAAGGGGAAGTATATGAGCTGAGCTGAAGGTACAAGTATCTGTAACCTCTCTTTTACATTGAGATTTATGGTGGAGGATCCGTATAAGCGCTTGCTGGTCAAGAAGTCGTATGGTAGATGAGTTGTCCTCGACTAAGATGCTCAGGTCCAACCATCATCTATCTGAAAGTCTGCCCGTACATCGCTGGAGGTACGGCGTATAGGAAGAAGGCTGCGGAAAGTCTGAAATAAACAATTGAGCTCGCAAATTTGAGGATATAATGTAACAGCTCTGCTTCGCGCTTCGCACAAAGTGAGGTTGATGGGAAATGAATTTGCGTGGTCTTTATATGCTTTAAGGAGAACATGCTTGTCGACCTAACAAGTTTAGAATGAGAAAGGAAAAAGGAAATTCAAATACCGAAGATGTTGCCGTACATATATCATGACAGCTAGCGCCTTTGTAAGAAATGATCCTATACTCCAAGGACCTTGATGGACGATTTTCCAAACAGTTTGCATATTGAGACTAGCCTGAGCTAGCTTGAATTCAACATTCCGGTATGAAGTACCCTCGCTGGTATGGAGGTTATTTTCGAGTTACAAATCTAGCCCCATGTTAGGCCGTTGTGACCAGGCTGACATTCCGCTGTTCATTCCGCTTCTTTTGTAAGGAGTCCAAGCGACGGAAGGAATAACGAGAACAAACTGACACTGTTCCGGCTAAGCTCGGCTATGCCTCCTAAACATAACTCCCCAGACAGCCACGACCGCTCCTTCATGCTCCTCACACCCGTGAACCGGCGTGCACGAGTCATGCCACTGCGTGTGTGTGGGGCAGGGGTATGGCGGGGCAAAGATGGGTCGAATGTGGAGGTTGTTTTAAAAATGAAGATATTTCGAATGGTGTTGATGGAATTGGATCTATCATGGGATCCGGGAATGAATACCGAGACAACTCAAGGCACGACGTTGAAGCAATTCGTTTCCAGGGTGAGATAGGCACGTATTTTGTACAGCCTCGATGCAAATATGCCGCTGTCATTCCCGGTCCCAACCGATGGAAATCTTGGGCTTGCATTGATTGCCAGTGCCATGCACAAAGGAGATTCCTAGCTTGAAAAATTCTCTGGGGAGAAGGTGGGCTATACCCCGGTCCATGCGAGGACAGCCTCATACCAGAACGGACTGATGGGTGGATTTTAAGATGACCTGAACTTGGGCGTTTTACAGCTTACAAGTTGTCAGCAGGACTTCTATTTCTCTCCATCTAGCCACTCACTAACAAGCCACCGCTATGTTCAAGTATCGGGCGGAACACGCAGCGAGCCCGGAAACGATCTTTTTTTCTTAGCTCTGGTGGGAGGAGCGCAGGTCTGGACGATGCCACCACTACAGAACTCAAACCGAAAGTAAGAGGACAAATAAGTCAGAGATTACACACCACAACTACCTTCGATACCTGTAAAGGAAGCTGTTGGTTTTCATGTGAATGGGAAAATTCCGGAGTCTGAAGCTCGCGTGGCTCGTTATCATGAGATCCAAGTAATATCCAAGGAGAATATGGCATGTGATGTATACGGAGCTCAACTTCTGACCAATTCTGACCATGTAACTGTCGTAGAATCGCAACGTAACCACAGTCAGCATCAGAACTTGGAGTCGATCTGGGACGTAGCTTGTAATCGTCAATCCCATGTAATGTACAATGTGCATTACCCAATGCACCCACGGAGCCTTCTCCATCCAACCTTTTATTGCTGGCCCGTGATTATAGTCACCCCTGTCTCTCTTAGAAATGCATCGACAGTAGTCGCCTCTCCACATTCTAGTAGCTCCCTTAGCTCTCCATACTTAAGAAACACCCACCCCCGCCATCCGGCATTCGACTTGTCGTCGTTTACTAATTCACTAAATCTGGTCTTGTGTGAATGTTATTCTTCACTCGAAACTGACCGAGAGAAGTGGTATAATCGAGCCTTTGCCGTAGCAGTCTCGTTGCTTGAGCTGTCACATGCCGGAAAACAATTCCCGACGTCGTCATGAGTAGCGAACTTCAATTGATCGAGGCATTGGGCTCACTAGAACCGCAATCGCCAGCATCAACAGACTCGGGGGAGAACAAGAAGCGGACAGTTGCATCGGCTGGTCTCGATAGCAATGGGAATCCAAAGCCGGTCAAACGGAGGGCAGCCAAGGCATGCGCCGCCTGTCGCGCCAGGAAGGTGAGATGCGATGTGATGCAAAGGTACCACATCACAGCAGACGGAGAGGTCACGTGCTCGAATTGCACGATGGATGGCATCAAGTGTGTTATAGAGGAGAGCAAACGTCGGAAGTGAGTGAAGAAGGGAAAAGCGAGGTGTGGTGAGCTGACAAAATAAGTAGGAAGCATTTGGGCCCACAGTCGTCTATTTCTGCTGCACCACAAGCTCCCGCCATGAATGAAGCGCAAGCATGGAATCATGGCCTTGTAAATCCTATTGATATCTCCAACTCGAATGCGAATGCTCGAAGGTGGAGCGGGTCCACGAATGTATCAAATGATGTGGGCAACGAGTTTGCTAGTTCTGGACATGTGCCTCATCCGATCTGTAAGTATATAAGAGACAACCAAGTTGGCCGCGCTAACAGATCAGACCAAACTGCAAATTCCCAGCTGGGAAAGTCTGACTCGTTGAGAAGGCAAAGTTTTGTGCAGACTGGCTTTGAGGCTGATCCCACATATGCCCTAATTACTTCCGCAGCCATCAACGGCGACCTCAAGGCCACTCGCATTGAGTCTACGCCTGCCCCTCCTCAGCCAATGCTCAAGCATAGACTTCCAGACTATCTGAAACCCCTGCCACAAAGAATGACATCTGTTGACATCGATTACTTGTTTGCAAAGGGAGCATTGTCCCTCCCTGACATTCGTGTCCGAAATGCCCTCCTCCGTGGATACCTCGAATATGTGCATCCTTACATGCCCCTGGTTGAGTTTCGGGAGGTCCTACAAATGATCGAGGATGGAACTGGCGGCTCGGGAAAGATGAGCTTGTTGCTATTCCAGGCCATCATGTTTGCAGGAACTGCATTTGTGGATATAGAATATCTTAGAAGTGCCGGTTATTCAAATCGGAAGGCTGCGAGAAAGGCCTTTTTTCAAAAAGCCAGGGTATGTATTCTGTCTTGTTTCCTAGACCATGCTAACAATTGCAGGTACTCTATGACTTTGACTACGAAATCGATCGCGTCTCGCTCGTACAGTCCCTGCTTCTCATGACATATTGGTACGAAACCCCGGACGATCAAAAGGATACATGGCACTGGATGGGAGTTGCAATTTCTCTAGCGCACACAATTGGCATGCACAGGAATCCAGAAAACTCGAACATGGAGTCCAGCAAAAAGAAGCTGTGGAAGAGAATATGGTGGTCTTGCTTTATGCGAGACCGCTTGGTCGCGCTCGGCATGCGGAGACCTACCCGAGTAAAGGACGAAGACTACGATGTGCCCATGCTCACGGAGGATGATTTCGAGATTGGGCCCATCTCTGACAGCATCACTATCCTTCCCCAGGATTCCATAATGAGGGACGTAGCAGCACAAAGGGAACTGGCTCTCATGTGTATCGCAAAGGCAAAGCTCTGCTTGTGTATTTCGCATGTACTGAGCGCCCAGTATTCTGTGCTGGTGCGTCATCAAGGCATGCAAGGCCGTGAAGGCACCACCCGCTCGAGTGTGATGCTCTTCCCTAAGAAGCTAGACCAGACAGACGAGGTGCAAAGCTGTGATGTAGAATTGACAGCTTGGATCAACGAACTCCCGGCTGTGTGCCGGTACACAGATGATATAGATCCAAACAGCGGCAGCGCTCCTCTTTTTGTACAAAAGTCGCTTCTACACATGGTCTATTTTACCACGCTCTCCGCGCTCCATCGTCCACAAGTCCTCCCCGCCGCATCTAATGTCGAGCCAGACAAGAGCAGAGAACTTCAAGACCTCTCACGAAAGAAGGTGCGAGAGGCATCCAGAGAGATAACTCGTATCTCGCAAGATCTCCATCGTTCAGGACTCGAGAAATACCTACCAACCACAGGAGTAACGGTGCTCCTTCCCGCTATAATAATCCACCTCCTCGATATCAAATCCTGCAACGATGAAGCTCGACAAGCAGCAATGGATGGTTTCTGTCACTGCATGCTCGTCCTCGAGAAGCTGCGGGATAACTACGCCTCTGCAGATTTTGCCACGCAGTTTTTGGAAGCTGCTATTAGAAAAGCAGATATAGATGTCGGTCTGCTGACATCGCAGACAAAACAAACGATCAGCAATGAAAAGGTCGCACAGCTACTTGAGTTTTCCAAAGCCTCGCGCCGAACTCCACCACTCACCTCGTCAGAGGAGAGAACGGATTTGTTCCAACCCACCTTCCATGGCAGCGGAATGTTGGATATTGGCATTCCTATCAATAATAACCCTTCTAACAATGCTATTTCTGCACGCACACCTCCGGACCACGAACACATGTCGACCGACCATTTTAACGGTATGAACTTTGCGAGTGGCCCCGTCGCAGGAGAAAATGTCGACTACAACGATTTCCTTAATTTCAATAATGATACAGACTGGTCTTTTCCCTTAGAAGAGGGAGCACATGGGGAGAGCGGTGGGTTTATGGGAGACATGAACTGGATCGATCAGGCGCCGGGTTGGTCGAGGCTGAACAGCCCGTTGCCAGATCAGGACATATTTGGCACGGGAGAGAGGAGTACGGAGGTGAAGTCGCTTGCTTGATTTCGCGACACTTTCTTGGGTTAGAGGATATACATATATACCAGAGGGAGCTATGGGCTACAGGACCACGGGCTACAAGGCGTAAAGGGGAACTATGGATGGAAAATTACAGGGAATTTGTGTATATGGCCGCAAGAATCTTCGGGGTTTGGATTCATGTAAAAAGTTTTATTTCTTAGACACGGTTGAAGCTCAATTCTGGTTAGATAAACATTATTTTGAAGAGCCAGCGTAACAATATACGACGTTAATCATATCCACATACACTTACTTACACATACATATATAACATACGTCGCTTCACAACTGAAAACCTTACACAGCGTCATGCCACTGACTCGAGCTGATCCTAATCGCAACACCTTTACATGGCTGACCCACGACCCACGAACCCCAAGACCTGACTTGGCTCGATGCAGATGCCGATGGCTGCCATGCTAGCAGACGCTTATTAATTCATTGAGAAGTAAATCTAGATTGTACCGCGTAGATAAGGAAGCTTGCTGTGTATATTGGTTCTGATCACATGACTGTATAATTAAGGGATTTGGTTGTCTCATTTGCTTCTAGATTATTCGAGACTGATACATCTTGCTGGTGTATTAAAATAACATTGATATTTTTATTAAAAGCCTAAGATCTGCAGCATGATTTAGAATATTATCGTCACATGACCATCTGAAAAACAGTTACTGGGATCTGGACCAGATGTAAGAAGCATAGAATTGAACCTCACAAAGCAAGCAGCCTGTGCAATCTTCAGCGAACCAATTGACATTCTCATGACTAAATCTATTCATCTATAACGAATAATGTCTTGCGGACATTACATAAAGCAAATGTATATAAAGAACCCCAGCATAGGCAGATACAGCACTTTTCACCACCTAGCTTTAACGAGGTCCATCGCACCCAGTGTGCGGGTTTAAATACCCCGTCAAATAAACGCCCATCTAGGAGAATTATGTTCATAAGAAAACCCAGGATGAATTGCACATAAGTCTATATACCCAGAGATCCAGCTGAATCTACTGGACCTTGGCCATGCGTGTGGACATGCTGTTTCACGTTAGTTTGGATCTTGTGCTTTGGGAGGGGAGGGGCTTACAAATCAAAGAAAGCAAACTGGCTAGGCGAGCTACCGAATTCGTAAACGAAACGACTGGCAAGATAACTACCAAAGATAGCACGGAGGTAACTGTCAGGAACACGCTCAATGATGAGATCCAGACCGATCTTCTCCAACAACAAGTTGGGCAGGGCGTCCTTGAGTACCGACCGGCGGAGCTTCTCGTCCTTCCACAAGGCAGTCTTCTGAAGCTCTTCGTCGAGCTTGGTGATGGCGACACTGAGGGTATCACTGAGAGTGCTTCGGGCAATCTTGGTTTGCTTGTGTTCTCTCCAGATAGCTTCGAATTCCAGCCTGGCATTTTCCTTGATCTTCTCTTGGACATCTTTGACATAGGCCTTGTAGAAGGCGGGAGGTTGGCCATCGGAGCCGACACACATGTTCTCGGCAAAACCTTGATCGTCAAAACTCAAACTTGCAAGAACCTCTAGCGACGAGGATGTCACACCACCCTTGTTGGCGCTGGCGTCTTTGAAGAGGATACATCCGGCCTCTTCAAGTCGGAGTTTCGCATCTTGAGTGATGAACAGGTTGGCGCCCTCAACAATGTATGGAATGGTGGATACGCCCTTGACGATGAGTTTGCTCACGGTGGTGAGATCGATAGATTCGGGTCTGCCGCCACAGGGGACGAAACAGTCGGTAGCGCCTTGGCGGAGATGGAAGGTATTGCGGAATGCAGTACCATTGTTGACGATCTCGCCATCTGGAAGCTTGACATTTGCGTCGTCCACGAGAACGCGGTAACCAGTGTTGGAGAGCTTCGAGATGTCGTAATTTGAGATCATAACACGTTGCCTGGCAAGTCTCAACAGCTCTTCCTTGTCTAGACCTTGTGGATCTACCAAAACACCACTACCGTCGACGATACTGGTGTATTTTTCATTGCTGAGCAGGATTTCGTTGCTTCCAAGATCACCATCTGGGCCACCGGTCTGCATCTTTCGAACCTTGCTAGGATCGAGCTCCTTCTTCCGGTAGATACCCTTGACAAACTCTCGCACGGAAAGCGTGGTCATGCCATACGCATCGTGAGGAATGCCTCCGAGCTTTGGTGACTTTCCGGTGAAGAACGACTTCCACCATGGAGCGTTTCTCTTGCGTGCATGGAGGGTAGCCCAATCAACAAGGTCTGCAGTGTTCTCATCTGGACCCATGAAAAGGATTTCCTCCTTTCCATATAGATCCACAACGGGATTCTTGATACCGGGGGTTTGAGCAGGTAGAAGAAGATCCATGATACTGTCGATATACTTTTCAAAGGCAACGCTGCCCTTGTTCTGCATATCGGCATTGAGAAGAATAACACCCTTGGATCCTCCTTCGGGAATATCCTTGTTCTTGCGTTGTTGAGTGTTGGCCAGGCCGTAGTTCTCGTCAAACATGGATCGGGCATTAATGGAATATGCTTCACGATTTCTAGACTTGACAATGCGGATACCACCTCGAGCAATATCGCGGAAACGAAGATGGAATCCGCGGGATTCCGAGCTGATGACCAAGAACATGCCGTACAGGGGTTGTGGGTATTCCATAGCAGGTAGAAACGAGGGGTCGAGACGGAAGCTCAATGCTACCTTGGTGGGCGTGTAGAAGTTTGTCTTGAGGACGGCGTTGTTGAAGATACGGAATGCTGACATGACCATCTGTTCGTGTTCATTGGTAACATTCTTGGCAATCATCTCCTTCAACCCAGCATCAGAAAGTACTTGGGCTGATGGGGTTGAGGGAACAATCTCGGTATCATAACCGTCAGCGAGGCTGAGGTGCACACTTGCAAATGATGCATATAAAGATCGTACTAGTTCGGGGTGTTGGTTGATAATCTCGAAAATGTAATCTGCCGTAAAGGTCTCTGTACGCAGTCGGCGCTTGATCTTGGATAGAATTTCCGCATGGCCACTGTTTGAGGCATCAAGAGCCGATACTAACGAGCTATATTCAGAGCCTGACGCTATTAGTAATTAACCGGGAAGAAGAGTGCAACGAACATACCAAGACGATTGAGAAAATGCTGGACGAAGACACACAGGCAATGTCCGTAGATGGTCTCCTGTAAACTCAGGCGGCCACTGACGAAAAGCTCTTGGAATTTGTTTTTGGGGATACAATATAGCAAGGAGATCTCCTTGGTGATTTGATGAATGGACTGATCGAGAGGAGGGTATCTCGCTGCCTCGGCCAAGTTGCTGGCTGGTTTGAGGTATACACACATCACGCATACGCCGTTGCTGAACTGCTCCACATATTTTCTGGAGCTAGTAACACCATAGTAGTGGTAGAGATCACTCAGAGCACTGAAGAGCCCAGCTGCAGTGCGTCGGCGGAAGGCCACGATAAGTCTCTTCTCCTTTGAGTTCTCGACGTCAAAGACTTCAATGACCGGGCCAGTTCTTTTCACGGCAAGCTTGATGATCTCTTCGTAGATTTGTTTTGTGTTGGCGGTGGCTTTGGTCAAAAACATTCGATCGCCAATGTATTCCAGGCGTGTTTCGTTTTCCGAGGCATTTGGATCAACAAATTGGCATTGATACACAAAGTAGCAACGCATGGTTGACTTTTCCGTGTCAGACAGATTACCCGGGGAACGGAAAGTTTCCACTCGGTATATGGCGTTCAGGGCAGAGTTGTCGAGATATTTTGACTCTAGGCGGAGCTCGTAATTTGGCCCTCCGACATTGCTGATTCCTGGCTCACTGGTATCTATGTAGATGGCATGGTCTGCTGCTTCCATGTCGAGTCTGACCTCTTGCTTCTGGTCTGCTCTGGCAAATGCAGCAACCTTGGCGGCATATAACGAAGTGACAATGCTGGCTATGGCATCCACACTCTCGAGTTCGAAGTAGACATCGTCAATTCCGAGATCGTTGTAGAACCACGAAATTTGTTCGTCGACGAGGTGTTCTGGGACCCAAGCCGTACTGTTGATCTTTTCTCTCACTACGAGCAGTTAGCGTTTGATCAGGTCCAGATGCATAGTCAATTGCCTACCTTGACTCATCTGTGCCTGCTTTCCCTTGAATTCAGGTGCAAGATAGCCAATGGTGGCCGAGCGTAGCACTCGTTGGCCGTTGCCATTGCCATTACCATTGCTATGGCTACCGCCATCATTGATAGGCAGGCTGATATGAGATGGCTGAGGAGATGCTCTGCGTTCGGGGAGCCGCATAGCTTGATCCAGCAGCTTGTTCTTGGGTATGTTCAGGTCGTTGGACGCCATGTTTGCGATTGCGTCGTCAAAGGATGGAAAGGGTGAGGGAGGTTCGTCGTAGATGTCTAGAGTAGGTGACATGAGGTCAGTATTGATCCTCAGTAAGACTTGCGCCATGGTGAATGCTAATTGAAGGAGAATGGAGGTGGATGGATGGGCCAGGGCTCAACCTGGACCGGAGCAGCGAGGGAGGGAGTTATATATAAGGAACCTTATCTACGTACCTCTTGACTTTGTATGTGTTATCTGAGCAATGCCAAAGACCGGCTAAGCGTATGACCAGAACTCTAAAGGGCAATAAATCAGTCATGTCCCCTGGCATGTGGTTCTGACATTTGGCGATAAGAAAACATACCGATGAATGCTGCGTGTAACTGGAGAAATAGCGGTCAGAAGCGTTTTAGTGCAGTGCAAGATCAGGGGTCGGACAATTGCAGAAGGTAACAGGCGTCTGGTTCGGGGAAAGAGGAGCAAGGACAGCAGAGAAGGAGGAAGAATGGTGTTGCACGCTGTACGTTGTACGTCGAGGATGATATCTCACAGACGGCTGAGGCGCAGATGACGACGGTCGAATGGTTGGGCGGAACTTAAGCAGAGAGCAGCCAGATCGCAGCAGATAATATGCAGACTAATAGAGCTTGTGCATTGGGACACTGGGCATGTTTTTTTAGCTGGCAACGTGCGCAACTGAGTTTTTAAGTAGAGTTTAGGATTTCTCCAAATTTCACTCACTTCATGGTTTTCCCAAGCTTCTTCGTGGAGGGGGCACAATGTCATGGGTTATTGGGCCCCTCTTACCCGAGTGGGTTTAGCGCAGGTTTAAATGCTACCTGGGTGGGTTTAGCGGGATTTGTAAAATCTGGTTTATTAAGCCGAGCCAAGTCTATTTTGGGGGGGAAAGAGGACAGTGCAGTCGATCAGGTACGAGACACATTCTTCTCAGCCCGAGCCAGGTTTGGCGGTAGTTTGGCTATTTTGCATCGTAACCATTCCCAAACATGCACTATTTACGCCTCACATCTCGTAATCTTACCCCAGCCTGCACGTCAAGCTGCGCAGGCGGAGGAGGAGGAGGTGGTGGTGGTGGTAGTGGTGGTGCTCACTGCTATACAGTAGCAGTATAGCTAGCGTTGGCGGATCTTGAGCTGCACGATTATCTCGAGGAACCAAATTTGAACCCGAATCTGAACTTGAACCTGTTCCCATCTGTGTGCCTGTTCCAGAACAATCTTACGCCTGAAACCAGACTGGGTTGGTGGTATATCAGGGTCCCCAGGTCTGCGTTACGTCACGTGACTATATATTTTACACGCATGGTACAGTATTGTCTTACCAAACACTTCTTCTTATTAATGAGACCAGACAATAACAAACAACTACAGACATTTGTCCGCAGGCTCCTTGCCAGCGACCGTACTCCCCACCGCATGGCGAGGTGACGGACAACAAACTAAGAAAATCTCATCGATCACCCTTTCTGCTGGCAACAAACGTAATTCCTTTAGAACACCCCGCTTGACCTCTTTTGAGTTTCTATTACCCCCAGGAAACCATCGGCTTCCCCATCACCAGACTTGCCTCCGGATTTCTCAAAGCCATGCACCATACTCATGACTAACGCCCAGCGTTTCATTGACACATATTACACATAGCTCATGCAATCTCCTCACTTTCAAGCTCTCCCCGCAATATCGCTTACCCCTTGAAAACTTCCCCTGAGTCTTGACCCGCTTCGATCCGAGCCCGCTAGCAGTATACGCCATCCATAAGCCGTTGCAAGTGCGTGAATGTTGAGATTCACACCGCCTAAAAGATACAATTGCTATTCGATTGATAACATCCGTTTCCAGTTGCCCCTTTGAGTTGCTGCTATTACGTTTGCTTCCCATGTCGCTGCTCCCTCCCAATGGTCCAAGTCACCACGTGGACGGCCAAGATGTGTTTTCACAACACTATGCAACCTCGCTCGACGCACAGGATCCTCTGCGACATCTTCGCAAGCAATTTCTCATCCCAAGCAAAGCTGATTTGAGGGCCACAGCATTACCGGACGCAGGCAAGCAGACTCACTTCAACCTTTCCCAACCTTGCATGCATAAATGAACAAAGCTAATTTGGGCCCTGAAAACAGATACCTCAGAATCAGCTGACGATCGTGATGATGGTGATGATAATGTTAATGATGATGATGCATCCATCTATCTTTGTGGCAATTCTCTTGGCCTCCAACCACGACTGACGGCGTTACGTCTTCAGCAATATCTGACTACCTGGAAAACGCAAGGCGTCTTTGGCCATTTCAAGCCCCTCAGCAAGTCACCATTGCCAGTATGGCTTCACGCCGACGCAAAGGCATCGGAGAGCATGGCCCCAATTGTTGGTGCTCAACCCTCCGAGGTAGCCGTCATGGAAACATTGACAGCCAACTTGCATCTCTTGATGGCAGCTTTCTATCGCCCGGACATCAAAGGAAGACACAAGATCATTATTGAAAGCAAAGCATTTCCGTCCGATCACGTAAGCGAGAATACCCCTATTTGTTTACCGAGATATCGACTGACAGCTCCCTGGCACAGTACGCAGTCGAGTCCCAGATATACCACCACAATCTCTCCCCTGAGACGTCAATGATAGCGATTGAGCCCAGCTCTTCTGCTGATGCTACCATATCTACTGAGCACATCCTCTCCGTCATCGCGGAACACGCCTCCACTACCGCCTTGCTCCTGCTCCCAGGCATTCAATTCTACAGCGGCCAGTTGCTCGATATACCCGTCATCACCGCCGCAGCTCGCAAAGCCGGAATCTTCGTGTTGTGGGATCTCGCTCACGCAGTAGGGAACGTCCCCCTCAAGCTTCACGATTGGGATGTAGATGCCGCGGCATGGTGTAGCTACAAATATCTCAACGCCGGGCCCGGTGCCATTGGCGGTCTCTTTGTGCACGAGCGGAATGGTGGCGTGTCCCCAGCTGGCGAAGGGAGGGGATTTGCAAATCGACTCAGTGGATGGTGGGGATCTGACAAGGCCAGCCGATTCGCGATGGAGAACAAGTTCGTGCCTATACCTGGGGCGGCTGGTTTCCAGCTGAGCAATCCCAGTATCCTCGACATAACGAGCCTGAATGCTTCGCTTGAGATGTTCAAAATGGCTGGCGGGGTAGAGCCGCTTCGTGAGAAATCTCTGAGGCTGACGGAGTACCTCGAGACCCTGTTAGATGGCCGGCTACGTGGGAAGCCGTTCCAGATCATCACGCCGCGTGATCGCAATCAAAGAGGTGCTCAATTGAGCTTGAAGCTAGAGGAAGGGCTACTAGATCCCGTGATGAAGGAGCTGGAACATAGGGGAGTGGTGGTTGATGAAAGACGGCCAGACGTCATTCGTGTGGCACCTGCACCGCTCTATAATAACTTTAGTGATGTGTTTAGATTCGTCAAGGCGTTTGAAGAAGCACTAGAGATAGCCAGTAGAGGTGTCTGAACTCGCCAACCTAGTCGATAATCGGATCGTAGAATACACTAAACTTATATGCAGATAATGAGGCCCCTCTGAAATAGTCCCTACGTTAGCATTTTCAGAGTGAGGCTAGTTGATTGTTGCTACCTTGTACCAACTGCATTTACGAACGTTATCCCTACGCTACATTTTCAGAGAGCGGCGCGTTGAATTGCTAGTACCTTGTACCCACTACATTTAGGAAAACATGATCGCACGATCGTATCCTGTCGAGTTCGTACGAGGAACACCCAACTGCCTGTTCCAGGAGCTACGAACAAAATCGCTCAACCATTGCGCAGCAAATGCCTCATAAACAGAAATCCCTCACAGAACAAGTCCGACCCATCACCAGGCCTTGCCAGCATCCGAACGTATCGACATGAAGCTCAGAGATGTGTTTACATGGATTTAACAAGATATAATCGGCTCGAATAATTACATGATCCGGGACTGCATATCAAGCACCATGTCCAATACACGACAGGGCTCTGATATCTTCCGCCAAATCGGGCGGGAGTCCCATAACTCTACGTGAAACAAGAACGATATTGGCAAGTTACCAAAAAGAAGCAGGAAAAGGAAAACCTTTGATAAAAGAAAAGACGAGGCTCTTTCGTCACTCAACTCTCTCCTATCCGACCGCCATATCCTTAGACCTGCATCTTGAATCAGGCAGCACGATCGTACCCGACGTTTGGGAGAGGGTGATACTCGGCGTAGATGGAGCGTACGAGGGAAAGCCACGAGCTGAAACAGAGAGGTGTGCAAAGACAGCCACAATTCGAGGCCCCCCTTGACAAAAGCAAAAACTTCCAAAGTTCTAGATCTGCACATAATGGAGAGGTTAAGAAATGTATTGCTGTGGTTCATGATTCGTGTCCGACATGTGTATTATCGACTCCCCCAAAACACCCGCTACATCCAAAAATCAATAACAGCTGCTCAAACTCCTTGAGATCCGCTCATTCATTCCTTGTAGCTGGCTAACTTTCCCCTCCCGACCGGCCATCGTAACATATTTAGCAACAGCATTCGAGACACTCAAAACAAGCGAAAGCCGCACAGCTATAGCCGTCATGGTCAGCGTCTTTCGTTAAAAGACGGCACTATAGGGGAGACATACAGTCCGCAGCAGATATCACCTCCGTCGCCTCCTCGCATCGACACTGGCTCTGGGGTCATGGGCTCTATTGCTCGCTGGGAGCTTGTCAGCATGTGTAGAGGTGAAATGTAATGAAAGAAACCAAAGAGAAACCAAAGAGAGACTGACTGGCTGCTCGGTGCTTGTACGACCTGGTTCTTGAGGCGAGGGGACCTGCATTTGATTTGCTTGTGGTTGGTATGGGGAGGATTCCTGAGCGGGCATGTTGACAGCGGCACACGTTTGTCAATTCAGAGCGTAAACGATATCGTAGAACACGAGCAGAATTCTAGCACAAGAGCGGGAGGGATGTTTTCAAAGAAAGGAGACAGGCTGAGAGATGAAGCAGAGATGAGGGGGGGAAGAGGGGTTTATCATTTATCAACTTCGAACAAAGAGGCCCGCCGCACCGCAGCCAGATGCCCGAACATGACCGCTGCTTGCACGTCTCCGTCCACTCGGCCAGGCTACATGCTGCGAGTGGTGTCGAGGAGGCAATGCCGGCGTCGCCTTTTCCAGGTCAGCCACGGATGGGATTGCACCGCATGGCTGGGGTGATTAGTACAGAGGCTCTCTCGCGAGACCCGCGGGGCGATCGGGAGACGAGGTTGATTACGTGGACGCTATGCATACGAGCGCTATAGGATTGTGCAAAAAGGAAGTCAGGAGCCGAACAGCCGTTGCAGGACAAGAGGTCATTGTATTTTAAAAGTATGGGATATATATCTACCTGGGGAAAGTAGTGAGTAGGGTTGGGTGTGGCATGATGGTATGATGCTTTTCATGCCGGGGAACTCGTTTCGTGCTTGGCGATGGTGATCAAGCTTTTGTTGGCGAAAGAAACACTGGTGGTAGGGCTGCTGCTGGGGCTGACTCGCCGTGAGATCTAACTCTGTGGAGTATAGCATCGCAACCACCACTTCCAACTGCCTCAGAGATGCACGTTATTGAACGTCACTTGCTTAAATCCAAGATCATTTTCAAACGTTCTGTACTATATGGCAAGCATTTGGTGTGGAGAAATATCGAATTGTAGATTACAATGACCCCTACCCCAACGACAATTCCCAATTATCTCAAAAGATTCGGGCTCGAGGCCAGACACGGTAAATCCTACATCTGCTCATACCCTTCTACCAAAAGACACCTTTGGGAAGTCAAGTGGTAGGGACAGCTTTGCAATCTTCCTCTGCGACGCAACAGACTTCTCCATTTCCATTTTCTTCCGCAATCCTTCTGGGAATGCTCTTATCTTGGCTCCTATTTCTTGGAAATATTGTTGCATCTGTCGAGGTTCTAGATCCAGATCCTGCCGCAGATCCCACATATCGACTTCAAAGTTGTCCACCAGGCATGTTAATGCGGCAATATGTGTAATTATCAGATCAACATTAAAGGCGCTAATCTCCCCCGAGGCTGAAAACTTGCGCTTGATGCTTTCCACTATCGTTTCGGCAGTATTTCCCATTGCCTTTCTCAGGTCTTCCCGCTTTGGAAGCTTCCGAGTTTTGCCTCGACCGCCGGGCTTTGAGGATTTGTAAAAGTCTATAAGAAGCAGAGTATATCGTAGGATTTTGAGTTTCTCAATCTGAGAGGAGAACGCCTGGATGCGGCCGGCAACATATCTAGAGTTGACCCGCACCTGCTGGCCTTTCTTGACAGCTTCTTGCCAGTCCAAAACTTCAAGGTACTTGAATATATCGTCCCCAATCAAGCTGTCAACCGTGTAGGCATCCTGGACAACAGTTGCATTTGGGTTCGCCCTCGGACGTGGTTTTGCGGCATCTGCAGCTTCTGATAGCTGATCTCGCGTAGCCATGCCAGCTGCTGCATCTGCCATAGACGCAAGAATTGCAGCAGCAGCTCTGTCCACCTTGGCCCCTTTCGTGCCAGCCGTTCTCGCAGGACCAATAGCGTTTTCTGTCATTGATGCAAGGGCCTTCTTTGCTTTCTTCGTACCGAATGCCTGGACCTGCTCGTTTCGCTGATCCTTTCGACTCATCTGAAACAAGCTGTTAGCCTCTGGAATGCAATCATGTCCAACTAAACCTACCAAAGCTTCATCATCTTCGCCGGCCTGGTGCGCCCTGACTACACCTCTTACTATCATTTTCCTACCCTCTACGATCTCGAGTTTGCCAGTCTCAGGATCAAATACACCCACATAATGCTTTCTCAGCGTTCCTGATGCACCTAATTCCTCTTCCCGCGCTGTGTAGTCGATTTTGGGATGCGAATTTGAGTGTAGAAGGAACTCGGTGCTGTCGATAACTCCACTGCTAGCATTCTGAACAGCCTTTGGGCGAGACTTGGTGTAAGGCTTGAGCGGTATAGTAGATGGCAGAGATAGGCCGGGGGTAGATGCTATAAAGAATTAGATCTCTCTTCTTCCAGAGCGGTAGAGCTGAGGAGGCCATACCTATAACCGGCGCCCATTTGTCTGTCTCCGGTAGAGAAATTTTGATGTTTTTTGCCCGGTCCAGAGCGACCTTTTTGCTAGGCTTCGAGGTGTCTTCGGCCTGCCTCTTACGCTTCTTCGCCTTGTCTATATTCTCTGCCATTTTCTCTGTGTGAATTAAGAGCGTGTCGTTAGGACAATCAATAATACAGCTGTTCAAAAAAAATGTTACAATTCTGAATCCCCGCCAAATTTAGGAAAGCTAGTGATTTTCTGCCACCGCCCGCACCAAGATTTTCCGAACACCCCGCAAAGAAACGGCACTGATAATATTGGGCCTAGGAAGATGAAGTGCTGCTCAAATGGCTAAAACATGATTTACGATATAGCCTGGCCCTGGCGATTTACGATCTCTGCATAATTCTACGATGATCATGCACGCTAAGTCACGGTCAAATATACGGTGGGAAGTTTTTTCATGAAGTGATCTTCTTTTTTCTGCAAATGGAGTCGACGGTTTCTGGCATCTGAGGCAGCCTTCCACCTGTCGCTCCCTATTCAAGTACCCTCATTACAATTCGACGATAGAATGACCGATCCTGCATCCTTCCAATCCGTCCTTCAAAGGCCATTCAATACGCGTCATCAAAATAATCCATCCTTGAACACCCAGCCGTTGCACTGATTGGTAGTCCCAAACTGTCCGTGTGATCTGAATGCTGAAAAAGGTGTGGGTTTTGATGCGGGAGATGGCGTAAAGTTGGAGTTTATATTGTCATGATGGAGTGATGTGAGAGGTATGAGTGATCGAGATCGAGTTGGGGCGAGTGGTTTACTTGCTGGGAGGTTGTTAGATTGAATCATGGAGTTAAATCCCCTTGGGGAGGGCTCTACTTACGATCTCGCACGAGTCTTTCTGCGCTTACGCTTGAGTCTACGAACTCTCTTCTTTCTCCACTTCCTAAAGGCCAATGTGTTAGTTTAAGTGGTCCATGCCCGTGTTGAGATCCTTGAGCTGGTTGACATGTCAAAGACAAGCAGTCAGAGACCTCGCAAGTGGGAGCTGTTGCTCGATAGAACAGTAGACTTACGCTCTCATTTTGAATGATACTGCGAGATCAAGGTTAGCTAATTGATTCTGAAGAGGAGTGGTGGGCAGACATACAGTTTGAAGTAGTTGTTGGAGTTGTATGAAGAACAAAGGAAGAGCTCAAGCTCGAAGCAGATGAGTGCGCTCGCCCGTCTCGCTTAACTAGCGTCCACGTGTTTTATTGGAGCATATGCTTGGCGCGACTGGGCATTAACATCACGAAGAGCTTCCCTCAGGTTCTTTACGTGTTTTTACTCAGATGTTGAAGAAAGTAAGCTAGCCCTTCATTATAGTGTAGGATGATTTCATGCGCTTAACTTTTATTTTTGCAGAGACTGGGACAGAAGGTTTCTTTTTCACTTGATATCCCTGATCGTGTGCTCCTAATTCCAATTCCATATGTCGAAGATGGAGCTTGCTAGTCAAAGCTTTGCGAGTCGTGAATAGTATTAGTGCCGAAGTCAAACAAGAACCCATTCTTTTAATGGCTGTCTCACACACAATAGCAATGGGAAGTTCAGTAGTCTCTCTTTCTACAATGGATGTCTTCATCTCACAGACTCAAAGTGATTGAGGATGGTTGTGCTACTTGTCTAGCATGGATATACCCACAAAAAGGAAAGACTTCAAAATTAAAATTAAAGACCTGAAGCTTGCTTTTCCCAACGACAGTTCTTTACAAGTTGACTTCAAACCTAAATAATACTCATACAGCTTATATAAATGCCGATAAATTGTCCTTGATCAATACAAATCACGAGGAACCATTCTTTAGCTGCCTCCTTGTTTTATAAAACGAGCTATGCTAGTCACAAAACTCTCATTTCTACTACCAGAAGTCCCTACGGTGACACTGGTTAAGATAGGATTCCTCTGTCAGATTTATTCAAGATGTTCGCCACGCCCCCCTCCAGGTGGTTGCGTTTGCCAGCAAGGATTGAAGTGTTGAGGAATGCTTGGTGACTTGCAGGTTTTCTTATTGAGTGGCTCAGGCACGTCTTCTACAAGGTAAATAATCGCAAAAACTCAAAGAAGCGTATATCTAGATGTGATATCACACCTTTAGACTAATTCATAGCTCAAGAAATGTTCAAGTTCTCCCTTCGCTTTTCCTGGTAGATATGACCTATAAAAATGGGCCTGCTCTTTCCACTTTGGGGCATCTAACCTTTCTTCTCTTTTCAAATCACAATACAATACATGAGAAACATTGTCGTTTGGGTGGCCAGTACCTAACAGAATTGAAATGAATGCCATCCATTCAAATCTCATAATTAACCTTCACAACTCCAACTAACCCACGCCTGTAGAACTTCAAAGATGGCTGACGAGGAGACCCAGGATCTCACCCAACTCCAGAGTGATCGCGACAATACAGACTGCATTGCGGTTCTCAAGCTTGATTCGATGGATGGGAATGAATCCGAAAACATAGGTAGGTGCAGGTATGATTACTCGCAGTCTCCTCTAATCAGTACTAGAAATACCTCTTTATCTAGGTGACGATATTGTTGTTGGCAGAGACCACAACAAATGGTAGGCGCCCTAATTCACCGCTCCAAATCTCTGATATTAGGTAGTCGACATGCAATCAAGGACGATAGAGTCTCCAAGCAGCATTTTCGCATCTACTCGATTCTATACGAAGCCAATTCACCTCAATTCCCTGCTCTAATCTACTGCGAGGACCTCGAATCATCCAACGGAACCTATGTCAATGATGTCCTGGTTGGAAAGATCACACAGGAAAGAGTTGGTTATCTTCTATCTGATGGCGATGTAGTCGAGATTCGTCCACACTGGAGATTTAGATTCCACCAAACCAATCACAACCTTGACGTCCGGTCGAAGGGGTTGTGGAGTGATGTGGAGGTTCAATATTCCAGTTTAACTTGTGGGCGGCAACTTACTCTTCTCCAGTACTTTCGAGATCGGTACGAAATTAAAGATCGAATGCTAGGCAAAGGTCAATATGGAACCGTTTTTCTTGCAATAGAGGCAGCGACGAAGAAGCAACTAGCTTGCAAAGTCATCGACTTGGATCTCGCCGTTAAAAATCTGACTTCGCAGACCGGTGCGGTGCTTCCTCCAGGAAGGTGGGAAGCGACGCAATTTATCAAGACGCAAAAGAAGAGAGGTATGGAAAAGAATCATGTCTTTCATTGTTCGGTAGCCCTTTCATCTGATGCTCCCAAGTCACTAAAGGATATGATTTCCATCCTGATCTGGAGCTCGGCCTGTTAAAAGCGACGAAACTGATTCAATTTCTCTAGTTCTTCTCGAGATCAGCATTCTTTCCAAACTCAGTCATGTAATAAAGTCCGACAGTTTCAGGTCATCAACTTACAATACATAGCCCAACATAATTGATCTCAAAAAGGCTTTCTGTTCTCATCATTCTCTGTGAGTTATTATTCTCTATGTAGCTGAATTTGGCTGATTTTTAAGGTACATGTTCTCAGAACTCTCATCCGGTGGCGACTTGTACTCATACATGCAAGCTCATGGTGGAAGTATTGACGATTACAACAGTCGTTTCATTACCAAACAAATCCTCACTGCAGTCCAGTATCTACATGCGAACGCCATCGTTCACCGGGATATAAAGCCTGAAAATATTCTTGTATCTCAAACATATTTCGGAGGGCGTGTTATCTTGACAGACTTTGGATTTGCAATAAACATCTGTAACGGGGCTGGGAGATTAATGTCCAAACTGGGCACAGAATGCTATGCTGCCCCGTAATCTGTTCAATTGCTCGGTACCTGTAATTTTTCTAACGCTTGATAGGGAAGTACAAGCAGTGGACTTGTCTACTCAAGGGTACACACAGGCTGCAGATCTGTGGTCGCTCGGAGTTCTTACTGTCACTATGCTCACTGGAGATTGTACCATTCCTCGTCAAGAGCTTGTTGGTCTTAGCCAAATTGAGCTTGCAGAACGTTATTTTGGTGAAGACCGCGGACTGAATGAGCAGGAAATACGCAAATTGTGGCTTGAACTACCCCCTCGAGCACTAGATTTCATTCGAAAACTCCTTACTCTTGATGTGGAGGACCGAATGACTGCAGAGGAATCTCTCAATCACTCTTGGCTCACCAGGCCCCACAGAGAAGCCGAAGCATTGAATGAAGGCATCGAGAAGGTCATCAGGTTCTGGAAGAAACGTGTCATGAACAAAAATATTCTAGAGGCACTTCCTGGGGTCGAAATTCCCTCTGCCACTACACTAACCACCGTCAGCCCAAAACACCGTAAAAAGCTTCCCGATGTTTCGATGGTCTCTCCATACTTCGGCCTAGACCGACATCTTCACGCAAAAGATGAATCAACTAGGAAAGGTGTATTGGATAACCTGATGGAATCGGGCTCTCAGTTTGTCACATCCCAGCCAACACCCTGCAAGCTATCTGTCACGAGTTCCGTCGGCCGTCGTAGGAATACAAAGCTAGTACAAGCGAACGATATTTTTGGAAATTCCAGACAGAATATTCGGAAAACCGACTCAATAATAGATATAGTGAAAACAACACCAGAGGAGAAAGCGAAACCAAAGAAGGTCAGCAACGAATCCGGGTTTCAAGAGAACAGGAGCCCGGGAAGGTCACCGGGCATTCCGCCGGACGTATATGACATTCCAGAAGCCGAGGAGACTCCTGTGAGAAAGGGATCCAGGTTTGTTATTGAACGGCCTCCGCCTACCTGCTTTTCGTACTAAGTTAGCAGCCTTAGACGACGGTCCCTTGCAATGCCACGAAAATATATGGTCTAGCTTCGCATAGTCCTTCAACTTACGAGTCCGTCAAGTGCCTGGTTGCTATATAATATGTTCTAAACGGTCTACTAGCGAGTGATTTGTAGCTATGTGGAGGCATGGTTTGGCTTTGGTTGATACCTATTTGCTATTTTGCAGACATGTTGATAAGATATTGTGGATTTACAAATACGCTGAGGATTGAGCTGAATCTAGTTGCAAAACACATGTTGAATCCAAGTACTTCTAGTTCCTATCTTACCAAGTTCCCAGAGGCAAACCTTCCTCAAGCAGTCCGACTGGTGGCACAAATAACAACACTAGTGTATTCAATATCAATGGTAAATTCTCGTCTTTGAATCAATGTCGAAGTATACTTCCCTATTCACCTGATACTTATATACTTACAGCTCGCTTTCAACAGCGGAACTTTGCTTACAGTAGGGAATCTTCAGCTAATTTTCCTCTAGGAAACAAATGTTCTTCGGCAACAATATCACAATAACCACTTGGCAATGACAATGACAACAATGGCTACTATACAGAAAGCCAGTGGCGCGGGCATAAAAGATATACCTATTTCTATACCAATCACACCAAACATATCTCAAGAAATCGATCTAAAGTTTCAACCGACATCGTCAAATACCGATAGCACACATCAAAGAACCCGACAAGAATCACATCATGGCTTCAATCTTGATTGTTCGTCGAACGATGAGAGTAATTGCAGGTTCCACACACTCGATACATCTGACATAGAAGAGAATTATACGCAACCGATCTCAAACCTACATGCAAGTCCCGAAATTTCCACAGCTATATGCCTGGCCTCATCTCTCAAACCAACAAAAGACGACGAGCCAATCTTACGAGGGCGCACTCGAACTAGGGCAGGCTCTGTATCATCCACATATGAAAACCTCTTTGGTTCGTGCTCACGAGTGTCCTCTACCGACACAGACAGCGTAACCGAGAGATCTGATTCTGTATTTTCCCCTCCAAAATCAAAACATGGTCAACGGAGCAGGGAGCACTCGCCACACGCCATCAACCATTCGTCCCTGCCCAAGCAGAAGCCACGATGGCATGTTAATGAAGATGTCTCGAGTAAAAATCTCGTTCCCTGCCTCCAATGTCTCCATTCTGGACTACGATGCTCCTTTTCTCTCCGCCGGATCCAGGACCGTACATGCTGTACGCGCTGTCGCAGAATTGGTAATCAGATTTGCATCGCTCGTGTGTACACTGGCATGGATGGCAACGGAGAGAAGAAATATGCCTTTGCTACGCACTTTAAGAAAGTTCAAGAGGAGGCGTTTGAGGAGATGCTGAACAAACTGCAGCAAGAGAAGTGGTTGAAGGATAGATTTGCGTTGCCGAAGCTCCAACCAGGGTATAAAGGCAGATTAAACAATTGGAGAGAGACAAGCGTGGAGAGGTGGCAGAGGATGAAGGACTGTCGTTTTGTGGTAACATAATACCCGATTTGTGACATGTTCTGGAGTAAGTCTAGCTAGAGGCTGTTACGGTGGAGTTCTGGGAAAACTGAAATGGGTACATGATATGACTTCTTAATCTAATTCTAGGCTTAGAATACTGAGGATCATTCTAAGATATTCAACTGGTCCAACCATTCTAGGAGAAAGCTTTGAATCGAAATGATTTCCACATTATATAATACTCACAAATCTCTAGAGCGAGCTACAACCAGCAAGTATAATACAAGTATCTCAAAACTGAAGATGAGATCATCTCATTAAGAAAAACACTCTAATGCACGCTCAAACCAAAACTCAATGTATTCAAAGAAGTGACTTTCCTCCAGGAACATCATGGTATCCACGAACTCCCTTTGCCGGACTTGCAGGATCATACATCCTGGCTCTTATCCAAGCATCCAGCTTTTCGTTGTTTAAATCTCTGATGGTTCGCTCACGATCGAGATGTTGTTTTTGAGCCTGGCGGATGACCTCGCGGGCTACAACGACACTAACCTCCCGAATCCTGGTGATCTCAGGATAGAGCATGCCTGCATCGAGCTCGACCTGGTTGATCGCCGTGCTGAGTGCCACCGCTGACGTGTAAATCATCTCTGAGCTGATATTGGTTGATTTGGAGAGAATCGCACCTAGTCCTATACCTGGGAAAACATACATGTTGCTATTGGGGTTAGATATCTAACTCTTAATTTTGGATATGGTGAACTTACTTTCCCTGACTCGGAGAGTACAGCTTGCCATTGTAAACATAAGGATCAAAAGGACTTCCACTGGCAAAAACGACTCGGCCGTCGGTGAATTTCACAGCCTCTTCAAAGGTGCACTCCGATTGGCTTGAAGGGTTGGACAAGGGGAAAACGATGGGACGAGCGTTCAGCTCTGCCATTCTGTTGAGTAAGTCTTCGGTGAAGGCACCTCCTATCGTCGACAATCCCATGAGGATTGTTGGCTTGACATATTCTACCACATCGGGCAGGGTCTTGTATTGTTTTCCGTCATTGTCATCTCTTGCAAAGTATCGTTTATGAGGCGCAAGTTTATCACCTCTATCCTTGGTGATCAAACCCTATCTTGTCAGCAAATCGCTGGCGCTATTTTCAGATTAATATCTCACCTTTGTATCGACAAACCAAAAGCAACGTCGTGCTTCATCTTCCGTCAAACCCTGCCTGGAAAAGTAGTCGACAATCTGCTTTGCAACACCAGTCCCGGCACTTCCAGCACCTAAAAACACAGCGCGTTGGTCCTTGACGGGAATTCCAGTCACCTTCAACGCATTTATGATCCCAGCTAAAATAACAGCCCCTGTCCCTTGCACATCGTCGTTAAACATGGAGTATTTGTATTGGTACTTCTCTAACGCAGGAAAGGGGTTTTTGAAATCCTCAAACTGTACCACGATTCTGAAATGTATTAGCAACCGCTCTGCTCTGGCTTCTCCCGCAGCATCTACATACCCGGGCCATGTCTGATTCAAGGCAATCATAAGCTCATCTAGAAATTTCAGTTCCTCTTTCTCAGAGACCCTATGTTTTTTGCTGCCCATATATAGCGGATCCTTCAACAGTCTCTCGTTGTTGGTTCCGAGATCTATAGTTAGTGGTAAAGTCTTTTCTGGTCGAATGCCAGCACACCCAGTGTACAAAGCTAATTTCCCAACCGGAATTCCCATGCCGTTGATGCCCAAATCTCCCAATCCGAGAATACGAGAGCCATCTGTAAGTACTGTAATCTCAACCTCTGGTGCAGGCCAGTTCTTGAGTATCTTGGCTAGAGAACCACGATCACTGTAGGATAGATAGAGACCTTACATCCATAAGCCAGAGGACATAGATAGATATTATTGACATACCTTCTGCCTGCTGATAGATTTCTGACCATCTTATACAGGCTTCACCCACAACTGGAGTATATATCAAAGGGGTAATGTCCTAAAAAGTCGTCAGTGTGGTCACGTGCCCATATTACAGAGATAGCAAACCTTGAGATTCGACACGACGAGCCGGTAAAAGAGATGGACGTTCGTATTTCTTAGATTGCTTAGGTATATATATTTCTCAATTGGAGTCGTCTTTGATGCTAGTTGCTGCAAGCCTAGCAAGAGTAAGCAAATGAGAATAGCTGCTCATCAGGCTGAACCCACATCTGTGAGCTTGTAGAGCATGGCTCTCAACATTTGGAGGCGACAAGCCGTGCGTCTGGTATCTTTCCCTCTCTTGGATCGAATATGAGGTATCGGGATAACTCCTGGGGACTTGTCAATCTCAGCTCAACGAAACGATAGGAAGTGCTGACGCCTCTCTTCTTTGCTGGGGCTCAGTTGTTGGTCCTGAGAACCAGCCTAACGGATTTATAGACTTGAACACCATAGCTGTGATGTTTGTTTGCTTATATCACGATTTGATTGTTTCATAAGTAAGTCATTGTGTTTTGAAAATCTACGCTGACGTTGAATGAGTCTTGAAATCCGGGGTAACCTTAACCTAAATTGACTTGGGAAGCCGCTATCCTCCGAGCTTAATTTTGCTGGGACAACCACCTCGGCAACGGCATGTAAATCTGCGCTAGAGGTTTAAATAGCAGGACTTGAGATTTTTGAGGAACAGACTATATGACTTCGACCTGTTGACACGATGGATAAGTAATACCGACGGAGTTAAGCTCCTATTGGTATACACCCATGTGTAAAATAAGTGGAGACCGTGCTTTGCCGGTAATATATGTACAAATACCCCCAACACGCTTCGAATTTCGAACATTATTCATGAGCTTCAAAAGCTCAGTCTTTAGTATCGCCCATTGGAAGGTCTATTGGCTCACTGACAGACTCCTTCCTAGCTAAAGCAAATTTTATCCTCCAGTTGATAAATTCGTCCGAGAGAATATCCCCATGTCCAGCTTCTTCGATCCTGAAAACTTCAATGCTGGGGCCCCTCTCCCTTCTTCGAATACGATAAACACCATCCCCGGTAATGTTAGCTTTTAGAACTAGTGTTGGTTAGTAACGCTTCGATACGTTCCAAGACACACGTACAGTCAAGTAAACTCGATGCAAAATTGATGCACATGTTTCCATCCCATGTTCCCTTTCCTCTCCGTTTCACTGTCCCTGGAATTGAAGCAGTGTCCATCTCCTCGATGCGCTTGAGAAAGCCATCTGGTGTTCGAAATCCGACTATTATTTTCGGCACGCCAAGGAGAAAAGACTGAATCCTGCCACAACATTAGCATTTAGTTGGTCTATTTAACAAAATCCGAATGTTTTGGACTAATGATGAGCTACAAATGATAGAGCAGCGATAATTTTTAGTGTAGCCACGGCTTCGTAATACTTCAAAATAAATATGATTCAATAAAAGAAAGCATACCAAAATTTCATCAGTTTTCTTTCATAATTGATCATGTCGCGATCGTCGGCACTGGTTTTCAGTTCGACCCAGGTTGCTGGACTTCCATCGTCGGGTTTCACATCCCAGACTAAAAATCAGCAGCAGCTCTGTGCATGTGATATATGAACAATACCTGCATCCACTTCTCCGCCAATCAATAGAGAAGTACTTCCGATTCCAGTCCTTACTATAGAACAGTACTGGGCATAGTTGTTGACTATCTCGTTTTCCCTGTTCTCTATGTAGTCTCTAGAAGTGTCATCCCATGGCGCAGGCAAGAGGCACAAAGTTTCGAATTTGTAACCTAGACCGGTCAATCAGTCAGAACTTTAGCTGGAATCCTCAAGCTTACCCCAAAAGCTCATCATATCTTGTGATGGCCGTCCTGGCTGTGATACTTGGGCTGACTGTTTTGCTTGCGACTGGCGTTTATACTCGTGATTTTCCTCGATAAAACTAGGAGGATAAGCCAAACGAAACAGCTAGGAATTCACAACATACATGGTGTCCTTCCGAAATGTTAGCGATTAGCACGTTTTTGGTTGAAGCAATTCATATTAGCTAACCTGAAAAAGCGTAGCATTCATCTCAAAGCTGCAATATGTCAGCATGCCATAGCCAAAGGTTCAAAGTAGAACCTAGTACCCATCTCTATCACTGAATACGGCAGACATCAACTGCACTCAGGTGATTAGTTATTATGCGCAGATGAAGTCGAACTAAATGCTTACCTTGGTTATCATTCCTCGCCAGGTAACGATTTCAGCATCAACTTTATTACCGGTAGTCTGTTCGTGGTGTATGATTGACTTGAGCAAGCTGTCCAGATGGTCATCGGCTGTTTCGTCAATCTTCTCAAAGGTATCAAATCCTTTGGAGAGATCTGCTCCTAAATTAGGAGGATAGTAATATCTGATGCAAGAATCATCCTGAAGATACTCATGCTTGTCATTGTACGAGAAGCAAGCTACTTCCTGTTTTCAGAATTAGTATTATTATAAAACAATACACAAAGATGCCAAATTCCAGAAAAACCATAGACGAAACAGCATGGGAAGAGGTAACATGGTCTAAAGATCCAGGTCACTTGAACTTCAACATTCCTCCAGCCAAACATTCGCTATGTCTTTATTAAAGCTTTTTTGAGTATTAAATCCATGGCAAGCGCTCAATAGGCTAAAGATAAATCTCAATCATAAACAAGATGAAGTCAAATTCACTCACTCTAGGTCGTTTCACTGGGGAGCTCTGCCCAGCAAATCTCCCGATAGGTTGAATCTCAAAAACTCTACTCATATTGCGCAGAGATTTAAGGCATTTCATTCAGATATTCAAAAACTCGAGCCAACCTAGCGAGAAAATCAAAGATAGAATTGAAGTTGGAGAGATTAGAAGTGAGGATTGGAAAGATGAAGGGTGTATTCTGTTAGCAGCTGCAAGGATCCTTCCTTCCCCACATAAACCCAGCCTCGTCCGATCTTCAAAGCAGCCTCGCATCAGCACAAAGATATCATTTCGTGTAAGAGCATCCTTATATACAATCACATTCGTTTAACCCATTCGAAAGCACCTAGGATATGCCAGAACGTCGTCCCCCAGCCCCTCCGGCTTCCTCATCTCTCCGCACAGCAGGTGTCCGCCGCAATCTCTTCCACCAACACCTCTCTCGTCGCCCCACCACGTCCTCGACCTCGACTTCTGCGGAAACCCTCCGTCTAGACCACGACCATGAATCAGAGACCTCAGAAATTGTAATTCGCGATAAGAATGGGGATTTTGAGGTTTTGGATGCTAGCTCGCAAGATCTAGACGAAGAAGACGACATTGATGACGAAGATCCCGGTGTGGAGAAGAAGGAAGACGAGAGTGAGTGATGACATGCCAGGGAATATTTATAGAGCTAAAATGTGACCTTAGAAGAGAGACAGAGACTAGCAGATGCAGTCAAACATCACCAGAGAGATCGAAACCGTGCGCCTAGTGAGCCAGCAGGTAACTTCAACAAACATCTATGGGTTGCTTGTAGCTGACAAACGTAGAATTACTGGAGCAGGTCAAGAATAGATTACGGGGCAAGGTTGCAGAGCTAGCAGATGACAACTGGATGTATGAGAGAGAGGAAGATATTATTCGATAGATATGGAGTCTAGTTTGCTTACCACGGCGTTGGAGGAATACCCAAGGAATCTTCACATGGTGGAGTCACCTTTATGCTTAACGTTAGGAATGACAATTGCAATGCAATTTAATCTAATCCTTCAACCACAGGCGCTGACGACCCTACACGCTTGGGTTGAGGTTTTGCTGCAGCAGGGGCACCTCCTCCACCGAACATGCTTCCCATCATATCGAACAGAGGATTGCCCTGTCTGGGTCTCTGGATGTTGAAATACATCTCCGCAACCGTAGTCAAGGCCTCGTCCCATGTTCCTACTTCCTTGATATGGGCTCCATATTTAGTCTTGAGTTGTTTGAACAAATCAGCACTGCCCTTTTGTACAGCGAGCAATAGCAGTCCCAGAAAGTTTAGTAACGGTATACTTGGGTATATCCGCACGTCTGACCCGTTGCTGCTTACATCCTGCACCCCCAGGTTCTTGTTTGCCTCGGTCAATCTGCTTGTGAACAGCCGTAGTGATCTTGTAGCATCGCGCAGATTTCCGACCATAAGATAGGGGAAGACAACGCGTGCTGCATAAATGGCAGCCGTGTGGGCCTCATCCTGTGTATACCATTCGTATTCCAGCTTAGCAAAGACTTCCGGGGAATCCTTCGTGCCTAGCGTGAGATGTCTTTCTGCATCGTATACATCGTGTTCTTCGGCATATAAGGATCCGGCAACATGGTGTAATTCTGGTTCTCCTGCTGGATACTGACCACATTTGGACGACCAACTTCAAGGTATTAGCCTAGCCTCAATTCTCCAGCACGTAAACTCACCCTATCATCTCCCCAATGAACTTCTTCCTTGTAGGCTCCTCGCTATCAAATTGTCGCAAGAGAGTGAGCAACTTGCCCTTGCTGCTAGAGTCGGGTTTCAGCTCTGCTTGCTTGTACACCTCGATCAAGAACAAGCTCAAGTCTCCCCCGCTCCCACCTTGGCCAGCCTTTAGTAGGGATTGCGAGACATTGAAGAGGATGTCGATTGCTGCAGTCCAGTTCTCGGATTTCACATAACGTGCGGCGACAACTCTGGTTTGCTGTTGCGCTTCGTAGAAACTCCCCTCTAAGATCCTGTAAAATGGGAGTTAGCAGGTGAGAGGAATCTAGCATTCGGAGCGGCATACTTTTCCTGCAGCCGCGCGATGATCTTTTCTATTTTGGCAGACATCTTGTGGTGTTGTGTCTGGCGATGCTAGATGTAATGTGGTCAAGGACGGAAAATCTTGGTGGGGTGAGGAGGCGATGAGGTCAACCACTGTTGTAAGGATTTTGAAGACTTCTAACTCCTGGACTTCCAAACATGGCTTGTCTAATATTTTATTATTTGACCTATAAAGACTTAATTTTAATTATCCTTTCTCTTCTAGCTTTCACATTCCATGAACTTTCTCCTTTCCATGCTATTACTTCATGTCCTATTAAACAGTTGTCCGTAAAGCTTGTCCTTCAAGCACAATATTTGGCAGGAATCAGAGTAGAATGAATTATTAAAAAAAGTCTGACATATATCTTCCTATATGACCTATTTGAGTAAGTTGGCAGGGTGGAAACAATGTTAGTCTGTCTCTGTGGTTGTACAGAGAAATCACTGGCATTGACTTGCTAAACCTCGTAAGTAAGATATCTTTTAATTTTCAGGATCTATAACATATGACAGTCAGGGCTGTAATTGAGCTCTACCCACCTGTCTTGAGTATTTAGTCGCTCTCACATACATAATTTTCAACACATGTACATGCTAGACAATTATTTCTTACAGGGCACGTCCTATGTCAATGTTTCAAAATAGACATCACTTTCCCGGTGCAACAATCGGGTAATTCTGCTCCCTCTACATCAGAAAGAAGAAAGCCATCACCTCGTCGATAGCCCCTTTCTTGATCAAGCATATGTCAATTCTACTTGTTATAGTCCCTAAATTCAAATCATCTTATTTCTGGAACCAGTGTACCAACCCCTGAAAATGCCCTTAAGCGAGCTGTGAATTCTGTTTACCGAGGCAGCCAGACATAGCAACATTCCATATCTTGCCTATCTTGATAGATTCCTTTGACTTCCTCGCTCTAATTATGAATGGCAAAACATTTGAACGATCTTTTTCAGTCGCTTTATCATTATCTTAATGCTAAGGTCGTGATTGACCAAGGATCTGGTGTGCGTCCTTAGTTGGGAGGTCGCGATGGTTTATGACCTACAACAACGAGTTTCGGAACCAAAACGCTACGCACTCTTGGTTTAGTGGTAAAATCGAAGCTTCCCATTGATTGGTACTTGCTTTGGCCCCGGGTTCGATTCCGTAAGTCCCTGAGAACTATCTAAATATCAGAATAAGAATCTAACATTCATAAGCGGAGGGTGCATATCAATGTTATCGACATTATTCTTTTGCTTTTGGTGTTCCTTTTTTGACAACTGGGCGCTTGCCGCGTACAGGGCACCCCAAGATATGCGGGGGTATTAATCACTCTTTCAGTTCTTCTATCCTTTTTAGAAGTTCATTTGTCATTGGGTGCAGAGCAAGCAGGACGAGCTTAGAGTTGGTCTACGTGCAGTTCCACAAGTCCCAGTCGTCATAAAATGCATAATTTTCATTGAATGGAGTAAGAGATTTATGTTCACGAGTCTGAGAATTGATCAACGTTAAAGCATGTCACACTGAGGAATAAAGCTGAGAGAAATCAATTGTGAATTACGCAGTTATCACCAACTACAAAGCAAAGACTTCACTACACAGTCTAGTGTTAAAGCAATTAGATACTACATCTTAGCAATTTTTTAGCCTCAAATACCTTCCTCTGCTTTTGATTACCAGTCATTCTTCGCACACCACACATACCGCTTCATTTGGCAAACCACATCTTCCATTGTCTTCACACGGCAATAGGTTCCGGGACTGCGGATGTCTTGGTGTTTTCCTCGGCTGGGACCATCAGCTCAGGAACACTTTCGCTGATAGCCTCTTCCTGTTGAACTGGTGCTTGCGTCGTTGCCTCCTCTACCTCCCCTGAAGCGACTGGAGTGCTCTCGTCAAGAGTCAATTTCTCGAGCGGGGGAAGTGGGATCTCCTCCACCACTGGTTTGCTCTCGATAACAGGCGCTTCTTCCTCTTTTGTGTCATCCGCCACCGCCGGGATATCTGGATCTGCTGGAAGGGTTTCTGAGACAGGTTCACGTTCGGCTATAAAAGCCTGGAGATCCTCCTTGACTGCTTCGTTAGCTACTTGAGATTCCGGTTGCTCAGTCGTAGGAATTGCCTCTTCGATGGAGATTGGAATATCCTTTCTTGAAGTGTTGTCTTCGGACTTTAAGTCTTTGATATGTTCGTCCTCTTGTGTCGATGTTGCTTCTTCAAAAAGGCTGTTTTGAGCTGGCAAGCTTTCTCCAACAGAAGCACTTTCCTCCGCTGGCGCGCTATGTGAAGTTGATGTTAAATCTACGGAATCGGGTGCCTTTTCCGCAGATGTAGTCTCTTCAGCCACTAGAGTAGGCTCTTCGTCACTGGTGCTTTTCACAGCTGGTGTCGCTTCTTCCTCTATCTTCTCGTCACTCACAGAAACTTCTGCTGGGGCCTCTGGCGTGGCCACCGGTTCGTCCGCTTTTGCTTCTTCCACAGAAGTACTCGCCTCCTCAACTACTGGTTCTGATTTCCCTTCTTTCTCCTCCGCTTTGACAGGTTCAAGGACTGGTACGTCGGAGGCTTCAAGATAAATGTTAATACTCGCAGAGGAATAGCCAGGCTAATTGGGTTTGGGATATTGCTTACCCGCCGGCGGCTCTGTATTTTCAACTTCTTCTCCTTTCTCTACTGGGACAGACTTGGCGAGAGCAGCTTCTCGCTCCACGAGTTCTGCTTCACGAGCGTCAAGCTCAGCTTCACGCTTCAAGACAGCTGCTTCACGCTCTTCGAGGGAGAGGGGTGTTATCTCAGACATGATTGGACAGATATGTACGGTTTATAATTATAAGCTAAAGGCGCAAGAAGAAACGATGATACTTGATTGATAATAGCTGCTTTTAAGACGTAAGAGTTCAAAAGCACGAGGCTTAACCTCCAACTATACCTTGGGACTTGCTCAACTTATACTTCGCTGTTAGTGTCCGTCAGCGGCGAGTGATTAATCTCGTGGGATGAAAATCTCCCAAACGACCTTGGCACGTAGTCACATTGGCTTCCTCCACGTTTTGGGTAGCTTTGCATTTTTCGTCACATTACTGTCCTGTCATTCACCCTCAAGCTGCCATTCACGTACCTTACCCAGCACCTCGCCACGCAAAATACATTGGGAAGGGCCGCGTGCCAGGTGATCCTCAAGCAGTGCTAACCAGTTGTACTCTTACAAGGCGCCTCGTCGAGAGGATTGGTCTTGAAGTCCCTGCTTGGTGCAAAAGGTATCTGGGAATTGGCTATCAAATCTGTAAACGGTAATAGAGTGGGTAGAAGAGAATGCAATAAGTGTCACCAGTGTAACCATCGGATGCTGAAAAGGGATCAAGCGTGGAGCGGTTGGTGCACACCGTGCAGTTGGAGCTGTGGCGTGCATGAACTATCTCCTGCTACGACGCACTATCCAGGGCTTTTGGTTGCTCACCGCAACGTGTTTGGACCTTGTGATATGCTAAGACATTATGAAATGCTCCGAGCTTTGGCCACTAGTTAACGATGTGTGAATAACGTCGTCAATGCCAGGTCGTGAAAGAGAACGATAATGTACAATCAACAATTTGGCGGTATCTGGCCAGTATATCCATTCACTAATCAAAGCTGAGCTCTCTCTGGACACAGAAGATCCTGTTCTACCAGAAGATTTTTTTCGGCCTACTTTTTGATTTTTCTAGCATCTAATTTGATCGCATGGTTTACTGTTTACTTCGAAATGAAAAGCCGGCAGCCAATGAAGGGTGGAGTAACGTGGCACGCGTGGGGTGCCAGTCACGAAAGTGAAGCTGTGATGAAAACGCGGGGTATTGCTGGACTGGTACTAGGAGCAAAGTGAGGTAGTATTGTTGAGGATGCATCGTAAGAAAGAGTTGGATTCCACACAAATTAAACGTCAAGTAGATCGTGTATTTCGCAGTGGTGCATGGGGCAATATGATAGCTATGTTCAATGCTAGCAAACTCGGCTGTTGATGGGTCTTAGGTCTCCAGCCAAACGTGTCGAACTGCCGGGTAAGTCCAGATTATTTAGCTATTCAGGTACGATGCGATGAGAGCAATAAGACAAGATGGGCCAACTACTTGGACAAGCACTATTTGAATTCAGACGACCCCAAACTGGCACAAGTTAACATTGCCTTAAATATCGATGCAGAGATTCTCAGCGATATCGCCCTAACACTAAATTCAGAACACAATGACTTGCTTCTATTGTTGTCAAGAGTAGTGCCAGACTTTAGACATATTCAATGAACGGTAGCCCTGTATCGGCCTTGATAATTTCTAACGCTTGGAAAACTTTCTCATCTTCATATCTACACATGCATTAGCTGGATCCTCAGTTTTGAGATTGCACTAGATTACCTTCGACCAATGAGTTGTAGGCTGAGGGGAGCATCTTTGTAGCCTTCAGCACCATGCTTTCGCCATAAATCCCAATTGAACTTGTCTCTTTCGTTTCTAGGTTCATAATCTACCCGTTCGCTATCTTTATCTAGACTGACCTGGTCAACAGGAAATACAAGAGCGGGATAATCGAGGAGGTTCCACTGAGACGTATATCCCCACCACTTAGAAGTGCCAAGTTTGGGAGCAGCTCCTGGGCCAACAGGACTTAATATCACGTCAACCATACCTTGTGGCTCGCCATTGATGCCAGACGTGGTTGCGGTGGAGTTCCAGATTTGGGCATATTCTGTACGATATGTGTCTCGTCGTTCGACAGCTCGCCATAAGCTGTTTATAGTGTGAGCTTCAACGTATGGATTTTCTGTTATGATGTGCTTGGTCAGTGGAAGAATCGGTTCTCCGGACTCTTGAATCGCAGAGAGCTCCTCGGCACCGCCATCAGCGAAATAGAGGTTGGCCTATTACTGTAAGTCCATCTTCTATCTCGCAGGTATCTATGCTTACGATTATTGCCCAAGCCAGATCATGCTTGTACGGCTTCCATTCCACGATTTCAACATTACCCACCGCCTTGAGTTTCTGAACAACCTGCCGAAGAACTCTAGTGACAGGTGGATGAGGCTGCACAACACCATCGTCCCACATCACTGCAACCTTGAGTTTTCTCCCTTCGAAAAAATCATCTCCTTTCCAAGGAAAAGGGAGCAACGATGGTTCTTTATACCACGGTGACTTGTCGATCAAAGTTTTAGTGAACAGCTTGCACCCCTCGAGACTAGTTGACAAGGGACCAATTGTAGGAACAATATGTTCGGCGCCACCCATTGTGGCAGTCCAACCCATCACAGGCAAACGTCCCGTAGTCGGCTTGAAGCCATAAACCCCTAGCTACACTCAGAAAACTGTGCTCAATATGGAACGAACTTACCATTATTGGCAGCAGGCGACCTAATGGATCCTCCGACTGTTGACCCGAGAGTTAGCTGATGGATCATATGTATCATAGACTAGAGAGTAGATAGTTTCGCCGAGGACATAAGTCTTCTTCAATGACGAATTATTCGACAGAAAACTCATGACCGTGCCCTATCATAATATCCAAAGCACAAATAATGGAAACCGACATTTGCAGAGACTTACTATCGGTTCCAATTCCCAAACAGGAGCCTCTGAATCCAATTAGCGCCCCCTCTCCACCAGAACTACCACCACTAGTCAAACTCGTGTTAAAGGGATTCGTCGTGACGCTACGGAAATTTCGTCAGCTAATCTCACATCAGTGTGATGACCCCCTACCCGTAGATGTTGCTACTCGTTTCCAAGTGCATCAAGCTCTGTGGCTGCGTAGTTCTCGCATAGAACACCGCTCCTGCCCCCCACAAAATTTGGCAGATATGAGGATTGTTACTCTTTCTACCAACCCATGCAATGAATCCAGCATCCTGGTCTAGGTCTTTCATACCTACATGTTCTTTAACACTGATAGGTATGCCGTGTAAAGGTCCTAAAGGTTGGCCGGTTTTCTTGAGATATTCATCCAAATACGCCGCGCGAGCAAGAGCTTGTTTAGGGAGCAACTCAGTGATGCAATTCACCTAACCAGCATTGGCAATAGTCCAGCATCTCTTTAAAGGAGACTTACGGCTTTCTGGGCGAGTCCTGCTCTTCTCAAGAATGCATTAGCCACGCTCACAGCACTCAACGAGCTATTCGTAATTTCAGGGATCAATTCCTCCACTGTGCTTTCGGTAATTCTGATTTCTTCTGCCGTCAGTAGCTGCTTCGCCAGCGATATAGTATTTGATTGAACATCAGCAATGCTAGGGAGAACAGGTTCAACTGCAGAAATAGTTGTATCACGATAAGCCTGTCTATCGACAGCTACTTCTTGCCAAGGTGCACCACAGGCTATCGTCACTTTGGGAGTGGTCATGGCTCGGCTTTGCTTTAGGCGCACAGTGATTGGGGAATGTATTTGATGGAAAGGTTCTCAACAAGCAACGACCATATCAGATAGGTGCGGCTGCTTGTAAAGCCGAAAGAACATGTGATTGGGGTATCTGCATGAAGATAACGACATAGGATCGGGCTAGACGATTCAACACCCGACATAGGCCATCGGCAGGACTTGCATGGATATGTATTTCGCAACACCTGTATATACGAATCCCATGCGACCAACAAAGGTTCCAATCATAGTCCAAATTATCTTGAAACTCATCTTGACAAAAGATAGACATGAAGAAGAATTTAAATACATAAACTTTGAAAATCAAGTTAGCATGCATTATTGCAAACAACTAGAAGCTTTGTAACTAAGTGAAGAGTTCACAAACCTCTATCTAGTAACTTCTAATATAACGGTATAATAAATATAATAAATAAACAAGAGAAAAGATAAAAAAGCAAGACTAGCTTCTGAAGCAAAAGCAAATACACTCAGAACAAAAACGATTGTATTCCTATTTCAGATTATCCTGCTGACCGGTAACGCTAATCAGACACTATAGCTAAAAATAGCTATTATTTAATAGCCATAATCAAAAGCACTAAAAATTCATATCATCTACTTAATTCATCTCTGTAGCAAATCAAGGCAAAACAAAATCAAAGATTTTACATGTAAGATCACCATAAAATTCTAAAGAACCTTTCACACTATTCGGCCTATGCTAACTTACAAGCAGATCAAATGCGCCAATTAAACGCTATCTATACAGATATCTTATCCAATAACAACCAACCTTATTTACCTATCCATCAACCTTTCTTCTATCTAATTTTCAATTTTAGCTTTCTTAACTAACTTAGAAGATTCTTCATAGCAAATATAGAATGCTACACTTAGTCAACTAAAAGTAATACTAAATCCACTACAGCAAACACAGCCAGTTACAATTATATATCCCCAGATCCTTCGACTCTCATTCATCATGTCCTCAATAGCCAATGCAACTTTCATTCCCCAAAATCAATCCATTACAATATTCAGAAGTTTAGAATTGATTGAGTTCAAAGTACTAATGGTTTGTCTCGTCACGGGATGCGCCGTTCAATGCACGTTACATATCTTGTTATTAGACCATCTTTAGAGTACTGACGAGCCTGTTGGAGACAGATACTAGCTTAATACTACAGTTAGCCAATATACAAATCGGCAAACTGACCTATTGCTGCCCCTCGAGTGTATCTGGCTAAAATGGATTGTTTATTAGGTGACGCGATTGGATTTTGGATAAAGCAAACCTAACCGCGTCAAAAGTTTTGCCTCCGTAGTTTCCTCGATACGTCTTTGCCTCACGCTTTTTAGAGAAAACCAGAATTTGATATAATATGGTACTATCCATAACTTCTTTGATTGCGCAGCAATTCCATTGGAATCATCAAAAGTTCCTAACTAAGTAGATCAAATGCTGTACCAATATCTATAAACACATCAAGTTTTTCATGCCAACCAATTGTATCAAATCGTGCAATTCCAAACCTGGAAAGATGTGCTATATTTTTCCTCCTAACTCGAGCCAAAGATTTGTTTTCTGCCATAACAGCAGTCCCCACGATTCTGAAGACAACCCGCTTTCTATCTATTAACGCTCTTCTTACTATTAATGCTTTAGTAATACCTTGAATCTGGCAAATATAATCACCCTCCTGTGCTTCTGGTGGAGCTAGTCCCAATTTGCTAGAAGAGCAGTCACCGAATTCGCTAGTTTGTGAGAGCAAGAAAAGTCTCGCCTCAGGTTGCAATGTCAAATTCGCCTTGGTGTTAATAGTCTCATATTGCGACCATCTTCCATGTTGTAGAATGGCCTCTTCTTGTGTTGACGTTGGCTCCCAGGCAATTGTTCGATTATAACTAGCAATAGCTTTTAGACTCTGTTCACTCACATTTTCTAACACCTCCATGAATAAATCACTCTCCTCTCTCACACTTG